>FWPU01005441.1_pt1 | contig 27587 bp, 22 predicted proteins | sample 2228361 | NCBI WGS metagenome assembly FWPU01 (sample SAMEA103939777, study PRJEB20133) | metagenome
TTTATTCCTGTCTTTTTTATTTTTTATTTTCTGCGGTGTATGATGGTATTTTTTTAGAAATTATTTTGGACAACAGTGGCTTATTTTACAAAAAAAATTAAATATTTTCTGCGGGTTTAAATAAAAATCTTACTTTTGAACAATGGCTTAAGGGGTGCTTTTCTCCGGTATGGAGATGGCTGAGAAAATACCCTCAGAACCTGATGCAGGTAATGCTGCCGAAGGGATAAGCCGCAGTTTACTGCCGGTGATTAGCATCCTTGCCTTAAAAAATATAATAATGAAACTGGTAGTAAACAATGAAGTGAAAATTTTCTCCGAATCAAGTTTAAATCTCCTTCAATTATTAAAACAATTGGGTATTGACCGGAAAAAAGGTATTGCCGTTTCGGTCAACAATGACGTCATTGCACGCAATCAATGGGAATATATAGTTTTAAAGGAAAATGATAAAATTTTAATAATAACCGCCTCTCAAGGAGGATAAAATTGAAATATTTATGAAAAAAGAAAAAATTCCAACGCCGGATATTATTACTAGAGAACCTTTTCCGGCATCAAAAAAAGTTTACATCAAAGGAAAAATTCATGACATCAAGGTTGCCATGCGCGAAATAACCTTGACCGATACTATTGATAAACAAACGGGGCAAAGAATAAAAAACGACCCGGTGGTGGTTTATGACACTTCGGGACCTTATACAGACCCGGACCAACCGATAGACATATACAAAGGGCTGCCCAAAATTAGGGAGCAATGGATTTTGCAACGCGGGGATGTAGAACGTTTAGAAGACTTTTCCTCTGAATATACAAGAAAAAGAATGCAAATGCCAGAATTGGACGACATACGTTTTCCAAACATACCCAAGCCTTTAAAAGCTAAAACCGGTAAAGCCGTTACCCAAATGCACTATGCACGTCAAGGCATCATTACGCCTGAAATGGAATATATTGCCATACGGGAAAACCAGTTGAGGGAGGAGCTTTATCGTAAAAATAATGATCTGTGGAAACAACATAAAGGAGAAAATTTTGGGGCATATGTGCATAATGGTTTTATTACGCCTGAATTTGTTCGCGATGAAGTGGCCCGTGGACGTGCCGTCATCCCTGCCAACATCAATCACCCTGAAAGTGAACCCATGATCATTGGACGTAATTTTCTTGTAAAGATCAATGCCAATATTGGAAATTCTGCAGTGACATCTACCATTGAAGAAGAGGTGGAAAAAATGGTTTGGGCTATTCGTTGGGGGGCCGACACGGTGATGGACCTTTCTACCGGTAAAAATATCCATGAAACCAGAGAATGGATAATCCGTAATTCCCCGGTGCCGATTGGAACAGTGCCTATCTATCAAGCTCTGGAAAAAGTCAATGGCAAAGCCGAGGAACTGACCTGGGAAATTTTCCGGGATACGTTGATAGAACAGGCCGAACAAGGAGTAGATTATTTCACCATTCATGCGGGTGTTTTGTTGAGGTACATACCATTGACAGCAAACAGAGTGACAGGAATTGTAAGCCGGGGAGGGTCGATTATGGCTAAATGGTGTTTGGCTCATCACAAAGAGAATTTCTTATATACCCATTTTGAAGAAATATGTGAAATCATGAAGACCTATGATGTTTCATTTTCGCTTGGTGACGGATTGAGACCGGGTTCCATTGCCGATGCCAATGACCGGGCTCAACTGGCTGAATTGGAAACTCTTGGGGAATTGACAAAAATAGCATGGAAACACGATTGTCAGGTGATTATCGAAGGTCCGGGACATGTTCCTATGCAATTGATTAAAGAAAACATGGATTTGCAATTGAAATATTGCCACGAAGCACCATTTTATACATTAGGACCACTTACGACCGATGTTGCTCCGGGTTATGACCATATTACATCGGCCATCGGAGCAGCCATGATAGGATGGTTCGGCACGGCAATGCTTTGTTATGTCACTCCTAAAGAACATCTTGGATTGCCAAACAAAAATGATGTGCGAGATGGAGTGATTGCATATAAAATTGCCGCACATGCCGCCGATCTTGCTAAAGGCCATCCGGGGGCACAAATGAGAGATAATGCCCTTAGTAAAGCCCGTTTTGAGTTCCGTTGGGAGGACCAATTTAATTTATCGCTTGATCCCTGGAGAGCAAGAGAGTTTCATGATGAAACATTGCCCGCCGAAGGGGCAAAATTGGCTCATTTTTGTTCTATGTGTGGTCCACAGTTTTGTAGTATGAAAATAACTCAAGATATTCGTAAGTATGCAGAACAGGAAATAGATCAAAAAATGCAGGAAAAAGCCGAGGAATTCAAGCAAAAAGGTTCGCAAATATATTTGTAATGAAGCTATACAGTAGACCTGCTGTTTTATCGATAGCCGGATTTGACCCTTCGGCAGGAGCCGGCATTGCAGCAGATATTAAAACGTTTGAGTCACTCAAGACCAAGGGATTGGCTGTGGCTACTTGTATAACATATCAACACGAAGACCGGTTTTTTGGGTTCGAACCTCTTGAAAACAAGATTATATTTAATCAGTTGAATCCTTTGTTGCAACGATATCAACCGGCATGGGTAAAGATAGGTATGACAGCGTCGTTTGAACAATTAGATGCGATTGTCTCATTCTTAAAGAAACATAATGAAAATATCAACATTATTTGGGATCCTGTTTTTCGTCCCACTTTTGGCAGCGATGTGTGGCCCGAGATCAAATTAGATCTCAACCGGCTCAAGCAATTTTATTTAATTACTCCTAATTTAGAGGAAGTTAAATTGTTATCAGGAGAAAATGGAATCGATGGTGCAAAGTTGTTGTCACAGCATACCAGGGTATTATTGAAAGGTGGTCATGCCGAAGGTGAGAACAAGGGAAGGGATTTTCTGGTAGTGGATGGAGGAGGAAAAGTTTATCCGTTTAAACCCAAAAAAATACGTGGATACGAGAAGCATGGTACAGGTTGTGTATTGTCTTCGGCCATTACCGCACATTTAGCCAGGAAATTCCCTTTGATCAAAGCTGTTTTACGTAGCCGCGATTATTTGGCCCGGTTTATGGATACCACCATCGACCGTTGGGGCTATCACAAACTTTAAAATTATGATCCACTATTTCATCACATCATATCCCCATCGATGGTCACCGAGTCAACAAGTTGAGTTTGCACTTGGAAAAGGCATACGTTGGATTCAGTTGCGTATGAAAAAAGCCCCATTACATGAAATAGAGTCGGAGATCCAAAAAATAGTTGCTTTAAAGAAAAAGTTTGACTTCATCTTTATTGTAAATGATTTCCCCAATTTGGCCAAAATCTACAATGCAGATGGTTGTCACGTAGGCAAAAACGACATACATCCATATTATGTGCGTAAAATGCTTGGAGAGGATGCTATTGTCGGATATACCGTCAATCATGCTGCGGACTTGAACGATGAAATTGCCGGAATTATTAACTATATTGGCCTTGGGCCCTTTGCTTATACTACAACTAAAGAAAATTTAAGTCCTGTTTTGGGAGAAGAAGGCATTCGGGAGATTTTGTCTTTACATAAGAATTTGTTTGAAAAATATCATTTAAAAGTATTTGTTATTGGAGGTATACAAAAAAAAGATTGGCCGGTTATAGAAAACATTCCGGGTGTAGATGGAATGGCATATAGCAGTGCATTGTTAAATGAATGGGATAATATGTAATAAAATGAAACCAACAGATTGTTTACAAGAAGATTATTGGGAAGTAAATAACATTAAGCTCAAGTCGAGATTGATTTTGGGAACCGGAAAATTTTCTTCCCCTGCAATTATGCAAGAATCCATTATGTCATCGGGTGCAGAGATAGTGACTGTGGCATTGAAAAGAGTTGAAGTTAAAAAACAAAAACAAACACAGGACATCTTGGATTTTATACCTGAAAATGTAAGATTATTGCCCAACACATCCGGAGCCAGAAACGCCAAAGAGGCTGTCATGGCTGCACAACTGGCAGCTGAGGCCCTTGAGACATATTGGGTGAAATTGGAAATTCATCCCGATCCAAGATATTTGCTTCCCGACCCGGTGGAAACATTAAAAGCTACCGAAGAATTGGCCAAAAAGGGATTTATTGTGTTTCCTTATGTGCACGCCGATCCGGTTTTATGTAAGTTATTGGAAGAGGCCGGTTCGTCAGTGGTAATGCCGTTGGCTGCTCCAATTGGAACAAATAAAGGAATAAGAGTGAAGGATTTCATTGAAATTATAATTGAGCAATCAAATGTGCCGGTAATTATTGATGCCGGTTTGGGACGACCATCGCATGCTGCCCAAGCCATGGAGATGGGCGCCGATGCCGTTTTGGTTAATACGGCCATAGCAGTAGCCGGTAATCCTGTGGAAATGGCAAAAGCATTTAAAGAAGGTGTTTGTGCCGGGCGTAGATCTTTTCTTTCCGGTCAACCTGTCGAAAGAAAACAAGCCGAATCGTCGAGCCCTTTTACCGAATTTTTAAATGAACTTGATCGATGAAAACTTTCTATGATATTTACCAACAGACAGATTTCAAGAAAATATCAAATGAGATTGAAAAGATTGACGATGCCCGAGTAGAAAGGGCATTGGCCGCAAAATACCGAAATTTGGAAGATTTTATGGCATTGTTGTCTCCTGCGGCTGTGAAATACTTGCCATATATGTTGCAGGAAGCCGGCCAAATCACGGCTCAAAGATTTGGTAAGACCGTTCAGATTTTTATTCCTATGTATCTTTCCAATACTTGCACGAATATTTGCACCTATTGTGGATTTAGTTTTACCAATAAATTGCCAAGAAAGATTCTAACAAAGCATGAGATTGAAAAAGAAATCGAATACATTAAACAATGGCCTTTTGAACATATTTTGCTGGTCACCGGCGAAGATAACCACAAAGTTGGTGTAGAATATTTGCTGGATGTGTTGCCATTGTTTAAACAAAATTTTTCACAAGTTTCCATTGAAGTGCAGCCATTGGACACCGAAGAATATGAAAAATTGCATCAATCGGGGGTATATGCCGTATTGGTTTATCAAGAAACATATCATGAAACAACATACAAGAAAGTGCATCCCAAAGGCAAAAAATCAAACATCAGATACAGGTTGGAAACCCCCGATCGTATAGGCCGGGCCGGTATGCATAAAATTGGGTTGGGCGTTTTGCTCGGACTAGATGATTGGCGGGCAGACAGTTATTTCAATGCTTTGCATATTGATTATTTGCAAAATCGCTATTGGAAAGCAAAATACAGTGTGTCTTTCCCAAGAATTCGCCCTCATGAGGGTGATGAGAATTTTGTGCCTCAAAATGTAACCGATAAAAATTTAGTGCAATTGATTGCGGCATACCGGCTTTGGAATCCCGATTTGGAATTGTCGCTTTCGACCCGTGAAAATAAAAACATTAGAGACAATGCTTTTATGTTTGGCATCACATCAATGAGTGCTTTTTCTAAAACCAATCCGGGAGGTTATGCGGTAGAACCCAATGCATTAGAACAATTTTCTACTGAAGATCAACGAAGACCCGAAGAAATTGCTCGTATGATTCAAGAAAAAGGATATGATCCTGTGTGGAAAGATTGGGATTTTGTTTATGATGCCGATGCCGGCATACATCTTGCCAATTGAAAAATTTTTTTGATCCATTGTATTTTTATAGTTCATAACAGAAAAATACAGAAATTTTGAAAAAGCCATTTCTCTCAAAACCGGTTTTGATTCTGTCTTTGGTAAGTTTTTTTAATGATGTTGCATCAGAAATGTTATATCCGGTGTTGCCTATATTTCTACAATCAGCCGGATTTTCAGTTTTATACATAGGTATTTTGGAGGGGATTGCTGAGGCTGCCGCCGGTTTAAGCAAAGGTTATTTTGGACGCTGGTCCGATTTTACAGGCCGCAGAGTGCCTTTTATTCGTTGGGGATATGCGTTGAGTGCAATAGCCAAACCTATGATGGTGATGGTGGTTCATCCTTTATGGATTTTAATGTCCCGGACACTCGACCGTCTGGGAAAGGGTTTGCGAACCGGAGCCCGTGATGCTTTGCTTGCCGATCAGTCCGATGAGGTGTATCGTGCCCGGGTATTCGGTTTTCATCGTTCGATGGATACATTGGGAGCAGTATTGGGGCCTTGTTTGTCTTTACTCTTTCTCTACTTTTTTCCGGGCAAATATCGTGAGTTGTTTTTTATGGCATTTATTCCCGGTATACTTGCTGTATCGTTGACATTTCTACTGAAAGACAAAAAAGAACACAAAAATTTTGTCAAAAAAACACCGGGCGCATTTTTTTCTTTTTTAAATTATGTAAAAAATGCACCAAAACAATACAAACTACTATTGGCAGGATTGATTTGGTTCGCATTGTTTAACAGTTCGGATGTTTTTCTAATCTTAAAGTTAAAAGATCTTGGGTGGAGCGATTTTTCTATTGTGGGAGTTTATATATTTTTCAATCTGATGTATGCCGTTTTTGCGTTTCCTTTTGGCATTTTGGCCGACCGTTTAGGGGTTAAGCGTATATTTGTAGGTGGATTAATAATCTTTTCATTTGTTTATGCCGGCATGGGGTGGGTACATAACAAATTTTTGATCATAGGTCTGTTTATTCTCTACGGATTGTATTCCGCGGCTACCGAAGGCATTGGCAAGGCATGGATTAGTTTGTTGGTAGATTCAAAAGACAGGGCAACAGCCATTGGTTCCTATGCTGCTTTTCAAAGTGTGGCAATGATGATGGCAGGTGCATTAACAGGAGTATTATGGCAGTTTTTTGGTCCACATATTGCATTTATGACTTCTTCTTTGATGGCTTTGCTCGTTGCTGTTTATTTAACGTTGACTATTCAGACACGGTAAAAGTCGCTTCTGTTCTGATTATATAATTTTTTAATGATATCCATAAATCGTTCTTCTGACCTTCCGGGGATATATAAAAGACGAATTATGACAAGCATTTTCAGAAAAAGTTATCTTTGCCATAATAATTGAATCATGAAAGAAAAGATCATTCTTCACGATCATCGCATGCAATTGACCATTTACCGTTTATGTCATCAATTGATAGAAAATCACGGAGATTTTCATAATACTGCTTTGATAGGCATACAACCGCGTGGAGTGTATCTTGCTCAAAGAATCAGCCATTTGTTACAAACAGAATTAATCAAAAAAAATGTATTGACCGGTTTTTTGGATATTACCTTTTATCGTGACGATTTTCGACGCAGAAACATGCCATTGCAAGCCAATCAAACAAAAATTGATTTTTCGCTCGAAAACAAAAAAGTGGTTTTAGTTGACGATGTTTTGTATACAGGTAGAACCATCCGGTCGGCATTGGATGCATTAATTGATTTTGGCAGGCCATCATTGGTTGAGTTGTTGGTTTTGATTGACAGACGTTACAAAAGACATTTGCCTATTCAACCCGATTATGTCGGCTTGGCTGTTGATACGGTTGAATCCGGCCGGGTGAATGTTTACCTAAAAGAAAAAGACAAAAAAGATAAAGTAACTTTATTTATACAAGACGATGAATCGTGAATTAAGTGTATCGCATTTATTGGGTATAAAATATCTCAAACCGGACGATGTCCATTTGATTTTACACACGGCCAAGGAATTTAAGGAGATTCTTAAGCGTCCTATCAAAAAGGTGCCATCTTTACGGGATATTACGGTTGCAAATTTATTTTTTGAGAACTCCACACGAACCAAATTATCATTTGAATTGGCTGAAAAGCGATTATCGGCAGATGTGGTAAATTTTTCGGCTTCGGGGTCATCAGTCAGCAAAGGTGAAACGTTAATAGACACAGCCAACAACATTTTGGCTATGAAAGTGGACATGGTGGTGATGCGTCATTCCAATCCCGGAGCGGCAGTGTTTTTGTCATCACATATTCCTGCCTCTGTGATCAATGCCGGTGACGGCACCCATGAGCACCCGACACAAGCCTTGCTCGATGCATATACGCTTATTGAAAATTTTGGGGAGTTGAAAGGAAAAACTATTGTGATTTGTGGAGATATTCTGCATTCGAGGGTAGCGCTGTCAAATATATTTTGTCTGCAAATGTTGGGGTGCAAAGTCATTGTTTGCGGACCTCCTACGTTAATTCCTGCTTTCATAAATGAACTGGGGGTGGAGGTTGAATATGATCTTGACCGTGCATTGTCCGTGTGTCATGCCATTATGATGCTAAGAATACAGATGGAAAGAATAGACCTGCAATATTTTCCTGATATTCGTGAGTATCATCTGCAATATGGTTTAAATAAAAAACGACTCGATCGTATCAAAAGAAAAATACTCATCATGCATCCGGGCCCAATCAATCGTGGCGTGGAAATGACCAGTGATGTTGCAGACAGCAAACATTCGGTCATTTTAGACCAGGTAGAAAATGGTGTAGCAGTGAGAATGGCTGTTTTATTTTTATTGGCAAATAAAATTCAGCGTCGTCAGGAATTGATAAGCTAACCTTATAGACCGTAATTTTTTATTTGTTCACGTTTTTAGTCAAACGTTTTTTTGTGATATTTAGTTTGTTGGCAAAAGTGCCCAACAACAATAAAACCGAACAGAAAGCGGCCAACCTGCCAATGATGTCGCCGTGTATTGCATAAAAAGTAGTATCTTCATATAAATTGAGTTTAGCAACCAATGTGGCTTCTTTCCACCATGGAGTTTGTTGTTCTATAGTGCCATCTCTCCGGATAATGGCAGATACACCCGTATTGGCACAACGGGCGATGTCTTTTCGAGTTTCTATAGCACGTAGAGTGGCAAAAGAAAGGTGTTGTTTATATCCGGGTGAATCATCCCACCATCCGTCGTTTGTAATGATAACCAACAAATTGGCTCCCAGACGCATAAATTCTCCGACAAATTCACCATATACCGACTCATAACATATAATTGACGCACAATTTACAGAATCGCCCTTTCTTGTCACCCATCTGAACAACGAGGGGTGCTCCTGATATCCCAGCGATCCCGTGACACCTCCAAGATCCATTGCAAATTCATTGAGGAAGGGCAATAATCCGGAAAATGGCATCTTTTCAACGCCCAGTACAAGTTTTGATTTATGATATAATTGGAAATCACCATTTGCTTTCAATAAGATGGATGAATTGAAAATATCAAAATAAAAGACACTTCCGTCCGGTTTTAATGCCGAACGTGTGGAATACAAATGTTTTTCTCCGGGTTTATATTTTTTATAATAGGTCAATCCGTTGATTAAGGCCAGGTGAGGTTGATATTTCGCCATAAACTCCCTGGTATGGGTAAACTCAAAATTTTCTCGAATTGCATCGTCGTTGTATGCTTCGGGGTAGAAGGTCTCCGGACCTACGATCAAATCAATGGTGTCGGACATTTTTTGCGAAGCTAAGTCGACAAATTTCTCAGTTGCCTCTAATGATTGAAAAAGTTCGAATTTTTCTTCATAAGGGTCAATATTAGGTTGAACAATCAATACGTTTATATCTGCAGTGGGTTGATTTGATTTAGGAATCAACAAATAAGAAATAACAAAAGGCAAAAACAAAAACAATACAATTCTGTAAATAAAACCTCGCAGGTCAATAGCACGACGAACGAAATTAAACACCGTGATATTGATTAATAATATCCATAAAGAACCACCCAATGTGCCTGTATATTCATACCATTGAATCCAATGAGGCCGTATGGCAAATACATTACCCAGCGTCAACCATGGCCAGGATAATTCCCAACGGTGATGTATCCACTCAAAAGCAAGCCAAAAAACGGCAAAGGCAAAAAGTGCTGCTCGGTAATGCAAATGGCGTCTTGCAAAATGGTAGGCAACAAATATGGCAGACATAAAAATAGCATTGAATGTAATGGCCATGTAAGCACCTTCTAAAGAAGCATATCTTATCCAACTTGTGGTCCAAAAATTGAAAATAAAAAAGGTAGTAAATGCACTAAGAAACGAAATTAAATAATTTGTTTTGTCCTTGTCAAAGAAGATATGGTGGGAATATAGAAGTGGCACGAAGGCAACAAAAATCAGTGGAGTCATGCTTCCGGTATAAGGCCATGAGATACCGAGCAATATACCTGACAAAAATGGAGAGAGGTAAGCAATAGAGAGACGTTTAAAAAATTCTTTCACTTTGCTCATTTTCCAAAATTTCTTCAACCAGATATTGATTGCGATCAGGTGCATTACGGCTTATCAATTCTCCGAGAAAACCGGCCAAAAACAATTGTGAACCAATGATCATGGAGGTTAAGGCAAGATAAAATAATGGTTGTTCTGTAATCAACCTGGCAGGTATATGGTGATAGAGATAATAAATTTTTTCGATGACCAAAATGGCTACGGCTATAAATCCTAATATAAAAACCAGAATTCCAATAGTGCCGAAAAAGTGCATTGGTTTTTTGCTAAACCTGGTTACAAAAGAAATGGAGAGCAGGTCGAGAAAACCATTGATAAACCGTTCCATACCAAACTTACTTACTCCATACTTACGTGGACGGTGATGCACGACTTTTTCTCCAATTTTTTTGAATCCTGCCCGCTTGGCTATAACCGGGATATAACGGTGCATTTCGCCATATACTTCTATACTTTTGACAACTTCTTGCCTGTATGCTTTTAAACCACAATTAAAATCATGAAGATTGATGCCGCTCATTTTACGGGTAGCCCAATTAAAAAGTTTTGTAGGGATAGTTTTGCCGGGCGGGTCATAGCGTTTTTTCTTCCATCCGGAAACCAAATCGTAATTTTGATTGACAATCATATCGTAAAGCTCAGGTATTTCTTCCGGACTGTCTTGCAAATCGGCATCCATAGTAATCACTACCTTACCATTGGCTTTTTGAAAGCCCATTTGCAATGCAGCGGATTTGCCATAGTTTCTGCGAAATTTTACACCTTTCACAACATCGGGAAAACGCAGATGATATTGGCTTATAACATCCCAGGACTTATCTGTGCTGCCGTCGTCAATCAACCAAATTTCATAAGTGTAACGGTCTTTTAAAACCTTGCGAATCCATTCAATTAGTTCAGGCAATGATTCTTCTTCATTGTAGACGGGTATAACAATGCTTATGTCCGGTTGCCGCAGTTTCATTATCTATTTCCAAAATTTTGTTCTGATACCGTTTCTTCGTTTTGTTTATCCTTCGAATTTTCATCTTCGCGATTTTCTTTTTTTCGGAATACTGCGGCAGTAATTAAGGCGATGATGGCGCCAAAAATCCATCCCCAAAGGTAACTCTTACTCATTCCGACAATGGAAAAATCTGTGTTTTCCTCCACTCGTTTGATGGCTTTTTCAATTTCATCTTCAGGAGCTCCAAAACGTTCCATCATGCTTCGCGTCTTTTCGATGGTCAAATCTGTAATATATCCCGGTAATTCCGGTACGATCACGTGGTAGAACAAGATGTTGAACAACAAAGTGATTAAGCCGGAATTGACAAAAACCAGAAAATTGGCCAGAAAAATTTTAAAAAAGGTGGCTTCTTCAGGATATTCTTTCTTAAAACGCCATGCTGAAAAGAAAAACAAACCTATAGTGATGATAAAATAAACTATTCCTTGCCATAAACTTACAAGATTTTCAGGTCCTGTAATATAAACCAATAAAGTGTATATAATAAATATAAGTCCGTAAATTATGCCATACTTGGCACCAAAATTCCAGATTGCTTTCATAAAAAAAGAGTTTAGTGGCAAAGATATTATTTTATCTTTGAGAAAGATTATGTATGAGTAATTTTTGTTTTTAATTCAAAATGTTGACAATTTAAGATATTCTTAAGTCATGGCTATTTTCAAGCATGGTCATAAAACGGGGTAATGTATGAATGATGTCTTTAGGTGTCATGGCTGTTGACGAAAAATCTGCTGCGGCCATACGCCCACATTCGGCATGCATGAACGAACCCAATAATGCAGCGTCTTTTGGAGGGTAACCCTGTGCAAGTAAGGATAAAATAATTCCGGTGAGCACATCGCCACTGCCTGCTTTTGCCATTCCGGCATCTCCATTGGTAATAAAATACATTTCTTTGTTTGGAGTGAAAATGATACTATAGAAGTTTTTAACAACCAAATAACAATTAAAACGGACGGCAAAATCTCTTGATTTTTGCCACATTTCCATGCTGTCCGAAAAGTGGCCAATTAAACGTTTTAACTCACCGGTGTGAGGGGTCAAGACGCTGCCCGGCGGAAGAAATGCAATCCACGTAGGATTATCGGACAGTATGGTAAGTGCATCGGCATCAATGACCATTGGGCCTCTATATTGATGAATCAGATTTTTCAACAATAATTTTTTTTCTTCATCCAATCCAAGACCGGGGCCAATTCCAAGAGCATCGATTTTTTTGTTGTTGAGAAATTGTGAATTGTCATTAAACTCTTTAAGGTCGTAAGCCATGGCTTCCGGAACATGACAAAACAAGGCATTTTGTTTGTCTTTTGGCATGAGGCACGAAAGCAGACCACATCCGCATCTCATTACGGCTTTGGCTGCCAACAACCCGGCTCCGGTTTTGTCGGTTCCTGCAATTAATAAGGCATGTCCGTAATGATATTTGTGAGCATCTCTTTTTCTTGGCCTGAAAATATTTTTTACATCATGAATTGTTACCCAATGATAAGTAGAAGTTTTTTCTCTATAAAAATCAAGAGATAATTGAATGTCAATAACAGACACATCTCCTGTATATTGATAATTTTCGTAAAAGAAAAAAGATAACTTGGGCACCTGAAAGGTTATTGTCAGATTGGCTTTTACAATATTGTCTCCCTTGTTGTTAAGACGGTCGGCAAACAATCCGGAAGGTATATCGACCGAAATGGTCATATTGGGGCGATTGTTGATGAATTGTATCATTTCGGCAAATATGCCGTCAACGACCGGTTTGTTTAACCCGCTTCCAAAAATGGCATCTATAAAAATACTGCCGTCTTTGATCTCGTTTTTATGGAAATTTTCGAAATATAAAACTTCGCCGTTTAATTTTTGCCAACGTTCCAGATTGATAGTGGCATCAAGACTCAACCTTTTATTTTTTGCAGGCAAAATAACTTTTGCATCAAAGCCATTTGTTTGAAGCATTCTTGCCAAGGCAATCCCATCACCGCCATTGTTCCCGGGGCCACAAAAAATATAAAACAAAGGTTTTTGGTTATCGAATATTTTTTTTATTTCGTCAAATAATGCCCGCACAGCCCGTTCCATCAAGTCCACCGACTCGATCGGTTCTTGATTTATCGTATAAGCATCCCATTCCCGAATGGTTTGGCAATCAAAAATTTTCATGGGCCAATAATTTTATGATATAAAAAAGAAACATCAATATCATGTTGACAGTAAATAGATGCACAATAATACGAGAGCCGTTTTTAAATTTAAATATCAGGTGCATGAATGTATAAAGAAACATTAATAAAACGGGTATTAATGGTGGATACAGGTATAACGATTCTATAAAATTTCCCTTCAACAGGGCTATCAATGATCTTTGAAATCCGCAACCGGGGCAATCAATTCCGGTAAGGGAACGGTAGGAACAAGTCAACATATGATTTTCGAGCCATTCTGTCAGTCGTTCCACGATTCGGGCAATGTATGTTTTCGGTCTTTGTTTTGTTCTTTCAACCAATTTAATAGTGGTTGGAAATATTCAACCATGGCATTGGCCGAAAGTTGGGAGCCAAGGTTGTTTTCAAGCAAAACGCGCCAATCAACGGTTGCGCCGGGCTTCATCAGGGATTTTAGAAAATCTCCGGTGGGTTTGCTGCCGAAATAATTTGTATTGTGAGGGTCTTGTTTCAGGATATTTTTGGCTATATGCCGGTGAAGTTGGAATAAAAGAATGTTGGACAATGCATAATCATAATACTGTGCCGGGTCATCGTTGATATGTGTTTTTGTGGCGGCATCACAATGATTTTCGTCTCTTGGAGCGGGTGGCACAATGCCTTGATATTTTTTTACGAGATTCCACCAGGTTTCGTTCCATTGGTCGGGCGGCAAGTTTTTTGCATATAAAAGATATTCAAATTCTGTCATCACACCGGCGCTCCAGGGTATCAAAACTACAAAGTCAAGTGCTTCTTTGAGTTGCAACAATTCCGGTTGGTTGATTTTAACTTCACTAAGCAAACCACGGTTTTTGAGAAATTCCGGTTGTAATGAAGCCAACCCAATCAAACTTCCCATGGCTTCGTGAAACGATCGGTTGGCTCCGGCTCTTAAAACATAAGGAACCTCCGGCGTGGAGTATGAGAGATAATAGTAAATATGTCCCAGTTCGTGTAAAACAGTGGACCACCATTCTGTGTTTGGTTCTACGCTCATCAATGATCTTACATCGCGGTCGAGGTCGATATGCCATGCCGAAGCGTGATTGTTTTTTTTGTAACCGGCATCGGGAGGTAATGGATAGAGAGAAGATTTTTCCCAAAAAGATTTTGGCAATTTTTCAAAACCAAGCGAAACATAAAAATTCTCCCCTTCTTTCATTATCCATTCGGCGCCTTTTGAGGCCAACACTGAATCAATGGCAATTCCTTTCACGTCTACAAGAGAACTCCAATCTTGCCCCCAACGGTTTGGCAGCCAATGTGCCGGAATATATTCGGGTACAGGTTGATTGTAACGTTTGGCCAATTCATATCTTGCCCATGTATGTAGTTCTCTGTATAAAGGCCAGATTTCTTTTATCATTTGTTTGCAAAGGTTGAGCATTTCATCCGCACTCATTCCATATTCAGATACTTGATAACTGAAATAATCGCTGTAATTGAGCGCCTGAACAGTTTTGTTACGAAGTTCCCTGAGACGTATTAACCCGGGTTTTAAAGTTTTTCCGACTTCTTTGGATACTTCCCATAATTGACGACGTTCCTGCAAGTTGTTTAACTTCTTGAGCCCTTCGTCAATATCGTTGGTGGTAATTTCTTTACCTTTCCATACATATTTGAATCCATATAACAAACGGGTTTGTTCGTTTTGTGCTTTGATTTTTTCTTTCACCAAAGAATCCACGATCGAAGGATTTGCTGCTGCATTGTATAAAATGGCTTTTAGTTGTTTGATTTGCAACGGAGTAAGCCATTCGGGGTGTTGGAGATATTGCCGGGCTTTTTGAATGACTTCGCGTGAACCGGTAAATTCGGCCAATTTTTCGTTTGCTACTTGTGCTTGATACGCGGTCAATGTGTCTCCTTCAACAATATATGTATTTAATTTCCATTCCGCTTCAGCGGCAATGGTGGAGAGTTTTTTATATGTATTGTTGTAAACTTTTAAAAAAACTTCCACAGAATCTTTAAATGTTTCCTGTGTTTGCCCGGTTTTGGATTCTTCTTTGCAGGCAAAAAATAACAAGGAAAAAATTAATGGCAATAAAATGATAGTATGTTTCATATATACGGAAAGTTTACAAAAAAAGGGAACCTAAATGTTCCCTTTTTGATATGTATTCAATAGTGTTTTACTCACCGGCAACTTGAATCATGTTGAATTTAAGATTGGTGATGGCTTGGTAATCTTCTCCGGCTTCCTGCATGTCTTCGTCATCCTCTTCAAAATGCCAATTTACTATTACTTCACTACCTTTTTCATTGATAGATTCCAATTTTTTGAAAATATCGAGCAAACATTTTGAGGAGCTTGTGTTGAAATATTCCAGATGAATGTTGACCTGAGTTTTGGAAGCCGAAGGATTATGTGCAAATTCATCAAGCAATTTCATCAATGGATTATAAAATTCCACTGAATTTTCAGGAATACTCCGTCCTTTAATTTCAAGCAATCCTTTTTCAGGATCAAACATTACATAAGGACTTTTATTTGTAGCTTCAATCTCTAGTTTTTTATTGCTCATACTTAAAAATTTAAATTTTTATCATTATTCTGATCCTACTTTAATACTAAAAGAAAAAAATGAACAACAATCATCCACCGGAATAAAATCATATTCGATTTTGCGACCGGCTTTACGGGCTATGTCGATCATACCCAATCCACCTCCGCCTTTTAGTGATATCTCTCCATTGGTTAAAATTTCTTTATAGTATTCTTTAAGTTCTTCTTTACTCATGGAGTTGATTTTATCCAGTTTTGATTTCAGTTCCGGAATTTGTTGGTTTTTTATGTAGTTGCCGGTTATGATGGTGTATTCATTATTTTCTTTTCCGATCATAAAAATGGCGGTCTTTGTTTTTTCATTGTCAATTTGAATCTCTTCGGTGTGATGGTAAAGGTTTTGAAGGCATTCGACCAAAATGTTGTAAACCTTTTTTTTGATTTTGGGCGATTCTTCCATGTTTTCCATCTTGGTTTCCATAATTTGCAAGATGGAGGTAAGTAATTCGGACGTAATGTTTCCTTTGAACGAGAGCATTACATTATTGTTCTCCATGCTTTTATAAAATTCGTATATATTGAAGCTCATGCTAAATGAAATCTTAAATGTTGAACCCAACAATTGCCAAAAATAAAAAAATATTTTAAATCTCTGTCAATCTTATATTTAATTTGTTTCCATTTACATCCACAGTAATGTTTTGATCACAGGTTCCATTTCCGAAATCTATTTTTCGTGGTGTTTTATTTTCGGGAGTCAGTTCAATATTGCCGTCGGTGAAAAAACGGCAAGACCCGTTATGCAACAATGATGATTTAATGCTTCCTGAGTAATTGAGTCCGTTTCTGTTTTTGCCGCTCATATTGCCTGAAATTTTATATACATCGTCTGAGGCATTTTCGGGTGTGTCAAATCCTGATATTAATTCCAGAGAGTGGTTACAAATAAATTCCATGATGTAACCGGAGTTTGTCAGAGTGCCTTTTGTAAGCGAAAAATCTACGTGCGTGCTGTCTATTGTGGTGGCTGTAATGACTCCTGAAACTTTTATGTCGTTGGCGTAATAGTTTAAAAACTCGATGGTCATAACCGATCCGGGTTTGGAAAAATAGTCGTTCAGTGTAAGCCGTATTTTTCCTTTACGCTTTATGCCGTCTAGATCATCGCAGCCATTGGTGCCGAAGTCAATGATCGCTACAACCGGAAAGATGGAATCTTGATTTACGTGTGGATGATAAGACTCAATGTAAAATTTGGCACATGTCGAATTAGGAGAGGTATAGCTGAATTGGTTTAGTTTACCATTTTTGTATGTGGTGTCTTTCATACCCGGATGCATGATAATTCTTAGGGCATAAGGGACTATGGTTCCATAAATATTTTCAGACAGGGCACAATCATAAGAGGACTGGATGTCATTATCCGGTTTTGCTTTTTTACAAGCATTTGAAAATATTATTAAAACAGAAATGATCATTGTAAAAAGCAAAAAATTTTTTTTCACTGACAGTATGTTCATCATTTTTGGAATAAAAATTTGCCGTAAATGTAAAATTTTCTTTGAATATTTCGTTGGGTTTTATTTAAATACCCTATTGTTCTATCAGGGAAATTTTCTTGTATGAACTTGAAGCATGAAAATTGATTTCACTCCGGGATGGCTTAAAAAATGTTTTACTGTTTGATGTTTGTAATTTTTTTGATAGAATTTATTTGGGTAAAAATGCTCATAAGGTTGATGGTGTAAATTATTGGTAAGGAATAAAGTTGAGGTCTTGCACTGTACCGGATAAAAATAAAAACAGGGGTTTCGTTTCCAATTTTTATTTTGAGTTATCTTTGCCTTGAAATATGAATGCAAAGTTAAAGCAATGGATTAAAAATATTTTGGTAAAGTCCGGTGTGGATCTGACCAAGAATATTGCGTACGATCGGTTGACCCAAAATATCTTAAAAAAAAATCTCAGAACTACATCTGCTTGTATGGATATAGGGGCACACAAGGGGGAAATTACCGATATCATGATGCGGTATGCACCGGAAGGAAAATTTTGGCTGATCGAACCTATCCCTTTTTTTGCCAAAGGTCTGAAAGACAAGTATGCGGGTAAAAAAAATGTTTTTGTGTATAATCTTGCATTGGGCAATGAAAACGGAGAGAAAGAATTTCATTGGGTGAAGAATTATCCTGCCTATTCGGGTTTTTTCAGAAGGCAATATGATCATGAAGATGCAGAGGTAGAAATAATAAAAGTAAAGTCGATGAGGGGAGATGATTTGGTAGGTGAGGAGGAACGCATCGATTTTATGAAAATTGACGTAGAAGGTGCCGAATATTTTGTATTGCAGGGGTGCGAAAACATCATTTCAAATTACAAACCTTCTATTCTATTTGAGTTTGGCATGGGGGCTGCCGATGTTTATGGTGTATCACCCGAGATGATGTATGATTTTTTTAAATACTTCGAATATGATATTTTTACGCTCGATGGGTATTTAAAAAATCAAAAACCATTGACATTTCATCAATTGGAAGATTGTTTTTTCAACAATAAAGAATATTATTTTTTTGCCAAATCACATAAAGTTTGAATAAAAATGAACAAATCTTTACCGATTAAAATTTTAGCAGGCATTGTTTTGGGGGTTGTGTTTGCATATTTAATGATCTTTCTTGGATATCATCATTGGGTGATTGATTGGATATATCCCTGGGGGCAAATTTTCATCAGATTGTTAAAATTAATTGCCGTGCCTTTGATTTTGTTTTCAATTATAGCCGGAATCGGCAATTTGAAAGATTTTCAGACATTGGGTCGCATGGGCATTCGCACTTTAGGATTATTTTTAATAACTACTTTGACGGCTATTATCATTGGGTTGATTATTGGAAATTTGGCAAAACCCGGGAGCGGTATCTCAAAGGATTTAAAACTTAAAAACCGTTTGGCTTATGAAAGATGGGCTAAAAATAACAATATTGAATTGATAGATGATAAATGTGTTTCATGCGAACTTAAAGATTTGCCTGATGTTGAAACGGCAGACAAAGAAAATATAACGGTAGAAGAAAAAATAAAATCTGCAAGTGAAAGAAAAAATCAAAGTCCGTTAGTGTTTTTATATGACATTATTCCCGACAATATATTTTATTCATTGCAAAACAATGGTTTGATGTTGCAAGTGATATTTTTTGCGTTGTTTTTTGGCATTGCCATGGTCAAAACCAATAATTATGATGCAATACACCGGATCATTGTGCAAACAAACGAGGTGTTTTTGATGATGGTGCATTTTATTATGTCGGCTGCGCCTTTTTTTGTTTTTGCTTTAATGGCCGGTGAAATTGTAAAGATTGCCGGCGATAACCTTCATCATTTAAATGAAACATTGTTTTTACTGGGTAAATATACCCTTTGGGTAATTGCAGGTTTATTCCTGATGATTTTTGCAATTTATCCGTTATTGATTCGTCTATTCAGAAAAGATTTCGTATACCTTGATTTTTTCCGCAAAATTATACCTGCCCAGCTGCTGGCTTTTTCTACCAGCAGCAGTGCGGCCACTCTGCCGGTGACATTGGAATGTGTGGAAGAAAACTTGAAAGTTAAACCCGAAGTTGCATCCTTTGTTTTGCCTATTGGTGCCACTGTCAATATGGATGGCACCAGCCTCTATCAAGCCTTGGCCGTGATGTTTCTTGCCCAATGGCATGATATAGATTTGTCTTTGGGCCGGCAATTGGTAATTGTTTTTACTGCATTGCTTGGTTCGATAGGCGCTGCAGCAGTTCCGGGAGCCGGCTTGATTATGCTAATAATGATTCTGGAGTCGGTTGGTCTCAATCCTGCCTGGATTTCGATCATTTTGCCTGTAGATCGTATTCTTGATATGGTCAGAACTGTCGTCAACGTGACGAGCGACATGAGTGTTTGCTACATCATCGACAAACATGAAAGTTAAGGTTCATTTGCGGATTTCGCCATTCAGCCGGTGCTCTATGGAGATCATCACTTGCTGCATGTATTGATCAACTTCGGCATCGGTGAGCGTTTTTTGATCGTGACGGAAAATGAAGGCCAGGGCGTAGGAAATTTTACCTTCAGGTATGTTTTTCCCGCTGTATATATCAAAACAAAACATTTCCCTGCACAAGGGTCCTGCACTTTTTTTCAAAGTATTCTCGATGGTTTCGTATGGGGTATCCTTATCGCATACAAATGAGAGGTCTCTCCGCACATAAGGAAATTTAGGGATTTCATTGACATTTTCAATATTTTTTTCCGGTTCGGGCCATTGATCTACATAAATTTCCGAATACCAAAGGTCTTTTACGTGAATATCAAGTTTCTTTTTGAGGTCGTTATCTACAGGCATTGTTTGAGCAATCAATTGATCGTTGTGGAAAAATTGAGCCGTTGTGTCTGAACGTTTAATTTGAAAATGTTTGATGGCAAAAAGTTCTAAAAGTTGATGTAGCAACGATTGATGATAGAAATAACCGGCATCTTTTACGGGGGCAAACCAGTTTTCCTTAAAAACCTGTCCAAGAGTTATCAATCCGAATACATTTTTTTCGGTAATACCTTTTTCCGCAGGCAAATAGATTTTGCCTTTTTCGTAAAGTTTAAGGTTTTTTGTTTGACGATGAAAATTATATGCCACATTGGAAGCAAGGCCATAAATCAATGAATGTCTTAAAGCATCAAGTTCGTTGCTGATCGGATTGGCCAACATTAATTTTTCTTTCGAATCAATAGAGGAGGGAATTAAGGAATTGTTCACTACTTCAAAAAATCCTTGCCCTTGCAAGGTCGATGCAAAACGGTCGAATAACTTGTCTTTACGGTTCTCTTTAGGTACATAAAATGAAAAACGAATGTTTTCGTCTGCTTGAAGGCGATCATATCCGTAAATACGCAAAATCTCTTCAATCACATCTATGGGACGTGTGACATCCGGTTTGGCATAAGGGGCAATGACATTTAATATGCCGTTATCGATTGTGACTTTTTCGAATCCTGAACGGATTAATATTTTTACTATGACCTCGGGGTCTATTTTGCAGCCGGCGATTTCTTCAATTTTTTTCAAAGCAATTGAAATGTTTTTGGGAGGAAAAGCTTCGTTTTGTATGATAATGGTTTGACCGGACATTTTTCCTCCGCAATGTTTTTCAAGTAACTGCGCACATCTTAAAGCTGCATACCGGACCATGCCGGGATCGGTACCTCTTTCAAAACGGAAGGAGGCCTCCGTGTGCCAATCGTGTTTTTTTGACGAACGGCGTATTGTGGACGGGTGAAACCATGCCGATTCGATGAGTATGGTTTGAGTATGAACCGTGATTTTGCTGTTTTCTCCGCCTATGATGCCGGCCAAACATAATGCTTTTTTTTGATCGGCAATGACCAAATCATCTCTACACAACTTAACCTGTCGTCCATCCAAAGATTGAAATACCTCTCCATCATTGGCATTTCTGATCACCAATCCCCCTTCGATCTTGTCAAAATCAAAAAGATGCAAAGGTTGTCCGCATTCCAACATGACATAATTGGCAATATCTACCGCTGCATTGATGCTTTGTATGCCGGTGGTTTCCAATCTTCGTTTGATTTCTTCCGGAGTGTCGTTTATTTTGACATTTTCTACCATCACCGCAAAATACAGCGGACATTTGTCTATTTCTAATACATTGACAGATGGCGCGGAATAAGACGCTTCCGAAAAATTTACCTGTGGCAACTTTAGCGACCAGTTTTTCCGGTAATTCACTGCATAGAGGTCACGGCAAACTCCAAAATGTGAAGCTGCATCCACACGGTTGGGTGTGAGTCCGATTTCATAAACCGTATCGTTTTGAATCGTATGGATATTTTCAAATGGAGTGCCCGGGGCTGCATCGGTTTCCAGGACCATGATGCCTTCATGAGAGAAACCTATACCGATCTCATCCTCGGCACAAATCATTCCTTCAGAGAGTTCGCCTCTAATTTTCGAACGTTTTATTTTTATTGGCGGACCTTCCACAGGGTATATAACACTATTGTGTGGAGCCACTACCACTTTTTGGCCGGCTTTGACATTGCTTGCTCCGCATATAATTTGCAACGGAGTTTCCTTGCCTACATCCACTCGGGTAATTTTCAATTTATCTGCGTTGGGATGTGGCTTCACATCCAATACAAGACCTACAACCAATCCTTCGAGCGAAGCGGGACCAAGGGTTTGCATGCCTTCCACTTCAAGACCACACATAGTCAATTGATCGGCTATTTCCTCAGGTTTCAAATCAAAATCAAGATATTCTTTCAACCACCGGTAAGATATTTTCATGGACTTTGGTTTAGCGTTGGTTATTTTTGTATGTTAAAGAGGATTTAATAAAATTCACAAACAAAGGATGCGGATTCAGTACGGTGCTTTTGTATTCAGGATGGAACTGTACTCCAACAAACCATGGATGGCCCTTGATTTCGATAATTTCCACAAGGTCGTTGTCGGGGTTAATGCCTGTTGCCAGCATGCCGGCATTTTCAAACGAATCTTTGTATTTATTGTTGAATTCATAACGATGGCGGTGACGTTCATACACAAGTTCGCGTCCATAAGCATCAAAAGCCCTACTGTCTTTCTTTATTTTGCAGGGGTAAGAACCTAAACGCATAGTGCCGCCCTTTTGTGAAACATTCTGCTGGCTTGCCATCAGGTCTATGACGGGATAAGGAGTGTTCGTCTGCATCTCTGTAGAATGAGCATCTTTCCATCCCAACACATTGCGGGCAAACTCAATGACGGCACATTGCATTCCCAAACAAATACCCAGGAAAGGTATTCCATTTTCCCGAGCAAAACGAACAGCCGAAATTTTTCCTTCTATGCCTCTTTCGCCAAAACCGGGTGCCACCAGTATTCCATGCAGATCAGACAAAATCTCTTTGGCATTTTCGTCGTTGAGCTGTTCGGAGTGTATCCAGCGGACATTCACTTTGCACTCGTTCACTGTGCCTGCGTGAATAAATGCCTCGGCAATCGATTTGTATGAATCTTTCAACTCCACATATTTTCCAATCAGGCCGATCGATACAGTGGTTTTCGGATTATGCAGTTTGTTGAGAAAATGTTGCCAATCATCCATTTGCGGATCATTGCGGAATGATAGTTCCAGTTTTTTGAGCACCACCTCGTCAAGTTTTTCTTCTGCCATCATCATGGGCACTTCATAAATCGACGGAGCATCCATGGCTTGAATGACTGCCTCGGGCAGGATGTTACAAAAAAGTGCCACTTTAGGTTTGATGTCAGGTGTGAGTTTTCGTTCGGTACGCAATACAAGCACATCCGGTTGTACCCCTGACTCAAGCAATAATTTGACCGAATGTTGTGTTGGTTTGGTTTTGAGCTCACCCGATGCAGCCAAATAGGGTACCAACGTGAGGTGAACCACAATGCTGTTGTGTGGTCCCAATTCCCAACGCAATTGCCTGACAGCTTCGATATAAGGCAGTGATTCTATGTCGCCAACTGTACCACCAATCTCGGTAATGACAATATCAAAATTCCCGGTATTGCCCAATAGTTTTATTCTGCGTTTGATCTCGTCGGTAATATGGGGGATCACCTGCACAGTTTTACCCAAATAGGCCCCCTCACGTTCTTTGTTGATGACATATTGATAAATACGGCCGGTAGTGACATTGTTGGCTTGAGAAGTAGGCACATTGAGAAAACGTTCGTAGTGTCCCAGATCCAGGTCTGTTTCGGCTCCATCGTCGGTCACATAGCATTCGCCGTGTTCGTATGGGTTGAGAGTACCTGGATCGACATTGATGTAAGGATCCAATTTTTGAATGGTCACACGGTAGCCCCTGGCTTGCAAAAGTTTAGCCAGAGAAGCCGAGATAATCCCTTTTCCCAAAGAAGAAGTCACCCCACCTGTGACAAAAATATACTTAACCGCTTCCATTTTGATTATTTGCGTGCAAATGTAATTTTTTTCGAAGTAGATTGAAAGAGAAATTTTTTTTGTGTTTGGGAAAGAAAGTAAAAATCGACGAAGATTAATGAATCTTATTCCTAAATACTGAAAAACGTTTGAAAAATTTTGCTTTTAAAAAATGAAAAATTATCTTTGAAAATGAAAAAAACCTTCACGCAATGCGCAGAGGCCAGAATCCTTCGGCTTATAGCCTTATTGTGAATCGTCTTACGACACAAAAATAAAAAATATTAATTAAAAAATAAAAATTTATGAAAACTCTTAGTTTGGATTTAGGACAATCATCAATTGGTTGGTTAATCAGAGATCATGATCAAAATGGCATTGATCAGTTCAGGAAATTTGGAGTGATTACTTTTAACAAAGGAGTAGGGGAAGAAAAAAATGTTGAATATTCTTTGGCTGCAGAACGCACCAAATATCGCTCCATGCGAAGATTATACCAGTCAAGAAAATATAAACTTTGGGAAACGCTCAAAAAATTAAAATCTAAAGATTTTTGTCCGATAGACCCGTTAGCCCTGGAACAATGGTCTACTTATGACAAAAAAAGGGGGTTAAAAAGAAAATACCCGGTTTGGGACACAAAATTTGAGAATTGGATCAAATTGGATTTTGATGGAGATGGTCAACCTGATTTTGAAAGTCCTTATCAATTACGCAGGTTCCTGGCTGAAAATAAATTAAATTTTGATGTGCCGTCACATCGATATATGCTTGGGCGTGCTTTATATCATATTGCCCAGCATAGAGCATTTAAAAGCAGTAAAAAAGTTAATCTTGATCAAGATTTGGCTGAAAATACCGATATAGGTGTAGAAGAGCAAAGAAGAAAAAGTTTCATGAAAGAGTTCGAACAAAACGGTTTGTTGTTTGACGAAAATAAAACTATTGGACAACTTCTTGCCATCGCCGAAGATTTTTTCAAAAAGAGAGGTTATGGAAGGATTCGTAATGAATTGCATCCTTACATTACAAGGAAAATGTTGCAAAAAGAAGTTGAGCAAATTTTTCAGTTTCAGTTTGGCTCTGATTGGCATAATGTATTTAAAGACATTTTTGGTGTCGAAAAAATATCAAAATGCTCCATTTTTTGGCAAAGACCGCTAAGATCGCAAAAGTCGGCTGTAGGGAAGTGTACTTTGGAAAAAAATAAGACCAGATGTCCTGCCGGTCATCCGGAATTTGAAATTTACAGATCCTGGTCGTTTATCAACAATATCAGATATGCTGTGGTAAATACCGGAATGCCAACAGAACAAAACGGATCAAAAGATTATCCCTTGCAACCATTACCATTGGAAATTAAATCAAAATTATACAGCGAATTGTTTATTCAAAAAAACGATTTCAAAGTAATAGAGATTAAAAAATGGTTAATGAAAGAGCTTAACGCCAAAAATATAGTATTAAATTACAAAGATTTTAATATCGTGTCGGGCTCTCCAACGGTGTATTACTTAAGAAAAATACTTGGCGAAAATTGGCAAAATGTTAAGATAGAACATCCGCCCATCAAAAGAATCAAGAAAAATAAATCACATGAAATTTATGTGTCATCAAAAAATTATTACACCTACGAAGATATCTGGCATGTGGCTTTTCAGTCGGATGATGAAGAAGAGCTGGAAGAAATAGCCGGAAATAAATTTAAATTTGATGATAATCAGGTAAAACAATATCTCAGTTTATTTAAAAATATGACGGTTGATTATGCACGATATAGTTTAAAAGCCATCAGAAACATCAACCGGTTTCTCCAACGCGGATTAATTCATTCGGACGCAGTGTTATTGGCAAAAATTCCTGAAATCTTAGGACCTGAAATTTTCAATGAAGAAAATGAAAATTTTTTAATTGATGCGCTTGACGATATTATCAAAAACAACAGAAAAAATAAAAATATCATACAAATAACCAATACCATTATTTCCGATTTTAAAATTAATCATTATCATGAGAAAGATTTCGATTATATTTTGCAAGATGATGACATTAAAAAAATAGAAAAAGAATGCATCAATAATCTGGGCAAAAGCAAATGGAGTGAATTCAACGAAATGCAAAAAAATGAATACATCGAAGGTGTGAAAAAAGAATTGCAAGCTTTTATTAAAGACAGGACGAGAAAATATCGTCAGATGCCCAAATTGATTGATGAGTTGAAGCAATTTTTGGAAGATAATTTTGACTTCCATGACCAAAAAAAGTTGTCAAAAATTTACCATCATTCCGACAATGATATTTATCCCGAATTGACAAGCCGCGATAGACACAGCGACGGTAAATTATATCTGCAAAGTCCCAAAACAGGCTCATGGAAAAACCCGATGGCCATGCGTGTTTTGCAGGAAATGAGAAAGTTGATCAATTATTTGATCGAAACTGACCAAATCGACGAAAATACACGTATTGTTGTGGAAATACCAAGAGAACTCAACGATGCCAACAAACGCAAGGCATATGAAATCATGCAAAGACGTCGAGAACAAGAAAATGAAGAGTTTGCTCGTGCCATCAATGAGTTGATTAAAAACAATCCGGCAGTAAAAGCAAATTCCGGAAATGATTCTGATATCGATAAATTCAGATTGTGGTATGAGCAATTATTTGATATGGTCAACAAAGAATTTAAAGGACCAAATGAATTGAAATCCCAAACTAAAAAAAATAAAAAAGGAGAAGAACAAGTAGAGACAATTTTTAAAGAAAATGACTATCTGGCCATCAATTCACCATTGTGGTTTTCTCTTGCAAAAGCAAAAGACAATATTACTGAAAAATACAGATTATGGAACGAGCAAAAAGCCGTTTGTATCTACACAGGCAGGTTGATCAGTTTGAGCGATCTTTTCAATGAAGATACCATCGATATTGAGCATACATTGCCTTATTCGCGTTCGTTAGACAATAGCCTGGCAAATAAAACCGTATGTTTTAAGGAATATAACCGAAAAATCAAGCAAAACAAAATACCTTACGAATGTCCCAATTACGATGAAATATTGCTGAGAATTCAATCCTGGAAAGAAAAAATCGAAAATATCAAAAAACATCTCGAATACTGGAGTGATCAAGCCAAAAAAGCCGTAACCAAAGAACGAAAAAATAAATGTATCATTCAAAAGCATCTTTGGTTCTGGGAGTTGAATTACTGGAAAAACAAAACAGAAAGATTTGAGATGAAAGAAATTACGCAGAATTTTGTCAATGCCCAATTGGTTGAAACTCAAATAATCAGCAAATATGCATTTCACTACCTAAAAACATTATTTGAAAATGTACAAGTGCAAAAAGGAACTGTAACGTCCGATTTTGCAAAAATCATTGGCTTAAGAGACAAATACAAACCAAAAATCAGAGACAAACACAGCCATCATGTATTGGATGCTTTTGTATTGTCGTTGATACCCGATAGCGCCAGATTAAAGAAAATTTTGGAAATGTATGCAGAAAAGAGTGAGATTGAGAGTTTTTTGAAAGATGGAGTGTACGACTCTGATACAGCTTTTCAACAAAAAAAACGGGTTGAGCTGTTGGATAAAGAACTCAATGATTTATTGATCCAATCCAGAGTGCCTGTAAATTCCATTCATAAAATTGCACGTAAAATTGAAAATGAAGTGTTGAGCATTACGCCTGTAAGACATAAAATATTTGCCACAGCCAAAAAG
>FWPU01005442.1_pt1 | contig 27584 bp, 11 predicted proteins | sample 2228361 | NCBI WGS metagenome assembly FWPU01 (sample SAMEA103939777, study PRJEB20133) | metagenome
AAGGCCGATATGTCGTTCGACAACTCCATGAACCAGATTTATTCACTAAAACAGTTTTACGTGGGTTTGGTTTGTATGCCTAAGTTTTTACATTTTTGTTTTATTCATTTTCGCGAATCCTGAATGGGATAGAGCCGTACTAGGACGCTGTGCTCCGTATCTGGTGGTAACGCTTGTGGTGATTTCTATCGTTTTCGGTGCTCTTCTTTTTTGGAGAAAACACTTTAACTCCGGAAGCAGCATAGAAAAGAACTTGGCAGAGCATATAGTCAAAGAAGCTGTTAAACACTATGAGAGTGGCAATAGTGGTAGATTAGCACGCGACTTGGATCATCTGAAAATCATGGCGGTGGAAGTCCGAAGCGGAACGCCTAAAAAGGATTTTCTGAAACAATGTGAGAATTTAATGGAGTATCTCATTTATAGAAAGCGGCAAGGCCCATCATCACAAGATGCAAGGCCTAATTCCTGGCGGTCTTTTCAGCGGCGCTTCAGAGCTGATGGGCGCAATAATGGCTCTCTTCCGATATTCCCGTTATTGAAAGATATTCTTCGCGAGGTCATCTGTGTGAGCATCACAGAGAGCCGGGAGCCGGCTTCCTCTGAAAACATCAAGGAAGCGCTGAATCTATTGGTACATATCTATAATAAGTTAGGGCGCGGTGAAATACACTCCAGTCTGGTCGTAACAATAGGCCACTGCATGCAGGAGATAGCCATTGTGGCGCTGGAGCGTGAAGACCAGGCAGCCACCATGGAGGCTGTGGAGAAGATTGCAGAAATCGAGGGGCGCTATCAGGAATTGTACATTGTAGCTAATAAAGCCCTGTTTTGGTATAACCGGCCTGAGCCTGCTGTAGCCGCCGTGAGAAAATTGGAGAGCGCCATCAGAGAAGAAAAGGCGTTGGTCACCCAATCGAAAATCATTCCCTGGTGGCTGGGTTTGTTGGCCAATCTGCATAACAAAGGCGGCAGCGCTGCTGAGTTTGCGGAGCGGCAACTGCACAAATTCGGACCGGCATTGACACCCGAGGTTTTCGAGCGGACTTACAAGCACTTTGCCAAACGCATGGGCTTCTTTGATACTGCAGACGCGGTGCGAAAGCTGCAAAACACATGGTTCGCGTCATGAAGCCCACGTGCGCCGAAGGCCTCAAGTGTTCACGGCGGCCTTGGCTTGGGCGGCCACCTGTTTTCTGTCCATTTTGCCGCTGTCGGTTTTGGGCAAGGCATCGGTGAAGCGGATGTATTTGGGCACCTTGAAGCGCGCCAGATGAGCGCGGCAGTGTTCGAAGATGTCGGCTTCGGTGGCGGTATGCTCCGGCCTCACGACGACGAAGGCGTAGCCCACCTCGCCCCATTTCTCGTCGGGCACACCGGTTACGGCGGCTTCTGCCACGGCGGGATGTTGCAACAGAACCCGCTCTACCTCAGCCGGATAGACATTTTCGCCGCCGGAGATGAACATGTTTTTGATGCGATCCACGATGTAGAGATAGCCCTCCTCGTCCATGCGGGCCATGTCGCCGGTGTGGAACCAGCCGTTACGGAGGGCGGCTGCCGTGGCTTCGGGGTTTTGCCAGTAGCCGGGGGTTACCATAGGGCCGCGCAGGAGCAATTCGCCTGGTACTCCGGGAGGCACATCGCGGCCTTCGCTGTCGGTGATGCGCACCTGCACGTAGAAGTTGGGCCGCCCGATGCTGCCTTTCTTGCGCACGGCATCGCTTTGGTGTAGCGAGGTAAGATTGGGGCCGACCTCCGTCATACCGTAGCCCTGGCGCACATAGACGCCCTTATGGTGCCAGCGCTCGATGAGGGGGATAGGCATCGGCTCGCCGCCGACGATGACGTACAGCAGGCGCGAGAGGTCGGCCTGTTCGAAATATGGCTCGTCGGCCAGCATCTTGAGCATGGTGGGCACACCCATGAAGATGGTGCATTGCTCTTCTTCCAAGGCGCGCAGCACCGCTGGTGGGTCGAATTTCTTGAACAGACACGTATAGGCGCCGTGGTGCAAAAACGGCGTCAGCAGCACGTTCCAGCCACCCGTGTGGAAGAAGGGCATGACGTTTATGGTGCGGCTTTCCGCGTTGACTATCAGCGACAAGGAAGTGTTGATGCTGTTCCAAAAGAGCATCTTGTGCGTGTACAGCGCGCCCTTGGGGAAGCCGGTAGTGCCGGAGGTGTACAGAATGAACACTGGTGCGTCTTCCTGGAGGTCGGGCGGCGGAAGCGGTGTATTGTCCAAAGACGCTTCGCGGCACAGGGCGGAGAGCTTAGCCAGTTCCATGCGATGCGGAATGCGCGCCCAGGTAGGTGCTGCTCGCACCAACGGCTCAAATTTTTCCTCTGTGATGATCAGCTTGGGCTGGGCATCCGAGAGCAGGAAGTCCACTTCAGGCGACGCCAAGCGGTAGTTGATGGGCACGAGGATGTAGCCCAGTTTCTGTGCGGCGACGAACAGCACCACGTGTTCCAGACAGTTTTCGGCCAGCACGGCTACGCGGTCGCCCGGGCCGATCTGGCAATGGTGATGCAGGTAGCGGGCTATGCGGTTGCCGGTGTGCTCTAGTTCCAGATAGGTGAGCGAGCGACCGGTTTCGTATTCCTTGAGGGCTGTTTTGTCAGGGCTGTAAACGGCCCAACGCGAGGTCCAGTCGAGCATCTTGCTGCAGTTGCAGGGTGTAAGTTAAAGGCGATGTAATAAAGGCGCGGCGGGCGGTTGGCTGGCGCATGTGGTAAAGTGGCTAATTGCCCTACCTTCGCAGCGCAAATAAACACAAGACATGTTTATGAAAGTCAACATTGCTCTGGGTATCATTGCCATATTACTGGCGTGGATGACGTGCAAGAACTTGCAAAAGAGCACTTTGGAAAGCGGCCAGCCAGGAGCGTCGGCTAATGCTGATGTGGCCGCGGCGACCAACGACACCACTGCCCTCATGCGCGTACCTGTGGATGCGCTCCCACCGGCATCGGCCAGCCACCGCGCCTATCTGTCTTCGGCCTACTGGCACTTGAGCATGGCCGTCAGCCCAGGCGGAAAGGAGGTGCAGCCTTATTACGAGAACAAGTGGCTGGTCTTTCGCGAAGACCAGACTTTCGACATCCTCATAGACGGCAAGGTGGTGGATACAGGCCGCTGGAACTGGGATGTGGACAAGAACTTTCTCTACCTCTCCTGCAAGGATCCGCACCTGAACAACAGCTGGGCCGTTAAGGATCTTTCCTTCCTGATGATTTGGATAGGCAATACCGACCTGAACAACACGGGCATTCAGATACGGGTGCAAGGGCACAAACAGCTGCCGTGGGGTGGCAGTGAGAAAAACTAAAACGGCCTGTCGTGGTGTTCATAAATTGCCAGGCGTTTGATGGCGCTATTGCCTATACCTTTGCACGCTTTTTGAGGAAATCTTCTGCTGTGCATCCTTCGCCGTATTCGTATAACCTGCAATTACACATTCCATGCCTTCTAACGGCAACCATCACGGCTACCATCGGCTGACGTGGGCCGGTCTGATCATTACCTTAGGTATCATTTACGGCGACATTGGCACCTCGCCGCTGTACGTGATGCGAGCTATCGTGGGAGAAAGCCCGGTGGACAGGGAGACCATACTCGGCGCGGTTTCGCTGGTATTCTGGACGCTCACTATTCAGACCACACTGAAGTACGTTACGCTCATCCTCAGGGCCGACAACAACGGAGAGGGTGGCATATTCTCCATGTACACACTAGTGAGACGGCGCCGAAAGTGGCTGCTGTATCCGGCAATGATAGGCGGAGCTGCAGTGCTTTCGGAGGGCATGATCACGCCGCCTATTTCGGTGTCGTCGGCTATTGAGGGTTTGCAGTCTGTCGAGCAGTTACAAGGGCTCCGTATCCCGACGATACAGATAACGATAGGCATCCTGACGGCGCTGTTCATTTTTCAGCAGTTTGGAACGGCCACAGTAGGGCGCTTCTTTGGACCTATCATGCTGGTGTGGTTTTCCATGCTGGGCATTTTGGGAAGCATTCAGGTATATGGCAACCCTTCCGTGTTGGCGGCGGTCAACCCCATCAATGCGATACAGTTGCTGTTGCACCATCCGAATGCGCTGATTTTGATGGGCGCTGTATTTCTGTGCACGACGGGGGCCGAGGCGCTATATGCAGACCTGGGGCATTGCGGCAAGCAGAACATCCGTATCAGCTGGATATTCGTCAAGATCTGCCTGCTACTCAATTATTTTGGCCAGGCGGCGTGGTGTCTGCAGTATGAGGGTGGGTTATTGCCGGCGGAGACGCCCAACCCTTTTTACGGCATTATGGCCTCGTGGTTTTTGCCATTAGGGGTTGTGATTGCCACCTTGGCGGCCATTATTGCCAGTCAAGCGATGATTTCAGGTTCTTTCACCTTGGTCAGTGAAGCCATTCGCTTGAGTTTGTTGCCCAAACTGACGGTCATTTTCCCCTCCAACATGAAGGGGCAGCTGTATTTGCCGGCGGTAAATACGCTGTTATGGGTGGGCTGTGTAGGCATCACGCTCATCCTCAAGGAGAGTGCTCGTATGGAGGCTGCTTATGGGCTGTCGGTAACCATCACGATGCTCATGTCCACCATCCTGATGTCCAACTTTTTGATTATGCGGCGCGTCAAGCCTATTTTTATTTGGGCTTTTCTGCTGTGTTACCTTAGTTTTGAGGGGGCGTTCTTCGTGGCCAACCTCCACAAATTTGCCGATGGTGGCTTCATCACGGTGCTGGTTGCCTCAGTGCTCTTTGCGCTCATGTACGTGTGGGTGAGTGCGCGCAAGATAAAGAAGCGCTTTTTGCAAAATGTGGACATTAGGGACTACATTGACCAGCTCATCATGCTGAGCAATGACGAAGAGGTGCCCAAATACGCCACCAACCTCGTCTTCCTGAGCAGCGCCAAATCACCCAACAAAGTAGAGGAGAAGATACTCTACTCCATTTTGCAGACCCAGCCCAAGCGCGCCGATGTGTACTGGTTTGTCCACATTCAGGTTACTGATGAGCCTTACACCATGGAGTATCGCGTTAAGGTGTTGGCACCCAACGATGTGTACAAGGTAACCTTCCGCTTGGGCTTCCGCGTGGAGCAACGCATGAACCTGTTCTTGCGCAAGGTAGTCGAAGACCTCATCGAGAGCGGCGAACTCTCCGTGCAGGCGCGCTATCACCTCAACGACGCGGAGTTACCTACGGGCGATTTCCGCTTTGTCATCATTCAGGAATTCCTTTCGCACGAGAACGACCTGCCGGTAATGGAGCAGATTATTATGAGCATCTACTTAGGTGTCAAGCGAATAACGGCCTCCCCGCAAAATTGGTTTGGTTTGGACAGCGACTCTGTCGTTATTGAGAAAGCGCCTTTAGTGTTGCGTCCGGTACGAGGGTTAAACTTGCAGCGCGTCAGCTGATGATGCCGCATCATGAAAGTCTTGGTCATCCGCTTCAGTTCCATTGGTGATATCGTGCTCACCAGCCCAGTGCTGCGCTGTCTGAAACAGCAGCTGGGGGCAGAGGTGCATTTCCTGACCAAGAAGGGCTTTGCGAATATCGTTCAGCCCAACCCGCATGTAGATCGCGTCTTCCCTTTGGGCAACTCACTGGGTAAGATCATCGCCCTGTTGCGGCGTCAGCGCTACGATTGGGTATTAGACCTGCACCACAACTTGCGCAGCTGGGTCGTCAAGAGGGCGCTAGGGCGCCCGGCGCGCTCCTTTTACAAGGCCAATCTGGAAAAATGGATCTTGGTCAATCTCGGTGTGGACGTCATGCCAGAGCGCCACGTCGTCTACCGCTATTTGGAAACGGCCTATCCGCTGGGCGTGCGATACGATGGGCAAGGGTTGGACTACTTCATTCCGCCCCACGAGGAAATAGACCTGGCCACCTGGGCCGGCCCGCAGGCTCCTTATGTGGCTTTTGTGGTGGGCGCGCATCACGCCACCAAGCGCCTTCCGCAGGACAAAATGGCCCATATCTGCCGGAGCTTACCGATGCCCGTGGTACTCCTCGGCGGCCAGGATGACGTCGCGCCCGCTGACTGGGTAGCGCATCAGGGAGGTGCGCATGTGTTCAACGCCTGTGGGCAGTTGAGCCTGCACCAGAGCGCCTCTATAGTGCGGCAGGCAGCCGTCGTGCTCACCCACGACACCGGGCTGATGCACATCGCCGCAGCTTTTCGAAGGCCCATCGTCTCGCTGTGGGGCAGCACTGTGCCGCGCTTTGGCATGTACCCCTTCTATCCGGACGGCCTACAGCTCAACACGACCTTCGAAGTCGAGGGCCTATCATGCCGCCCGTGTTCCAAGATAGGCCACGAGCGCTGCCCCAAAGGACACTTTCGCTGCATGTACGACTTGGACGCGAGCACCATCGCCGCTGCCGTAAATGACCATTTCAAGGCTGCGAGTGGCTGAAAAAAGCAACCTTTAAGACAGTGCCAGGCAAAAACTTTCTCCATCTGAAAATGGAGGCTGATGCGCTTCGCTTACATTTGCACTCACATTGAACCATCTCAATACCGCTCTTTCAAGACAAACTGCTTATGCGCCTGCAACCATTACCCTTGTCTTTTGCCCTGCTCTTGCTGGCAAACCTGACCTACGCGCAAGACATCCACTTCACGCAGTTCAACATGTCGCCCATGACCCTCAACCCGGCCAACGCCGGCCGTTTTGAAGGAACGGCCCGCATCGGCGGCATCTACCGTAGCCAGTGGGCTAGCGTCATCAACAACCCCTATAGCACGCCTTCTGCATGGGTAGATGCGCCCATCATCCGCGGCTTCCGGCGGCAAGACTGGGTAGGTGTAGGTCTGATGCTTTACCAAGATAGAGCCGGTTCGGCCGGGCTAACCCATGGGGCCTTCAAGTTTGGGGCGACCTATCATTTTGCTTTTGGCAAACGAGGCAACACGGTGCTTTCCATCGGCGGCCATTACGGCGGTGAGCAACGCCGCATAGACATCAACCGCTTGCAGTTCAGCGACGGCTTCAATAACCAAGGCGAATACGTGCCATCCCTCAGTATGGATAACGGCCGCGTGTTGGGCAATGCCAACTACAATGATATTGACCTGGGGGCGGTCTTCTTTTCCAAACTCAACAAAAACATGGACTTTCATGTGGGCTTCTCTATTTACCACTTCACGCGGCCCAACTACAGCCTTATCGGCAGCGCAAGTGGTCCCGGCCCTGGCCCTGGGCCTCAGCAGGGCTTTGCCCGACTGCCGCGCCGATACGTAACCCACGGACAGTTCAATATGGCCTTGAGCGACCGCACTTCATTTAGCCCCACCTTTCTGTATCAAACTATGGAGGGCAATGACGAAATCGTCGTGCAGGGCATGGCGGGCTACCTGCTCGACAAGGAAAAAGACATCACGCTGCGCGCGGGAGTAGGCTATCGCCTTGGCGATGCTGTCAATCTCTTGGTTGGGGCCAGGGTCAAAGACCTGACTATTGGAGCTGCCTACGATATCAATATCTCCGACCTTTCTTTAGTGAGCAATTACCGCGGCGGCTTCGAGATTGCCGCCAACTACGTTATCAAGATTTACAAGCCCACCGTAGTCAAGCCCAAAGTACTCTGTCCTCGTTTCTAAATCCTTATGACCGAAACATTCCCTTTTCCGGCATTTCCTAAACCGTTATTTGCTATGTTCAGACTTATTGCTGCGTTTTGTCTGTTGCCTGTGGCCGCCGCTGTTGTGGCGCAGCCTTTAAACCGCTCGACGCCCGAGGCTATGGTCAAAGCGGCCAAACAAGCTGAAGAGGAAGGCAATCCTTATGCGGCACTCGAATACTACGAGAAAAGCTTCCAAGAAACCAAAGAGCCTGCACTCAACCATGCCATTGCCCGCCTCAACTACGAGCTGCGCGACTACCGACGCGCAGAGCGCCTGCTGAGCAAGATTGTGCTGCGCGACCGCCGCAACATGTACCCCAACCTGAAATTCCTCTACGCCATGACCCTCAAGCACAACGGCAAATACGCCGATGCGGAGGACATGTTCAACCAGGTCATCGCCGACGGGTTGGACTCAGTGCTCGTGGCTCGCAGCAAACTGGAAATTGCCGGCTGTAAGCTGGGGCGAAACGCCAAACAGCCCGAGACCCTCAAGGTGATTAACGTGGGCAAGAAGGTCAACAGCCCACAAAGTGAGGCCTCGCCTTGGTACAGCAATGGCGAGCTGTACTTCTCCTCCTTAGCCGCCAAGGATGTCATCGTCGTTGATGGGAAAGAAGGCGACTGGTACGCCAAGATCTACACCAGCAAGCCGCCCGCCCAGGAAGGGGGCGAATTCCAGGCCCCCGTGGTACTGGGTACCAACATCAACCGCGAGGGCTGGCACCAAGGCAACGTCAGCATCAGTCCAGACGGCAAGACCATGTACTTCACTCGCCAGGAAATCGAGGGCAACTACGTGCGTTCCAGCAAGATCTTCTACGCCCTCAAAGGCGACGACGGATGGGGCGCGGCCAATGAGGTAGTAGGCGTCAATGGCGACTACATCGCCCGCCACCCGTGCGAAGGCGAACTCTACGGCGAGAAAGTGCTCTTCTTTGTGGCTGACATGCCAGGCGGCCAAGGCGGCTTCGACCTCTACTACGCCCCTAAAAAACGCGATGGCGTCTTCGGCCTACCTGTCAACTTAGGCCCAGTCATCAATACGCCCGGCGAAGAAGCCTCGCCCTTCTATCAGGATGGCAAACTTTACTTCAGCAGTAACGGTTTCCCTTCCTTAGGTGGTCTCGATGTTTTCGTCAGCGAGTGGGACGGCTCCAAGTGGAGCGCTCCCGAGCCATTGCCCGCGGGCATCAATACGAGCTTGGACGACTTCTTCTACACGCGCAGCCCTGACGGCTATTCGGGCTTTTTGGTCAGCAACCGCCCAGGGCCTAACAACCTCAAGAGCAAAACTTGCTGCGATGACATCTATTTCTGGGAACAAGAGCGCATTAAGGTCGAACTCCTGGCCACAACCTTCCGCCTGCGCAAGAAGGATGAAAAGGCCAATCCACCCCTAGAAGGCTGCACCGTGCAGGTCATTGACGTTACGGAGAGCAACCCCCTCAACATTGACGCCAAGACCAACCCCACGAGCAACGACTTCGCCTTCACCTTGTTGCCCGACCGCTCCTACGTCGTCATCGCAGAGCGCGAAGGGTACCAGCCCGACACCGTCCGCTTCAATACTACCGGCATCAAGAAAACCACTAAGGTGGAAAAGAAACTGGTGCTCCGCACCAAACAGCCACCCAAACCGCGCATCGTCAAGCGCGATGAGCCTATCCGACTCAATAACATCTACTACGACTTCGACAAGGCCGACATCTTGCCCGATGCCGAAAAAGACCTCCAGTTCTTAGTCGGCCTCATGAACCGCTACCCGGACATGAAAATCGAACTCTCCTCGCACACCGACGCGCAGGGCAACGACGACTACAACGAACGCCTCTCGCAGCGCCGCGCCGAAAGCGCCAAAAACTGGATGGTGGCCCGCGGCATCGCGCCCGAGCGCATCGTAGCCGTGGGCTATGGAGAAAAGTACATCCTGAACCACTGCAAAAACGGCGTCAAGTGCACCGACGAAGAGCATCGCTTCAACCGCCGCACGGAGTTCAAAATCCTCTCCGGCCCAACGACCATCACCATCGAGGAAGAGGTAAAAGAGGAGGGGCAATAGTCTCCGCTTGCTGCCTTGTTACTTAATGATGAATGATGAATGATGAATGATATTTTCCAAAGCGTCTGCAGAGCTTACTATTTCGAAGACAAATTTCAGTGGCGCAGTCGTGTGAAAAGTAGAACCGACCACTTGCTACCATAGTCGCCGTTCTCACCTCCGTTTTTTTGGGGTGAAAAAACGGCTGCCGACTTCGAAGCGACTCTTGTGGGCGCAGCGGCTGGGTGCGCGGCTCCTGTTTGGTCCCGGGCGTGTTTTCGTCCCGCTTTCGGGTCTTAATAATGGCGAAACGGCGGCCGATCGCCTCCGCGCCTGCAAGCACGGCGACGCGGAGGAGCTGCTGCGCCGTTATTAAGGCCCCAGGGCGAGATGGGCGCATGCTCAAGCCCAAGCCGGAGCTCCGCAGGTACAGGTGCGCCAAAAAGCCAAGCCGAAGCGCTGGAGCCGTTTTTCCCAAAAAAACGGCCTCGGTGAGGGCGGTGCAGGTGGCGGCAGACACAGAGGGGGATTTGGGAAACAGCCGCCGAGCTTCTTGCCGGAAAATGTGTGCCCTTTCAAAACTTGTAGAAGCATCGGGGCGCCCACACAGCTGCTGGCGCCCCGATGCTTTTCGCTCTGCCTTTCGCGCGCGTAAAGGGAATGCTTCTTTTGGGTAAATGGCTCGCTCTACCTTTGCTGCCACTATGGACTTTATTGCTGAACTTCGCTGGCGAGGCCTGATTCACGACATCACCCCAGGCACAGAAGAGCACCTGCGCGCCGGGCGGGTGCGCGGATACATCGGCTTTGACCCTACAGCTCCCTCTCTGACCATCGGCAATTATGTACAGGTGATGCTCCTGCTTCACCTGCAACGCGCCGGACATCAGCCCGTTGTGCTCATGGGTGGTGCTACCGGACGTATCGGCGACCCCAGCGGACGCGATACGGAGCGCGACTTGAAAAGCATCGAGGAACTCGAGCGCAACATCGAGCACCAAAAAAAGCAAATGCAGCGGCTGCTCGATTTCTCTGAGGCCATCCCCAACCGCGCCCTGATGCTCGACAACTACGATTTCTACGCCCACATGAACGTCCTCGAGTTCTTGCGCGACGTAGGCAAACACCTGACCATCAACTACATGATGGCCAAAGAAAGCGTACAGCGCCGCATCGAGTCGGGCATCTCATTCACCGAATTCAGCTACCAGCTGCTCCAAGGATACGACTTCGTGCTGCTGCACCGACACCACGGCGTAACCCTCCAGATGGGCGGCAGCGACCAATACGGCAACATCACCACCGGCATCGAGCTGGCGCGCAAGATAGACGGCCAGCGCCTCTACGCCGTGGTAACGCCGCTACTCACCAAGGCCGACGGCACCAAGTTTGGCAAAAGCGCTAGCGGTAATATTTGGCTCGACCCCGAGATGACCAGCCCTTACCGCTTCTATCAGTTTTGGATAAATGCCGACGATCGCGATGTGCCCAAACTGATGCGTTACTTCTCGCTCAAGAGCCGAGATGAGGTGGAGGCTCTGAACGCCGACCCCATGCGCGCCAAGCGCGCCCTGGCCGAAGAACTGACCATTCGCCTACACGGCCAGGAGGAGTACACCGCCGTCCAGGCCGTATCGGCCCTGCTCTTTGACCCCAAGGCCGGCCCCGACACCCTGCACAGCCTCTCAGAGAAAACACTGGCACAAGTGGCTGAGGAAATACCGTCGCCACAAGTCCAAATGGAAGCCGTGCAAAACCATTGCAATATCTTGGAGTTCCTCAGCGAGCACACCGGCATCACCGCCAGCCGAGGCGAGGCCAAGCGCGCTATACAGAACAACGCCGTCAGTATCAACAAGAAGAAAGTACACTCTGGCGATATAGCCATCACACCCGAACTCCTCCTGCACGGCCGCTACATCCTGGTGGAAAACGGCAAGAAGAACAAGTACTTGGTGCAAGTGAAGCCATAGAGCAGCAGATCGCCTATAAGCTAGGGCATAAAAAAGGCACAGCCCTCGCCGACATGGCGAAGGCTGCAAGAAAGAACATTTGAAATCCCGGGGCTTTACCATTCAATGGTGATGATGATGGTAACCTCCTTCACCTTGATGGTTATCACGATTTTTCTCTGCTCCGAGGTGCCCGAGCCGCCTGTTTCTTCAACCTCCACCTGGTAAGTGCCTTTGCTGATGTTTACTTGCTGGCCGTTGTAGGTAAGCCCGGCATTCTCGTAGGCCGTGCGCAGAAGGTCTTCACCCAGCACAACATCTTCTGCAACCTCCAGCAGTCGGCGCTCCAGCAGCAGACTCCTGACTCGGTCGCTGAGGTTTTCGCCTTTCATCTTGCCCGTGATGAGGATAGAACCATCTGCCTGAGCCACAGGAAGGGTAGCCACCTCGTCCGTGTTAGGCCGTTGCAAGAGCATCTTCTCATAGAAGTCCCTGTCCGAGCGGATACAGAAAAACTCGCCCTCAGCACAGGAGTTGAAGACCTTGCCGAGGCCAATCCATATGCCGCCTTCTTGTTTCGCAGTGGGTTCTACGGGGTCTTTTACGCAAGCGGTAAAGGGGATGGCCATCAGGGCCGCGAAGAAGGCAATGCTCCAGATTTGCTTGTTCATAAGCGATTACGTTTAGATAATTAAAGTTTTGAGAGTGAAGTGTTTTTGATGATTTTGCCTTAGAATCCACGGGCTTAGGCCTTTGTTACCCGCCTGTAAGGGCCATGCTTTTGGCGTTTGTCGGGCAGCTGACTAAGGGTTGTACTACTGTTGGCGCGACTGTGGAGTAGGGTGGGTGCGGTGCTGTGGGGCTGCGGTTTCGCCATTATTAAGGCCGAAAGCGAGACGAAGGCATGCGCAGGGCCAAGCAGCGGACGCGCCAGTGGCAAAGTGACCGGAAAGGTTTGGGCGGCGTGAGGGGACGTTTTTCCCCAAAAAATGGAGGGAAGAAAAGGGAAGCGGAGGGCGCGGCTGATAGAAGTGGTGGGCGGACAATGTGTCGAGATGTATGAAAAAAAAAAGCCCTCGCCGCGGCGGCGAAGGCTGCAAAAAGGACGCACTGAACGAAGGTTTCTTACCATTTAATGGTGATGGTAATGCCATCTTTTGTGATGGTAATGGTAATGGTGATTTGGGCGGGAAGGGTCTCTCCTTTGCCCTGGACGTCCACGGCGTAGTTGCCCTTTTTGATGACCAATTGCTCGCCGTTGTAGCGTAGGCCGCCGTTTTCGTAGGCCGTGTGCAGGAGGTCTTCGCCCAGCACGATGTCTTCTTGCAGGAACAGGGTGCGGCGTTCGAGCAGACCGACGCGGGTCTCCTCGCTGAGGTTGTCGGTGCTGATGACACCTTTTACCTCGAGAGAGCCGTCTTTTTTGGCAGCGGGCAAGGCGGCCAGATAGTCAGGGTCGGGCCGCACATTGAGCATGTTGAGGTACGGTTCACCTCCAGGGCGGATGCAGATAGATCTGGCGGGACTGCAAGAGTTAAACTCCTTGTACAGACCGATCCACCATCCAGGAGCCACACGGCTATCGGGCTGAGGAGCGGGTTCATCTTTTACGCAAGCGGCAAACGGGATGGCCAGCAGGAGGGCGAACAGGGCAACGCCCAGACGTGATTTTTTCATAGTAAGTGTTTGAGAACAGGTTAAGGTGTTTGTTTGAAAGGCACCTGTATATCCTCGAGGGCCAGCAGGCGTTACCCGTGATTTTACTCAGGGGGGTAGAGCGCGTCGTCTTGTCTCGCCTACACCTTATTATATTATTATAGTTCGAAGCAAAGAGAGCCGAGTGCGAAGGCCCGATGGCCATTCAGAACTCTTGCGTTACTTTGGGCCCTGTTAACGGCTCGAAAGATGACAGCAAGGATATTTCTTCTGGGGTTGCTTTTCCTGCCCATGGGTGCGGTGGCGCAATGGCGCTATCAGGCGGGGCCTATGGTTGGGGTGCAGTACACCCTGTTGCACTCAGATTTGTTTACGACGGCCTCTGGGCGAGTAGCGCCTATGGTGGGGTGTTCCTTTGTCGTCAGCCCCCATCCTCGCTGGGAAGTGGGGCAGGAGGTCGTGCTCACGGAGGGCGGCGCCCATGCTCGAGCGGTTTATTTTCAGGCTGGGCGGCCGCCGGAGAATCACCTATACACCTATAAATTCTACTCTTTCGAGACGACCCTTTACACGGGCTGGCGCCCAGCCCGAAACCTGCCCTTGTGGCTGCAGGGCGGAGGCTTTCTCGGAGCAAACTTCGACCACCTCAACCGCCAGCAGCGGGAGCTGATGATTGGAGACTACGAGAACATTAACCAAGCCACCCGGGCCGTCAACCTTAACGATGCCTTTTCTGGCTTGGACTATGGCTTAGCTGGTGGTATCGCATTAGGAGAGGGGCAATTCCGGGCAGCAGCTCGCTACTACATGGGGCTAAAAAATCTTTACCATTACCTGGACTTCATTGCCCATGATGCCTCCTTTATTCAAACAGCAATGCTGCGTTGCTCCCTGACGTATTATTTAAAGTAAAAGTACCACTCGGATTAAACATGAGAACCGGAGAAAACTTTACATTTGCCTTAGGCAAACACCGAGAAGGTCGAAGGGTGTGGAAAAAAGAAAAAAATTGCTCCCCTCTTGCATCACTTAAATGTGCGTTCGTACCTTTGCAGGGTAAAATAGCGATGGAATATCGCCAGGTAAAGTTCCTTTTCTGTCAGGCATTATTTTTGCTTCTTACAAAAAATGTCTTTTACGGCGCTTGATAAAGCATCCAGAAATCGAAAAATGTTTCGAGAGTGCCATTTAATCCACTGAGATGCAAGGAATTACCGGTTATCTCTAATATCATTAACTTAAATTGTAAATCTCATGAAAAAAGTCTACGAGGCCTCTCAGCCTGGTTGTGGTCATGTTAAAGACGCACTGACCAACTTTTTTTCGAGCAGAACAATGTCCGCCCTTCCCCGCTTGGCGACGCTGTTCTGCTTAACGCTTTTAGGGGCGAACCTCGCTTACGCCCAGCCCTGCGCTGGTGTGTCGTGCGATATCGGTTATGCTCCGGGCGTTTCGGCAAACATCAACCTGTGCCTCAATGCTTTGGGGGAGGGTCAGATCAATGCGGCCTTTCTGACGCCATTTACAACAACCTCTAATCCAGGGTGTTGTAGCGTCGTCAGGGTGTGGGAAGATGCCGCTGCGACAAACCCCTTGGATCCTTCAGACCCCAACTATGACGTGGATTGCACCGATGTGGGCAATACTTACACGGTTTGGGTTACTCGAGAGGTAAATTTGCCTCCTTCGGGTACGGGCAGAAGTGCGGCCATCCAGTTCAATATCACGATACTGGATTGCACGCCACCTACGATTACCTGCCCATTGCCGGCATCGTTTACCTGTGCCGCAGATTACACAGCGGCCCTACCCCCGAACCCGATGACAGCTGCGCAGTTCAACGCGTTGGGTGGTTCGGTCTCCGATAACTGCGGCATCCTTAATGTGACGTACACGAATACCTTGGTGCCGGATAGTTTCATCACCTGCCCGAATGATTTCCAGGTATTGCATACCTACACGGCAACGGACGTGAATGGCTTGACGGCTACTTGCACACAGCTGATTACGGTATCGGATAATGTGCCGCCACAGTTCACAACGTTGCCTCAGGATCTGACCATCGACTGTGCAGCACCTCCGCTTGTTCAAGGACTTGCCATAGACGTATGGCGGGCAAACTTTGGCGGAGCCGTTTACTCGGACAACTGTCCGGGATCGATTACGCGGAATACATCTGTATGTGCGGCTCTGGGGCCTGGTTCTCCAGCACCGATTGTGGGCTGTGCTTTGCCAACACCTGCTACCGCGGTAACCATTCTGGCTCAGATGCCGACAGCCTGTGCCCCGCAACCGCGCGAGGTGCAGGTTGGCTTCTACATAGAAGATGAGTGTGGAAATCAGAATTTCGCCACGGCTAAGGTCATCTTCGTGGACAATGTACCGCCTTCCATTACATCTTTGCCAGGTGGCCCAGCGTTAGGCCCATTTACCTGCGCCAATCTGGTGCCGGCGCCCGACCCAGCGGCCATCGTAGCTGGCGACAGCTGCACCCCTGCCGTCCAGCTCATTCGCGAGCATGTGAGCGATGTGCCAACAACGGTAAGCGGCTGCCCTGGCGCCCAGACCATCATCCGCACCTATCGAGTAACGGACTGCGCCGGCAACTCCACTACGGCCACCCAGACCATCACGGTGAACGACAACGTCGCTCCTACTTGGGGATCCAATCCTACGGGTCTCTTCTTAGCCTGCGACGCTCCTAACCTCTCTACCACTATTGACAACTGGTTGGCCAATAATGGCGGTGGGAGCGCCTCAGATAACTGCAACGGTGTAACCATCACAGCTAACTTCGCCGATGCGGCAGCAGTGCTGGCAGTCATGCCGCCGTGGTGCGGTGGGCCTGCCTCTCCTACCCGCTCGGTAACGGTAACCTTTACGGCTACCGATGGCTGTGGCAATACCTCCACTCGCACGGCGACTGTTACCATCCACGACTTCACGCCGCCGCAAGCAGACCCGATACCCAACGCAACGGCCACTTGCCTAAGTTCGCTGCCTGCACCTAACCCAGCGGTGGTGCCTAACGTGCGCGATAATTGCACGCCGAGCGCCAATGTGGCGGTTACATATATTACTGATGCCATTTTGGGAATTGGCAATGGTTGCCCAGGGGCGCCCTTCATTGTGGTGCGTTTTTATAGGCTGAGTGACTGTGCGGGTAATTATGTTTTCGTGCAGCAAATCATTGAGGTGGCAGATACTGTGCGGCCCGTATGGACCACTGACCCCAGCGATCTCACGCTGGCTTGCCCGGCCAACAGCCCTGGAAATACTACGGCTATCCAGAACTGGATCAATACCCGGGGTGACGGCGCGGCTACTGACAACTGCACCGGGCTTACCTATCGCACCATCCCGGCTACCGCTGCGGAGATGCAGAACATGCTCTCCCCTTGCGGCCCCTTGGCGGGTTCACTGGTGGTAACTTTTGTAGCCGAGGACATCTGCGGCAACTCCGCCACGCGCACGGCAGTGCTGATGGTAACGGACATGACGCCGCCTTCGGCAGACCCCATTCCGCCGCTGAACGTACAGTGCCAAGAGCCTCCGGCCAATATCGGTTTAGTAACAGGTGTCTCTGACGACTGCTCGCCAGCCGGAACCATCTCCGTAACGCATGCTGGCGATACGGACAATGGCGTAGCTGTGGGCTGCCCTGGGACTCCGCGCGTTGTTACCCGCACCTATTTAATAACGGACTGCTCGGGCAATACGACCACCCGAACGCAGACCATTACCGTGGAGGATAACATCGCTCCTAATGCCAATTGCAAGGACGTTACGGTCTATCTGGATGGCATGGGTCAAGTACAAGTGTGTGCGGATACTTTCAACAACAACAGTGCGGACAACTGCAACCGCTCCATGACGTTCGAGTTCCAGCGTTCGACAAACCCGCCCTTCAACACGATATTTGACTCGTGGGAGGAGTGCAAGGACTTCGACTGCGATGACCTTAGCGCCATTGCCAATTGCTCAGCTGGGACGGATAATTTGGAAACTATCGTTATCCGCTTCCGCGCCATTGACGCATGCGGAAACATCTCCGGTTTCTGTACGGCCAGCCTGACGGTGGTGGATAGCATCGCGCCCACCATTGTGGATTGTCCTAGCAACCTCACTGTGAATACCAGTGATGACGAGGGTTATGGCTGCTCGGTAGAAGTAACCTTGACGCACCCGGATGTCGAGGATAACTGCAACATACTCTGCTACGAGCTCGAGGTGCAAAAAGAAATCAATGGCGTACTGACGACCATCAACCCCGCTACAGGCGCTCCGGCAGTGGGCTTCCGCACACCGGTGATGCCAGGCGCTGATTTGGACATCGTGCTTTCAAAAGGCCCGATCTGTAACGATACCCAGATAGATGATGACTACAGGATCATCTACTACGCTCGCGACATCTTCGGCAACGCCGATACTTGCTCCTACATGATCAAGGTGCGTGACGACGAAGCGCCTGTGTTCCTCAACTGCCCCACGGCACCTATCATCGCAACGGTGGTATCAGGTGATTGCTACCAGATGAAGTGCTGGGAGGCTATCCGCTTCTACGACAACTGCCAGTATCCATTTGAGCCTCCGTACGGCAGCGGCGAGTGCCCAGTGCCGACGCTGGTAGTTACGTCCAGCGACACGACAGTTATGGTGGACACTATTGGCGACGACCACTGCGCTCTCTTCCCCGTGGGTGAGACCTTTGTGTACTATACGGTTACGGATATCTGCGGCAATACGGCGACGTGCACCATCACGGTGCAAATCTCCGATGAGGAGCCACCGACGGCCATGTGCGTGCCGAACCTGACGGTCAACCTCGAGCCGAACGGTCTGGCGTTCCTGACCTTTGCCGACCTCGATGCGGGCAGCGATGATAACTGCGGTCTGTGTGTTAAAGAGGTAGGTCGCGCTTTTGACCCCAATCCCACCGTCTTCTTTGGCAGCTCGGTTGTGCTGACCTGCGACGACGTGGATCCAGAGACCGATCCCTTCTTGCCGCCTGTCAAGACGATAGACGTGGTACTCCGCGTGTTTGACTGCTCTGAGCCGCTGGCTAATGAGGATACGTGCATCACCAAGGTGCGTGTGTTCGACATGCAATCGCCGGGCATTGCTACTTGCCCTGCCGACACCGTGGTGTGCAATGATCCGAATAATTGCAGCGCGGTCGTTACCTACCTGATCCCGACCTTCAACGACGGTTGCGGTAGCCAGCATCCGGGCACGCTGCAATTGGGCTTGGCGCCGGGTTCTACCTTCCCGCTGGGGGTAACGCGTGTTGTTTATGACTACACCTCTGCAAGCGGCTACAACGTCGTTTGCCAGTTTAACGTAACGGTGCTCGATTGCGAGGCTCCGACCATTAGCTGCCCCAACCAGCAAACGCTGACGTGCCTGCAAGATCTGCCCGCTCCGCTGACGCTGGCCCAGGCTATTGCGGACGGCGTGGTGGATGATAACTGCGAACTTGCGCTGTTGCAATTCAGCGATCACGACAACGACCTGACCCATTGCCCCTACGACGGCGTGCGTCAAATAGTGCGCTACTACACCGTTTGGGACTCCACGGGCAACTCCGCTACTTGCTCTCAGACGTTCTCCTATCAGGAAGATACGCAGAAGCCTGAGCTGCAAGTAAAACCATTCAATATTACGGTCTCTTGCGCTAGCGACGTGCCTGTGGTGCCAGTGCAAACGGCTACGGACAACTGCGATACGGTCTTCATTGACTTCAGCGAAAACGTTGAGGACGATACCTGCCAAAACAAGCGCATCATCGTGCGCTACTGGATAGCCACCGACCTCTGCGGCAACACCGACGACTGGGAGCAGCGCATTACGGTGCGCGACGACATCGTTCCTGAGTTGGAGGTAACGCCGCTGAATTTGACGCTGGAATGCGCCGACGAAGTACCGGCAGCGCCCGAACAGCGCGCTACGGACAACTGTAATGTGGTGGACTTTGACTTCTCCGAATCTTACGAAGGTGGCTCACCGGATGATCCGAACTGGAGCTGCCCGAACAAGTTCGTCCTCACACGTAAGTGGAGGGCTTGGGATCTGTGCGGTAACACCACGGTACATATTCAGACCATTGTGGTGGATGACAACATCCGTCCGGCCTTCCTCGTAACGCCGGTGGATCGCACCTACGAGTGTCTGGAAGACGTTCCGCCCGCACCCGATCAGCACGATAACCTAGCGCTGGATAACTGCGAAATCGTCTTCGTGGACTTCATGGAGACGCGCGGCATGGATTCCTGCGACAACCAAGTGCTCATCATCCGCCGCTGGGAGGCTACTGACCTGTGTGGCAACAAGAATACACACTGGCAGTATATCACCGTGCGCGACGACGAAGCACCCGTGTTCGAAGTAACGCCAGTAGATCGCACCTATGCTTGCTTGTCCGATGTTCCACCTGCGCCCATACAGCGCGCAACGGATAACTGTACGGACGACCCAGTGATAGATTTCTCCGAGTCTATTGACTCGAGCGACTGCACCAACCGCATCGTTATCAGCCGCCGCTGGTACACGTGGGATGCGTGCAATAACAAAGCTGAGCACTGGCAGACGATTACGGTGAACGATAGCATCGCTCCTGAGCTGCTCGTTACGCCGCTCGACGCCACTTTTGAGTGCTCTGAACAAATCCCACCTGCTCCGGAGCAGCGCGTAGATGAGAACTGCGACATCTTCTTCCTCGATTTCTCCGAAACCATCGAACCGGGCGGCTGCGAAGACCAGTTCACGGTGGTGCGCACGTGGGTAGTTACCGACCCGTGCGGTAATACGGACTACCATCAGCAGCGCATCACGGTAGATGACTCCACAGCGCCTGTATTTAGCAATGTGCCAGCCAACCAGTCGGTGCAATGTGCCGAAAATGTGCCTGCTGTGGTGCATCCGGATGTATCTGACAACTGCAGCCAAGTGCAAGTGGACTTCTCCGAAGAGACACAACCCGGCACCTGCCATGACCAGTTCACGGTGGTGCGCCGTTGGGTGGCTACCGACCTGTGCGGCAATCAGGCGATGACGTTCCAGATTATCTCGGTGTTTGACAATGTGAAGCCGGGCTTTGTTCCTGCAACCCTGCCTCCGGCTACGGTGAACGTTACGTGCGCTCAGGATGTCCCGGCGCCTGCTGCCGTACAAGCTACGGATAATTGTGGCGAGCCGCTGACACTCCTCTTCTCAGAGGTAGAATGGCCCGGCACTTGCCACGACCAGTACCAGATTGTGCGCACCTGGACGGCTGAGGACAACTGCGGCAACCGCACGTCATTTACGCAGATCATCACGGTGAATGACAATGTGGCGCCGACGCTGAATAACCTACCCTTGGCCACAGTGAATGTGGAATGCGCCGAGCAAGTGCCTGCAGTAGCTGATGTTACGGCTTCAGATAACTGTGGCGCTCCAGTGGACTTGTACTTTAGTGAAGTGGAAATCCCGGGTACGTGCATGAACCAGTACACCATCGTTCGTACATGGCGTGCTGAGGATGTCTGCGGCAACTCTGTGGTATTCACGCAGACGATTAACGTAAACGATACGCAATCGCCAGTGCTGCAGAATCTGCCGCCGGCTACGGTGAATGTGGAGTGTTCTGAGGATGTTCCGGCTGTAGCGAATGTAACGGCTACGGACAACTGTAACGCGCTTATCTCGATTGACTTCAGCGAGGTAACGGTACCGGGTGGGTGCCTCAATCGCTACACGGTTATCCGCACGTGGCGTGCTCAAGACGACTGCGGCAACTCGACGGTATTCACGCAGACGATTAATGTGAACGATACGCAATCGCCAGTACTGCAGAATCTGCCACCGGCTACGGTGAATGTGGAATGCGCCGAGCAAGTACCTGCAGTAGCTAATGTTACGGCTAGCGATAACTGTGATGTACCGGTGAACCTGTACTTCAGCGAAGTAGAAGTACCGGGTACGTGCATGAACCAGTACACCATCGTTCGTACATGGCGTGCTGAGGATGTCTGCGGCAACTCTGTGGTATTCACGCAGACGATTAACGTAAACGATACGCAATCGCCAGTGCTGCAGAATCTGCCGCCGGCTACGGTGAATGTGGAGTGTTCTGAGGATGTTCCGGCTGTAGCGAATGTAACGGCTACGGACAACTGTAACGCGCTTATCTCGATTGACTTCAGCGAGGTAACGGTACCGGGTGGGTGCCTCAATCGCTACACGGTTATCCGCACGTGGCGTGCTCAAGACGACTGCGGCAACTCGACGGTATTCACGCAGACGATTAATGTGAACGACAACGTGGCACCGCAGTGGAATACAGTGATACCACAGGTGTGGATCAACGAAATCCATTACGATAACGCAGGCACTGACGTGGGCGAATTCATCGAGATAGCTGGGACGGCGGGTGTTGACCTGTCGCAGTATCAGCTGGTGCTTTACAACGGTGCTACTCCCAGCGCAGCAACAGTGTACGGTGCTACATCGCTGTCTGGTATCATTCCGAACCAGAGTGGCAATGGATTCGGTACGGTGACCTTCTCCTATCCGCCCAATGGCCTCCAGAATGGCCCGAACGATGGCATAGCATTGGTATTCGACGGAACGATGGTGATCCAGCTGCTCAGCTACGAAGGTTCCTTTGTAGCAGCCGATGGCCCCGCCGCAGGTATGACGGCAGTGGATATTGGTGTTGCTGAATCGGGCAGCGACCCGGCTGGCCTCTCCCTGCAGCTCAAGGGTACGGGTAACGAGTATAGCGACTTTACGTGGGCGGCTCCGTCGGTTCAGTCTCCAGGCGCTATCAATGCGGGTCAGACCTTCACGGCACCGGCGGGCTTTGCTTTGCCTGTGGATGTAACGGTTCAGTGCGGCGAGAATGTACCGCTGCCTGCTATCCTGACACCTACGGACAACTGCGACGCTCCGGTTGATCTGGAATACTACGAAGTGTTTGCACCAGGCGCTGGCCCGAACGACGGCATGACCATCACTCGGACGTGGACGGCTACCGACGTGTGCGGCAACTCCATCGTTCACACGCAGACCATCACCATTCAGGATGTTACGCCGCCGGTATTGGGCAACCTGCCGCCAGCCGTGGTGAATGTGGTTTGCGCTGAAGATGTGCCGCCGGTAGCTGACGTAACCGTAAGCGACAACTGCCAAGGCACGGTATATGTGGACTTCAGCGAGACTATCCTGCCGGGCGACTGTGCGCACCGCTTTACGCTGACGCGCACGTGGGTAGCCACCGACTTTGCGGGCAATACGACGCAATTCATCCAGACCATCAACGTGAACGATAACGTGCCTCCGACGTGGACGAGCGCGCTGCCGGCCAATGTAACGGTACAGTGTGGTGAAGACGTGCAGCCGGCCAACCTGACGGCATCGGACAACTGCTCGGGCACGGTGCTCATCGAGATGAATGAGACGCTGCTGCCGGGCGCTGGCCCGAATGACGGCGCGGTGCTGACGCGCACGTGGACAGCTTACGATGTCTGTGGCAACAGCATTCAGCATACGCAGACCATCACCATCTTGGACAATATCGCGCCGGTACTGGGCAACCTGCCGCCAGCCGTGGTGAATGTGGTTTGTGCTGAAAATGTACCTGCCGTAGCGAATGTAACGGTGAGCGACAATTGCCAAGGCACAGTGGATCTCGACTTTAACGAGACCATCCTGCAAGGCGACTGCGACCATCGCTTCACGCTGACGCGCACGTGGACGGCTACGGACTTTGCGGGCAACACGACGCAGTTTGTACAGACCATCAATGTGAATGACAACGTGCCTCCGACGTGGACGAGCGCGCTGCCGGCTAACGTAACAGTGCAGTGCGGTGAAGACGTGCAGCCGGCTAACCTGACGGCATCGGACAACTGCTCGGGCACGGTGCTCATCGAGATGAATGAGACGCTGCTGCCGGACGCTGGCCCGAACGATGGCGCGGTGCTGACGCGCACATGGACAGCTTACGATGTCTGTGGCAACAGCATCCAGCACACGCAGACCATCACCATACTGGACAACATCGCGCCGGTACTGGGCAATCTACCGCCAGCTACGGTGAACGTTACCTGCTCGAACCAAGTACCGCCAGTGGCGAACGTAACGGTAAGCGACAATTGCCAAGGCACGGTGAATCTCGACTTCAACGAGACCGTCATCCTGGGCAATTGCGTCAACCAGTACACGCTGACGCGTACGTGGACGGCCACCGACTTTGCAGGTAACACGACACAGTTCGTGCAGACCATCAACGTGAATGACAATGTACCTCCGACGTGGACAAGCGCGCTGCCTGCTGACGTAACCGTTCAGTGCGGCGAGCAAGTACAGCCGGCTAATCTGACGGCCTCGGATAATTGCGGCGGTACGGTGATTATTGACACTAACGAGAATCTGCTGCCGGGCGCCGGCCCGAACGATGGCGCCGTGTTGGTGCGTACCTGGACGGCTTACGATGAGTGCGGAAATACCATCCAGCACACGCAGTACGTGACCATTCAGGACAACATTGCACCCACGCTGGGCAACCTGCCGGTAGCGGATATTACGATTGAGTGCTCCGACCCGACGCCTCCGGTGGCGAACGTAACGATGAGCGACAACTGCCAAGGTACGGTGGATCTCGACTTCAACGAGTCCATCCTGCTGGGCAACTGTGTGAACCAGTACACGCTGACGCGCACGTGGACGGCTACGGACTTCGCGGGCAACTCGACGCAATTCGTACAGACGATCTTTGTGAATGACACGCAAGCACCCGTTTGGGATCTGCCTGCACCGGCTAACGTAACCGTTAGCTGCGCTTCGGCAGCGCCGCCGGTTCAAATCCAGACGGCCACGGATAACTGCGGTGGTGCACTCATTGCTGACTTCAGCGAGGCGGTGCAACCGGGCAACTGTCTGAACCGCTTCACAATTATCCGCACATGGACAGTACAAGACGCTTGTGGCAACGGTACGTCGCGTCAGCAAATCATCACAGTGGACGACAACGTAGCACCAGTGATGACCTGTCCGGCTCCGTTGCAAGCTCAGTGCTCGCCCGCAGAACAGCCGCCTTACGCTAACCTGATAGAGTTCGAGTCTGCCGGTGGTATTGCTACGGACAACTGCGGCCTGAATGTGAACTCCTTTGGTCTGCTGAGCGAAACGGCCGTGGGCAATGTGTACACGCGTACCTATCGCGTCATTGACCAGTGCGGCAATAGCGCAACCTGCACGCAGACGCTGACAGTGCTGGATACGGAACCGCCGGTCTTCACCAATTGCCCGACGGGTCCATTGGTATTCGGCAACGACCCAGACCAGTGCTCGGCTAAGATTAACTGGCCGGCTCCGGTGGCGGTGGATAACTGCAGCATTCCGACGGTCGTACAAATTGGCGGCCCGACTTCTGGCAGCGTAGTACCGGTGGGTAACTACACGGTAACGTTCCGCGCAACGGATGCTCAGGGCAACGTGTCCTTCTGCACCTTCCAAGTGATGGTGATGGATACGCAAAAGCCTGAGTTCGATGCTGATATCGTTATGCCAGCCGATGTAACAGTGGAATGCGATGCTGTTCCAGCGCCGTTCGTCCTGACCACGGCTGACGTGAACGATAACTGCACGCCGTCGAACCTGCTGGTAATCACCTTCACCGAGGTGCGTACCAATGGCAACTGTCCGTTCAACTATGTGCTGACCCGCACTTGGCGCGTAACCGACCAGGCCGGCAACCAGCGCGTACACACGCAAATAGTAACCGTGCGCGACACGAAGGCGCCGACCGCCCTGTGTCGCAACGCTACGGTAACGCTCGATAAGAATGGTAACGCCACCGTAACGGCGGCCCAGATCAACAACGGCTCGTTCGACAACTGCTCCGCACCGGGCAACCTGACGCTGACGGTAACGCCGAACAGCTTCACCTGCGCTAACCTGGGCGCTAATGTGGTAGTGCTGACGGTAACGGACGAGTGTGGCAATAGCGCTACGTGCACGGCCATTGTAACAGTGCTCGAAGGCATCGGCCCGTGCGTACCGCAGTACACGGTAACGACTTCGTGCCTGAACAACGCCACGACGATGGACAACGGTCAGTTTGTTGACCTCATCACCGTCAAGTCGTTGGCCATGCAGACGTGGACGATGACCTCGAACACGGGCCTGTTCTCCACCTCCAGCCCGGCACCGCCAGCCGCTCCGGTAGCACTGCCTCCGGGCACGCAATTCACGCCTGGCCACTTGGATGGCATTGATAACAACGGCAACGGCGTTGTGGACGAAGCCGACGAGATGGTGTTCTACACATTGCGCGGCGTGCATGTGGAAGGTGTGGGTTACGCCATCACCATCCAGAACAACCTCGGCACGACGGCGACAATAGCTAACCGCGCGTACTACCCGACGCCGGTGTTCCTGAACCTCGATGGTCCGTTCTGTCTGAACACGCCTCCGTTCACCATCCAGGTGGGCGAAGCGTACGGCGCTACGGGCACGGTGAAGGACATCACGGTGAACGGCGTACCGACGAGCACTTTTGACGCGGCAGCTCTTGGTCTGGGCTTCCACACAGTGATGGCGACGTTTGACGCCGGTTCGGCGACGACGAACCTGGTCATCAACGGCAACCTCGTAGGCGGCACCATTGACCAGGCGCTGGCCGATCCGGGTTGTAAGCAGAAGATCACGAAGATTGTACAAGTGGTTAATACGCCGACGACTATTACCTGCAACGACACGGTGCACATCTCCATCTTCGACGACGGTGGCAACTGCTTGCACACCATCCGTCCGGATGACGTGCTCGAAGGTTCGTATCTGTGCGATGATGACTACAGCGTAGTGCTGACCTATCCGGCAGGCACGAACGCTTACAACCCGGCTAATCGCGTTGACCGCACCCACATCGGTCGCGTCATCCGCTACAGCCTGGTACATGCTATCAGTGGCAACGTATGCTGGGGCTTTGTGAAGATTGAAGACAAACTGGCTCCGAAGCTGACGTGCCCATCAGATATCACGATTTCCTGCAGCAACCCGACGACGCCGAACTTTACGGGTCAGGTGTTGATTTCGGATTGCAGCAATACGACGACGGTAGTAACCGACGATCTGACGGACTTTGGTGCCTGCGCCGACCCGCGCGCTCAAATCGTGCGTATGTGGCTGGTAACGGATGCTTGGGGCAACCAGAGCACCTGCACGCAGCGCATCACTATCGAGGCCTTTGACTTGGCCGATGTGGACTTCCCGTCCGATGTTACAATTGAATGTGGCAGCGCTGGCAGCACTGAACCGAGTGCAACGGGCAGCCCGTCCATCAACGGCTCTCCGATTGGCCAAGGCGGCTTCTGCATGGCCTCCATCAGTCGTTCGGATGATCGCTACGAAATCTGCCCGGGCAGCTACGAAATCGTTCGCACTTGGCGCGTGCGCAACATGTGCCTGCCGCTCGGTCAGGGCAACCCGCGCGAACATCAGCAAGTGATCAAGGTGATTGACACGAAAGGTCCAGTCTTCGATTGCCCGGCCAACGTAACTGTTAGCACGGATCCGTTCTCTTGCTGCGCTACCGCGGCCCTGCCAGACGTGCTCATCACAGAAGCTTGCTCGTATGTAACCAGCCTTGAGTATCGCGTTGTGGGCACCGACTTCGCTACGGGTAACCTCGTCATCCACGAAGGAACGGGCTTCCTGACCGACTTCGCAGGTAATAACTACTGGCACCCGGATACGTTGGGCCGCTTCGGTCTGACGGCCTGCTTGCCGCGCGGCGAATACACGGTAACCTACACGGCCATAGATGCTTGTGGTAACGTCTCGAAGTGCACGTTCAAGCTCTTTGTAGAGGATCAGATCCCGCCGGTGGCTGCCTGCGTAGAGTTCACGCAAGTAGCGCTGGGTGGCGACGGCAAGAATCGCCTCGATGCTTCCTCGCTTGACAAAGGCTCGTACGACGTGTGCGAAAATGTAACCTTCAAGGCGCGCCGCATGGACGCTAATGACTGTGAGAATAACGAGTTCTTCCGCGATCAGGTGCAGTTCTGCTGCTCTGACATTGGCGATACGATTACGGTCATCCTCCGTGTGTACGACCTGCCGTTAGGTCCTGGCCCTGTAGGTCAAGATGACTATATCGGTCATTACAACGAGTGCATGGTGCAAGTGCTCGTCGAAGACAAGCTGCGTCCTGTGTGCTCGGCGCCGAACAACTTGACGGTATCCTGCGAAAGCTTCGACCCGACGCTGTGGGCCTACGGTTTTGCTACGGGTGCGGACAACT
>FWPU01005443.1_pt1 | contig 27584 bp, 27 predicted proteins | sample 2228361 | NCBI WGS metagenome assembly FWPU01 (sample SAMEA103939777, study PRJEB20133) | metagenome
CACGCCCGCAGCGCCGGCAGCGGCGCTTCGGCCAGCCGCCAGGGAGCGGGGAACGCAAACCGGCCTTCCCCCAGCGGCTCGCCGAAGCGGCAGCAGAGCCGCTCCACGCTCAGGCGGATCTTGGGGATGTTGTTGAAGGCGGAGACCACGTAGGAGACCAGGCACTCCCAGGGATCCTGCCGCATGATTGCGATGCCGCTGGTATGCGCCAGCACCCGGCGCAGCACGGGGTCCTTCGCCAGCGCCCTCTCCACGGAGCGCAGCGGCGCATCCACCGCCAGGTGACGCAGCAGCGCCTCCAGCTCCGCCGCTTCCCCGCCTCCGACGCGCAGCACCGGGCCCTCCTGCCGCACCGTCCACACCCGCCCGCGGAAGACGCCCGTGGCCAGCCCGTCGCACACCGTCCATCGGAACACCTGGCCGCACTGCAGCGTTCGCTCCAGGTTGTACGGGGGAGGCACCCGGACCAGGATACCCTCCGGTTGCGCGTCGGAAGCCACCCTTACTCCCAAGCCGCCAGCGGAGGGGAGCCGCCTCTCAGAGCGCGAAGGGGTCCGCAACATCGAGGATGCGCCGCGACCAGCTCTCCAGCCGGGGGCGGGCCGCCTGCACCTCGGCGGCAGTTGCCAGGCGACCGCGCAGCCGGTCCTCTTCCCGCACCCGCACCGCGGCATCCTCCGTCTCGACTACGTAGACCATGCCGAAGTGGACCCGGCTCACCGCCGTATCCTCCTCATTGAGCACACCCACCGGCCGTGCCCGCCATCCTTCGGCGATGACCAGCTCCTCGTGCAGCTCACGCGCCAGCCCCCCCACCAGCGGGTCCGGCCCCCCGGCCGCATCCGCAGGCGTAATGTGCCCGCCCACACCGATGGAGTAGAGGCCGCGCAGCCGACGCTCCCCGCCAGCGGCGGACCGCCGGAACAGAAAGACCCGGTCCCGATGGCGGATGATCAGGTAGGGAATGATCTGCTTCAGCGAGGGATCCTCTTCCACGGCAGACCGCGGGCGGAACTCGCCGTAGAGGCGGACGCGCTCCACGTAGAGGTCCACGCCGCCGGGACGGAAGCCCTCGACGCCGCCGGGCGGCAGAAGCCGCTCCCGGGGGACGACCAGGACCAGCTCGTCACCACCCACGGGCTCCCTCCCCGGATCGCGCCCCCTCCGAGGCGCGTCCGCACGAACACAAGGTTTTCCTCGCGCGCCGCCGATCCCTGCGCCAGAATCCCTCCGCCCAGTGCCGCCAGCAACAGCAGCCCCAGGTCGACGAAGAGCCGTGGATCCTCCATGGTTCTCTGCACCCATCTTGCCCCAGCGGCCGCGGTCGTGTACACTCCGCACGAAGGGGAGTAGCCTCGGGGGTGAACCCCGTGCCTGGGCCGTCAGCACGGTCGCCCGCGACCCGGCCCGGCTCTCGTAAACCATAGCGGGGGCGAGACCTTCGCAGCCTGTCATCATGGCAGCGGAGGCTCGCCCTCCGTCCTTTCGGGCGGCCTTCGCCAGGGAGGGGAGACCGGGTGCCGGCCAGCGTTGGGACCCCGCTGCTGTGGGGGGCGTTTACCCTCTTCGTCCTGGGACTCCTCGCCCTCGACCTGGGAGTCTTCCACCGGAAGGCTCATGCCATCGGCACGCGCGAGGCACTGGGTTGGAGCCTCTTCTGGGTGGCGCTGGCGATGCTCTTCAACGCCTGGGTGGCCTGGGCGTTCGGGGCGCAGCGCGGGATGGAGTTCCTCACCGGCTACCTGATCGAGAAGGCCCTCAGCGTCGACAACATCTTCGTCTTCCTGGTGATCTTCTCGTACTTCTCCGTACCCGCCGCCTACCAGCACCGCGTCCTCTTCTGGGGGATTCTTGGGGCGATCGTCTTTCGCGTGGTCTTCATCCTGGCTGGTGCCGCGCTGCTGCAGGCCTTTCACTGGGTGGTCTACCTCTTCGGCGGCCTGCTGCTCCTCACCGCCGTGCGCGTTCTCCGCGCCAGAGACGAGCAGGTACACCCGGAGCGCAACCCCCTGCTGCGTCTGGTCCGCCGCTACCTGCCCGTGGTGCCAACCTACCAGGGCGCGCGGTTCTTCGTCCGCGCCGGCGGCCGGCTGATGGCCACGCCCCTGCTGCTGGTGCTGGTGGTGGTTGAAGCGACGGACATCGTCTTCGCCATCGACTCCATCCCCGCCATCTTCGCCGTGACAGCGGATCCCTTCATCGTCTACACCTCAAACATCTTCGCCATCCTCGGACTGCGCGCGCTCTTCTTCCTGCTGGCCGGCGTGCTCAACCGGTTCCACTACCTGAAGGTGGGCCTGGGGCTGGTGCTGGCCTTCGTGGGGATGAAGATGCTGCTCAGCGATCTCTACGCAATCCCCATCGGCGTCTCGCTGGCCGTGGTGGCGGCGCTGATCGGCGGCGCGGTGGCGGCCTCACTCCTGCGGCCTCCAGGCAGGCCGCCCCTCCCGGTTCACCTCCACGACGCCGCGGGTAGTGTCAAGAGTGCTGTGGGAACTCATCCCCGGACAGAGGGCGTCCCCGCCATTGCTCGTTCAGGTAGTGGACGACCGCATGGGAAATCCGGCCGCAGCTGGCGTCGTTGGTGAAACAGATCATGGGGCGAGTACGGCGGCGCACCTCCCGGAAGGCCCGTTCATTAGCGCTGGTACCTGGTATGAAAATGTCGGGTGCCCTCTCCGGTGGCGCACGACCCACGCAGCTACGCTATGGTGAGACCACCCGGGAGAGAGGCACTCGGGAGCACGCAGGACGGGCGGGGCCCTTCGTCGGCGGGCGAAGGGTGTCCTGCCCGCTAAATATATCTTTGTGGTAGCGCAATGGCAGGATCATCGCGCCCCGCTGGATTGCGGCGGGCGGGCGGCATTAAGGGCGTCGCGGAGTCCGTGCAGGAAACCCCTCAGGGCATCTTCCGCCCCTGCTCCCGCCCGCTCGGCCATGTCCACCAGCGCGCTGCCGACGATCACCCCGTCGGCCACCCGGCCGACCGCGGCGGCCTGCTCCGGCGTGGAGATGCCGAAACCCACGCACGCCGGCAGAGCCGTCACCGCCTTCACCCGACGCACCAGGCTCACCACCTCCGGGGGAACTTCCGCGCGGGCGCCGGTTACACCGGTTAGGGAGACGCAGTAGAGGAACCCCCGGCTGCGCTCGGCGGCCAGCGCGATGCGGGCGTCCGAGGTGGTGGGCGCCACCAGGAAGATGGTGTCCAGGCCGGCGTCACGGGCGGGGGGAAGGAGCGCGTCGGCCTCATCCGCCGGCAGGTCGGGAACCACCACTCCGTCCACGCCTGCCGCGCGGGCGTCGGCGCAGAACCGTTCCACCCCGAACTGCACCACGGGATTGAAGTAGGTGAGCAGGACGAGGGGGGTGTCGACGCCTCGGCGCAAGCCCGCCACAAGGTCCAGGACGCCCTCCACCGTCATCTCCGCAGCCAGCGCCCGCTGGCCGGCTCGCTGGATTGTGGGGCCGTCGGCGATGGGGTCGGAGAATGGGACACCGACCTCGAGGATGTCGGCCGCCTCTGCGGCGGCGCGCAGCAGCCCCAGGCTGCGCACCGGATCCGGATCACCGGCCATCAGGAACGCGACCAGAGCCGGACGGTCCAGCCGGGCAAAGACCTCAGTGATCCGGCTCACCGTTTCTCTCCAGGGCGCGGGCCACCACCTCCACGTCCTTGTCTCCGCGCCCGGACAACGCCAGGACCACCACCGCCTCCCGCGGCAGCGCCGGCACCAGCCTCGGGAGGTAGCCGATGGCGTGCGCCGGCTCCAGCGCCGGGAGTATGCCTTCGGTCCGCGCCAGCAGGCGGAAACCCTCCAGGGCCTCCTCATCCGTCACGGCCACATACTCCGCCCGCCCGCTCTCCTTGAGGCAGGCGTGCTCCGGACCGACGGCGGGATAGTCCAGGCCGGCGGAGATGGAATGGGTGGGGCGCACCTGCCCGTGGGAATCCTGCAGCAGGTAGGTGAGCGCCCCGTGCAGCACACCCGGGCGTCCGGCGGTCAGGGTGGCGGCGTGCCGCCCGCTCTCCAGACCCAGGCCGGCGGCCTCCACCCCGACCAGCCGCACCGGGTCGTCGCGGAAGGCGTGAAAGAGCCCGATGGCGTTGGAGCCTCCGCCCACGCAGGCCACTGCGGCATCGGGGAGACGCCCCTCCGCCTCCAGAACCTGCGCCCGCGCCTCCCTGCCGATCACCGACTGGAGGTCGCGGACGATGGTGGGGTAGGGGTGGGGACCGACCACCGACCCGATGACGTAGAAGGTCGTGCGCACGTTGGTCACCCAGTCGCGCAGCGCCTCGTTGATGGCGTCCTTGAGGGTTCGGCTCCCCGAATCCACCGCCACCACCTCCGCGCCCAACAGGCGCATGCGCACCACGTTGAGGTGCTGCCGCGCCATGTCCTCGGTGCCCATGTATACGACGCACTGCAGCCCCAGCAGCGCCGCCGCCGTGGCCGTGGCAACGCCGTGCTGACCGGCCCCGGTTTCGGCGATGATCCGGCTCTTGCCCATGGCCTGCGCCAGCAGCGCCTGCCCCAGGGCATTGGTGATCTTGTGGGCCCCGGTGTGCAGCAGGTCCTCGCGCTTCAGGTAGATGCGGACAGCGCCCAGTGCCCGGGAGAGGCGGGCGGCGAAGAACAGGGGCGTGGGCCGCCCGGCGTAGGTGCGCAGGTACCCGTGGTAGCGCTCCATGAACGCGGCGTCCCGGCACAGGCGGGTGTATGCCTCCTCCAGCTCCTCCAGGGCCGGGATCACCGTCTCCGGGACGAATCGCCCGCCGAACGCGCCGAAGTAGCCGCGCCGGCCACCGGTCGCCGCTCCCGTCACCGCATCGCCGCCTGGCATTCCCACCGCCGGACCTCCTCGATGAAGGCCCGGATCTTCTCCGGGTCTTTACGCCCGTCCGTCTCCACACCGCTGCTGACATCCACCGCGTAGGGGCGGACGATCTCCAGCGCCTCCACCACATTCTCCGGGGTGAGCCCCCCGGAAAGGACCAGAGGCACCCGCTCGCTCAACCCGCGCGCGAGGCTCCAGTCAAACGGCCTCCCCGTGCCCCCGGCCGCGCCCGCCGCCCGCGTGTCCAGCAGCACCGCCGCGGCCGTCCGGTAGCGCTCCAGCGCTGCCTCATCCAGCCGGTCGCCCACCTGCACCGCCTTCACCACCCGCAGCCCCTGGGCGCGCAGCGCGGCCACCTCTTCCGGCGGCTCCTCCCCGTGGAGCTGCACCACGTCCAGCGGGATGCCGTGGGCTACGGAGAGCACCTCCTCCACGGGTGCGTCGACGAAGACGCCCACTGCCGCCACGAAGGGCGGCAGGGCGGCGACGATCTGCCCGGCCTGGGCCACGGTCACTCTGCGCCGGCTTTCTGCGAAGACCAGCCCCACCGCATCCGCGCCGGCGGCCGCCGCCAGATGGGCCACCGCGGGAGCGGTGACCCCGCAGACCTTGACCCGGACGCGCGGCCTCATCCGCGGGCGCCCGCCCCCACCGCTCCGGTGAAGTAGTCCATGCGCATGCGCGCCTTCATCAATTCCAGGGTGCGGGCCGCCTCCTCCCGCGCGCGGCGGCACCCCTCCGCCAGGATGTCGTCCACGATCTGCGGGCAGGCGCCGTACTGCCGGCGCCGCTCCCGGATGGGCTCGAGGAAGGCGTTGAGGGCGCGGGCCAGGCGCTGCTTCACCTCCACATCCCCCACCGCGCCCCGGCGGTAGCGCTCCTTCAGCTCCGCCACCTCCTCTTTGTCCGCGTTGAAGGCGTCGTGGTAGATGAAGACAGGATTCCCCTCCACGTGTCCGGGATCGGTGGGGTGAATGCGCGTGGGGTCGGTGTACATACGCATCACCTTCTGCGTCACCTCCCGCTCGTCGTCGGAGAGGAAGATGGCGTTGCCCAGCGACTTGCTCATCTTCGCCTTCCCGTCGATCCCCGGCAGGGTGGGGACGTCCCCGATGAGCGTCTGGGGCTCGGGGAAGAGCGGACCGAACAGCTCGTTGAACCGCCGAGCGATCTCCCGCGTCAGCTCCAGGTGCGACGCCTGGTCTTTGCCCACCGGGACGATCTCCGCCCGCACGCTGAGGATGTCCGCCGCCTGCAGGATGGGGTAGGCGAGCAACCCCACCGACGGCTGGGCGATGTGCAGGTCGCGCATCACCTCCTTGAGGGTGGGCACCCGCTGCGCCCGCGGCACCGTCACAAGCATGGAGAAGATCAGGGCGATCTCAGGGATCTGCGGCACCCGCGACTGGAGGAAGATCGTGGCCTTCTGAGGGTCGATGCCCACGCTGAGGTAGTCCAGGACGATGTCGCGGATGTTCTGCTCCACCTCTTCCAGGCCCTCCAGGCGCGTGGTCAGCAGGTGGTAGTCCGCCAGGAAGAAGTAGCACTCGTACTCGTCCTGCAGGCGCACCCGGTTGGCCAGGGTGCCCACGTAGTGACCCAGGTGCAACCTGCCGGTGGGCCGGTCACCGGTGAGGAGTCGACTTCGCTTCACGCCCGTTCCCTCCATTCAGCAGGGCCCGCACCAAGGCGGCGGGCCGCTCGCTCTGCATCAGCGCGGTGCCCACCAGCACCCCGTCGGCATAGGGGCGCAGGCGAGCCACATCCGCCGCGGTGCGGATGCCGCTCTCGCTGACCACCAGAACATCCCGCGGGAGGCGAGCTCGCAGGCGGGCGGTGGTCTCCAGGTCGACGGCAAAGGTGCGCAGGTCCCGGTTGTTGATCCCTATCAGGCGCGCTCCCGCGTCCACCGCCGCGGCCGCCTCCGCCTCGCTGTGCACCTCCACCAGCGCCGCCATCCCCAGGTCGGCGCACAGCTCCACAAGCTCCGCCAGCGCCCGCGCCTCCAGCAACGCCGCGATCAACAGCAGGGCGTCGGCGCCCAGGGCCCGGGACTCGTAGACCTGGTAGGGCTCGAGGACGAAGTCCTTGCGCAGCACGGGGACGGGCACCGCCGCGCGCACCGCCACCAGGTCCTCCGCGCGCCCGCCGAAGAAACGCCCGTCCGTGAGCACGGAGATGGCCCGCGCCCCGGCCGCCACGTACTCCCGGGCCAGCGCGGCCGCATCCGCCCGGGCGCGCAGGACGCCGGATGTCGGCGAGCGGCGCTTGATCTCGGCGATCAGGGCCAGCCCGCCACCACGCAGCGCGCCGGCGAAGTCCCGCGGCGGAGGCGCCCGGCGGGCCCGCTCCCGCACCGCTGCCGGGGAGACCATGGCCGCAGCCACGGCCACCTCCAGCCGCTTGTGCGCCGCAATCTCCTCCAGCAGCGACACGGCCCTCATTCCTCCGCCACGCGGGTGCGCACGCGCAGCGCTTCAAGACGCTCGTAGGCCGCGCCGGAGTCGATGGCGCGGGCGGCCAGCGCCATCCCCTCCCGCAGGTCCCCGGCCAGGTCGGCGACCAGCAGCGCCGCCGCCGCGTTGAGCAGGACGATCTCCCGCGGCGGCCCCGGCTCGCCGCGCAGCACAGCCTCCGTGATCCGTGCGTTCTCCTCCGGCGCGCCCCCCGCAAGGGCCCCGGCCCGAGGCGGCGCAAGCCCCAGCTCTCCGGGATCCACCGTGTACGTGCGCACGCTTCCGTCCGCGACCTCACAGACCCGAGTCGGTCCCAGGGTGGAGAGCTCGTCCATCCCGTCGCCGTGCACCACCAGGGCGCGTCGCGCGCCCAGCTCCGCCAGGACCCGGGCCATGACCTCGGTCAGCGCCGGATCGTAGGTGCCCACCAGGTAGCGCCGGGCGCCGGCGGGATTGGTCAGCGGGCCCAGGATGTTGAAGATCGTGCGGATGCCGATCTCCCGGCGGGGACCCGCCGCGTGCCGCATCGCCGGGTGGTAGAGCGGGGCAAAGAGAAACCCGATGCCGATGTCCTCGATGCAGGCGGCCACGACCCGGGCATCCACCTGGATGTTCACGCCCAAGGCCTCCAGCACGTCGGCAGCCCCCGATCGGCGGCTCACCGCCCGGTTGCCGTGCTTGGCCACGTAGGCTCCCGCCCCCGCCACCACGAACGCCGTGGTCGTGGAGACGTTGAAGGTGCTCACCTGATCGCCGCCGGTGCCGACCACGTCCACCAGATCGTCCACCCGCGGCCGGATCCGCTGCGCCCGTTCCCGCATGGCCCGCGCGCAGCCGACGATCTCCTCCACCGTCTCCCCCTTCATCCGCAAGGCGGTGACGAAGGCGGCTATCTGAGCCGGAGTGGCTTCTCCGTCCATGATCACGCCCATGGCGGCGTGGGCCTGTGCCTCGCTGAGGTTCTCCCCTGCGACGACGCGGCGGATGGCCTCCCTCAGTTCCACGCTACCCACCTCCCGCTCCCGGCGCGGCGGCGCTGCCGGAGACCACGGGGGCGGCACGGGTTTTGCCTCCCACCCCGGCCAGGCGGAGGAAATTGGCCAGGAGCTGCCGCCCGTGCGGCGTGAGGATCGATTCGGGGTGAAACTGCACCCCTTCCACGGGGTACTCCCTGTGCCGCACGCCCATCACCGTGCCGTCCTCCAGATGGGCGCTGACCTCCAGCACCCCGGGGAGGGAGGCGCGCTCCACGATCAGGGAGTGGTAGCGCGTGGCCTGGAAGGGGCTGGGGATGCCCTGGAAGATGGTGCGGCCGTCGTGGAAGATGGCCGAGACCTTGCCGTGCACCGGCGCGGCGGCGCGGCGCACCACCCCGCCGTAGGCCGCACCGATGCACTGGTGCCCGAGGCAGACGCCGAGTGTCGGCACCCGCGGGCCGAGGCGGCGGATGACCTCCAGGCTCACCCCAGCCTGCGCAGGCGTCCCCGGCCCCGGCGAGATGACCACCGCCGCGGGAGCCAGCGCCTCCAGCGTGCCGACCTCCACCGCGTCGTTGCGGAACACCAGCACCTCGAATCCCGCGCCTGCCCGGTCATCGCCCGCCTCCTCGGCCAGCGCACCCAGGTGCTGCACCAGGTTGTAGGTAAAGGAATCGTAGTTGTCGATCACCACCACTGTGGCCATCACGCCGCCCCTCCGCCCTCCCGGTACCGCCGCCCCGCCAGCTCCAGCGCCCGCAGCAGCGCCTTGGCCTTGTTCACCGTCTCCACGTACTCGCGCTCCGGAACCGAGTCGGCCACGATCCCCGCGCCCGCCTGCAGGTAGGCGCGCCCCCCGGCCAGGACGATGGTGCGGATGGTGATGCAGGTGTCCATGTTCCCGGAGAAGCTCACGTAGCCCACGGCCCCCGCGTAGGGCCCGCGCGCCACCGGCTCCAGCTCGTCGATGATCTCCATGGCCCGCACCTTCGGCGCCCCCGTCACCGTCCCGGCGGGGAAGCAGGCCCGAAGCACATCCACCGCGTCGCAGCCGGGCCGCAGACGGCCGCGCACGTCGCTGACGATGTGCATGACGTGGGAGAAGCGCTCCACGGCCATCAGCGTCTCCACCTGCACGCTGCCGTAGCGGCATACCCGCCCCAGGTCGTTGCGGCCCAGGTCCACCAGCATCACATGCTCGGCACGCTCCTTCTCGTCCGCCAGCAGGCTGGCCTCCAGGTGGCGGTCCTCCTCCTCGTCGCCGCCGCGGGGACGGGTGCCAGCCAGCGGCCGCGTGCGCACCAGGTCCCCCTCCAGCCGCACAAGGAGCTCGGGGGAGGAGCCGGCCAGCTGCACGCCGCCGAAGTCCAGGAAGAACATGTAGGGGGAGGGGTTGACCGTGCGCAGCGCCCGGTAGACGTCCAGCCCGTCCACCCCGGGGATGTCCAGGGCGAAGCGCCGCGAGAGCACCACCTGGAAGATGTCTCCCGCCCGTACGTACTCCCTGGCCCGCTCCACTGCAGCCAGGAATCCGCCCACCGGCATATGGGTCTGCTGTCGCTGATCCACCCGGCCGACCAGCGGCGGGGGCGCCAGCGGTGCGCGCAGCCGCTCGTACAGCGTCTCCACCCGCTGCACCGCCCGCCGGTAGGCCGCCTCCCCTTCCCCGTCCACCAACGCGTTGGCGACGATCTTCAGTGTGTGCTTGACGTGGTCGAAAACCACCAGAGTGTCGGCGAAGACCAGGTAGCAGGTGGGCAGCCCCAGGTCGTCGGGGGGACGGTGCGGCAGGCGTTCGATGTGCCGCACCAGGTCGTAGCCAAAGTATCCCACCGCACCGCCGGCAAACCGCGGAAGGCCGGGGGCACCCGCCGGCCGGAACCGCCGCAACACCTCCCGGAGGACCTCCAGCGGATCGCCTCGACGCTGCTCCTCGCCGCCTACGCCCCGCACCTCCACACGGTCCCCGAAGGCCCGCAGGCTGGGGAAGGGACCCACCCCGATGAAGGAGTAGCGGCCCACCGCCTCCCCGCCCTCGACGCTTTCCAGGAGGAAAGCCTCGCAGCCGTTGCGCAGCTTGAGGAAGGCGGAGATGGGCGTCTCCAGGTCGGCAGGAAGGTCGCAGGAGACAGGCACCAGATTGCCCCCGCGGGCCATGGAGAGAAACTCCGTCCTGGACGGCTCGATGGGCAGGACCCCGCGCATCACAGCCCCACCGCCCGCGCGATCTCACCCCGCGCCAGCAGGTCACGCATCCTGGCCAACGCCAGGCTGAAGTTCTCGACCGCGGCCAGCACCTGCGCCTGGTTCAGCCGCAGGATCTCCGCCATGAGGTGCGACGGGGCCCCCGCGACCCGGGTGGCATCGCGGAAGGCAGGTCCGGCGACCTCCCGTGCCCGCGGATCGGTCTCCGTGGCCAGCAGCAGGGCCAGCAGGTAGGGGAGGTGGCTCACCTCCGCCACCAGCCGGTCGTGCTCTTCCGGTGCCAGCAGCACCGGCCGCATCCCCAGGTCCCAAGCCAGCCTTTCCATCCTCCGAAGGGCTTCCCCTGAGGTGCCCTCCACCGGGGTGAGCACGTAGGGGTGGCCCGCGGGCAGGTCCGCCGCGGCGGCATCGATGCCCCGGCCCTCGCTGCCGAACATGGGGTGGCCGCCCACGTAGCGCACGCGCTCCAGCCCCGCCAGCTGCGTCACGATGGGCGCCTTGACGCTGGCCACATCGGTCAGAACCGCCCCCGCGGCGGCGTAGCCCGCCGACTCCCGCGCCACGGCCACCGTCTGCTCCGGGGGCACGGCGACGATGATCACCTCCGCCTCACGCACGCGGGCCAGCTCCCCGTGCACCTCGTCCGCGGCGCCGCGCTCCAGGGCCCTCTGTGCCGCCGCCGCATCGCGGTCGATGCCCACCACCGAGGCCAGCCCCAGGGCACGCAGTCGCATTCCCAGCGACCCCCCGATCAGCCCCAGCCCGACAATGGCAATCCGCGGCACGGCCGACACGCTACAGGCTCCTTCCCACCGCCTGCGCCACCGCGCGGAGGCGGGTCATCATGCGCTGGAAGTTCTCCAGGTTCAGCGACTGCGGCCCGTCGGAGAGCGCCCGCTCCGGATCCGGGTGCACCTCCACCAGCAACCCATCCGCCCCTCCGGCCACCGCCGCCAGCGCCATGGCCTCCACGTACCGCCACTTCCCCGTGGCGTGGCTGGGGTCCACGATCACCGGTAGGTGGGTGAGGTGCCGCAGCACCGGCACCGCCGCCAGATCCAGCGTGTACCGCGTGTGGTTGCCGAAGCCGCGGATGCCCCGCTCGCAGAGGACCACCTGGTAGTTGCCTTCGTTCATGATGTACTCGGCGGCGAGCAGCAGCTCTTCGAGGGTGGCCCCGGCGCCTCGCTTGAGCAGCACGGGCTTCCCCGCGCGCCCCGCCTCGCGCAGCAGCGGGTAGTTCTGCATGTTCCGCGCCCCGATCTGCACCATGTCCGCGTACTCTGCAACCAGGCGCAGCTGCTGGGCGTCCATGGCCTCGGTGACCACGGGCAGCCCCGTGCGCCTTCGCGCCTCGGCCAGCAGCTTGAGCCCCTCCTCCTCCAGACCCTGGAAGGAATAGGGGGAGGTCCGCGGCTTGAAGGCCCCGCCGCGCAGCAGCACCGCGCCGGCAGCCTTCACCGCCTCGGCCGTCTGCAGGATCTGCTCCCGGCTCTCCACGGAGCACGGCCCCGCCGCCACCGCCACCGCGGTGTCGCCGAAGGCGGCGCTCCCCACACGGACCACCGTCCCGGCGGGTCGGAACTCCCGGCTGACCAGCTTGAAGGGCTGGAGGATGCGCACGACCTTTTCCACGCCCGCCGCCGCCTCCAGCGCCTCCCGCAGCAGCTCCTTGGTGTGGCTGTCGCCTACCACGCCGATGATGGTGCGCTCCGTCCCTACCGAGAGGTGCGTGCTCAACCCCGCCTCCCGAATTTTCTGCACCACGGCCTCCAGCTGGGCCGGTGTAGCTCCCGGTTCCATCACCACAATCACGGCAACCTCACCTCGGAAACAAAAATGCCCCCGTCCCATGGACGAGAGCAGAACACTCCCGCGGTGCCACCTGGCTTCCGGGCAAGATCCTACCCGGCGCTCACTTCCCGCATGCCTCTCGGGCCCATTCCCGTCGGCTCCGGCACCGCGCTCCCACCGCCGCGCAGCTCGCTCGCACCCTCCGGCGCCTGGCGCGCCGTCGGATGGCCCTCCGCGGGCTCCCTCACCGGCCGGTACTCTTCCCGATCATCGGCCGCCGCTGTGTACTTGTGGGCGAATTATAGCACGGCCGTCAAGCGCCGGCCAGCGTCAAGTCGGCCCGATGGGCGCAGCGGGCCACATCCGCTCGGGTTCCTGCCGGTTCACGCCCCGCCGTCGTCGGCCTACGCCGCCTCCACCGCGGCCACGAGGGGGGTGGGGCGCTGCAGCGCCGTGCCCAGCTTCCGGCAGCGGAGGGCCATGGCCTCCAGCACCGCCTCCGCCTCGGAGCCCCGGGCGCGATTCACCTGACAGCGCCACCCGTCGATGAGCACGGGGTGGAGCTCGACCCTGCGCACTCCGGCGGTGTCCACATCGAAGAGGAACAGCAGCGACAGGTCGTTGCGCAGCACCGGGTCCACCGCGTAGTCGTCGACGTAGTCGCCCAGGTCGTAGCAGACCACCGCCACGCGCCCCGGCCGGGAGGCGGGGCGGTACAGCTCGATCCCCTGCACCACGTGGGCGGAGGTGCCCAGCACCAGGTCTGCGCCCGCCTCGGCCAGGGCGCGGGCGAAGGGCGGGTGGGCGGGGAGGGGCTCGGCGACCATGTTCGGTCCCCAGTGCGCCGCCACCACCACCAGGTCGTGGTGCGCGCGCGCCGCCCGCACCGCCTGCAGCAAAGCGGCGGCGCGGGGGTCGCCCAGGTCCACGGGCACGTAAAACACCCCGGGCGTCTCCGCGCCCGCCTCCCAGCCGGGCTCGTTGTCGGTCCAGCTGATCAGCCCCAGGCGCAGGCCGCCCGCGGCGAGGGAGACCGCTCGGCGGGCCTCCTCCGCCGTGCGCCCGGCGCCCGCGGCGGGAACGCCTGCGGCCGCCAGCAGGTCCAGCATCTCCACCAGCGCCTCCGGCCCGAAGTCCAGAGTGTGGTTGTTGGCCAGGGTGACCGCGCTCACCCCGGCTGCCTGCAGTGCCGCCACCGCCTGCGGCGGGGCTTTGAAGTGGAAAACCTTACGCGGCCAGGGCCTGCCGGTCTCCTCGCCGGCGATGACGCATTCCAGGTTCACGATCACCGCGTCGGCCTGCCGCAGCAAAGGCAGAGTGTCGCCCCACACGTACTCCGGCGGGACCCGGCGCAGCACCGCCCCGGCGTTGCGGCCCAGCATCACATCCCCCGCAGCCGCCAGCCTCACGACTGTCCGGCCAGGAGTGCGTCCAGCGCCGAAAAGAACTCCGGGAAGGTCTTGGTCACGCACTCGGGGCCGGCGATGGCGACACCCGCCTCCCGCAGCCCCACCACGGCGAAGGCCATGGCCATGCGGTGGTCGCCGTAGGTCTCGACCACGGCCGGCCGCACCGGCCGGGGCAGCACCTCCAGCCCGTCGGGCAGGAGACGCACCTCCTGCCCCAGCCGCCGGAGCTCCGCGGCCAGAGCCTCCAGCCTGTCCGATTCCTGGTAGCGGATGTGGCCCACCCCGCGGATGCGCACCGCTCCGTCAGCGAAGGGGGCCAGCGCCGCCAGGGTCATGGTCATGTCCGGCATGGCGGCCAGGTCCACGTCAACCCCGCGCAGGCGGGCCGGGCCGTGCACGGTCACCCCCTCCTCCGCCCACTCCACCATACACCCCATGGCCTGCAGGACGTCCAGGAAGCGCACGTCGCCCTGCAGCGAGTCCGGGCCCAGGCCCGGCACCGTCACCGCTCCTCCGGTGGCGGCCGCCGCGGCAAAGAAGTAGGAGGCGCTGCTGGCGTCGGGCTCCACGCGGAAGGTGCGCGGCGCATAGCGCTGCGGGTCGACCACGTAGCGCATCCCGTCCTCGCGGCGCACCCTCACGCCAAACGCCGCCATGACGCCCAGCGTCATCTCCACGTACGGCGCCCCCACCAGCGGCCCATCGACCACCAGCTCCACGGGGGAGGCGGCCAGCGGAGCCACCTGCAGGAGCGCGGAGAGAAACTGGCTGCTGACCTCCCCCCGCACCGCGGCGGTGCCGCCGGCCAAACCTCTGGCCTGCAACCACACCGGAGGGCAGCCTGACGGTGCCGAGGCATCGCAGCCCAGGGCGCGCAGCGCCAGAACCAGGTCCAGGATCGGCCGTTGCCGCATGCGCGGCGAGCCGTCCACCACGTAGTGGCCGGAGCCCAGCGCCGCCACCGCCGTGAGGAAGCGGGCGACGGTGCCGGCGTTTCCGGCGTCGATCCTGGCCCGGCTCGCCGGAATCCTCCCGCCTGCGCCGTAGACGGCGAATTCTCCCGCCACGGGGTCTTCCTCCACAGGGAAGCCCAGCGCCCGCAGGCCCGCGGCCATCAGCCGGGTGTCGTCGCTGAAGAGGGCGGCCTGCACCACCGTGCGCCCCTCGGCCAGCGCGCCCAGGACCAGCGCGCGGTTGGTCAGGCTCTTGCTGCCGGGAACCCGGACCGTGCCGCGCACAGGGTTGCGAGCGGGGAGGATGGGGCGGACGCTCACGCGGAATCGGAGGGCAGGGGACCCCGCACCCGGCGGGCGCCCCGGGTGAGGTCGGGACGCAGCGCCTCCGCATCGCGCAGGTAGACGTGCGCCACCTCCTCCTGCGAGCGGGGGGTGTTCCAGAGGATGAGCACGCGGATGCAGCGGGGCAGCGCCCCCGGGACATCCACCTCCCGGGCGGTGAGCAGCGGCACGCTGCTCCACCCCAGCGCCCGGCTGGCCTCGGCGGGGAAGGCGGCATTCAGGTCGTCGGTACAGGTGAAGATGACCGCGGCGATCTCGTCCGGCTCCACCCCGTTCTGCCGCACCATCTCCAGGAGTAGTTCCCGCGTAGCCGAGAGGATGGCCTCGGCCGTGTTCTCTCCGGCTGTGGTGGCACCGCGGATGCCGCGGACGTGCATCAGGACTCCCCCCGTCGGCCGCGCAGCAGCGCGGCGGCGGCCCGCACGGCCAGGATCATGGATTCAGGGCCGAATCCCTGGATGGTACCCACGCAGACCCCCGCCAGGAGGGAGCGGCGGCGAAACGGCTCCCGGCGGAACGGATTGCTCAGGTGGGCCTCGATGACCGGCAGCGGCACCGCCGCCACCGCATCCCGCAGGGCGACGGAGGTGTGCGTCAGCCCGCCGGGGTTGAGGACCACGGCGTCGAAGGCACTCGGAGCCGCCTGCAGACGGTCGATCAGTGCGCCCTCGTGGTTCGACTGGAAGACCTCCACCTCGACACCCTCCGCCGCGGCCACGGCGCGCAGCCGGGCCTCCAGGCCGGCAAACGACTCCGTACCGTAGACCTCCGGCTCCCGCGCGCCGAGAAGGTTCAGGTTCGGCCCGAAGATCACGAGGACGCGCGGCACGCCTGCAGCCCCTCCAACAGCAGCTCCTCCGGCGCGGCCTGGTCCACCAGCCCCATCCCCACATCCTTCAGCAGGGTGAGGCGGATCTCCCCTCGGCGGACCTTCTTGTCCAGACGCATCGTCTGCAGCAGTTCGTCCGCCGGCGGGGCGGCGGGCGGCAGGTGCACGGGCAGCCCCGCCCGCCGCAGGATGGCCTCCTGCCGCCGCACCACCTCCTCCCGCACCAGGCCCAGGCGGAGCGCCACCCAGGCCTCCACCATCATCCCCACTGCGACGGCCTCCCCGTGGGTCAACTCCGGCCAGCGGCGCTCCAGGGCGTGCCCCACCGTATGGCCGTAGTTGAGGATCTGCCGCTCTCCGGCCTCGTAGAGGTCCTGCGACACCACCCGGGCCTTGGCCGCCGCGCAGCGGCGGACGCACTCGCCCAGCGCCTCCAGGTCGCCAGCCAGCAGATCCTCCAGGCGCGCCTCCACGAACGTCAGGATCTCCGCGTCTACGCTCATCCCGTACTTGATTACCTCGGCGAGGCCCGAGCGCAGCTCCCTCGGCGGCAGGGTGCGCAGGACCTCGACGTCCGCCAGGACGGCCCGGGGCAGGTGGAAGACGCCGATCAGGTTCTTCGCCCGGGGATGGTTCACAGCCGCCTTGCCGCCGATGGCGCTGTCCACCTGAGCCAGCAGCGTCGTCGGAAGGTGGAACAGCGGGACCCCCCGCATGTACACCCCGGCGACGAACCCCCCCAGGTCCCCGATCACCCCGCCTCCCAGGGCCACCACCGCGTCGCCGCGGTCCATCCCTGCCTCCGCCATCCGGTCCACGACCCGCGCAGCCGGAGCCAGCGCCTTCGACCGTTCTCCTGGCGGGACGGTGACGTACACGGGCTCCACGCCCGCTGCGCGCAGCCGCCGCACCACCCGTTCGCCCAGGCGCCGCCACAGGCGGCGGTGGGTGAGGACGGTCGCCCGCCGGATGCCCTGCCCGGCCACGATCCCCCCCACGAGGTCCAGCACCCCGGCCCCGATGTAGACCGGATAACCCCGATGGGCGTGTTCTACGGGCACGCGAGTGCACCAGCGGGCGAGCAGGGCCTCCCACAGCGCGGTTGCCAGCTCATCAGGCGGGCGGGTGGCGTCCATGACGATGTCGGCCTGCTCGTACAGCGGCGCCCGCGCCGCCAGCAGCGCCCGCAGGCGCCCCTCGGGGTCCCCGGCCAGCAGGGGGCGGACAACTCCGTCGCGGCTGATGCGGTCGAGGAGGACCGGAGGGTCCGCCCGCAGGTACACCAGCATGCCGCTGCCGCGCAGCGCCTCACGGTTGTCCCGCTCAGCCAGCACGCCCCCGCCGGTGGCGATCACCGCCGGGCGCGTACGCACCGCTTCCCTGACCGCCTCCCGCTCGGCCGCGCGGAATGCCTCCTCGCCCTGCGCGGCAAAGATCTCCGCGATCGACCGCCCGCTGCGCTGCTCCACCAGGGTGTCGGTGTCCACGAACGTCCAGCCCAGCCTCCCGGCCAGGATCCGGCCCACGTGGGTCTTCCCGGAACCGGGCATGCCCACCAGGACCACGCTGGGCAACACGCGCGCCCCCACCGCGGTCACATCTCCCGCAGGCGGCGCAGGTAGGCGTCGTAGGCCAGACGGATGTCGCCCAGCGCGTCGCCGCCGAACTTCTCCAGGAAGGCGTCCGCCAGGACGAACGCCACCACCGCCTCCCCGACAACTCCCGCGGCGGGAACCGCGCAGACGTCGCTGCGTACCACAGCCGCCTCCACCGGCTCCTTCGTGACCAGGTCCACCGAGCGCAGCGGGGTGCGCAGCGTGGAGAGCGGCTTCATTGCCGCGCGCACCACCAGCGGGCCGCCCGTGGAGGTACCGCCCTCCGTCCCCCCGGAGCGCTGGCTCTGGCGGTAGAACCCCCGCTGCGGGCTGTAGAAGATCTCGTCGTGGGCCGCCGAGCCGGGCGTGCGCGCCGCGGCAAACCCCAGGCCTATCTCCACCCCTTTGATGGCGTTGATGGACATGATCGCCGCGGCGATGCGGGCGTCCAGCTTACGGTCCCAGTGCACGTAGGAGCCAAGCCCGGGGGGCAGGCCCAGCGCTACCACCTCGAACACCCCGCCCAGGGTGTCGCCCCGGGCGGCCGCGGCGTCGATGGCCGCCTTCATCTCCTCCTCCGCCTGCGGGTCGGCACAGCGCACGACGGAGGCGGCGGCGCGGGCGGCGATCTCCTCCCACCGCTCCGGCCGGGTGCGGATGGCCACCCCTCCGATCTCGGTCACGTGGCTGATGATGGTGATGCCGAAGGCGCCAAGGAGCTTGCGGCAGACGGCCCCGGCGGCCACCCGCGCGGCGGTCTCGCGGGCGCTGCTGCGCTCCAGGACCCGCCGCACGTCACGGAATCCGTACTTCTGCGCGCCCACCAGGTCCGCATGGCCCGGGCGGGGCCGGGTGAGTTCCGGCTCGTCGCGGCGCCAGTCCCGGTTCTGGATCCACAGGGCGATGGGCGCGCCGGTGGTCTCGCCGCCCATCACCCCCGAGATGATCTCGGCGCGGTCCTCCTCGATCTGCATCCGCCCGCCCCGGCCGTAGCCCAGCTGCCTCCGCGCCAGGTCTCTGGCGATGTCCTCCTCGGACAGCGGCAGGCCCGCCGGCATCCCCTCCAGGATGGCTACCAGCGCGCGCCCGTGGGACTCTCCCGCCGTGAGCAAGCGCAACATCGTCGCCATTATACGGTGCTTCCTACAGGCCCGGGGAGGCGGCGCGCAGAATCTGACGCCTGTGCGGCCGAAAGCTCCGGGCCGGGTTCTTTACGCGCTAGGCGGGTTTGGGGCCGCGCTGCTGCAGCAGACCGTCCTCCTGTGGGTTTTCTTTTTCTACGCCCCGCCTCCCGGACAGCCTCACCCGATGCGGGTGACGCCGGCGACGGCGGGGCTGGCCGTGGCCGCAGGCCGGGTTGTGGACGCCCTGGCCGACCCCCTGGTGGCGCACTGGAGCGACAGCCTGCGCAGCCGTCTGGGGAGGCGTCGCCCCTTCATCCTGGGCGCCTCGCCGCTGCTGGCGCTGTGCTTCGTCCTCCTCTGGCGGCCCCCTGACGCCGGGATCTCCGCAGCCAACGCCGTCTACCTCACCGCCACCCTCGGAGCCTTCTTCTTCCTCTACACCATGGTCCTCAATCCCTACATCGCCCTCCTGCCGGAGGTCACCGCGCGGGGCCGGGGCAGGGTGGCCACCACCTCCCTGCAGGCGGGATTTAACCTGGCGGGGATCGGCGCCGCCTTCGTCGGCTCCTCCTGGCTCTCAACACGATTCGGTTTCCCCACCATGGGCGTCGTGCTGGCACCGGTAGGCCTGGCCGCCCTGCTGGCCTCCACCCTGGGGGTGCGGGAGCGCGTCCCCACCGAACCGCCCCAGCCGCTTGGCCCCACCCTTCGAGGGATCCTCAGCGACCGCCGTTTCCGCATCTTCATCCCCGCCATCGCGACCGTCTGGTTCGGTCTGAGCATGGTGCAGCTGACCCTGGCGCTTATCGTCACGGTCCTGATGGAGCTGCCGCAGGCGGCGGTGGCGCCTCTGCTCGGCCTCGTGCTGGGCGTGACGGCGCTCTCCCTGCCCCTGACCGCCAGGCTGATCCGCCGCCTGGGGGAGCGGCGGACGATCCTGGCGGCGATGGCCCTGCTGGCCGTCGACCTGCCGCTGGCGGCGGCGATCGGGCGCTGGCCTCTCCCGCTCGCTCCGGCGGCGGAGGGGATGATCGTCCTGGCCCTGAGCGGGCCGGCCGTGGGAGCGATGTTCGTCCTGCCCAACGCCCTGCTGGCAGAGATCGCAGAGGACCACGGCCGTCTGGTTGGAACTCGAGCGGAGGGGATGTTCTTCGCTTTCCAGGGCGTTATCTTCAACGGAACGACAAGCCTCTCTGCGGCCGCCCTGGGCGCCCTCATCCAGTGGCTGGGGCAGAGCCCGCCAGATGCCTGGGGACTGCGAGCCGCCCTCCTGGTCGCCGCTCTCTCCACAGCTGCGGGGGCGCTGATATTCACGCGCTACCCGCAGAGGTCCGGTCCGCCGCTGCGCAAGTCGGAGCGCCGGGCGTAGGAGGCGGGACCGAGGCGCCCCGGCCGGAGGGCCCGCTACGCGCGCCGCCGGTTGGCCAGATAGAGGCGGTACAGGCGGCTCACCGTGTGGTGCGTCCGAAAGTTCCGGGACTGCTCGGGCCGAAGGCTGCCCGAGAAGGTCGTGGGGATGTGGAGCAGCTCGTGGATCAGCACGCGGTCCTGCTCGGCCCGGGAAAGGCGGTCGAACGCCGGGTGCAGGACCTCCACCACGTAGGCCGCCTGAAGCCCGAGGGCCCGCTGGAAGATCCCCGAGAGCCCCCAGATGCGGGCCAGGGCGTTGGCCCGCGACCCGTAGGTGCGGACGGCGAAGAGCCGCCGCGCGTTCACGTGACGGAAGCCCACCGCCCGGGCGATGCGCGCCAGCCGCCGCCGGATGTCCGGCGCGGGCTCCCAGCGCAGGCCGGCAGCCCCGGCGCCCGCCGTCCCCCGCCTAACCCGACGCCGCGTCCCCCGCATGGCGCCCCATGATGTGGGCGTCGGTCAGCCCATCCACCGCCTCGAACAGATGTGCCCGCAGGTCTTCCAGCACCCCGTGGATTGCGGCAACCTCAGGGTCCATCTTCGTCTTTCGCGGCTCAAACGATCTCCGGCCTGCAGTTTACCGTACCGGCGGCCGCAGTCGCCGCAGGTCTCCGGCCAGCACCTGCAGCAGCAACCAGAAGAAGACCAACGCGCTGGCGTACCGGTAAAAATTCCGCCCGGCCGCGGAAACACCCTTCGCCTCCATTTTCGCCAGCGCCAGGTGCCCGCCGTCAAGCGGCAACAGCGGCAGGAGGTTGGCCAAGCCCACGCTGAGGTTGATCTGCGCGGCCAGGTGACGCAGGACCAGGGGGTGCGCCGCACGCAGCAGCATGGCCATCGCGCCCACCGCACCGGAGATCTGCACCGGAGAGGGCGCCGCGCCATCCCCTCCCCCGGCGACGGATGCCGACCGCACCGCAGAACCTCTGGGCAGGAGCCACAGGCCCAGCAGCACGTTGGCCAGAGGGCCCGCCAACAGGACCGGCACCCGCCGCTCCGGGGAGAGCTCCTCCACGTCGACGGCGGCAAAACCGCCCACCAGCAGCGGTCTCAGGCTGACGGTGGTCTGGTGCACGCGGCGGGCCAGCAGCCGCGGTCCGAACCCTACGGCAATCTCCCGGACACGACCGCCCACCCGCCAGGCCGCCACGGCGTGCGCCAGCTCATGCACCAGCACCGTCCCGCAGAGGACGGCCGTCGCCCGCAGCCAGCGCCGCCACACGAGTCCGCTACTCCTCCCTGCTGATGGTAGCCACCGCCGCCAGACGGTCGCCCTCGGCCAGCCGCTTGACCAGTACACCCCGCGCGGCCCGTCCCAGCACGGGAATGTCGCCCACGGGCGTGCGCAGCACCTCGCCGCGGCTGCTGATGATGAGGATCTCATCCTCGGCGTTCACCGGACGCACCGCGGCCACGGGGCCCGTGCGCGCCGTAACCTTCAGGTTTGTCACACCCATTCCTCCGCGGTGTTTCAGGGGATACTGGGCGAAGCGCGTGCGCCTGCCGAACCCCTGCTCGGTCAACGTGAGCAGCGTCTCCCCTTCGCGCGTGTCCGCCAGCCCCACCACCGCATCGCCGGCGCGCAGGCGGATGCCCCGCACGCCGCGTGCGGTACGTCCCATTTCCCGCACCTGTCCCGCGCGGAAGCGCAGCGCCCGCCCCATCCGGGTGGCCAGCACCACTTCGGTGTCCGCGCGGATGAAGCGCACCCCCACCAGCTCGTCCTCCCCCTCGAGGTTGATGGCGTAGATTCCCGCACGCTTGGCGTGCAGGAACTCCAGCAGGCCGGTCTTCTTCACGTACCCGTCGCGCGTGGCCATGAAGAGGTACCCATCCTCCTCGAAGGAGCGCAGGGGGATGATGGCGGTGACGCGCTCCCCCGGCGCCACCGTCAGCAGGTTGACCAGGGCCAGCCCGCGGGAGGCCCGGCCGGCCTCCGGGATCTCGTGGGCCTTGATCCGGTAGACCTTGCCGCGGTTGGTGAAGAAGAGGAGGAAGGCGTGGTTGGTGGCGACCACCAGGTGCTCCACCACGTCCTCCTCCTTGGGGGTGGCCCCCACCACCCCCTTGCCCCCACGGCGCTGCAGCCGATAGCTCTCCAGAGGCAGCCGCTTGACGTAGTTGTTGCGCGTCAGCGTGATCACCACGTCCACGTCGGGAATGAGGTCCTCCGCCTCGAAGGCCTCCGCCTCCTTGCTGACGATGCGCGTGCGCCGCGCATCGGCATACCGCTCCTTGACCTGCTGCAGCTCTTCGCGGATGGCCGCCATGATCAACCTCGGCCGCGGCGACTCGGCATCCGCCAGCATCTCCCGGTAACGGGCGATGTCTTTGAGCAGGGTCTTGTACTCCTCCTCCACCTTCTCCCGCTCCAGAGCGGTCAGGCGCTGCAGCCGCAGCTCCAGGATGGCGTTGGCCTGCACCTCGCTCAGCTGGAACTGGCGCATCAACCCCCCGCGGGCAGCCTCCACATCCTTCGCCCGCCGGATGAGGGCGATCACCTCATCCAGGAACTTCAGCGCCGTCTTCAGCCCCTCCAGCACATGCGCCCGCTCCTCGGCCCGGCGCAGGTCGTGGCGCGTGCGCCGGATGACCACCTGGCGGCGATGCGCCAGGTAGGCCTCCAGCAGCTGTCGGAGGGTGAGCACCCGAGGCACGCCATCCACCAGGGCCAGGAGGATGGCCCCAAAGGTGGTCTGCAGCTGGGTGTGCTTGAAGAGCTGGTTGCGCACGATCTGGGGGTTGACATCGCGCCGCAGCTCGATGACCACCCGCAGGCCGTGGCGGTCGGACTCATCCCGCAGGTCCACCACACCGTTCAGCTTGCGCTGCCGCACCAGGTCGGCCACTCGCTGGATCAGCGCCGCCTTGTTCACCATGAAGGGCAGCTCGCTGACGACGACGGCCGTCTTCCCGCCGCGCAGCTCCTCGATCTCCACCTTGGCCCGTACCGTGAGGCTGCCCCGACCGGTGAGGTACGCCTGGCGGATGCCCTCCCGCCCAAGGATCAGGCCCCCCGTGGGGAAGTCCGGGCCCCTGACGATCTTCAACAGGTCCTCATCGGGCAGATCGGGGGTGTCGATGAGCGCCACGAGGGCGTCGACGATCTCCCCCAGGTTGTGCGGGGGGATGTTGGTGGCCATGCCCACAGCGATGCCGCTGGCACCGTTCATCAACAGGTTGGGGATGCGCGCCGGGAGCACTGTTGGTTCGCGCATGGACTCGTCGAAGTTGGGGACGAAGTCGACCGTCTCCTTGTCGATATCCGCCAGCATCTCCACGGCCAGGCGGGAGAGGCGGGCCTCGGTGTAGCGCTGCGCCCCCGGGGGGTCGCCGTCAATGGAGCCGAAGTTGCCCTGCGGATCCACCAGCGGATAGCGGAAGGACCAATCCTGGGCCATGCGCACCAGAGCCTCGTAGATGGGCGCGTCTCCGTGGGGGTGATAGCGGCCCATGACGTCACCGACGATGCGCGCGCTCTTCTTGTAGGGACTCTCCGGACGCAGACCCAGCTCGGACATCCCGTAGAGGATGCGCCGCTGCACCGGTTTCAGCCCGTCGCGCACATCCGGCAGGGCCCGGCTGACGATGACGGACATGGCGTAGTCGAGGTAGGAGGTTCGCATCTCCTCCTCGATGGCGCGGTTGACGATCCGTTCCTCTACGGCCATGGCCTCACCTCGGCCCTCCGAATACGCGCCGTGGAAGCCCCCGGGCGTCCACGGCGGCACCGCCGATCACTAACCCTCAGATGTCCAGGTTGCGTACTTCCCGGGCGTACCGCACGATGAACTGTCGCCGAGGCTCCACCTCTTCTCCCATCAGGGTGGAAAAGAGACGGTCCGCCTCCTCAGCCTCGGAGATCTCCACGCGCTTCAGCGTGCGCCGCCGCGGGTCCATGGTAGTCTCCCAGAGCTGCTCCGGGTTCATCTCAGAGAGCCCCTTGTAGCGCTGGATTTCCACCTTCTGTCCTCGCGCCTCAAGCTCGCGCACCACGATCTGCCGCTCCTCGTCGGAATAGGCGTAGCGACGTTCCTTCCCCGCCTTGATGAGATAGAGCGGCGGTTGAGCGATGTACACCTTGCCCCGATCGACAAGCGGATGCATGTAACGGTAGAAGAAGGTTAGGAGGAGCGTGCGGATGTGGGAACCGTCCACATCCGCGTCGGCCATGATGATAATCTTGTCGTAACGCCGCCGGTTCAGGTCGAAGTCGTTCCCGATCCCCGTCCCCAGGGCAGTGATGATGGCGCGCAGCTCCTCGTGGTTGAGCATCTTGTCCAGCCGCGCCTTCTCCACGTTGAGGATCTTCCCCTGAATTGGGAGAATGGCCTGGAAGTGCCGGTCCCGCCCCTGCTTGGCCGAGCCGCCGGCGGACTCACCTTCCACAATGAAGAGCTCGGAGCGCTCCGGATCCCGCTCAACGCAGTCGGCCAGCTTCCCGGGCAACGTGGAGACATCCAGCGCGTTCTTCCGCCGCACCAGGTCCCGGGCCTGCCTGGCCGCCTCCCGGGCGCGCGCCGCCGTGATGGCTTTGTTCAAGATGCGCCGCGCCTCCCCCGGGTGGGTCTCCAGGTATTCCTGCAGGGCATCCGCCACCACCGACTCCACCAGGCCCTTCACCTCGGTGTTGCCCAGCTTGGTCTTGGTCTGCCCCTCGAACTGCGGATCGCGCAGCTTCAGGCTGAGGACGGCGGTCAGGCCCTCGCGCACATCCTCGCCGGAAAGCGTTACCTCCCCGTTGCGCATTCCCGCCCGCCGCGCGTAGTCGTTGAGGGTTCGGGTGAGGGCGGCCCGGAAACCCACCAGGTGCGTTCCGCCCTCGGGCGTGGGGATGGTGTTCACGAAGGTCAGCGTGTGCTCCAGGTAACTGTCGTTGTACTGCACGGCGAACTCGACCTCGGTGCCGTCGCGTTCCCGCCTGTCGTAGATCGGCTCCTCGTTCAGGCGATTGCGGTTCTTGTTCAGCACGCGCACCAGCTCCTTGATCCCCCCCGCGTGCTGAAAGATCTGCCTGCGCCCGTTTCGCTCGTCCATCAGGACAATCTCCAGCCCGGCATTGAGGTAGGCGATGTCGTCCAGCCGCCGGGCGATGACGTCGGCATTGAACTCCGTCGCCGTCATCACCTGCCGGTCGGGCAGAAAGATCACCTTCGTGCCGCTGGGCAGCGGAGCACCCGGGGAGGCGCGCAACGGGGTCACGGGCTTGCCCCGCTCGAACCTCTGTCGGTAGGTCATACCCTCTCGGTACACTTCCACCTCAAGCATCTCTGAGAGGGCGTTTACCACCGATACTCCTACCCCGTGCAGGCCTCCGGAGATCTTGTAACCCCCGCCGTCGAACTTCCCCCCGGCGTGCAGCGTGGTCAGGACGACCTCGACAGCGGGCTTCCCCACCCTGGGCAAGATCCCCACGGGAATCCCCCGACCGTTGTCCAGGACGCTGGCGCTCCCATCACGGTGCAGCACAACCTCAATCCGGGTGCAATACCCCGCCAGCGCCTCATCCACGGCATTGTCGACCACCTCGTAGAGGAGGTGGTGCAGCCCGTCGGGCCCCGTGGACCCGATGTACATAGCCGGACGCCGTCGGACGCCCTCAAGCCCCTCCAGAACCTGGATGTGCTGGACGTCATAAGTGGAGGATTCAGCCACGGCAGTAAATCACCCGGTTTTGCGCTCGCAAGGCATCATTACAGACACCTGAACGGGGCGTGAGCAACCATCACGCCCCGCCCCTGTAAGAACTCGCGTTTACCCTGCCCGAAGAGCCTAAAACCACCCTTCAGGCCGCATTTACTATATCATGCAGGTTGTTCCACTGTCAACGCCGATAATGCAGGTCTCACGTACGTTTCAGCCTCCCCGGAACCTCCCTCCGGCAAGGCGGCGCGCCAGGCCCTGCGGGGAGATCGAAGATGGATGGATACCCCGCGTGGTCACAACGAGGGACCTGCACCCCCTGAGGACGTCCTCCGAGACACCCCGGGCCGCGGCCCGCTCCAAGAAGCCGCGGTTCGCCTCCGCCCGGACCAGCCTGACATCCAGGATGGTTACGATCTCAGCGGCCGACACCACCACTTCCTTGCCCAGGTCAAGATACACCTCCACGCCTCCTCCCGCTCCCGGAAACGACGACCACACAGACCCGACGCACGGCGGCCCGCGGAACGCGCCGCCCGAGCTCCCGCACGATCGTCTCCCGCCGAAGGCCCACTTCCTGAGCCGCCAGCGCATGCGCCGCCGCAATCACCAGCACCCCGCCCCGCAGCGAACGCGGCTCCGCAGCCTCCGCCAGCGGCGGCCCCACAATCTCCGTCCAGGCCGCCCGGATCTCGGCCAGATGCATCGCCGGCTCGATTCCCAAGGTGCGGGCGGTCCTGCGAAGGATCTCCCGCAGACCGAGCAGCATTCGCTCACGCGTAGACGCGCACCGGCGCCAGGACGTAGATGTAGTCTTCCTGTCCCACTGGGCGGATCGCACCGGGGCTGAGCGGCCCACTAAGCTCGAAGGTTATCTCGTCCGTCTCCAGCACGCTGAGGCAGTCTATCAGGTAGCGCGCGTTGAAGGCGATCTCCACTGTCTCGCCCTCAGCCTGCACCGGCAGCCTCTCCACGGTCTTCCCCACCTCAGGAGTGTTGGAGGTAATGGTCAGCTCGGACCCCCGCGCCGCCAGCCGCACGACGTTGGCCGAGTCCCGCGCCGTGATAGCCGCGCGGCGTACTGCCCGCAGGAAGCGCTCGGTTTGCAGGCGCAGCCTCTGCTTGAACCCCTGCGGGATCACCTGCTCGTAGTTGGGAAATTGCCCGGCGATCAACCTGGAAACCAAACGCACCTCTGGCAACATGAACACCAGATGGTTCTCGGCGAGGGCCACTGTGACACTGCCCCCGGCGCCGGCCAGGAGGCGGGCCAGCTCGTGCATGGTCTTGGCCGGGACGATCACCGCGAACTTCTGCCGCACGGCCTGATCAAGCGCCGCGCTCCGCAGTGAAAGCCGCCCCCCATCGGTAGCCACCAGGCGCAGCATCCGATCCTCCGCCGCCACGTGTACCCCGGTAAGGAACGGACGTGTCTCGTCCGTCGACACCGCGAATACCGTCTGCCGGATCATCCCCCGCAAGAGCGGGGCTTCCAGCGATATCACCTCAGCCGCCTCCGGCTCCGGAAGAAGTGGGAAGTCTTCTGCCGGCAAACCGAGAATCTCGAAGACCGTCTCCTCACACTGTATTTCCGCACGGTTCCCACCACGTTCCACCCGTAGCCGCACGGTCGCCTGCGGCAGACTGGCTGCGATTTCCGCAAGCAACCGCGCCGGAAGCGTAATAGCCCCGCCTTCCTCTACTGTTGCCGCCACGCTGGTCTGAATACCCAGCTCCAGGTCCGTAGCGGCTAATTTGACGCCGTTTTCCGCAGCTTCCAACAAGATGTTAGAAAGAATCGGCATCGTGGTTCGAGTAGAAACTGCACGACCTACGACTTGAACGGCCCGCAAGAAGTCTGCCTGTGCACAGCTAATCAGCATACTGTTCCTCTGTTAATTCATTCAGGTATATACTCGTCTTCATAATAATACCTGTGCGTTTCTGGATAACATAGAAAATGCCGGACAATTAGGACGCGACGAGCGTCGGTGACGTGTGG
>FWPU01005445.1_pt1 | contig 27572 bp, 17 predicted proteins | sample 2228361 | NCBI WGS metagenome assembly FWPU01 (sample SAMEA103939777, study PRJEB20133) | metagenome
TGCCACCCAGGTAGGGTGGGTGCTTGCACCCACGCGCAAAGGAAAGGGGGGGCCTGCAGAGCACGCTGGCAACGGTAGAGCCGCACGGCGCAAGCCCCCGGGGGAAGGGGCGAAAGGTCGCTGGAGCCATTCCACCGCCGGCTGACGCCGGCGGCTTGTGAGTGACGCAGGTGGCTGCTCTGCATCCACGGGCATCATTCCCTGGGGCGTTGAAAACACGCACCCTCCATGGGCAACCCCGACCAAGGCGGTTGCCCAGGAGTTTGGACCTTCTGTTGGAGCGGCGGGTGGCAAGCCGTGGGCCAGTGGGCTGGCCGGACCACCGGCGGCAGATGTGCGAGGCTTGGGCAAGCGGCAAGCGCGGGGCAGTGGGTCGAGTTTGCGGGACGGGGGCGAGTTTACGGGGGGAAAACACGGACGGCCAGCCCGCAAAGCCCACGCGGTTTCACGCCCTTGCGCAGCGGGAAACGTTTGCGCCACAGTTGCAGTAACCTTTTCGGCGAAAAGCACTTCCACGCATTTAAGGCCCCTTGGAGGCGCGGCCGATAGGGAACACTAGCCCTGCATGAGACTGGCGTGCGGAGGTGGCACGTTCGAGGGCACGTCAGGCAACCGAGAGGGTTCTCGAGTCATGGAATGGCTCGACGGTCCTGGCGTCAATACACCGCGGCGAACTGCGGGTGCCGACCCACCTTTCCCACCCCGATCGCTACCCCGAAGTCGGTCCTATCCCATGGGAGGACCCGCCCCCGGAAGGAGCATTTCGGCAAGATCGGCCGCGTGCGGTGCTCCGGGTAGCAGCGGCGCGTGTGGGACAGCCGAGAACCCCCAGTTCCCCGCCAAGAGGAGAGTTCGCTCAATGAAAGGCAAGATTGTGTTAGGAGCGCTCGTGCTGAGCGCGGCCCTGTGTAGCCAGGGGTTTGCCGACCTCTTTGGCCGCATCTCGGGCCTGAACGACGGTGGCTGCGCGCCCTGCGCGGCGCCGGCCCCTTGCGAGCAGCCCAAGGCCTGCGCCCCGGAACCCTGCGGACCGGCCTGCGAGCCTTGCTGCCGCCCGAAACGCTGCGACCTGTTCAAGGGCCTGCGCGACCTGTTCGCCTGCCACCGCTGCGGCAAAGTCGATTGCTGCTGCGAACCGCCGAAGGTCTGCGAGAAGCCCGCCTGCCCGCCGGTGTGCGAAAAGCCGGCCTGCGCGCCGGTGTGCGAGAAGCCGGCCTGCGAGGTCTGCCGGCCCATCCGGAGGGTGCGGCCCTGCAAGCCGGTGTGCCCCCCGGCCTGCGAGGCGGCTAAGCCGTGCCCACCGGTGAAGGCCTGCGAAGCCCCCTGCGAGGTCTGCAAGGCCCCGAAATGCCGGCGCTGCCATCCGGTGCGAGATCGGGTCGTCTGCTTCCTCAACAACCTCTTCGCTTGCCACCGGTGCAAACCGGTCTGCGGCGAAGTAGGCTGCGAAGCCGGTTGCGCGGGCTGCGGCGGCGCTCCCGCCGGCCCGGCCCCTGCGGCTGCCCCGGCTCCCAAGCCGGCCGGCCAGCCCGCTCCGCTGCCCATGCCGCCGGCCAAGCCTGACCCCTCGGCCATGCTGCTCCAGCCGCGAAGCATCGTGCAGAACTGAGCGGCCAGGGTCCTGGCCCGGGCCGAACAAGCGGTCCGTCCGGTCTTGAACTAACCGGACGGACCGCTGTTGTTTCTTGGCCTCTGCCCACGCTGCTTTCCCCCACCCCACCTTGGTTCGCTCCGCGGAGTTGCCTTGCACCAGATCATACGGCACAATGCCCGCAACCCCGCGGCCGGGCAGCCCAAGCAGCCTGCCATCGGCCTGAGCCTCCCTGGCCGGTCCGGTGCCCAGGCAGGGGCCTTGTGGGGTGCCGGCCCGCGGATTGCTCTCGGCTTGGTTCAATCCCCTTGTGCCCGCAATGGCCTCGACGACGCCCAACGAGGATTGCCTCCTGCTCAAAGCGGCCCGGCGCCAGCCGGTCCCCCGCACCCCCGTCTGGCTCATGCGCCAGGCCGGCCGCTATCTGCCCGAATACCGGAAGCTCCGCCAGCGTCTCTCGTTTCTCGAGTTGTGCAAGAATCCCGATTTGTCGGCCGAGGTGATGCTTTCGGCCGTGGACCGCCTGGGCGTGGATGCGGCCATCATCTTCGCGGATCTGTTGCCGATCCTCGAACCCATGGGCCTCCGCCTGGAGTTCACTGCGGGCGACGGCCCTGTGGTGCACAATCCGATTCGATCGGCCGAGGACCTCCATCGCCTGGTCGAACTGGACGACCTGGGCCCCCTGGAGTTCGTGTTTGAAACCGTGCGCAAGACGCGGGCCGGCTTGCCCTCGCAGAAGGCGGTCATCGGCTTCTCGGGTGCCCCTTTTACCCTGGCCAGCTACGCGGTCGAAGGGGGGACCAGCCGGCACTACACCCACGTCAAATCGCTGATGTACCACGATCCCGGGACCTGGGACGCGCTGATGGGCCGGCTCGCCCGCGCTGTGACCCGCTACCTCAATGCCCAAATTGCCGCCGGCGCCCAGGTGGTCCAGGTGTTCGATAGCTGGGTGGGCTGCCTGGGGCCGGATGATTACGAACGCTTTGTCCTCCCATACACCCGGGCGGTCATCGAAGGGATTACCCCCGGAGTCCCGGTGATCAGTTTCTTCACAGGCAACCCCGCCCTGCTGCCGCTGGTGGCGCAGGCGGGCGGAGCGGTGATCGGCATCGATTGGCGCGTGCGCCTGGATGCCGCGTGGCAAACCATCGGGCCGGATAAAGCCATCCAAGGCAATCTCGACCCGGCCGTGCTTCTGGGCCCCATTGCGGAAATCCGCCGCCGCACCCAGGAGATCCTCGGCCAGGCCGCAGGCCGGCCCGGGCACATCTTCAACCTCGGCCACGGCGTCTTGCCCCAAACCCCTGTCGAAAACGTCATCGCCCTGGTCGAGGCCGTGCGCGAGTACTCCAGCCACTAGGCTGGTGGCGAAGGGAGGCAGTCGGGTGCGCGCTTTGCACGCACGGGGGTGTGCCGGTGTGCCCCTGTTGCGGGCGGCCCGGGAAGGGGTTTTCAAGGCCAACGATGCGTTTTGGCCGCATCCAGGCGCTGCGGTTGGGAGACGTGGTTCCAGGCAACCACCCGGGCGCAGCTTGGCGCGCCTTTGGCGCCGGGTTAGGCTGAGGACCCGAACTCACCACGTCGTAGCGTCAAGGAGCACAAGTCCATGAATCGCAAGAGCGTGTGTCTTTCGGCCCTGACATATCTGGGAGTGGTCATAGGCGCCGCCGGCATGTTGGTCGGCGGCTGCATGGCGGCCGAGGAAATCCTCGACCCCCAAAAGGCCCAAGCCGATCCGGATTTCGCCATCCAGGGCGAATACCTGGGCGAGGGGACCGTGTTCGGTGGGACCCCGGGCGCCGTAGGCGCCCAGGTGGTGGCGCTGGGCAAAGGCGAATTCCACGTGTACCTTCTGGAAGGCGGGTTGCCCGGCGCCGGGTGGAAGCGCGGCCAAGGGCGGTTGCGTTTCGATGCCAGACAGCAGGGCCAGGTGACCATTATCACCGGCGAGGGATTCCAGGGCAGCATCGCCGACGGCCGCCTGTTTCTTGCGGGCAAAGGTATCGTCAATCTTCACCGGACCGAGCGCAAAAGCCCCACGCTGGGCCTCCAACCACCCGCCGGAGCCGTGCGCTTGTTCGGCGACGCCAACCAGGGGAAGGAGAATTGGCGGGGCGGCCATCTGAGCCCGTTGGGGTACCTCATCGGCGATGCCGAAAGCAAGCAGAAGTTCGGCGACGCCACGGTGCACCTGGAGTTCATGCTCTCCTACATGCCCACCGCGCGCGGGCAAGGGCGATCCAACAGCGGGGTATACATCCACGACTGCTATGAGCTCCAGGTGTTGGATTCCTTCGGCCTGACGGGCGAGAACAACGAGTGCGGCGGCTTCTACTCGATCAAGGCCCCCGACGTGAACATGTGCCTGCCCCCGTTGGTCTGGCAAACGTACGATATCGAGTACACCGGACCCCGATACGATGCCTCGGGCAACAAGACGGCCTGCGCCCGGATTACTGTCAAGCACAATGGGGTCACCATTCACGAGCAGGTGGAACTCCCCAAAGCCACACCGGGACGCAAGCCCGAAGGCCCGGGACCGCGAGCCCTGTTCCTTCAGGGGCACGGCAACCGGGTGCAATACCGTAACATATGGGTGCACGAGAAGAAATGAAGGGCTGAGCGCCTGCTGGGCGCGCGCGGGCGTGACACGGCTGGAATGCGGCCGCCGAGGAGGTTTTTTCCAAGCCGACGACGCATTTCGGCCGCGCTCAAGCCGTGCCGTGGGGGCGCGTAATTGCAAGCAACTACCCGATTGCAGTGTCTGGCGATTGTTTTGGATGGGGGGATTCATTATGCGCTTGAGTCTCGTGTTGGCGTTGATGGCCGGTGCGACGGCTGGGCTGGCTGCCGAAACGCTTCGCTACCCTCCCACGCGCCGGGTGGACCACGTGGATGTGTACCACGGGGTGAAGGTCGCCGATCCTTACCGCTGGCTGGAAGCGGACATCCGCACCTCGCCGGAAGTGGCCCAGTGGGTGGCCGCCCAGAACGAACTTACCTTTGCCTGGCTGGCGCGGATCCCCGAGCGCCCGAAGATCAAACGGCGTCTGACGGAGCTTTGGAACTACGCGCAGTATTCGTCGCCCTTCAAGGAAGGGGGGCGGTATTTCTATCTCAAGAACGATGGCTTGCAGAACCAATCGGTTCTGTACGTGATGGAGTCGCTGGACGGCCCGGCCCGCGTCCTCCTGGACCCCAACCAGTGGTCCAAGGACGGCACCGTGGCGCTGGCGGGGCTGTCGCCCAGCGAGGACGGCCGATACCTGGCCTACGGCCGGGCCGAAGCCGGTTCCGACTGGACGACGTGGTTCGTCCTGGAGATCGACACGGGCCGCGTGCTCTCCGACGAACTCCGCTGGACCAAGTTCACGGACGCGGCCTGGACCAAGGATTCGCGCGGCTTTTTCTACACCCGCTACGAGGAGCCCCGCAAGGGCGAAGAGTACCAGGCCCTCAATTTCAACAACAAGGTGTATTACCACCGGGTGGGGACGGCCCAGCGCGAGGACGTGCTGGTGTATTACCGCCCGGAGCATCCCGAATGGTTCTACATGCCGGAGGTCACCGACGATGGGCGGTACCTGGTGATCACCATTGGGGTGGGGACCGATGACCGGTACCGGGTGGTGGTCAAGGACCTGGCCGAGCCGCTGGCCATGCCTCTGGACCTGGTGGACCGGTTCGAGCACGATTTTACGCTGGCCGGCAGCGACGGCCCGATCCTCTTTTTCCGCACCAATCTCGATGCCCCGCGGCGGCGGGTGATCGCGATGGACCTCCGCCGGCCCCAGCGGCCCCACTGGAAGGAAGTGATCCCCCAGGCCGATGCGACCCTGGAGCAGGTGACTTTGGTGGGCAACCTGCTGGTGGCCTCCTACCTGAAGGACGTGTTGCCGCAGGTGAAGCTGTTTACGCTGGATGGGCGGCTGGTCCGCGAGGTGCAGTTTCCGGGGATAGGCTCGGTGCGGGGGTTCCGCGGCCGGCGGGGCGATAGCGAGACGTTCTATGCGTTTTCCAGCTTTGCCACGCCCCCGAGCATCTACCGCTACGACCTGGTGACGGGCGAAAGCCGGCTGCTTCGCCGGGCCGAGGTCCAGTTCCGCCCCGAGGATTACGAGGTCCAGCAGGTCTTTTACCGCAGCAAGGACGGGACGCGTGTGCCCATGTTCCTGGCCCATCGCAAGGGGCTGAAGCGCGACGGCAACAACCCCACCTTGCTCTACGGCTACGGGGGGTTCAACATCTCCATCACGCCGGGCTTTTCGGTGGGGCGGTTGGCCTGGATGGAGATGGGCGGCGTGCTGGCGGTGGCCAATATCCGCGGCGGGGGCGAGTACGGCGAAGCCTGGCACCAGGCCGGCACGAAACTCAAAAAGCAGAACGTGTTCGACGACTTCATCGCGGCCGCCGAGTGGCTCATCGCCAACCGCATCACCCGCCCCGAGAAACTGGCGATCCAAGGGGGCAGCAACGGCGGGCTTCTGGTCGGCGCGGTGATGACCCAGCGCCCCGAGCTGTTCGGCGCCTGCCTGCCCGCCGTGGGCGTGATGGACATGCTCCGCTTCCACAAGTTCACCGAAGGCCGGCTGTGGGTCGATGACTACGGCTCGTCCGACAACCCCGAAGAGTTCAAGGCCCTGTACGCCTATTCGCCCTACCACAACATCAAGCCGGGCACGCGCTACCCGGCCACGTTGGTCACCACGGCCGATACCGACGACCGCGTGGTGCCCGGCCATAGCTTCAAATTCGCCGCTGCCCTCCAGGCCGCCCAGGCCGGCGAGGCCCCGGTGCTGATCCGCATCACCACCCGCGCCGGACATGGGGCGGGCAAGCCCACCCTCATGCAGATCGAAGAGATCGCCGACCAATGGGCCTTTCTGGTCAAGGCCCTGGATATGAAGCCCCTGCTGCCCGACCCCTAGCCGCGTAGCGGCCGAGCGGTTGGGGTTTGGACGGAACCCGTAGGGTGCGTGCCCTGCATGCATGCGGCTTGCAGGTCGGCCACGTTTGGAATTGAGCCACGTTTGGAATAGGGCCGCTTTTGGAATAGGGCCGCTTTTGGAATAGGGCCGCTTTTGGAATAGGGCCGCTTTTGGAATAGGGCCACTTATGGAATGCGGCCCGTGAGGGTTTTTTGACCGCCGAGGAAGCGTTTCGGCCGCATTCAAGCAGTGCGGTTGGGGCGCTTGGTGGCAAGCAACGCCCCTATGCGCCTGTGCCGGCCAGCAGGTTCTCGAATCCGAAGTATCGCACCGCGTTGTAATAGCAGATGTCGCGGACCATCCCCCCGACCAGCCCGAAGTCGCGGGGCACCAGCCCGGCATCCATGTCGCTCCCCAAGAGGTTGCACAGGATCCGCCGGAAGTATTCGTGGCGTGTGTAGGAAAGGAACGATCGGCTGTCGGTCAGCATGCCCACGAACCGGCTGAGCAGGCCAAGGTTCGAAAGCGTGTTCAGGTGTTGTTCGATCCCGTCCTTCTGGTCCAGGAACCACCAGGCGCTGCCCCACTGGATTTTGCCGGGGGTCCGGCCGTCCTGGAAGTTGCCGATCATCGCGGCCATCATCGCATTATCGGCGGGGTTGAGGTTGTACAGGATGGTGCGGGCCAGGCGGTCCTGCTGGTCCAAGCGATCGAGGAATCGGGCCAGCGGCCGGGCATAGGGGCCATCGGCGATCGAGTCGAACCCCGTATCGGGCCCCAATGTCCGCCAGCTCCGGGTGTTGGTGTTCCGCAGGGCGCCGATGTGGAACTGCTGGGTCCAACCGCGCTGGTGATTCATCAGGGCCAACTCGTACAGCACGGCCGACTTGAAGCGCGCGGCGTCGGCCGGGGCCAGGGCCGCGCCCCGTCGCAGCCGGGCAAAGGCCGCGCGCACATCGGCCAGGGTGTACTCCGCGGCTGGGATCGTCTCCAACCCGTGGTCCGACAGCCGGCAGCCCATCGCATGGAAATATTCGTGCCGGCGCCCCAGCGCCTCGAGAAACCCATCGTAGTGGCGGACCTCCATGTCCGCAGCCTGCTGGAGGCGATCGATCCAGGCCTGGAAGCCCTCGACCGACTCGACCGCCAAGGCCCGGTCCGGCCGGAACGTGGGCAACACCCGCACCCCGAACGATGCGTCGGCGGCCAGCGCCCGGTGCGCTTCCAGCGAGTCGGTCGGGTCGTCGGTGGTGCACACCAGCACCACGCGCATCTGGCGGAGAATTCCGCGGCAGGAGAACTCGGGTTCGGCCAGGCGCGCGTTGCACTCGCTCCAGATGCCCCAGGCGGTGTCCGGACCAAGCAACCGGTCCGAAATGCCCAGCGGCCGCTTCAGCTCCATGTGCGTCCAGTGGTAGAGGGGGTTGCGAAGCGTTTTGGGGACCGTTTCGGCCCAGGCCAGGAACTTCTCCTCGTCCGAAGCGTCGCCGGTGATGAACCGCTCGGCCACGCCGTTGGCCCGCATCGCCCGCCACTTGTAATGGTCCCCCGCCAGCCAAATCTGTGTGAGGTTGGCAAAGCGGCGGTCCTGGGCCATGTCGCGCGGCGACAAGTGGCAATGGTAGTCCACAATGGGCAAGTCCTTGGCGTACTCATGGTACAGCCGCACGCCGCTGGGCGTCTGGAGCAAAAAGTTCTCGGTAATCAGTACATCGGCCATCGTGGTCTCAACCTTGCGCTGGAGAATGTAGGGCGATGCGACGCGGCGGCGGCTCGGCCAGCCTGCGATCGGCAAACGTTTGCCGAGGGTGCCCTGGCCCAAGGCTGCCGACTGGGTTGCCTTCGGTTCCTCGCTGCTCCATCGGCCGGGCCCCTGGATGCGGCCTGGCAAAGGCGGTTTCCCCTTGGGGCGGCTTGCAGCCTGGGGGGTTCAGGCCCCGAGCGGCGGTTCGCTGGACAGGAAGGCCTCGTAGATGCAGGCCGCCCGATCCGCGTCATCTTCTTCGGGCAGCAGGGCACCGCGGATCCACGCCCGGAGCATGACGCCTTTCTCCAGTTTTTCGGCAGGCCCGCCGAACAGGCGATGCCGCAGGCGTGTGCTGCCGTCCTCCGCAGGCCACCACTGGCTTGCCAAGCGCGTCGTGGGATGGACCATTTCCACGTAGCTCCACCCGTTGCCCAGCCGGAACAGATATGCCCCGGTCGTTGGACCGGCGTGGCCCCATCCCCAGGGCCCAAGCGCTTTGGGGCCCGAGGGGGGTTCCATGCCGAGGACCTGCCGGGCAGGCAATGTGCCGACGACCGACAAACGCGGATCGGCCTCCAGATGCTGCGTGCGGACCCCGATCACCAGCTCGACGGCTGCGGCAAATGCGTCCTGCTGGCTGCCGGGCACCGCGCGCCAGATGGCTTGGACTTCAACCGGCCAATCTTCCCTGGCCGAAAACCATGCCACCAACTCGCACTGCCGGGCGTACCACTCGACAGGCTCCGGCGGCGAGCCGGCCGCACTGGGCAGCTCCAATCCCAGGACACGGATCGCCGGCGCGGGAAGTCCTGCTTCGGCCGGGCCCGGCGCGACCTCCGGCGATGGCAAAGGCTCCGAGAGCGTAAAGGGCTGGTCGGCCATCGACAGGCCAATGATCCCCGCGGCAAGATGGCCCACGTCGATCCAGCCGCCAAGCGGCGGGAGCCCAAGACGGGCGATCTTACCGCGTATTTGCCAAACCGCGTCGGGCACGGCGGGCGATCCCATGGAACATCTCGACACAGGGGGCCGAAAGCTTTGCCGGCCGGAAGCGCACGGGGCACCTGTGGCCGGGCCGCCTAGGGCCATCCAGTTCCTCAATGATGTCGGGGGTTTCCTCGGACTGCAAGACGGTGGCCGTGCTTTGCGGCGTGGAACCAAATAAAAACCCCGCCGCTCGCAGGTCAGGCGAAACGGCGGGGCCGGAACAGAGAAGAGGCCGAACGACCGCGTCCTTAAATATCCTTGGCCGATGGATGATAGGGTTTGGTATGAGCGAACGTGCGCAGCCGCCAGCGCACTCCTCTCCACCAGCATCCCATGATACCAAGTTCGGGAAGCTTGTCCAGACCCTTTTGCAAAAAATTGCGGATTTCCCACCCCCGGCAGCGTAATTCCGTGGAGGCGTCTATGGCTAACAAGCGGTACATCTATGGATTCAAGCTATTCCACCCGAAAGTGGCATAAAAAGCTAACGCGTATGGCCCCGCTGGCGGACCTTCGGCCAGCCGGGGCCGAGGACGGCCAGTAGCTGGCAGCGTCTACAGCCCTTGGGTGGGTTCGCCTCCCGCCCGAGTGATCATCGCACGCCACACATCCAGTTGGATGGTGTCGCTGACCCAGCGTACCGAGCCGTCCATCAGCGCCACATTGAGGCCTGCCGGGTGGTAGCTTCGGGCGGTTACGGCCGCCCAGGTGGGCGCGGTGGCCGACGTGCCCTCCCGCTGATTCGTCCAGTCCACGTCGTACACTGTGCCCGAGAGGGTGCAGGAGACCTTGGTGTTCGGGCCGAACACGGCGGTGAACCCGGTTTGATGGGCCCGGGCATCGACCCATTCGGTATGCCCGGAGTCCTTCTTGAACTGGCCGCCCAGGCCGCACAAAGCGGTTGGGTCAGGCAGTCCCGGATCGGCCGCCAGCCCTGCATTGCGGAAGTAGGGCTGCCAGGCGCGGACCTCTGCCACCGCCACGGTCTGGCTCAGTCCGTCGCGGAAATCGGCCGGTCCCAGGGCCCGTCCCATCCCGAAGGCCCCCTCGCCGATCGCCAGAGTTCGGGGGTCATGGACCAGCCACACGCCCCGGTTGACTCCGTAGTTGATCGGGTAATGGGTCGGTGCGCCGTTTTCAAACCGCACTTCGTCGCGGATTTCGTCGGGGCACAGGTAGGTGGGGACGCGGGCGGCCGAAAGCTTTGCGACCACCCCACCCCCCAAATTGATATTCGTAGCCAGCTCGTAGCGTTGGGTGAAGTCGATGTGCGATTCGAGATTGGCTTGTTCCAGAAACGGCAAGATCTGGGCCTGGACCGACCAGTAGCTGATCTGTCCAGAGGAGTCAGGCAGGGCGGCCCGGCCGCCGGGCGGGAATTGCCGCATCTGCGACTCGAAGTTGTGCAGGGCCAGCCCGATCTGGCGGAGATTGTTGGCGCAGTGGCTTCGGCGGGCGGCTTCGCGCGCGGCCTGCACGGCCGGCAACAGCAAGGCCACCAGCACCCCCAAAATGGCCATCACCACCAACAGCTCCACGAGGGTGAAGGCACGGCGCATTGTGCCGGCGCGTGCCCCAGAAGAACGAGTCATCGAAGTTCTCCTTTTCCAACAGGCAAGAGAGTTGCCGGGGCGCGTGGGGCGCGCCGGCCGGAAATACACCCATTTGGGAACGATCCGGAAGGCGGAGGCCGGGGCCCCCCGTATACTGAGAATCAGTCTCAGTATCAAACCCCTAGCCTACCATTTCTGACCGACTTGTCAAGAGTCCGCCACCCAAGGGGCGCCTCCGGGGGCCCAGTTCGCCCCGCGCCGCGGTCTTCCGGCACCCCCAGAACCGCGCTTTGGGTGCAGAATACGGGTTGTGACCCGGCGGTGGCTTTGGGGGCTTGGCCCCACCGGGGCTTTGCCCCGTCCGCCTCCCTGGTCCGGTGCATGCTTTGCCTGGCTAGAGCCAGGGCGTCAGCCCCCGGTGGAAACCACCAAATCCTGCGGTGGCGCTCCCACCGCCGGCTCACGCCGGCGGCTCTTTGTAGCGCTGCTCGAGCCAGGGCGTCAGCCCCCGGTGGAAACCACCAAATCCTGCAGTGGCGCTCCCACCGCCGGCTCACGCCGGCGGCTCTTTGTAGCGCTGAGCCACGCTACGTCGTCCACCGGGGGCTTACGCTCCCGGCTCACCATTGGCCCGGCCGATAGCGCCTGGTTGCGCGCAACCACCCGACTGCGGGCACGTCGCCCTGTGGCACGAACCGAAGGCCCCGGATGCAAGCATGCGGGCTTCCGGGTACACTGGAGTTCGCTAGGTTGCCCACAGAGTGATATCCAGGGAGCCGGTTCGATGGTCGTTCGCAGAGGGTGTTGGATCGTTGCTGTAGTGCTTGCTGTCGTGGAAGGGTCCGTGGTTTTCGCGGCTGCGGAGAAACCGCTGCCGGCCGGGGCGGCACCTGCGGCGGGCCGGGCGTGGGCCAAAATCTCCGACGGCCGCGACTGGATCGGTCTGGGCAATCCGCGCCTGGAGCTATGGTTGCAACTGGCGGCGGGCCGCTGCCAGGCTGTGCGCCTGGTCAACCACCTTTCGGGCCGCACCGTGCCGCTGGCCAACGATGACTTCGCGCTGGAGCTGCCCGGGGGAATCCGGCTGGGGGCCGGCGATTTTGCGGTTCAAGAGGCCAGGACGGAATCGTTTTCCGGGGGCCAGCGCGTGCGGGTCTGCCTGGCCTCGCGCCAGGGTGGGCATCGGCTGGAGATCGTGTACGAGTTAGGCCATGCCGCGTTCTTCCTCCGCCGGCGCCTGGAGCTGGTCCCCAGCGCCCCGCTGGACCTGGGCCAGGTGGTGGTGTGGCAAATCGACGTGCCGGGCACGTGTGCCGGGCAGGGCTTCGGCGATCCGGTGCTTTTGGACGACACGTTCTGGGGGTTGGAGTTTCCGGCCGGCCACAACCGCTACGAGTCGGGCAAAGTGCGGCTCATCCAGCATCCGGGGCGGGTGGTCAAGGACCGCTTTGCCAGCAAGACGGCTGTGCTGGGCGTGTCGGAGCCGGGGCGGACGGCGCGCCGCTTTCAGCAATACGTCGATACCTTCCGCGTCACGCCGCCGGAGACCACGTTGTTCGTCAATTACAACACGTGGTGGACGCTCATGCCGCCCACCGAAGCCAACACCCTGGAACTGGTGCAACTGTTCAAGCAGAAGTTGTTCGAGCCGTTTGGGGAGTCGATCGATACCTTCACCCTGGACGACGGCTGGGACGACAAGGAGAGTCTTTGGGCGATCCAGAAGGACCGCTTTCCACGCGGTTTTGGCCCCCTGGTGGAGGCCCTGCGGGGGATGAACGCCCGGCTGGGCATCTGGCTGTCGCCGTCGTCAGGTTATAACCATGCGCCTTGGCTGGCCAAACACGGGTATGCGGCCAATAGCAACCCGTGGTATATCTGCCAGTCGGACCCCAAGTACCGGCAGGACATCATTGCCCGGGTGACCGAGCTGGCCAGGCAGTACGAGGTGGCGTTTTTCAAGTTCGACGGGTTTGCGGCGGCGTGCGATGCCCCGGGACACGCGCACCGTCCCGGCCCGTTCGCCCAGGAGGCCAATACCGAGGCCTATATCGAGTTGCTTCAGGCGGTGCGGCGCGTGCGTCCGGACATCTACCTCGACCCGACCTGCGGAATCTGGCTGAGCCCGTGGTGGCTGGCCTACGCCGATTCGTTGTGGGGGGAGGTCTCGGGCGATTATCCGGACATCATCGTGCCAGCTCCGGTGGTCCGCCAGAGCGCGACCACTACGCGCGATGCCATGTTCCGCCAGCGGTGCCGCGAACATCCGGGTTTTCCCCCGGCGGCCATCGAGCACCTGGGCATCATCGTCATCACCCCGGAGCCGTGGGAAGACAATGCGATGATCGTGGCCGGCCGCGGCTGCCGGCTGCTGACGCTGTATATCAATCCCCAGCATTTCCAGGCTGGACAGCGCGACTGGGCCTTTTTGGCAGCGCTGTTGAAGTGGGTGCGGCACAATGCCCGGCTGCTCCAGCATACCGAACTGATTTTGGGCGAGCCGCTGCGGGGCGAGACCTACGGCTACGCCCATTTCCAGAAGCGCCGGGGGGTGCTGGCCCTGCGCAACCCCTCGATCGAAGCGAAAACCGCGCGGCTGGTGCTCGATGAGTCGGTCGGCTGGGCTGAGGCCGACGGGGCGTACCTGGCCCGCATCGTCTATCCCCGTTACGAGACGGTGCCGCGGGTCTTGCACTACGGCGAGAGCCTGGAGCTGACCCTGGGAGCCTACGAGACCCTGATCGTGCACATCGACCCGGTGCCGGCCCGCGAGCCGGTGCTGGCCGGCGTCCGATGCCAGGAACTCGGCCGGTCGGACAAAAAGGCCCGCTACGCGGTTTTCGCCATCCCAGGGCAACCCGTGGGCATGGTGGTAGGTGGGGGGGTGCGGCCAGTGTCGGCCCGGCTCGACGGCCAGCCGGTGCCCCTTGCCCCCGTCCCCGAGGGCGTTCGCCTGGATGCCGTTTTCCCCGGTCCCACCCCCGCTTGCACCGTGGCGGCGGCCCGGTGGAGCAAGCCTACGGCCGAGGGCAAGCTCACAGGAACATGGACCGTGGAGGTGCCGGCGGGGATCTCGGCCGCCATGCACCTCGTGGTCGATCCCGGCGGCAAGGCACCCCAGCGGGTCGAGTGCCACGCCCAGGTCCGCGGCCAGCCCGTGACCGTTCGGGCGGTGCGCACACCGGAAAAGCGTCAGCAGACCCACGGCCGGCACCCGTGGACCTGGTTCGAGTTTCCGCTGCCGGAGGGCGGATCGGAGGTGAGCGTGGAGCTTTCGGCCCGGCCCGAGGTGTGGCGCCAATGCCGCTTGGGGGCGTGGCTGTGGGCCGAAGAGCCGCTCCGCCAGGCCACCCTGGAGATCGAGTTTGGCGGGCCCCTCCCACCCGCCGTCCCCGAGCCACTGCCCCTGCCGATCGGCATGGACCGCCGGCGGAGCGTCCAAGTGGTTCGGCCCCTGGCAATGGTTGGGGACGCGGCCCGATAGCCCCATGCCCACCGCCCCAAAGTGCCAAGCGCTGAACCCAACTGGGTAGCACCGAGTTTCAAGCTAGCACTGGCTTTCTAGCCAGTGCAGCACAGCCTAGAAAGGCTGTGCTACCATTTGTTGCTCTGGCCGTGCCACGCGGGGCGCGATGTAGTATGATGCTGGGGGCATGCTCCCGGAGACCAAGGAGACGTGGTGATGATGCTACGAATCTTCCAGGCCGTTGCGTGGGTGGCGTCGATCAGCGCCGGGCTTGCGGTTGCGCCGGCTTGGGGTGCCACCCTTTGGATCGAGGCCGAATTGTTCCGCGACCTCGGCGGATGGACTCACGATGCCCAGTTCGTCGATCAAATGGGCTCGCCCTTCTTGTTGGCCATCGGCCTGAAAGGCGCGGTGGCCGATGCCGTCACCGAGGTTGAGGTCCCCGCAGCCGGCCAGTACCGGCTGTGGGTCCGCGCGCGCGATTGGCTTCCCGAGTATAGTCCGGGCAAGTTCCAGGTGGTGCTGGGCCAGCGGGCGGTCGAGCGGGTCTTCGGCCAGAGCAAACAGAAAGGGTGGGTGTGGGAGGACGGCGGCCTGCACAGCCTGCCGGCCGGCAAGCTGACGATCCGCTTGCGCGACGTGGCGGGGCATTACGGCCGATGCGACGCGCTGGTGTTGACCAGCGATCGCGGCTACCGGCCGCCCGACGACCTCAAGCGCCTGGCCGCCGAGCGCATCGCCCAGGGCGGGGTCAGCCGGCAGGTGAAAGAGCTTGGCCCGTACGACACGGTGGTCGTGGGGGGCGGGCTGGCCGGGACGTTTGCGGCGGTCGCCTCGGCCCGCATGGGCTGCAAGACGGCGTTGATCCAGAACCGGCCCGTGCTGGGGGGCAACGCCAGCACCGAGATCCTGGTGGCCCCCCAGGGCGATACCACGCGGGAGGCTTTGGACCCGGGCGAGGGGGGCATCATCGAGGAGGTCCGCGGTTCCGAAGAAGGCTATTCCGAACGCCTGCTGAAACTCGTCCAGGCCGAGCCCAACCTGGACCTGTTCCTCGACACCCACGCGACCGGGGTGGAGATGGAGGCCAAGGACCGGATCGCGGCCGTGCTGGCCCTCCAGGTGAAGACCAAACAGCGGCTGCGGTTTGCGGGGAGGCTGTTCATCGACTGCACGGGGGATGGGGCGATTGGTGTGTGGGCCGGAGCCGAGTACCGCCACGGGCGCGAGCCCCGCTCGATGTATCGCGAATCGCTGGCGCCGGAGCAGGGCGACAGCCATACGATGGGCGGCACGCTGCGCTATGCGACTCAGTTGCGGCCGCAGCCGGTCGTCTTTGCCGCCCCCGAGTGGGCCCATCGCTTCTTGCGGTGCGAGGATTTCGGTCCCGGCCGCCATCCGCAGCTCCAATTTGGCGGCTGGCAGTGGGTCATCGAGTACGGCGGCATGCGGAACACCTATGACGACGCCGAAGAAATCCGCGACGAACTTTTGCGGATCATCTGGGGCATGTGGGACCACGCCAAGAACCACTGCCCCAAGCTCCGCGAACAGGCCCGCAACTATGAACTCACCTGGGTCAGCTACGTGGTGGGGAAGCGCGAGTCCCGCCGCCTGCTGGGCGACTACGTGATGACCGAACACGACATCGCCGGCCAAACGCTGTTCCCGGACCGCGTGTCCTATGGCGGGTGGGGCGTGGACCTGCATCCGCCGCGGGGCTTCTACGACCCGGGCCCACCGGCCGAGTTCTCGCACAGACTGAAGTTCTCGGTCCCGTTCCGCTCGCTTTATAGCAAGGACATCAGCAACCTGATGATGGCCGGGCGCTGCATCTCCGTAAGCCACGTGGCCCTGGGAGCCACGCGGGTGATGATTACCTGCGGGCTTCAGGGGCAGGCGGTGGGCACGGCGGCGGGCATCTGCAAGCGCCGCAACACGACCCCTCGCGGCCTGCTGCAAAGTTACATTGGCGAACTCCAGCAGCAACTGCTCAAGGACGGATGCTACCTGATCGACCTGCCCAATACCGACCCGCGCGATCTGGCCCTGGGGGCCAAAGCGTCCGCCTCGAGCACGGCCCCGCCCGAAGCCCTCAAAGCGCCCCGGCTGGCCGTGCACCCGCTGAATTGCCCCCGGGCGGTGATGTTCAAGCACCCCGGCCCGCGTATCGAAAAGATCGCCCTTCACCTCGTGTCGGAGACCTCCACGCCGGTGCGGGTGACCGCGGGATTGCGGCCGGCATCGGCCTTGGGCGATTTCCGCGCAAGTGAGGACCTGGCCCAGGCCACGGCGACCGTGCCGCCCAGACGCCAGGGGTGGGTCGAGTTCCCGCTCAAGGCCGAGGTCCAGCCGGGTTACTATTACGTGTGGTTGGCGCCGGCTGCGGGGGTGGGGTGGTCGCTCTTCGATCGGCCCCCGCCTGAGACGGCCCGGGCGTACCGCAACGCCAAGGGGTGGCAGCGCATGCCCGAGTGCTACACCGTGCGCATCACGCCGGGGGCCGACCTGGAATTGCCGCAGCCCGCCCGGTTGCCCCCCCGCCAGACCATGTTCGCCCCCGCCAACGTCAACAACGGGTTTGCCCGGGCCATCCGCGGCTGGCCCAATGCCTGGCGCCCCGATCCCAACCAGCCCTTGCCGCAGTGGGTGGCCTTGGACTTCGGCCGCGAGGTCAGTTTCAACACCGTCCACGTGTCCTTCCAGACCAAGGCCGACCGGGCGGTGGATTTCCGTCTGGAGGTTCCTGCTGGCGATGGCTGGAGGACCCTGGCCACGGTCCGGGAGAACACCCAGCGAAGGCGGGTCATCGCCTTCGACCGCACCAAGGCCGCCCAATTGCGCCTCGTGATCGAGAAGACCGCCGGCGAAATGGGGGTGTGCGAGATCCGCGTGTACGACGAGCCGTAGGGGCCTTGACATTGGTCGAAAAATGGACTGCCATGCGGGGCGAAGAAACGCCATTCGCCTTGGCCATTCCGAGGGGCAATGCCGAGGCCTTCCTTGTGTCCTGACAGCCGGGTTGCAAGCGACTGGCCCGTAACCAGCGGGTCATTTGATGTATCACTAGGCTTCCTTCTATCCTGACAGCCGGTTTGCAAGCGATTGCCCTGCCTCCCGGAGGGCTAGGCGGGTGCACGCCGTTTTGAAGTTCGGACTGCGAACGGTCAGGCGCTTGCACGGAGGCTGGGCTGCTCCGCGCCGCCTGGAGGTGGAACGAGGAACCCTCGCCCTACCTCCACGAGGGGTGGCGATCCTGTTTGGGCCGGAGGGTTAGAGGGGGTTTAAGCCCAGATGGCCAGCAGGTGGCCGGGGGCCTCTGCGAGGGGCCTTCCAGAAGCTCCTTTCTTGCCACCCTTGCTTCTTTGGGTGCCGAGTAATAGACTTGCGTCAATCGGCGGGGGCTTGCAGGGAACCGCCAGGGTAACCGCTGGCGGGGGGGCGGGGGCCTTTCGGGTTGGTAAGCTCCGGGCCCAGTTTGCCACTTTTGCCACACGAGGACCTCCAGCGGCCGCCGGTTGTGTGCTTCCGGTGGGCGGGGGAGAGGGTCGGTCCTGGCGAGGGATCCGCACGATGCAGAATCTGCCGGTCCATTGGTCTGAAGGGTTGTTCTTGCAACCCCACCATCTTCAGGCTGCCGACCGCCATTGGGCCGAGGCCCTGGCCACCTCGGTCCAGTTCGACCATCCTTATCATTACGGCCTGCGGTGGATCGAGTTCAGCCATGAGGCGATCGGCAACGGGCAGTTCCAGTTGAATGCCTGCCATGCGCGGTTGAGGGATGGGACGCTGGTGACGCTGGAGCCGGGGCAGGAACCGGGCCGGGTGGACCTCAAATCGGCGTTCGCCCGCTCGCCGTCGGTGCGGGTGTTTCTGGGGGTGCCGAAGCTGAAGCTGGGCCGGCCCAACGTGGCGGCCGACGGGGTGGCCGACAACGTGCGCTACGTCGAGAGCCGCCACACGGTACCCGACGAAAGCGCTGGGGGGAACGACCAGGAGATCGCCTTTCGCGATCTCAATGTGCGCCTGCTGCTTTCCACGGACGATCTGGCCGGCTACGAGGTGCTGCCGATCGCCCAGATTCAGCGGGCGGGCGAGCGGCAGGCCACGCCCCAGTTGGATCCGAGCTATATCCCGCCGGTGCTTTCCATCGACGCCTGGCCCCCGCTGGGCCGCGACATCGTCCGGGCCGTGTACGACATTCTGGGCAAGAAGATCGAGGTGCTGGCCCAGCAGATCGTGGAGCGCGAGGTGTCCCTGGTTCAGGCCGACTCGCGCGACGTCGACCGCCTGCTGATGTTGAAGGAGCTGAACGCGGCGTATGCCACACTGGGCGTCGTGGCGTTCGCCTCGGGGATCCACCCGCTGGTGGCCTACCGCGAGCTGGTGCGCGTGTTGGGACAGCTTGCGATCTTCAACCAGCAGACCCGCCGCTGCCCGGAAATCCCCGCCTACGACCACGACGACCTGGCGAGCATCTTCTTCTGGGTCAAAGAGCAGATCGAGCGGCATCTGGGATTCGTGGGCGTGGCGGTGTACGAACACCGCTACTTCGTGGGCGAAGGGAACATGCTGCGGGTGAATATCGACCCGCGGTGGCTCCAGCCCGACTGGAAATGGTACGTAGGGGTCAAACGGGGCGTGCTGGATGACCGCCAGTGCATCGCCGTATTGTCGCCCGGCTTCCTGAACTGGAAGCTGGGGAGCGAGCGGCAGGTCGAGGATATCTTCCGCCGCGGGCTGGAAGGGCTGCATTTGACCCACCTCACGCAGGCGCCGGCCATCCTCCCGCCGCGGGAATGGCTGTACTTCGAGGTCAACCGGGGCAATGTCTACTGGCGCGATGTGCTGGACCACCAGACCCTGGCCATGCGCCTCCAAGAGCGGCTGATCGCCAACCGCGAGTCCCTCCAGGGGAGCAGCACGCTGATCGTCACCATCGGCAACCGGCAGTATCCTTTGCAGTTCGCCCTGTTCGCCGTCCCCTCGCAGCAATGACCCCCGAATTCGCCAATGCCGTCGATCCGGTCTTCCTGTACATGCTGGACCTCTTGGACCGCATCGAACGGGGCGAACCCATCGCCCGCGATGAGGAACGGATCCACCTGAAGGCCCTGCTGGAGCGGGTCGAATCGGCAGCCGGCCAGGGCCCCGACGCCACATTGGCCAAGTACGCCCTGGTGGCCTGGATCGACGAGCTGTTGATCCTCCTGGCCCCGTGGGAACACCGCGAATGGTGGAAGAACAACTCGCTGGAATGGGAGTTGTTCAACACCCAGTTGCGGGCCGAGGAGTTCTTCAACAAAGCCCGCGAGGCAGCCGGCCTGCGCCAGAAGAACGCCCTGGAAGTGTTCTACCTGGCCGTGATCCTGGGCTTCCGCGGGCTCTACGGTGATGAGGAGAAGCGGCCCATTCTGACCGTGGCCCTGGAACTGCCCGAGACGATCGAGGAATGGGCCCGCCGGACGGCGATGACGATCCAACTGGGACGCGGCCGGCCCACCATCAGCGCCGGTGCGATCGCCATCGAGGGGGCGCCGCCTCTGGACGGGCCGTTCACCCTGATCTGGGCGTCGCTGGCCGGTCTGGTCCTGGTGCTGGTCAACATCATGGTCCACCTGTATTACCAAGCCTGAGGTTTTAGGGCGGCAACGTGTCCGCGCGACGGTAAAACACCCCTTGGCCTCTTGAAGCCACCCCCGGGTCGTGCCATGTGGAGTATTTTTCGAGAAATCCTGTACGCCCCGCTCAACCTGCTGTACGCCCTGGTCAACTTTATCCGCTCGCTATTTTCGTCGCCGGGCGAGTTGCTGCGGAGCGGGCGGCGGGTCTCCGGCCTGTCGTTGCCCGCCCGCGTGGCCTTCCTGACCGCGCTGGTGCTGGTGCTGTGCGTCGCCGTGGAAGTGGTGGTGTTCTATTACCGCAAGGATCGGCCGTTTTTCCAGGCCCTGGTCCGCCAGCCCTATTACCTCCCCGGCATCGCCCTGCTGCTGGTGCTCATCCCCATCGTGGTCTATTACGCGATGAAACTCTGGCTGGAGGGGGATGTTTCGCCGTTCGAAGACATCGAGCGGGCCTGGCACGCCGGGCTGGACGAGCTGGACCGCCAAGGCTTCAACATCGCCCAGATCCCCCTGTTCTTGATCCTGGGGACCAGCGGCGAGGAGCAGGAGCAGGCGCTATTCGGCGCAGCGAAGCTGAGCTTGAACATCAAAGGGGTGCCGGCCGGACCGGCCGCTTTGCATTGGTACGCCAACCCGGAGGGCATTTACGTGGTGGCCAGCAATGCGTCGGCCTTGAGCCGGTTGGCTGCCAAGGGGGCTTCGGCGGCGGCCACGCCGGCAGCCCCGGCCCCGATGGCCGCCGTGCCTGCCGCTCAGGTCAGCCCCACCGGAACGATCGTGGCGGAGCCGGGCCAATCGCTGTACGACGCGGTCGCGCCCCGTGTGGCCCAAAGTGGCGATGCGGTGCCGGCCGGGCTCTCGACCCCCGCCGGATTCGACCCGCGCCAGACCCTCATGCCGGGGGATGTGGAAGCCGCCACCGCCCCAGCGGTCATGCAGCGCGTGCTGCCCGGTGCAGTGCCAGGGCGAGCGGTGGTCCTCGGGCCTGACGAGGCCATCGAGCAGGATCGCCGTCTGGCCTACCTCTGCCACCTGGTACGCCGCGCACGCCAGCCAGTGTGTCCCTTCAACGGAATCTTCACCCTTTTGCCCTTTTCGGTCCTCCTCCGCGGCCCTAAAGAGCGCGAAGCATTGCAGCGGTGTGTGCGCCAGGACCTGGCCACCGTCCTCCGGGTCGGCCAGGTTCGCTGTCCCGTAACCGCCCTGGTCACCGGGATGGAAGAGGAACCGGGCTTCCGCGAAATGGCCCGCCGCATGGGCCGCGAACACGCCACCCGGCGATTCGGAAAGGGATTTTCGGTGACCAACTTTCCCCTGGCCGAACGGCTGGAGGCCCTCTCGGCCCACGCTTGCGGCGCGTTCGAGGACTGGGTGTACACCTTGTTCAAGGAACGCGACGCCCTGTCGAAACCCCGAAACACGCAGTTGTATGCCCTGCTGTGCAAGATCCGGCAGATCCAGGCCCCTTTGGGGAACATCCTGGCTGCGGGATTCGTTGACAACGACCAGGATCCCCATGCCGAGCCCCTGTTTTTCAGCGGTTGCTACTTCGTGGGCACCGGAAGTAGCGAGGACCGGCAATTCTTCGTCAAAGACGTGTTCGCCAAACTGCCGGAAGAACAGGCAGAACTCCAATGGACAGCCGCTGCCCTTCGCGAGGAACGGAAGTATCAGGCACTGGCCAACGCGGTCATCGCGGTGGATTTCCTCCTGGCCCTAGGCGTGGTCGCCTCGCTGGCATACCATATTTGGGTTAGGCAATGATAGAGCATTAGTAGGATTGATGGTTTTCGCCGTCTTTTTGTGGGGGGGTGTCTTTCCTTTCTCGGTATTGGCGCGATAATTGACGGGCAGGCAAGTTCGGCGGCCTTGTTCTGTTTGCGAGGGTGAATCCCTGCCGGCCGCACAACCCACCTGCCAGAGGGATATGAGGTCCTCGCGTCCCAGTTACCGGGGGTGCGGGCGCGGCACGTGCTAAGGTTTGCCGAGGGTGGGGGTTTGGCCCCGCTCTTTCGGCCGGCCTATTATTTCTGTGCGGTGTGTTTCGTCGGGGAGACGGCGCGAGCAACGGATAGGGTCCTATGGCGATTCCCCCGAATTCGGCGGGTCAAGCCGGTTCGCCCGAGTTGCCCGACGGAGCGGCTCGGCACACCGAGCTGGTCCGCGACATATTGGAGAGCGTTTTAGAACACACGGCCGGGGCTTGTGGCGAGAACGATGGGCTCGACGCGGCGCAGCGGCAAGCAGTGTCCGAGGTGGCACGCCGCTACCGAGGTCAGCCGCTTGCGCCGTTTCCAATCCTGAGCGAATTGGTGCGTGCCATGCTCGTCAGTGAGTTCCGCGAACGACCCGAATGGTCCTCCGCCTGGGGAGCCGTGGCGGGCCGGGTCGCTCAAACCTTGTGGGATGACCACTTGTCCCGGGAGCGGCTGGAGGCCCTCTGGTCGCGCCTGGCGGAGGGTTAAATGGCCACCGCGGGGGATGCCGTTGAAGGGTTGATCGAGGAATGCCAGGGTCTGGTGCGGTCGCTGGCGGTGGCCATCCACCGCAAGCTGCCTCCGTCGGTCGAGTTGGACGATCTGATCGCGTATGGCCAGGTGGGGTTGGTCGAGGCGGCCCGCGAGTTCAACCCGGCGCGGGGGACCCGGTTCTCCACGTATGCCTACTACCGGATTCGCGGGGCGATTTACGACGGGTTATCGAAAATGAGTTGGTTCGGCCGGAATGAACAGAGCCAGCTCCGGGCCGAGGAGCGGGCCAACGCGGTCCTGGCGGCCGAGGCCGAGGAGCACGGCGGCTCGGGCGACCGGGACGATCCCGAGGCCGACCTCCGCTGGTTCCGCCGGGTGACGCGGGCGTTGGCGGTGGTGCACCTGGCCACGGGCACCGCGCCGGGAGAAGCTTCGGAGACGGAATCGGTGGCCGATCCGGCGGCTCCCTCGGCCGTTTCTGTCGCGATGCGGGAAGAGGTGTATCGCAAGCTCCACGAGTTGATCGACAGCCTGCCGGAGGACGCGGCCCAGCTCATCCGCGCGACCTATTTCGAGGGCTTGACCCTCCAGGAGGCTGGCCGGCGGATCGGGATTAGCAAGTCGTGGGCCAGCCGCGTGCACGCCAAGGCCCTCCAGCGTCTGGCCCATGCCTTGAAGGTCCAAGGGATTTCGGTGTGAGGAACGTCGATGCCTAGCCCCGAAGTACTGGATTTCGAGCGGCTTTTGGCGCCTATTGCTGGCGAGCGGCCCACCGGGTTCGACGTTCGCGAGAACCGGGCGTTCGATTCGCTGTACACGCAGTTCCGCGACACGGCAGCCAACTCGCGCAAGGCCGAACTGGAAGCCGGCGATATGGTGGATGATCTGGGCCAGAAGCGCAAGCCGGCCCCACCCGAATGGGGCAAGGTCCTGGACCTGGGCCTCCGCATCCTCACCGAGCAGTCCAAAGACCTGGAGGTGGCCATCCTGCTGGCCGAACCCCTGGTCCGCCGGCACGGTTTTGCCGGGTTGCGCGACGGGTTCCGGCTGGTGCGGGAGCTGGTCGAGCGGTACTGGGAGGACCTGTTTCCTCCCCTGGATTCGCCGGACGGGGTGCTGGAACGGGTCGACGCCCTGGGCCGGCTGAACGAATCCACGTCGCGCGGGAGCCTGGTGACGCCCATCCTCCGCATTCCGCTGACGGCCGGCAAGACGTGCGGCCCGTATTCGCTGTTGGACTACCGCCGGGCGGCGGAGATCGAGGCCATCACCGACCCGGACAAGCGGGCGCGGCGGCTGGAGGAAGGGGGACCCAGTCTGGACCAATTCAACAAGGCGGTGGCCGAAACCCCGCCCGAACACTTCCGCCGCTTGTTGGAGGATATCACGCAGTGCGGCGAGGAGTTGGCGCGGCTGAGTCTGTTGCTGGACGAGCGGTGCGGGTCGGCCAACGCGCCGGCCGTGGGCGAAATCCGCGAGGCCATCGATGCCTGCCGCCGCAAGCTGGAGGAATACGTGGCCCCGGCGTTGGCGGCCGAACCGGTCCCGGCCGAAGGCCCGGCGGCCGCCCCGGGGACCGATGGCAGCGCTGGAACGGTGCCGGGCGTGCCGGCCGCAGGCGGCCTGGGGCCTGTGCGCAACCGCGAGGAGGCCTTCCAGGTGCTCTTGCGCATCGCCGACTTCTTCCGCCGCACCGAGCCGCAGTCGCCCATTTCGTTTTTCCTGGAGGAGACGGTCCGCTTGGGCCGCATGTCCCTGCCCGAGTTGTTCCAGGAATTGACGGCCGATCCCACGACGCTGAGTTGGTGGCAGCGGCTGTTGCGGGTTTCCGGGGGGACACCAAGCCAATAGAGCGATCCCGCGCGGGCCGGGGTGTGCCTCGCCCGACGCCAGTCCTGTTTTCAGTTGAAAGCATCCGGAGGTGCGAACCATGCCCGAAAGTATCCAACACAAGCTGGACCGGGTCCGCAAGCCCCGGGTCCACATCACGTACGACGTGGAGGTGGGCGACGCCATCGAGAAGCGCGAACTGCCCTTTGTGGTGGGCGTGCTGGGCGACTTTTCCGGCCATCCGACCGAACCCCTCAAACCGCTCCGCGACCGGAAATTCATCCAGATCGACCGCGACAACTTCAACGAGGTAATGCAGCGGATGACGCCCGGCTTGAATATCCGGGTGGAAAACACGCTCCAGGCCGACGGCACCGAAATGGCCGTGCAACTGAAGTTCAACTCCATCGAGGACTTCGAGCCGGCCCGCATCGTCCAGCAGGTCCCCGCGCTCCGCAAGCTGCTGGAGACCCGCAACAAGCTCCGCGACCTGATGACCAAGATCGATGTCTCGCCCGAGCTGGAAGGCATTCTGGAACAGGTGCTCCAGAACACCGACGAATTGCAGAAGTTCTCCCAGCAGCTCGGCGTGTCCCGCGAGTCGTCGCAAGAATCCTAGGATGAGGAGGTGGATTCATGAGCACCGGTGAACAGCAACAAGCCCAAGCCCAGGCCCAGGCGGCGGCCATCCAGGTGGCCGAGGGAAGCCTGCTCGACCAGGCCATCAAGGCCACCAAGCAGACCGAACGCAACCGCGCCGCCGAACTGCTCCGCACCTTGACCGAAGAGGCCCTCAAGGGGACCGTGACCGTCAGCAAAGACCTGATGCGGTCGATCCGCAGCGGCATCGAGGCCATCGACGCGGCCATCTCCAAGCAACTGGCGGCCATCATGCACCACCCCGACTTCCAGCGCCTCGAAGGCACCTGGCGCGGCCTGCACTACCTGGTGATGAACAGCGAGACGGGCACCGAACTGAAGATCAAAGTGCTCAACTGCTCCAAACGCGAGCTGTTCAAAGACCTCGACCGGGCCGTCGAGTTCGACCAAAGCCAGTTGTTCAAAAAGATCTACGAGAACGAGTTCGGCATGCCCGGCGGCGAGCCCTACGGGGCGCTGATCGGCGACTACGAGTTCACCAACCACCCCGAGGACATCGACCTGTTGCAAAAGGTCGGCGGGGTGGCCGCAGCCGCCTTCTGTCCCTTCATCTCCGCCGCCTCGCCGAAACTTTTCGGCCTGAACAGCTTCACCGAGCTGGCGCAGCCCCGCGACCTGGCCAAGATCTTCGACTCCGTGGAATACGCCAAGTGGCAGTCGTTCCGCAACTCGGACGACTCGCGGTTCGTGGCCCTCGTGATGCCCCGGGTGCTCTCGCGCCTCCCCTACGGCAAGCAGACCAAGCCGGTCGACGAGTTCGACTTCGAAGAGGTGGAGCTGGATGCCTCGGGCCGGCCCAAGAGCGTGCCCCACGAACACTATGCCTGGATGAACGCGGCCTACGTCTACGGGGCCCGGCTGACCGACGCCTTTGCCAAGACCGGCTTCTGCGTGGCCATCCGCGGCAAGGAGAACGGCGGCCTGGTCGAGGGACTGCCGGCCCACGTCTTCCGCAGCGACGACGGCGACCCCGACCTCAAGTGCCCCACGGAAATCGGCATCACCGATCGCCGGGAGGCCGAACTGAGCAAACTGGGCTTCTTGCCCTTGTGCCATTACAAGAACACCGACTACTCGGTGTTCTTCGGCGCCCAGACCTGCCAGAAGCCGAAGAAGTACGACAAGCCCGACGCGACGGCCAACGCGGCCATCTCGGCCCGGCTGCCGTACATCATGGCCACCTCGCGGATCGCCCATTACCTCAAGGTGATCGCCCGCGACAAGATCGGCAGCTTCATGGAACGGCAGGACATGCAGGACTACCTGGAGCGGTGGATCGCCCAGTACGTCTGCGCCGACCCGCACCCCACGCCGGAAATGAAGGCCCGCCTCCCCCTGGCCGAGGCCCGCATCCAGGTCGAGGAAGTCCCTGGCGCCCCCGGCTCGTACCAGGCGGTGGCCTGGTTGCGGCCGTGGCTCCAGTTGGAAGAGCTGACCACCTCGCTCCGCACGGTGGCCAAGCTGCCGCCCAAGGCATCCTGATGCGGGGGCTTTCCGGGGGGAGCGTCGCGCCGGCGGGCCGGCCGGTACGCTGAGGTTGCGCCCGCCCGGCTCCCGATCCTATCGGCTTGAGCCTCGACTGCCATGACTTCGCCGATCGACCGCACGGTTGCAACCGCCATGCCGGAGGGGCATCCGGCCGGGCCTCCGCCTCCTGAAGAGCCCGCCCCCCTGTGGGTCGAGCTGGTTCGCGCCGTGCTGGCCGCTGCCGCTTCCGAGGCCCCCTCCTCCGCCGCCCTTTTTTCCGCCGCAACCCCGCCGGTCGAAACCCCGCGTCACCGGCCGGTGCGGCTCCAAGCCACGCCGCGATTTCTCCAGCAGTTCCTCGATGCCCCCCCGGCCGAGGCGCTGGCCCTGTGGCTTGGCTGGAAAGTGCCGGCCGGCTTGCCCCGCAACCGCGAGGAGTTGCTGCGGATGCTGGCCCGCGATATCGCCCAACTCGACGCGCTGCTTTCCGAGCAGGTCGATGCCATCCTCCACCATCCCCAGTTCCAACGCCTGGAGGCATCGTGGCGCGGGCTCCGCTATTTGGTCGAGCAGGTCGATCCCGAGGAACATCCCGTCCGCATCCGGGTGCTTAGCATTTCCTGGGCCGAGCTGGCCCGCGATCTCGAACGGGCCGGCGAGTTCGACCAAAGCCAGCTCTTCCGCAAGGTCTATAGTGCCGAGTTCGACATGCCCGGCGGGACGCCCTACGGACTGCTCTTGGGCGATTATGAGATCCGCCACACCGTCTCGCCCGAAGGGATCAACGACCTCCGCGTCCTGGAGCGGGTGGCCGAGGTCGCTGCGGCCGCCTGGGCGCCGTTCGTGGCAGCGGCCCATCCAGCCCTGTTGGGGCTGGATTCGTTTGCCGACCTGCAATTCGCCCTCAATCTCCCCCGGACCTTCGAGCAACTCGAGTATCTCAAATGGCGGGCGTTCCGCGATGCGGAGGACTCGCGCTTCGTAGGGCTGGTCCTGCCCCGGGTGCTCTGGCGCTTGCCGTACGAGGATGACGGCTCGCGGCGCGACGGGTTCCGCTACCGGGAAGATGTCTCCGGCCCCGATGCCCGCAAGTACCTGTGGGGAACCGCCGTGTACGCCTTCGGCGCCGTGGTGGTCCGCTCTTTTGTCGAATCGGGCTGGCTGGCCAGCATCCGCGGCGTGCAGCGGGGGATCGAGGGAGGCGGGCTGGTCACCGGCCTGCCCACCCACTGGTTCTCGACG
>FWPU01005449.1_pt1 | contig 27554 bp, 21 predicted proteins | sample 2228361 | NCBI WGS metagenome assembly FWPU01 (sample SAMEA103939777, study PRJEB20133) | metagenome
CTCTACAGTGCCGTAGCGTAAGCGTACGGTGGCACAAGCGTGCTCGCTTGTGCGGAACTGCCGGACGAGTTTGGCTCGTCTGAGCAAGCGGGGACGCTTGCTCTACGGGGCGGGGACGCTTGCTCTACGGGGCCACAGGCGTTCTCGCTAGTGTCGATGTGGCGAACGCGGTCGGCCTGCCCAGAGGGCAGCAGGAGCCGGCAATGAGGCAACTGGCAATGGGGAGGATGCGGCGCAGGAACCAGGCCCGACTGGGGCCGGAGTGCAACGGGCCAACTCGATTGCTAATTGCCTTCCATCATGGGGAACATCTGCCGGACCATGGTGATGGCGGCGGGCCCGACGAGCACCACGAAAATGCCGGGAAAAATGAAGATCACCAGTGGGAAGATGAGCTTCACGGCTGTCTTGGCGGCTTTTTCCTCGGCGAGTTGCCGACGGCGGGTGCGCATCGAGTCGCTCTGGACGCGCAGGGCCTGAGCGATGCTGGACCCGAATTTTTCTGCCTGAATCAGAATTGCGGCGAGGCTGCGAAGATCGTCCACGCCCGTGCGGTTGCCGAGTTCATGGAGCACTTCCGTACGTGGACGGCCTACCTGCAATTGGAAGTTCGCCAGGTTGAACTCATCGGCGATCACGCGGTAGGTTTTTTTCATTTCTTCTGCCACCTTGCGCATGGCCTGGTCGAGACCCAGGCCCGCTTCGACGCAAACGACCATCAGGTCGAGGGCATCCGGCAGCCCCAGGAAAATCTGTTGCTGGCGCGAGCGGATGATGAGTTTCAATATTAGATCCGGCAAGTAAAACAGCCCGCCCGCGGTAAAGATGACGGTCATCAACGCCTTCTGGTTGAACTCTTGCAGCGCGAGGAAGGTGACGCCGCTGGAGAACAGGCCAACGAGCAGTCCGATGAACTTGAGGCCCAGGAACACCGATGGGGCCGCCTCGCTGCGGAAGCCGGCGTTCATGAGCTTCGTTTTCAGCTTGTTGGCTTCCAGTTCGTTCTTGGGGGCCAGCGGCTTGGCAAGTGCCGGGGAGGCCGCGGCCAGCACGCGGGTCATGGGATCGGGCTTCTTGACCAGCCCCGTCTCTTCGTCGCGGCGCCTGCGCTGGGCTGGGTTCTTGAACTCTTCCAGCCTCTCCAAGGCCCGGCCGCGGCGCCCGGCGAATGTCTCCATCAGCCACCAGATGCCCGCCGCGAACATGCCGAACACGGCAAAGGGCACCAACGATTCGAAATCGATCAGCCTGGCGAACAGCATAAGCGGCCTCAGACGCGAATGTTCACGATTTTCCTAATCGCCAGGGCCCCAAGTATTTGCAGGACCACCGCGCCGGCCAGCATCTGACGGCCCATCGGATCAGTGAAGAGCTGCATGAGATACTCGGGGTTGATGCGGTACACGGCCACGAACAGCAACGGCGGAAGTCCCAGCAGCACCACGCCAGAAAGCCGCCCCTCGGCCGTGAGTGCCTGCACCTGCCCCCAGATCTTGAACCGCTCGCGTACCAGGTAGCCGATCTTGTCCAAGATTTCTGCCAGGTCGCCGCCCGTCTGCCGCTGCAAAATAACGGCCGTGGAGAAGAACTTCAGGTCCAGGTTGGGGATGCGGTCCGCTAGGTTGGTGAGTGCTTCTTCCAGGGGTACGCCGAGATTCTGTTCTTCGAACACCCTGCCGAACTCGGTACCAATGGGGTCAGGCATCTCCTCGTGCACCAGGCGGAAGCCGGCTGCCAGGCTGTGGCCTGCGCGCAGGGCGCGGGCGATCAGCTCCAGGGCGTCAGGGATTTGCACCGCGAAGGCCTTGAGCCGCTTGCGGCGCCGCCAAAGCAGCCAGAAGAAGGGTAGGCTGCCCAAGATGGCGGCCAGAATGGGTATCAGTGCCGGGGTGAAGCCCACGTAGCCTGCCACACCAACGCCCGCCGCCCCGAGCACGGCAGAAATCACGAAGAACCGCGTTGGCGTCAGCGAGGTATTGGCCTGCTCGAACAACAGTCTCAGCCGGCCAAACCGCGTGAGCATGGCCTCGATGAAACCCGGTGCCGCCTCGAGCGAGGCCGCCAGCAGGGTCTCTTGCAGCAGCTTGTCGCGATTGGACGACTGGCCGCTGCCGGTGAGCAGGGCCAGGCGGTCTTCGACGCGGCTGTGGCTGTCGCCGCGCAGCAGCAGTGCCAATCCCAGGATCAGGGAAACAACGCCTACAAACGCGGCTGCGGAGATGACGAGGGGGCTCATGCGGTTAGTCTACGAGCATGACGCGCTGGCGGAAGGCACTGGCGGGCAGGCGAACTCCTGCCGCTTCCAGCCGGTGCATGAAGCTGGGACGCACTCCGGTGGCCTCGAACTTGCCGTAGGCGCGGCCGCGTTCGTCGACGCCTTCTTGCACGTAGCGGTAGATGTCTTGCATCACCACGGTGTCCTGCTCCATGCCCAACACTTCGGTGATGCTGGTGATTTTGCGCGGGCCGCCTTGCAGGCGGTTGGCCTGGACAATCAGGTCGACCGCGCTGGCGATCTGCTGCCGCATGGCCTTAAGCGGCAGCTCGAAGCCGGCCATGGTGATCATGGTTTCGATGCGGGCGATGGCGTCGCGCGGGCTGTTGGCGTGGATGGTGGTCATCGATCCCTCGTGGCCGGTGTTCATGGCCTGGAGCATATCGAGCGTCTCAGGCCCACGGCACTCGCCGATGATGATGCGTTCGGGCCGCATACGCAGGGCGTTGCGCACCAGGTCGGTTGCCGTGATGGCGCCCTTGCCTTCGATATTGGGCGGGCGCGTCTCAAGGCGGACCACATGCTCCTGTTGGAGCTGCAACTCCGCGGCATCTTCAATAGTGATGATGCGCTCGCTGTTGGAGATGAAGCTGGAGAGCGTGTTCAGCAACGTGGTTTTGCCGCTGCCGGTGCCGCCCGCGATAATGATATTCAAGCGAGCCTTGATAGCCCCTTCCAGCAGCATCACCATTTCTGGCGTAAACGCCTTGTAATTGAGCAGGTCTTCCAGCTTCAGCGGGTTGGAGCCGAAGCGGCGGATGGAGACGCTGGGGCCGTCGAGGGCCAGCGGCGGGATGATGGCGTTGACGCGGGAGCCGTCGGGGAGTCGGGCATCGACCATAGGGCAGACCTCATCGACGCGCCGGCCGACCTTGGACACGATGCGATCGATAATATGCATCAGGTGTGCGTTGTCACGGAAGGTGACATTCGTCTTTTCCATCTTACCTCGCCGCTCGACGTACACCTTTTTCGGGCCGTTGATGAGAATGTCGCTGATCGTGGGGTCTTTGAGAAGAAGTTCCAGCGGGCCGAGGCCGAAGGTCTCGTCCAGCACTTCTTCGACCAAGCGGTCGCGCTCTGCTCGGTTGAGCAGCACCTCTTCGGCATCGCTGAGGTGTTCTACGACCAGGCGGATTTCTCGGCGCAGCACCTCGCCCTCGAGGTCCCCGACGCGCTGTAGGTCGAGCTTATCGACCAGTTTGCTATGGATCCGCCGCTTCAGTTCCTCGAATTCGGCCTCGGGCGTTTTGTCGTTGGTACGGCTTCCGAGGGGCAAACTCTTGACCATGTTGTCCGCTCTTGGGAAGGTGGCTGTTTGTCCGTTATGCCGCGCAGGACCGCCAGTATGGCACCCTGCGCGGCCAGCATGGTTACCCTCTGGGAAGTCTAGCTTAAGTTTGAGGTTGGAAGGGAACTTGCCTCGTTCGAACGGCGCCATGTGCCGGCAAGCCAGACGGCCCGTGGCAGCGCGGCCCGCGGCCACAAACAGGGTCCGTCCCCGTGTCGGCGGCATATTCATCCCAAACCGTAAAACCGCGCTCGTCGCCGATCCTAAACTGCGAGGAGAAAAAAAATGGATGTGCCTCTTCAAGGCAAGCGGGCACTGGTCACCGGCGCTGCGGCCGGCATTGGTTGGGGATGCGCCCTGGCACTGGCACGCGCTGGAGCCGACGTGGCCCTCAACGACCTGCCAGGCAACCCTCGCTTGGCACAAGCCGTGGCTGCATTGACCGCCTTGGGCCGGCAGGCCGTGCCTGTGCCCGGCAATATCTTCGACCGGCATGCATGCGAGCTTGTGGTTCGAGAGTCTCTGCATGCCCTGGGACGCATCGATATACTGGTGAGCAACCCGGCCCGCTCCGTACGCAGTCCGTTTCTGCACTTCCCCCCGGAACAGTTCGAGAACGTCTTGACGGGCACCCTCACCAGCGGCTTCTACATCAGCCAATGCGCCGCGCGGCATATGGTCGAGCGCGGCGGCGGCGGAAAACTGGTATTCATCTCCAGCGTGCAGGCAGAGATCCCTTACGTGCATTGTGCGGCGTACAATGCCGCCAAGGCGGGGCTGAACCACATGGCCCGTACCATCGCCGCAGAACTGCTGCCGTACCGCATCAACGTCAACGTGATCGAGCCAGGTTGGATCGACACGCCGGGAGAACATGCCGCCTTCGGCAGCGAAGTTCTGGCGGCCCAGGCGGCGCAGCTCCCTTGGGGGCGGCTGGGAACCATCGAAGATGTGGGCCAGGCCGCAGCCTTTCTCTGCTCTCCGGCGGCTGACTATATCACCGGTGCCGTCCTGCTAGTCGATGGAGGGTATTCGCTACGCTATGCCGCCTTGCAGAGTTCCTCCCTACAAGCGGCGGCAGACGACAGCCGTGGGCCGGCCTTGCAGGCGTAGCAGGATGACCACTCCCTCCTCGTCGCCTGGAACGGCGAGCTGCCGCAGCAACGTGGCTGGATCCTGGTCGATGCCCCGCTTCTTGAGGGCAATGCGGCCAAGGCGACGCCTGCGCAACACGGCCTTCAACCGTTTGACGTCGAAGGGCAGCCACTCGAGCACTTCGTATGCGCGCAGCAGGCCGCATGGCGAGACAGCATCGGCCGTGAGGTAGCCCCCCTGGCGGTCCACGGGTAGCAGACCGTATTGCGCAGCCAGCGCCCCGGCGAGCTGCGCTGCCAGCACAGACGGGTCGGGTTCGTATAGTACCCGCCCGAGCTGTTTTGCCAATGGGAGGGCACTGGACCCCGGCATCGGCAGGTCGGCCGCTGCGAACGAAGCCGTGGCAACCCCCAGGGCCGTCGCCCTACGAACGCCTGGCTGCTGGGCGAGCGGACCAAACCAGGCGACGAGCTGCCGGCACTCTCCAGCCGATGTGAGCCACTCCAGCTCGGCCTGCTCTTCCCATCTAAGCGGCAAGGCCGCCGCAGGGGCCAGCTTGATTGCCCCAGCAGGATTGGCCGCAAGCAGGCTGTCGATCACCTGCGGCGTGGGCGACGCAAGTTCCAGGCGGGTACTGCGTACTCCCACGGCGCGCCGATCGGGATCCAGGTGCCAGGCACCGGCGTCGCGCACGTGGCACGCAGAAGCCTCTGCCTCGATCACGACGGCCTCGCCGTGCACCAGACCGCGCCGGCGCGCAGCCAGCAGATTGGCCTCGACAAGCAGGCAGGCGAGCGGATCGCAATCTATGGCACGCAGATCGCCCTGCGCTGCCAGGGCCAGAGAATCGCCCCCCAGGCCGCAGCAAACGTCGGCGACCAGTCCCCGTCCGGCAAAGCGGGCGGCTTTCCAGGCTGCGGGCTCTGCTCCGCTCGCTTGTTCCAGCAGCTTGGGCGTAAAGTACATGTGCGCGGCAAGCTGCGGGAACTTGCTCGATGCACGCCGCCGTAGGGCGCGTTGTTCGAGCACCAGATGGGTACGTGCGGCACTCAGTTGTCGACGCAAGGCGGCAGCCAGGCGCAGGTCGTCGCCAGGATCCCCCGCTACCTGGCGAAGCAATGCCTGCCCCTGCTCGCCGACCAGCCAGCGGTAGTCGTCGAGTTCTGCCGGTGTCGTTACCTGCATGTGGCATCTGCGTGCGGCAGACCGACACGCGCAACCGAGTGCTCAGGTCCGCCCCGAGCGCGCCTAGCGATGGAACCTCATCTGTCGAGCTGCCAAGTTAAGCGATCAGGCACCAGTACAAAAAGGCGAGCAGCGCAACGAACATCAGGGGGACGAGCAGCAATGCTAGCGCTGGCCGCCGGCGTATGCCGCGGATGCGGGCCCCGCAGTGGGGGCAGCGCGGCGGAACTGGCCGCTCGACCGTCCCACCGCAGGCACAACGCAGTACAGACATGCTTGGGGCCTAGTGCGGCCGGCATCGCCCCTACCCTTGCCTGGCCGTCAGCACCATTGTAATCTGCGCCGTAGCGGGGGCCAATGCGCGGCCGCAGCACAGCCCCGATGCCAACTGCCAACGCCGCGCATTGCAGGCCAGAGATAGCCAGCACACGAGGGTGTAGCCGCTTGCTGCGTATGGCCGGCAACCTGGACCCAACCACCAGGCGCCAGGAACATGCGGCCAACAGCGTGCGGCCAACAGCGTGTGGCCAGCAGCGTGCGGCCAGCAGCGTGCGGCCAGCATCATGTAGCCAGCAACGCGCAAATGGCTGTCATCCTCCAAACGTCATTAGCCCGCAAATGGCCAGGAACTCGCGGATGAACATCTATCGCATGACCCATTGAAACTGCGTCTGACCATCTGCCTGCCCGTAAACATGAACCTCATTGTTCCCCCAAAGTACGTGTAGCCTCGCCGTGTGGGATCCCACTCTTGCTCTGTACCTGCACTTGGCCCGCGCGGCAGAGCTGCGCCGCAAGTTCCTGGTGCGAGACAAGCTGCTGGTGCTTTGCGCCGTGCTGGCGGTCGAGCGCGACCTTGGCCCCATTGCAGCCTATTGCCGCCGCAAGGTCCTAACGCACAACCCGGGCCACATGCTCGGCAGGTTTATCGACGTCGAAGAAGCCCTGGACGATCCCGCTTTCCTGCACCTCTTGGCACAGCTTAAACGCGCTTACCCCCGAGAAAAGGCCGAGCACATGCTGGCCTCGCTAGGCATCAACCTGGCTCGGGAACGAGAGACCTACTTCAGCGAGCAAGAATACGCTGCTGCACTACTGGGCACCACGCCGCAAGAGCTTGATTGCCTGGCCGCCCAGTCCGACGCTCACGGTGGCCGCCCAGGCGCGGCTGCGGAGGGTTCGACATACGCAAACCGGCAAAACGAGCAGGCGGCCGAACGGCGGGATCGGCGCGTGGTACTGGCCATCGTGCTCATCTCACTGGCCACCCTGGCGGCGGTGGCTGTGGCCATCTATGCGACCTTGCATACCCCGTAGTGGGCCTTGGCAGAAGGCACGCCGCGCTCTCGGCAGGACGTTGCTACCGATAGGCCCCTGCGCGCTCAGTCGGGGGTCGAAGGCTCTTCGCCGCTGGAAGATGCTCCCTCGACCAATGCACCATAAGCCTCTTCCCAACGACGCAACATCTGCTCGGGGCTGGCAGTACCTGTCGTACCGATCTGCTGCACGGTAAGAGACGCAGCCAGGTTGCCCACGGCCGCAGCCTCCGCCAGGCTCGTACCGGCCAGCAGGGCGCACACAATGCCCGCCGTAGCGGCATCTCCGGCTCCAACCGGATCGATCGGCGGCGGCACCCTTGGAGCGGGAACGTGCCGCGACTGCTCGAGACCCGGTTCGGCCACGATCATGCCGCGCTCGCTCAACGTGCAAAGTACAGGACACTCTGTTTGCGCGGCCAGCGTGCGGGCAGCGCGGCCGACGACCTCCAGCCAGTCGGGCGGCACCATAACCGGTGGCGTTTCGCCCAACGCACGCAGACACTCGTAGGCGTTGGGCTTGAGCACGCCACAGCGAAAGCGGCCTACGTGCGCCCGGCTGTCCACCACCACCACGCGCGTGCCCGCAGCACGCAGCAGCGCTGGCAGCCGATCCCGAATGCGAGCTGTGACCACGCCCCAGTCCTCCTCGCAGATCTGGTCCGCGATCACCAGGGCATCGGCCGCAGCTAGGGCGCGGGAGAGAGCCTGCAACAACAGGTCTTCCGTCTCGCGCGAAAGCGGTGCCCGCGTCCGGAAATCGAGGCGGTTCAGCTCGCGCCAGCTTCCGTCGGGCTGCTGCTGAAGGGGCTTGGTGTAGGTAGGCGTCAGGCGGGAGGCGTCCCGCACCAAGAACGATGCATCGACCGGCAGCAATTGCAAACTGCGGCGCAGATCGAAGGCATCGCCGTCCCATCCCAGCACGCTCACGGGCAGCAGGCGGCCGATGCCCAGGGCTGCCAGGTTATTCATCACCGTGCCCAGTGCCCCTGGGCTGTTGCGGACCTGCGCTACCTGATAGGCCTCCAGGCCCGTTTCCAAAGACAGCTCGTATGTTCCGGCCGGAATCTCCAGGTAGCGATCGAGAAACACGTCGCCCAGCAAGGCCACGCGGTGGCGCGGTGCCTGTTCCAGAACTTCTTGCAGGCGCTCGCGGGCGATCATGCTTGGCCCTCGGCGCGCAGAGCCGCCAGCCGCAGGTGAGGCAGCGTCTGCCGGTGATCTCCGCAGACGTAGTAGCTCTCTCCGCCATCCGCCACGGTGCGGACCAGAATGGTCTTCCAGGGCCGGTAGTAATACTGCGGGTTGTGCCTGGGCGCCTCCTCCCGATAGTCGCCCGAGATCGGAATCAGGTCGAAGGCCGCCGTGGTGAAGCGGCAGATGCGTTCTCCTCGCTGGTGCGCCACGTTGCGCGCCATAGCGAGGGCCTTGAGGTAGACCTCAGGTCCCATCACCGCCGTCCCAAAACAGAGAAACACGCCTCCTTCGAGCTGCGAGACCGTGTGACAGAGGATGAGAAAATCTCGGTACGTGGCCTGCCCGCAGGCGGCCGCATCGAAGTTGGGGTGTTCGTGCAAAATGTCGTAGCCGAAGCCCACGTGTACCGTTGCCGGCACCCCCAACCGATAAGCCGCCGCCAGCACGCTCGTCTCCTTGTAAGGGAAAGGTCCCTCCAGGATCTCCTTCCCCAGGCACTCGCCGAAGCCCATGCCGGCGGCTGCACCGCGTGCGACCACATCGTTGATCTCGGCCGTTTCTCGCCACAGGCCGAACTCCCCCGAGCGGATATAACGCGCCACGCTCTCGCAGGTGGCTCCGATGCGTGCCAGCTCATAGTCGTGGATGGGCCCAGCGCCGTTCATGCCAATGTGCGTGATCAACCCGCGCTCCATCATGTCAATGATCTGGCGGGCAACGCCGGCTCGGATCACGTGTGCCCCCATCAGCAACAAGCGAGCGGCACCGCGGCCGCGTGCCTCGACCAGCCGTCGGCCCAGCACGCCAATCGCGTTCGCCGCTTCTGCCTCCAGCGGGGGCGGCACGTGGTCCAACGGCAATAGCGAGGCATGCCCGAGGTCGTGCCGCCGCTCGCTCAGTGGTTTGATGAGCAGCTTGCTGCGGTCGAATTGCGGATAGCGAGACATGGTTGGCAGCCAACGACCGGCGAACGTGCGTGCCTGCGTAGGGTGTGCGTTTCTGCCTGAAGCTTCCATGCTTGCGGCGTGCGTGAGCCGCGCCTTGGCCTGGCCTGCGTGCCGCATGGCCGCGTGCGCCCAGGCGGCATGCGGCGGCCTCCCCCTGCCACACGCAGCAGTCTTACAGGCCGAGCAGCCCGAGCAGTTCTTGTTGCTGGCGGTAATCTCCTACGATGATATCAGCGCCGGCGCGGAGCAGGCGGTTGCGCTTCCACTCATTGACGCCTTCACGTGTTTCTTCGTTGCTGGCCACCCCAACCGCCACTCCCCCAACGCGGCGGGTCTCTTCTATTTCTACGAACCCATCGCCAAAGGCCAACAGTTGGTGGCCGGCGATACCCGTCTCTTGCAGTATGCGTTGGATGACCAGCGCCTTGGAGAAGGTCTGATAGTTGTCCACTGCGCCGTAGATGCGCGGCTCGAAGAACTGGTCGATATCGAGGGCGTGGGCTTCCTTGCGGACGTACACGATGTCAGTGCCGGAAGCGAGGTACAAGAGCAGGCCGCGATCGCAGAGGCGGGCCAGCAGCCGGTGCGTGCCGGGTACGGTAAGCTCTTCTGGCGTTGTGGTGCCAGCTTCCAGTGCCGCCACACGGTGGCGGATCCGCTCCCAGAGCAGCTCGTGGTAGCGGTGCTTGTATTCCAGGGGATCGCGGGGCGTGCCTCCGCGGGCACGCACCTCGTCTGCAAGCTGGATCATCTGGTAGATGGTCTGCTTGCCATTGAGCCGCATGACGAACTCTTCGACGTGTGCATGCAGCTCCTGGCGGCTTTCGCGCGTGCCGGTGGCGGCGAGGATGTCGACCATCATGGGGATCATCACGTCCTGCCAGCCGCGGCGGATGAGCGAGAGCGTGCCATCGAAATCGAAGAGCACGGCGCGGAACTCACCGCGCGGGAAATCACTCCGGACGACTTCAATCATGGCCGGCCTAGGCGCGGATCAGGTGTTCGAGAATGTACAGCTCCAGCCCCTCGTAATCTCGTGCCTGGCGGTAGGCCTCCACCTTGGCCTCATCGAGACTGCGGACTAGCGCAAGCAGGTGCTGGAACATCCGCAGGCTGTTGGCAAGGTGCCGAGTATCGTCCGCCTGCTTGGTGGTGCGCATGGCCTTGACATCGAGCCCCACCACGCCAATGTCGTAGTAATCAGCGCGGTCCAGAACCCAGACCTGATTGAAGGCACGCCGCAGGTCGACCGAGCCGAAAGACTTGTCTTGGTCGTATTTCAGGCCATTCTGGTCGTTTAGGTGCACGCTCCACAGCTTGCGGTGCCAGAGGGCATACGCCATATCGTCAGCCGGGTCTAGGCCGGCCAGGATGCTGTGGGCCGTCTCGATCAGCACGCCGACGCGGCTGGGGTCGGCCGTGCGATACACCAACCCCATAAAGTGCCCCACCGTCGGGCAGTAGGCCTGGTCCATGGGCTCGTTGGGTTTCATCTCGCCCACCACGCGGATTTTGGGGTCGTAGGCGAGAATATCGTTGACGGCCTCCACTAGGCGGTCGATGGCCAGCACCGGGTCTTTGGCCTCTCGGATGTAGGTTCCTTCGCGTGCCGGCCAGAGCACCATCAGGTCGACGCCAAGGTAGTTGGCAATGTCCACGGCGCGGCGGGTACGGTCGCGAGCATAGCGGCGGCTGGCAGCGTTGTTCGAGGTGTACGCGCCGTCGATGGTGCGCGGGTCTTCCCAGAGCCGGGGGGCGACGAACTCGGCGGCCAGGCCCTCGTCTTCCAGCAGCCGCTTCACGCGGGCGGCACCGCGTGCGGTCTGCGCGGCGTTCCAATCGGCAGGTACCACGTCATCATCGTGAAACTGCACGTGCGTAAAGCCCAGCTCGCGGTAGCGGCGGATCTTGCGTGCAAATGGCACTTCCTTGCGCACCGGGGGCCCAAAGGGGTCTGCCCCCGTGGAAATGTTCCAGGGACCGAAGCTGAAGCGATATGTGCCGTTCTTGGGGGCCATGCAGGGATTCTCCGGAACCGCGCCTCTATCGAAAACGGCAGTGTACGCACGGCCCGCCCCATCTGGAAGGGGCAGGATCGGGAGAAGACGCATCCTTGCGCCGTAACCAGTGGCACAATCGCCCCCGCATGGCCGCCGAGGCTCGCAGCCTTGCCAGGCACTCGATGCCGTATCGGGGCCGAGCAGCGATCCAAGAGGATCCCTCTGGAGACACATGCGGGCAAGAACAACAGGCTAGTGCCGGCCCCTCGCAATCGACTTTCTGGGGCCGCCTCCGCGACTACTATGCAGCCTCGCAAGACTTGGGGAGGCAGCCACATGTAGCGTCACCACGCTCGCTGCGGCCATGCTCGCCAGGGTGCGGGCACGGGGCGTAGCTCACTCGCTAGGGTGCGAGGAGGCGTGCCGTTCGAGCATGCGTTCAGCTTTGCCCGCCTTCTGTGAGAACGCGGCTCCGGCCTGCGGCTATGCATCTACTTATGCATCTAAAGTCTTCTACGCATGGCACAGCGACGAAGGGCGTTGTGCGGCGCCGCGGCTTCGCACGTCTCTCTGGAGCGGAGAAGCGGGGGCCGCCATAGAAGCTCGCCTCACCAGGAATTGTCTCCTCTCTCGCTGGGAGGAGTGTCGACCCCGCCGGCGGCTCGGATGAGCGGCGGGGTTTGATTCCGCCGGGACGACATCGCTCCACGCGGGGCCGGCATCGCACGCCCCGACGCGCTGCCATCGCAAAGCCCGCTCCTGCTGCCGTCGCGCGCGATGACGGCCCCCAGGCCGCGCAAGCGTCACGCTTGCGGCTCGTCGCGAAAAGCCGGCGGCTCGCACGAGCGGAGCTTCTCCTCTACGGGGTCGGGAGTACGGCCCGAGAAGGCCGGCGAAACGGAACTGCTCCCCTCGCAACAGTAGGGCCGGCTGCTGGCGATCGCACTGTCCTGTATGCACCACACGCCCCACACGTCCAGTTGTCTCATTATTCACCTGATATGCAATAAAGAAGTATGTTACTACGTCGTATGACAGAAGCGCTGATCGCAAGGGAAGGCACCTGCCATGGCCATCGAGACGTACTCGTAAATGAAATACGTTGTCTTTGAGTATGTTTTCATGACGTACGTGATGCCATGCACGCGTATGCACATTTTATCGAACAATTCTCTTGCACATGCGGCGCCTGCGGGTACACTGCGTGCTTTAGGGAATGTCTCGCGGCGGCGTATCGCCCGCGCTGGACAGCGCTTTTCATCTCGGGTTGTCCTTGTTGGCTTCTTTTCTCGTTTCGGCGGCATCTGGAGGGTCTGATCATGAGAGATCGTTGGTTACTGGGACGGGCGGCGTTCACGCTCGTCGAGCTGCTGGTGGTGATCGCCATCATCGGAGTGCTGGTAGCGTTGCTCTTGCCAGCCGTGCAGGCTGCACGCGAGGCAGCGCGGCGAGCAAACTGCAACAACAACCTCAAGCAGTTGGGCATCGCCCTGCACAACTACCACGACGTTTACAACCGCCTGCCCCACAACCACATGGTCTGGAACCAGACCGAAACGGCATGGGACAATCATTTCGATCGCCGGGGCAGCTACCTGGTGCGTTTGCTGCCATACATCGAACAGGCCGGTCCGCTGTACGAGAAGATCGATTTCCGCAGCACGGCGGGGGTGCAGTCCGCAATGATGCCTGACGGACAGTTCGTGTACCAAAAGCTCGTGCCGGTCTTCATGTGCCCCAGCGACGATTCGGAGGAGAAACAGCGAGACACGAACCGGGCGCTGTACAACTACGCCATGTCGATGGGCGCTCAGGCCATGCCGCCCCTCTTCGCATGCAGCCTGGCACGCTACGTGGGCCTCGGCCCCAGCGGTGCGGATAACGGGAACTGGTTCGGCACTGGGCCCGAAGGCCATGGCAACTGGTCGTGGGGAGAACCCAATCGAGCGTTATCTGGCATCGTCTCCCGCAGCGGCTGGAAGTTCGCCCCAGGTTGGGCAGGCAGCCCCGTGCCGGTCGACCATGCTCCGTGGGCCGCGCGTTTTCGAGACATCGCCGACGGCACGGCGAACGTGATCGCCATGGGCGAGTTCCGTCCCAAGTGCAGCATCGAGTCGTGGCTCTACGGCTGGCTGCTGGCAGAAACCATGCCGGAGGCAACCACGGCCCCCATCAACTTCCCCACCTGCCCGGGCGAGAATGGCATACCCGTTGACGGCTGGGTGAACCCGCCCCCAGGCCGCGAGTGCCACCACTTCCGGGTGTGGACCACCTCGCAGGGCTTCAAGAGCCGGCATCCTGGCGGGGCACAATTCGTGTTCTGCGACGGATCCGTGCACTTCCTGTCGGAGACCATCAACTACGACATGTACCAGCGGTTGGGAGACCGCCGCGACGGCCGGCCCGTGTTCGGGTTCTAGCAGGCCAGTTTGACAGTACCGACCTAGTAGCGGCCACGCCCGCATGGGGCGTGGCCGCACGGGGTGCGCAACACGTACATCGAGAGTCGTCCTTTGGGGTTCAAAGCCCCTATCCGCACGTGGCGTGCGCCGGCGGGCTAGAGCGTCCTACGCATCAAAGGGAGTGGGGCTCCAACCGCGGGTGCCCCACATGCCACCGACCGGGGCGTAAGGTGTAGCGGTCGTCTCCGAACGGAACGTATCAGGTTATCTTATTAGCCGCGCAGCGGCATGACGGACTGCAAGAGCCAGGGCCGAGAGTGCGTCGGTGGGCCGCTTACTGATCTCGCAACCCCTCCACGTGTGCCACTGCTTGACGCAACGCGTCAAGCAGTGCCGCCCCGCCAAATACGCAACCAACCCACACGTGTGCCACTGCTTGACGCATCGCGTCAAGCAGTGCCGCCCCGCCAAGTACGCAACCAACCCACACGTGTGCCACTGCTTGACGCAACGCGTCAAGCAGTGCAGCCCGCCAGAACACGCTTCCCACTGGCGCAGCACTGCTTGAATGCGGCCGTGGTGGGTCGCTTCAGTTCCCGCAGGCTCGTGCGCGGCCGCCTTCAAGAGAGTGGCACACGCTTGACGCAACGCGTCAAGCAGTGCGGCCCCGCCAAAACACGTTTCACTCCGGCGCGGCACTGCTTGAACGCAGCCGTCGAGGCCCGACGGGGTTCCAGGAACCCGATCCGCGACCGCAGGAGGACGAATCCCGACACCTCGAAATACATCGCCGCGAAGTCGCTTCCGGTCAGGCCAACGAGATAAGGCCATAATGCAACAGCATATTTAAGACTCCTCAAAACGCACGTCCGACGACGTCTTATTTTGCCGACACGTTTTCTTTTAGACGTACGTCGATAGGACGTATTAAGAAACCAACCTGGGGCCTTGGCTCGCCCGGGAATGTGTCACTCCACCGATAGTATAACTGTACATTTGGCTCGCCGACGGTATTTCGACCAAAGGCTTGAACATACGACAAACCGTAGTATGCTAACATCTGCGTACGTCCATTAGAGTGACGTATTCTAGCCGTCGTTGCGAGGTCATGACCTCCGGTTCCGGAGTCTGTTGTTTGTTTCTTTTTCCCTTTCGGAGCACCTCATCATGAGAAAGCGTTGGTTTCTGGGACGGGCAGCGTTCACGCTCGTCGAGCTGCTGGTGGTAATTGCCATCATCGGAGTGTTGGTAGCGTTGCTCTTGCCCGCGGTTCAGGCTGCACGCGAGGCAGCGCGGCGGGCAAACTGCAACAACAACCTCAAGCAGTTGGGCATCGCGCTGCACAACTACCACGATGTCTACAACCGCCTCCCCCACAACCACATGGTGTGGGATAACACTCGGGGCGACCTGCTCGACACGCGGGGCAGTTACCTCGTGCGGCTTTTGCCGTACATCGAACAGGGGGGGCCGCTGTACGAGCGGTTCGACTTCCGCAGCAATGCGGGCGTGCAGCAGGCCATGATGCCGGATGGGGACTTTGTGTACAGCAAGCGCGTCCCCATTTTCATGTGCCCCAGCGACGATTCGGAGGAGAAGCAGCGAGACACGAACCGGGCGCTGTACAACTACGCCATGTCGATGGGCGCTCAGGCCATGCCGCCCCTCTTTGCATGCAGTCTGGCACGCTATGTTGGCGTCGGGCCTAGCGGCGCGGATAACGGCAACTGGTTCGGTACCGGGCCCGAGGGCCACGGGAACTGGTCTTGGGGGGAACCGAATCGGGCGATTTCTGGAATACTAGCCCGTGCCGGGTGGAAGTTCGCGCCTGGATGGGCGGGCAGCCCCGTGCCGGTAGACCATGCACCCTGGTCTGCCCGCTTCCGTGACATTACGGACGGCACGGCGAACGTTATTGCCATGGGCGAGTTCCGGCCCAAGTGCAGCATCGAGTCGTGGCTCTACGGCTGGCTGCTGGCGGAAACCATGCCCGAGGCGACCACTGCCCCCATCAACTTCCCCACGTGCCCGGGCGAGTATGGCATACCCGTTGATGGCTGGGTAGACCCGCCCGCGGGCCGCGAGTGCCACCACTTCCGGGTATGGACCACCTCGCAGGGCTTCAAGAGCCGGCATCCAGGCGGGGCGCAGTTCGTGTTCTGCGATGGCTCGGTACACTTCCTCTCCGAGACCATCAACTACGACATGTACCAACGGCTGGGAGACCGGCGCGACGGCCGACCCGTGTTCGGGTTCTAGGGCCGCGCCTCGGTGCAGTGGGTTCATGGGGCGGCCGCGCTTTGGCGCGGCCTTTTTTTTGCGCCCGCACGCATGCACACCAAGGACAAACTCATCTTAGACGTACTTGTGTCATACATAGTCTGAATGACGTACGTCCGGACAAATACTCAGCATACAACGGACGTAATCCCATTGAACATACGTCAGTCTGTGCTACGTTATACGAATGCACGTACGTCTCACCATGCGGACGGAGCCTGGTTCTTCACAAGGTATTGATCTCCGGTTCCGGAGTCTGTTGTTCGTTTCTTTTTCCCCTTTCGGAGGACCTCATCATGAGGAAGCGTTGGTTTCTGGGACGGGCAGCGTTCACGCTCGTCGAGCTGCTGGTGGTGATCGCCATCATCGGCGTGTTGGTGGCATTGTTGTTGCCGGCCGTGCAGGCTGCGCGCGAGGCTGCGCGCCGGGCAAGCTGCAACAACAACCTCAAGCAGTTGGGCATCGCCCTGCACAACTACCACGACGTCTACAACCGCCTGCCGCACAACCACATCGTGTGGGATGAGCAGCTTGGCGGCGACCTGCGTGGCAGCTACTTGGTGCGGCTCTTGCCCTACATTGAACAGGGCGGTCCGTTGTACGAGCGCATCGACTTCCGCGTGTTCAACTTTGACCAGGGTGCGAGCCCCGTCGTCCCCATGATGCCCGATGGGGAGTACATCTTCTCCAAGACCGTGCCGGGCTTCTTCTGCCCCAGCGACGATACGCCCGACCGGCTGCGGGACAATAACCGCGCCCAAGGCAACTACGCCATGTCGATGGGTGCCCAGGCCATGCCGCCACTGTACGCGTGCAGCCTGGCCCGCTACGTGGGCGTTGGTCCGAGCGGTGCGGATAACGGCAACTGGTTCGGCACCGGCCCCGAGGGTCACGGTAACTGGTCTTGGGGAGAGCCGAACCGCGCCATCTCTGGGATCATTGCCCGTGCAGGCTGGCGGTTCGCCCCCGGCTGGGCTGGCAGCCCGGTCCACGTGAACCACGCGCCCTGGGCGGCACGGTTCCGGGACATCACGGACGGCACAGCCAACGTGATCGCCATGGGCGAGTATCGTCCCAAGTGCGGCGACCACACCTGGGCGAACGGCTGGTTCCATGCCAACTCGATCTGGATGGCCACCACGGCGCCCATCAATTTCCCCACTTGCCCCGGCGAGTTTGGGAATCCCGTGGATCCCTGGTCTGGCGTGGTGGCGGGCAGGGAGTGCAACCACTTCCAGGTGTGGACCACGTCTCAGGGCTTCAAGAGCCGGCATCCTGGCGGGGCGCAGTTCGTGTTCTGCGATGGTTCGGTGCATTTCCTCTCCGAGACCATCAACTACGACATGTACCAACGGCTGGGAGACCGCCGCGACGGCCGTCCCGTGTTCGGGTTCTAGCACGTTAGCCCTTGCCGGCGCGTCTTTGTGCGGCCACGCCTAAGTGCGTGGCCGCACTTTTTTTTGGCGGCGGTGCGCCCAAATCTCACGGGCTTGTAGCCCGCCTAGCGATGCAGCCTCTGCCGCCGTTACAGAGCCGCTCGCGCGCAGCATTTTGCGACCACGGCTGCAATGCCACAGAACCTGCACCGAGCAGGTCAAGTGATGTTTTCGACGCTGCCGCCCACTGGGCGAATGGGCAACTTGACCGCCGCCAACGCTGCCCCCTGCCCGTGGAGCCTGGGGCGAATCTCTGCAGGGCACGCCGCGGCGGGCTCACGCCCGTCAAGGTAGAACTCGAAATACACAACCAACTAAAACGTCGTATAGACGTACTCATGTCGACTGGACAAATTGCTATCTTTAAACAGTCTATATAAGACTCGCAAAGACGTACGTCCTCAAGACGTTTTCGTAACAGCCTGTTAGTTGACAGGTTACAGGTACGTCCTAATAGAGTATCAAATGGGAGGCAGCGGCTGAGTGTCTGGAATCAAAACCGCATCTACAGCGTGGCCTTTGTGTGCGTAAAGCGAATCTCGTGGCACGCAAAATTATTTGCTTGAACATACGACGATCTCTGGTACGTTGTACACGAAGTACGTCTATATGCAGGACGTATTCTGAGCTGCGTTTTCAGGTAATGATCTCCGGTTCCGGAGTCTGTTGTTCGTTTCCTTTTTCCCTTTTGGAGGACCTCATCATGAGGAAGCGTTGGTTTTTCGGACGGGCGGCGTTCACGCTCGTCGAGCTGCTGGTGGTGATCGCCATCATCGGCGTGTTGGTGGCATTGTTGTTGCCGGCCGTGCAGGCTGCGCGCGAGGCTGCGCGCCGGGCAAGCTGCAACAACAACCTCAAGCAGTTGGGCATCGCCCTGCACAACTACCACGACGTCTACAACCGCCTGCCGCACAACCATCTGGTGTGGGATAACGGCGTCACGGTTGGGTCCGACGCCCTCGATGCCCGCGGCAGCTACCTCGTGCGGCTGCTGCCATATATCGAGCAGGGCGGCTCGCTCTACGAGCGGATCGATTTCCGCATCTTCAATTTCGACCAAAACAACACCGGCCCTATGATGCCCGACGGCGAGTACATCTACAGCAAGGTCGTGCCCGCATTCTTTTGCCCAAGCGACGACGCACCAGACCGCCTGCGGGATAACAACCGCGCGCTAGGCAACTACGCCATGTCGGTCGGTGCCCAGATGTTCAGCTCGCCACATGGCTGCGTGCTGGCTCCCTTCGTCGGCATTGGTCCGAGCGGAGACCAAAGCGGTGAGAACTGGTTTGGCACTGGCCCCGAGTGGCATGCCAACTGGTCTTGGGGTGAGCCGAACCGCGCGATTTCGGGCATCTTCAGCCGCGGCGGTTGGAGGTTCAACGTGGGCTGGGCGGGCAGCCCCATCCCGGTGAACCATGCGCCTTGGGCGGCGCGATTTCGCGACATCACAGACGGTACGGCCAATGTGATTGCCATGGGCGAGTATCGGCCCAAGTGCGGCGACCACACCTGGTCGAACGGCTGGTTCCATGCCAACTCGATCTGGCTGGCCACAACTGGCCCCATCAATTTCCCGACGTGCCCGGGTGAGTTTGGCAACCCCGTAGACCCCTGGGCGGCTCCTCTGGCCGGCCGGGCGTGCAACCACTTCCAGAGCTGGAACACGTCGATGGGCTTCAAGAGCCGGCACCCCGGTGGGGCGCAGTTTGTCTTCTGCGATGGTTCGGTGCACTTCCTCTCCGAGACCATCAACTACGACATGTACCAGCGCCTAGGAGACCGCCGCGACGGCCGGCCCGTGTTCGGGTTCTAGCCGGCGCAGGTTGACAGTGCTGACCTCGTAGCGGCCACGCCCGCATAGGGCGTGGCCGGGTTTTTTTTTGTGCTCACGCTCGGAGGGCATACTCGCAGCCCCAGCGCCTCGGCGGCGAAATTGCGCGGCACGCGCGCGCCACATCCCACTTGTACGTTGCGTCTCCGGGCGCCGGCACATGGCGTCCGGGACCGGCGGCAAGTATTGCCTATTAGAAGTACGTCAGCTAGTAGTACGTCTAAATCGTCACATTCTCCGCCGCCTCGATCGCGTCGCCGATGGCACGGAGAATTTTTTCTGCGCACATACTTGACATTCAATGGCTCTGGAGTACTATGACCTCCGGTACGTCACGAGAGGGTACGAGCAAGCGTAGTAAGACGGGTAGACTCTGATCTCCGGCAACGGAGTTCTTCTGGTTCGTGTCAGTTTTCAGTTACGGGGAGGCTCTAGCCATGAGGAGGCGCGTCGACCTAGGTCGAGCGGCATTTACGCTCGTCGAACTCTTGGTGGTGATTGCGATCATCGGCGTATTGGTGGCCCTGCTCTTGCCTGCGGTCCAGGCGGCGCGCGAGGCGGCGCGCCGCGCTAATTGCAACAACAATCTCAAACAGTGCGGCATCGCCTTGCAAAACTACCACGATGTCTACAACCGCTTGCCGCATAACCACGCCATTTGGATCAACGATTGGAGTACTTCCGAACTCCGCGGCAGCTACATCGTGCGGCTGCTGCCGTACATTGAGCAGGGGGGCACCCTCTACGATCGGCTCGACTTCCGCAGCGACGCGACGGTGGAATACCAGCTCATGCCGGACGGCGAGTACGTGTACAGCAAGGTAATCCCGGCATTGCTCTGCCCGAGCGACGACTCCCCAGACCGCCTGCGCGATAACAACCGCGCCTATTGCAACTACGGCATGTCGATGGGCGCCCAGGCCATGCCGCCCCTGTTTGCGTGCAGTCTTGCCCGCTACGTAGGGCTCGGCCCGAGCGGTGCAGACAATGGCAACTGGTTCGGCACCGGTCCCGAGGGCCACGGCAACTGGTCGTGGGGCGAGCCCAACCGGTCGATCTCGGGCATAATCGCGCGCGGCGGTGCGCGTTGGACTGCCGGCCAGGGTTGGGCGGGCAGCCCGGCTGCAACGAACCATGCCCCTTGGGCAGCCCGTTTCCGCGACATAGCCGATGGCACTGCCAACGTGATCGCCATGGGGGAGTTCCGGCCCAAGTGCGGCGACCACCTGTTTGCCAACGGGTGGCTGCACGCCAACTCGATCTGGCTTGCTACCACGGCGCCAATCAACTTTCCCACCTGCCCCGGTGAATTCGGCAACGACGTGGACCCTTGGCAAGGTTGGGCCAACCCGCAACCTGGCCGGGAGTGCAATCACTTCCGCGTCTGGACCACCTCGCAGGGTTTCAAGAGCCGGCACCCCGGCGGAGCCCAGTTCGTGTTCTGCGATGGCTCGGTGCACTTCCTCTCGGAGACCATCAACTACGACATGTACCAGCGCCTAGGAGACCGTCGCGACGGGAGGCCCGTGTTCGGGTTCTAGGCTGCGTGCGGCTATTCAGCAAGCATGGGGGGCAAGCAAAGCTCGTGCGCCCGCGTACGGGTCGTGCCCGCGCTGGGCTACACGGCTTTGTATTCCACATACGGCTCGGCAGTATCTTTGTAGCGCGTTGCCCGCGTGGAGGCCCGGGTGAGGTGGGCCGCTATGGCCATGTGTACATGTCACATGGCTAAATGGCGTGCTCGGAATTCATAGTACGTCTATTGGACGTACGTCTGCATGTAATATTTGTGCAGTCAAGCAAGGGCTTCTGGCCTTTTTGCCGCTCGAGCACGGCGCCGTGCGCAGAATTCGTTTGCATCCGGCAAGAAAGACGCTATTATGACGTACGTGGTAGGAATACGTCAGAGGTGACGTTTTTGCGACCACGTGTTAGCCACAGTATCTCACCCCCTTTTTGGGGTTTCTTGTTTTCTCCTACTGCTGTGGAGTCTCGTCATGAAGAAGCGTTGGTTTCTGGGTCGGGCGGCGTTCACGCTCGTGGAACTTTTGGTGGTGATTGCGATCATCGGCGTGCTGGTGGCCCTGCTCTTGCCTGCCGTTCAGGCGGCGCGCGAGGCGGCGCGCCGCGCCACGTGCAACAACAACCTCAAGCAGTGTGGCATCGCGCTTCACAATTACCACGACGTCTATAACCGCTTGCCGCACAACCATGCCATTTGGATCAACGACTGGAGTACCTCGGAGATCCGCGGCAGCTACATCGTGCGGCTGCTGCCCTACATCGAGCAAGCCGGCCCGCTCTATGAACGGCTCGACTTCCGTAGCGACACTACGGTGGAATACGCCCTCATGCCCGACGGCGAGTACGTGTACAGCAAGGTGATTCCATCTTTGCTTTGCCCGAGCGATGACTCGCCCGACCGCCTGCGCGACAACAACCGTGCCTACTGCAACTACGCCATGTCGATGGGCGCGCAGGCCATGCCGCCCTTGTACGCGTGCAGCCTGGCCGCATTCGTTGGTTTGGGTCCGAGCGGTGCAGACAATGGCAACTGGTTCGGCACCGGTCCCGAGGGCCACGGCAACTGGTCGTGGGGCGAGCCGAACCGGGCCATCTCAGGCATCGTCGCGCGCGGGGGCGCGCGCTGGACGGCTGGTCAAGGTTGGGCGGGAAGCCCGGCGGAAACGAATCACGCCCCCTGGGCAGCCAGGTTTCGGGACGTGACGGACGGCACTGCCAACGTGATCGCCATGGGGGAGTTCCGCCCCAAGTGCGGCGATCATGTTTTCTCCAATGGCTGGCTGCACGCCAACTCTATCTGGATGGCTACGACCGCGCCGATCAACTTTCCCACCTGCCCGGGAGAGTTTGGTAACAATCCCGATCCCTGGGCGGCGGTGGTTCCCGGCCGGGAGTGCAACCACTTCCAGGTGTGGACCACCTCGCAGGGCTTCAAGAGCCGGCATCCCGGTGGGGCGCAGTTTGTCTTCTGCGATGGTTCGGTGCACTTCCTCTCCGAGACCATCAACTACGACATGTACCAGCGGCTGGGAGACCGCCGCGACGGCCGGCCCGTGTTCGGGTTCTAGGCCGAACAGGCGGCTCAAGTCGCGAATGCGGCTAGGCCGCTCATCCACCCTCATGGGTCGTTGCTCAGCAGGGTAAAGGTTAGGAGCAACATCTGCGTCAAACCGCTGCCGCGTTCGGCCGCGTCCTCCGTTTGAGGGGGCGCGGCTGGCCGGCAGGGGGCGCTGGCTGTGCGCGTGCCTGCTGGCAAAGGGCACCCTGCCATCTTCCGGCCGATTGCACGGTGCTCGCGCTTGACGCCGCATAATGGCAGCTTGCTGCGGGGTTTGGGGGCCCTTTAAACAGAGTGCGGGCCTGGCTCATGAGCGTATACGTCCATTAGACGTACGTCAAACGTCAAGCCCCCTGGCGGCCGCAAAAAAAGAGGGACCGTGGTTTCCAGACCGCCTGGAAAAACTCTTGCAACCTCCCACAACTCTACTATACTGACGTACGTCTCAACTAGTTGAAATGTAGTCTTTATACGTGATGTGGAATCCAGTCAAACTGCCTTTTCTCTGTCCGGCTGAGTCTCGTACTGGGAGGGCTTAACCATGAGGACCCGATCTTTATTCAGTCGTGCGGCATTCACGCTCGTGGAGCTGCTGGTGGTGATTGCCATCATCGGCGTGTTGGTGGCTTTGCTTTTGCCCGCGGTTCAGGCGGCGCGTGAGGCGGCACGCCGCGCAAGCTGCAATAACAACCTCAAGCAATTGGGCATTGCGCTCCAGAATTATCACGATGCGTACAATCGCCTGCCGTTTAATTTCATGGTGTGGGATGACACTCAGGGCGGCATTCTCGACACCCGCGGCAGCTACCTGGTGCGGATGTTGCCCTACATTGAGCAGGGGGGGCCGCTATACGAGCGGCTTGACTTCCGCAGCAATGTTGGCGTGCAGCAGGCCATGATGCCCGACGGGGATTTCGTGTACTCCAAGCGTGTGCCCGTTTTCATGTGCCCAAGCGACGATTCAGAGGAGATGCAGCGCGACACGAATCGGGCGCTCTACAACTACGCAATGTCGATGGGCGCGCAGAACATGCCTCCCCTGTTTGCATGCAGTCTGTCTAGGTACGTGGGTTTCGGACCGAGCGGTGCGGATAATGGCAACTGGTTTGGCACCGGACCCGAGGGGCACGGCAACGAGGCCTGGGGCGAGCCCAACAGGCACATTTCCGGCATCTTGGCGCGCAGCGGCCGACGGTTCAACCCCGGCTGGGGCGGCAGCCTCGTTCCGACGAACTTTGCTCCTTGGTCGGCGCGATACCGGGACATCGCCGACGGCACCGCCAATGTCATTGCCATGGGAGAATTCCGTCCCAAATGCAGCATCGAGTCGTGGTTGTATGGCTGGCTGCTGGCCGAAACAATGCCGCAGGCGACGACTTCCCCCATTAATTTCCCAACATGCCCCGGTGAATACGGTTTGCCGGTCGACGGTTGGATTGACCCGCTGCCGGGCCGCGAGTGCCACCACTTCCGAGTCTGGACCACCTCGCAGGGTTTCAAGAGCCGGCACCCCGGCGGAGCCCAGTTCGTGTTCTGCGATGGTTCGGTGCACTTCCTCTCCGAGACCATCAATTACGACATGTACCAGCGCCTAGGAGACCGTCGCGACGGCCGGCCTGTGTTCGGGTTCTAAAAGGGGCACATGGCCCGAGCTGCCGATAGCGTGCGGCGGCGGCGCGTCACGGCTGACTGTGCGGCCCGCCTTCGTGCGGGCTGCTCGTGCAGCACAAGTGCCTCACGTGCGCCCGTGCGGCCGTGCTTTTCGGTGCGGCCGCACGGCTTTTTTGCGTTCTACTTGGGCCAGGCGGCCACGTAAGTCTTCCCTGCCCTAGCTCTCTTCTGTTTTATTGCGGCTGAGATGGCGGCGCAGGTAGCGGGCACGCTCGATATTGCGGTGCGCCGTATCGAGCTGCGTGCCCGTCAGCTTCTGCAAGTGGGCAGGCTGCGTGTGAATGAACAGCTTGTTCAGCGTGGGAATCTCCAGGTCGCGGATCAGGCCCAGGTTCACACCCATGCGCACGCTCGAGAGCAGGTGCATGGTCTCTTCTGAGCTGATCGTGTGCGCGTTGCAGAGAATGCCGTAGTCTCGGCTCACGCGGTCGTGCAGGTTCTCGCGGTTATCTCGGATCAGCGCCTCGCGGGCCTTGCGCTCGTATTCGATGATGATGGGTACCACGTCCCGCACCTGTTTGAGCAGGTCGGCCTCGCTGCGGCCGAGCGTCACCTGGTTGCTGATCTGGTAGAAGTCTCCCATGGCCTGGGTGCCCTCTCCGTACAGCCCGCGAACCGCCAGGCTGATCTTCTGTAGAGAGCGGAACACCTTGTCGATCTGCCGCGTGAGCACCAGCGCGGGCAGGTGGAGCATGACGCTCACGCGCATGCCCGTGCCGACGTTGGTCGGGCACGCCGTGAGGTACCCCAGGCGTTCGTGAAAGGCGTAGGTGACGTGGGCCTCCAGCAGATCGTCGATGCGGTTGATGTGCTCCCAGGCGGGTTCGAGATCGAGGCCGCAGTGGATGACCTGGATGCGCAGATGATCCTCCTCGTTGACCATCACGCTGACTTGCTCCTGGGGGTCGATGGCCACGCCGCGGGCGCCTTCGGCCTCGGCGAGTTCGCGGCTGATCAACTGCCGCTCGACCAGGAACTGGCGGTCGACGAGAGGGAGCTTGCTGACGTCGATATAGTTCAGCGCGAGGTCACTGCCGAGTTTGAGCAGCTTGTCGCGCAGGCTGCGTTCTAGTTCGGTGCGGTCTGCGGCTGTGGCCCGGCTGATGAAGGGGAAATCCGCCAGGTTGCGAGCCAGGCGGATGCGGCTGCTGATGACAATATCAGATTCAGGCCCAGAGCCCCGCAGCCACTCTCCGTTCGATCGGACAAGTTCGCTTAATTCCAGCACGGTTACGCAGAGCCTTCAAGCGTACGGATCTGGTCTCGCAGCATGCTGGCACGCTCGTAATCTTCGGCGGCCACGGCCTCTTTCATCTCGCGCCGCAAGCGGATGAGTTCGATCTGCCGGCTGGTATTAGCGGGGGCGTGCTTTGGCCGCTTGCCGGTGTGGGCGGCCTCGCCATGGATGTTGACCAGCAACGGCTCGAGTTCCTTTTCGAAGCAGACATAATCGTGCGGGCAGCCCAGGCGGCCCTGGTTGCGGAACTCATAAAAGGTGATGCCGCACACGGGGCAAGCCTGCTTGTCTGCCCGGGCCAGGTCTTCTGCGGTCTGGCCGATGGCAAGCTGCTGCGCCAGGGCGCCGGCCAGCGTAGTGGCCGCGGCCTGCTCAGGCTCGCCATCTTGCAGGTACTCGCGGGCATGTTCCTCGCACAGATGCAGCTCGACCAACTGGCCGCCCGTCAACTCTGTGATGTGGAACGTGGCGTGCTTTTCGCACTTCTGACATTTCATGGCCAAAAACCTCGAGGCGCGTACGCCGCAAGAATTCTAGCAGCATGCCCCATCACGGAGCAAGGTTGCTCCGAGCGGCAGGCAGTGTGCCGGCAGCAAGGTGCTCGTTGGTCACAGGCCGCCGCACGATCGCCGTATGTCGGACCACAGACCGGCGACTAATGCCGGGCGCGAGACCAGTGCCGCATGCGATCCCAATGCCCCGGCTTGCGAGCGACGAGCGTCTATCCGTTGCCCGCGGCAATTGGGTCGCCAGCAAGTGGCCTGCGGCTAGCTGGGCCCAGCCGAGTGCACCGCCCAGAGATGCAGCGCCCGTCGCAGCCGCCTCCAGGCGCGGGCTGCTCCGTTGCCGCGTGCCGCGGGGGTCGGCGGAGGTTCGTTCATGCCTGGCCGGTCGCCTGCCGGGCGGGTGCTAGTCTCTCGCTATAGGCCCCGGCTGGAAAGTTGGGCTGTTGGTTCAGCATATCATCTGCCGCACCACCCTTGGCTCGTCGCGCGCCGGGCGAGATCGGCCGCACCGCCCGCAGCAGTCGGCCCCCACTCTCGTACCAACCGTAGGTGGTAAAGCGGCAGTGCCGTACGTCGACCAAGAAGCTCAGCCACTTCTCCGGCTCGGCCTCGGCTGAAACCACCACCAGCCGGTACGGCAGCGGATCGGGGTGGAAAAAACCCACGCCGTGCTCAGACAAGTGTTTGCCCACGGCACATAGCGGACGCGCCAATGCCGTCTCTCCATCTTCGGCAACGGGCGTCACCAGCAGCAGCCGTGGAAATGAGTAGCGGTACTCGCCGCGGCGCTCTCCGAATACCGATATGGGCTGCTGCTTGAGAAGCGCCCGAACCTGGTTCAGCATCACAAACTCCGAATCACGTTTCGTCGCACGGCGGCGGGAAGACGATTCGCTCGCGGCCGTTGGGTATTCACGCAGCTTTACAGGCCGCATGCAAAGAGGGCGGACAGATTGTTCGCGGCTCAAATTGGCATGCCCCGTGAATGATAGATCGGCGGGCCTGGGGACGCGTACCGCCTGGGAGCGATGCGCCCTCTCGTCGCCCCATGCTGCACCAAGCGCGACGGCACGGCGTTGCGGCTCGATGCTGGATGGCTTGCCCGATCGTCCGCGGCGGTGCGTGCACCTGGAAGGCAACCGAACTCTAGGTCGCGTGGCGGGCCGCGTCAAATCAGTAGCGATTGCGCGAGCCGAATCCGCGCAGGCAGAACAGTCCGAGGAGCACCGTACCCAGCAGAACGAACAGCCACTCCTGCTTATTGAAGTGACCGACCTGGCGCATCACGAACTGGTAGGCTGAGGACCACATGCCGGCAACCCTCGCATGCCGAAATGGCTGCGGGGAGTGTTGGCTGGCTGCCAACACCCGCTGCCGCTGCCCCCGGCAACCCCGCCACAGCGGCAGGCCCGCCTGCTATGGCAAGTGTAGCTCAAATGACCCTTGCGGACTGGCGCCGGCACGCTAGAATTCTCTGCACCTGGGGGCGTAGCTCAATTGGTTAGAGTACCGGACTGTCGATCCGGTGGTTGCGGGTTCGAGTCCCGTCGCCCTCGTAATTAAGTGCAAGAGCCGCAAGGATTTGCGGCTCTTGCCGTTTTCAGGGGCGGCGTGGATGGCCGAAAACCCCCTCAAAACCCCCTCAATCTGAAACTGTTCGTCACCGCTTTTTGGGCTTCCCCGCCGTTCCCCCGGAGTCCCTTTCGGTCGGTCAACCGGCTCGGCGCACCACCACGAACCACACCTTAGGCCCCAGGGGCACACCGAGCCGCGACCGTCAGGGAGCGGCGGCGAGGGCCG
>FWPU01005450.1_pt1 | contig 27553 bp, 25 predicted proteins | sample 2228361 | NCBI WGS metagenome assembly FWPU01 (sample SAMEA103939777, study PRJEB20133) | metagenome
CCGCCACCATCGCCGCCCCGGGGGCCTACTTCACGGAAGGACGGGGACTTTCATGTGGCCATCGGTGGGGACTTTGACATGGCCACGGACACGTAGGGCTCGTCAGCATCCATCGCCTTGGCGAGGGCGTCGTAGGCTTCGAGGATGAGGCGCTTGGTGCGGTACTCGCCGTAGGCCTTCTCGTCCTTCTTGCGCACGATGGGGAAGGTGTCCATCACGTACTCGACCTCCTCACGGCTCAGGCCGTAGAGGTGGAAGAAGGCGGCGTCGAGCTCGGCGCGGAGGAGGGCGCGGCGCTCGGGGTCCCAGCGGAAGGGCGGCCCATCGTAGCCCACCAACGGAAGGGCCATCCGGCGGATGACGGGGTCGCCCACGCGCCCTCACCCGGACGGCCGACACAGCAGAGCGGTCTGCCACCGCTGGGCGCAGACCGAGCCGGTCGGGGCGCTCCGTCCCCTATCGACCACCTACCCCGCCACGTCGGTCATCCCCTGCTCGCGCGGGACCGGGTTGCGGCCCGCTTCTCCCGGCGAGCCCGTCTCTCCCGCTCCAGCGCCTCCCGCCGCTTGCGGGCGACCCACCGTCTGCCTCGGCGCGCGTAGTAGCGGGGTAGCTCCGGGTAGAACTCCGAGCGGATCCAGGGCAGCGCGACGGCCTCCCAGACGTCAAGACCCTCTTCGTCCATCTGCCATTCCCAGTAGCCCTCGACGGGGGAACCCCAATCGGGGACGTAGACGGACTCGATCAGCTGGACCAGTTCACGGAGCGAGAGGGGCCTGCGCGACCGCGAGGGGGTGGCCTCCAGCTCCTCTTCTCCGTCTCCCTGTCCGCCGAACAGGGCGCGGTACTCGATCCACTCCTCCCGGAAGACGGCCTCGACGGTCAGGACCGGTCCGTCCAGGGGGTCGTAGTCGATGCTCGCGATCTCCACGCCCCTGTCCTCCTCGGCCAGGAGGCGCAGGTCCTCTTCCGACAGGTCCGACCAGTAGGTCGGCGGTCGGAAGTCCATGTCGATGGGCCCCTTGGCGCGGTCCTCGCGCTCCTCCTTGCGAAGCGCCTCCTCCTTCTTCCTGTCTCGCCACTTCTCGCCGCGCCGGGTGAGCCCGAAGGTCGTCTCCACGCCCGAGCGGCCCCGGGCCTCCACCAGGCCCAGCTCCTGGGCCCGGTCCAGGAGCGCCCAGGCCTTCTCACGCAGCCCAACGGTGCGACGGAGGATGTCCCGGAAAGACACGAGACCACGCAGGTGCGCGAGGTCGAGCAGCTGGAGGAGGTCGTCCTCGGAGATGGCCGGTGGCTCGGCCGCCGCGAGGCGCACGGGCACGGCGTACGCGCGGGACAGCTCGTCGCGGACCTCGGCGACCCCGGTCGTGGCCCGAGGCGTCGGGGCCTCCGCGAGGCACCGATCGCACAGGAGCGTGATCTGCCCGTCCCAGGTGGCGTGGAGGATGGCGACGGTGGGCCGTAGCCCGCAGTCCGCGCACCGCAGGGAGATCTCGAGGGGGTACGCGTACTCGGCGCGCCAGCCGTTCTCGTGCTCGATGACCCTCCCCCAGAGGGCGACCGTGCCGTAGGCGGACGGGAGCCGGCCGTCCGGGTGCTTCCACCCGATCAACTCCCGCTCCGCGTACAACCCGCAGTCGCAGTCTGGCTCGGGGGCCCGGTGCTCGGGGTGCTCGCTGCACCGGGCTCGGACCGCCTCCCCGGCCGGCCACTCGGCGCGGCTCACGATCCCGGCGAGCCGATGGGAGTGTGTGAGATCCCACTCCCGGTGGCCGACGATCGGCTCCGTTGTGAACACGCGCTCAAGGAACGAAGGCAAGATCACCATGCCGTGGCAGCCTCCTTACTTCCCGGCACGGGGTCAGCCCGCATGCCGAGGGGGGCGCCGGCCGCCTGGAGAGCCGCACGGTCCGGGGCGGAAGCGCCCGCCGCGCGAGTCCGGGTTGGGCTCCAGGGAAGCATCGTGCGCCTACCTCGCACCGACCTGCCCCGCTCTTCAAGTGGGACGATGCTAGCGCGGGGCACCGACACCCGTCCGAGCCTTCGGCCGGTAGCCGATGTCGGCACCGGCTGGCACAACCCCGCCTCATGGAGGCTCCCTTCCTCCCCCCCGGGCTCCAGCCCGGCACCCGGATCGAGGGCGGCGTTGCTCCCCGAGCCGGTCCAGGTCCCGCCGGTCCAGGTCCTGGGTGACCGCATCCAGGTCGTGGGGGAGGGCCTCGGGAGCGGTCGGTTCCAGTGTGAGGGCATCTTCGGTCGGACGGAGAGCGAGGGCGGCCGCGTCCGCGCAAGTGGTGCGCGGGGCCACCGCCTCCATGCCGTCCGGACCTCACCCCGCGGCCATGAGCTCGGGTACCACCTGCTCCCCCTCCCCGTCGATCACCCGCACCCTCGCCCGGGCCAGGGACCCCGAGCCCATGGAGCGGCGGGCCACCTGCCACTCGTCGTGTTGCTCGACCGCCGCGGTCCTCTTCCGCGCGGCTCCTGGTTCGACCCCCGAGGGGGTCCGCGAGCGGCGGGGCTACGTGCGGGTCGACGGAACGCGGGTCACCGAGGAGACCTGCACCGAGCGGCGGAGCTTCCCCCGACGCGCCGCCTCGGGCTGTCCCGCTAGGCCCTCCGGGCCCGCATCGTGCGGATCGAGCGGCGGGCTGGCGCGCGCGGTAGGCGGAGCTCGAACGTCGTGCGAACGTCGTGCAAACACGAGCGCACCGATGTCACCGGGGTCCGCGGCGCGTAGCCTCTGAGCTGGGACGATGTATCTACCTGCGGCGACGCGGGAGGGCCCGGCGGAGCTGGCAGCCAAGAGGTCGCCCGTTCGGATCCGGTCGGGTCCACGGACCGCCCTAATCCTCGAGCGATCCGTCACCTCGGGTCCGGCGCCATCCGCGACCGGATCGCGTCCGCGGGTTCCGATCAGGCGCCGGCCGCCCGCGCGTCGGCGGCCACCCGCGTGCCGGCGCGCCGCGACCGGGCGGCGGCGAGCACCCCGGAGAGGATCAGCGCGACGCCGAGGAGCTGGAGGGGGGAGGGCGCCTCGCCGAGGATCGCGACGCCCGCGGCCACCGCGACGACCGGCTGGACGAGCAGCAGCACCGAGGTCACGGCCGCGGGCAGGCGGGGGAGCGAGACCGAGATCAGGAGCCACCCCACGACCTGGGAGCCCAGGGCGAGCGCGAGGAGCCAGCCGTGGGCCGGCCAGGACGGGACGAGGTCGAGGTCGTGGGTGGCCCACCCGGCGAGGGCGGAGGCCACCGTGGCGACGGCGGTGGCGTCGGCGAGCGGTCCCGCCGGGCGGCGGAGGTCGCTCCCGCCCTGCCGGAGGAGCAGCAGGAACCCCGCGTAGGAGAGGGCGGTGACCAACCCGAACACGACGCCCAGGGCCGGATCCTCCCCGTAGGCGCCCCTCTCGAGCACCCCCGAGATCAGCACGACCCCCGCCAGGGCCACGGGGATCGCCACCGCGAGGGACGCGTCGGGCCGCTCCCCGAGGGCAGCCCAGGCGGCGAGGGCGACGACCACGACCTGCAGGTTGGCGAGGACCGTGGCCAGGCCCGCGCCGACCGCGCCGATCGCGTGGTGCCACGAGACGAGGTCGGCGGCGAAGAAGACGCCGGCGACGAGGGCGAGGCGGCGGGCCCGGGCGGGCCGGGGCCCGAACCGGCGGTCCTCGGCCCGCGCCAGGAGCAGGAGCACGGGGACCGCGTAGCCGCAGCGGAACACGGCCGCCGTCGCCGGGCTGGCTCCCGAGAGCCGCACGAAGACCGCGGAGAACGCGATCGCCGAGCCCCCGAGGATCGCGGCGAGCATGGGGCGGCGCAGGACGGCCGCGAGGGGCCCCATCGGTCGTGGGTTCGGCACGGCCCGACGCTACCAGGAGCCCCAGGGCCCGGCCCAGACGGGGCCCGCGCAGCCCGCACGGCGGACCTCGAGGTAGAGGAGCTGGATCTCCCGCGCGGGGTCGGCGCCGAGCTCCGCGGCCAGGAGCCGGCGGCACCGCTCGGAGGCCCGGCCGCGATCCAGGACCACGCGAAGGACGTCCACGGGCTGGAGGTCACGCGGGAACAGGCGATGGCCCAGGTCCGCCCGATCCAGGGCTGAGCGTCGGGCTCCCGCGTTCCACGACCTCCCACCGGGGCCGGGGTAGCATCGCCCCGGGCCGGACGGGCCGGCCCGGGGACGCGTGGCGACGGTCCTGGTTATCGAGGACGAGTGGGTGCTCGGCCAGGTCCTCGAGCAGGTGCTCGGGGCGGCCGGGCACGACGTGGTCATCGCCCGGACCCTCGCCGCGGCCCGCGAGCGCCTCCGGGCGGGCGGGGTCGACCTCGTCCTGCTCGACGTGAACCTCCCCGACGGCAGCGGGCTCGAGTTCCTCCCCGAGCTCCGGGGCGAGCTCGGGGTCCGGGTCCCGGTGCTGATCCTCTCGGGGATGAAGCAGGAAGACAGCGTGGTCCGGGGCCTGGAGATCGGGGCCGACGACTACGTGACGAAGCCCTTCAGCCCCCGGGAGCTCCTGGCCCGGATCGGCCGGTGGACCCGGGGGTAGCCCGTGTGGCGCCGGTTCGGGGACGTCGCCTTCGGCGCGCTGATCGGGGTGGCGATCACGCTCGAGGCGGTCCCCCTCGCCATCCTCACCTGGGCGCTCGCGCGCCGCGCCGCCGACGAGCTCGGCGCCCCCGAGCTGCAGGCGACCCTGGTGGGGGCCGTCGCGTCCACCGCCCTCGGCCTCGTGCTCGTGACCGGGTACGTCCTGGCCTACCAGGTCGTGAGCGAGGGGCGGGAACGCCTCCTGCGGGAGCGGCGCGAGGCGTGGGTGGGGCGGTGGATCCGGGTCCTGTTCCAGGGGGAGCCCCCGCCCGCGGCGCCGCTCGACCGCCCGGCCGCCGAGGCGCTCCTCGAGGTCCGGGAGGTCCTGCGGGGGACCGAGGGCCAGGAGGTGTCCCAGCTGATCCGGCGCTACGGCCTCGCCGACGCCCTCCGCCGACGGGCCGGGGCGGGATCGGTGAGCCAGCGCCTGGAGGCCCTCGAGGGGCTGGCCCGGGCCAGGCTCCCCGAGACCCTGCCGGACGCCGTGGCGCTGATGGGCGACCCCGAGCCGGCGCTGCGGGTGGCCGCCGCGCGGACCGCCGCCCGGATCCTGGGGGAGACGCCCCCCGGCCCGGCCCGGGACGAGGGGGCCGGGGCCTTCGCCCGGGCGCTCCAGCGCCACCGGCTCCCGGCGGGGGTGGTCGAGGAGGTGCTCCTCCTGGTCGAGGACGCGGCCACCTCGGTCGTGGCCCACCTGCTGCACGGCCCGGAGGCCACCGCGACCTCGGTGCGGGCGGGGCTCGAGGTGGCGGGCAGGTTCAAGCTCCACGGGTTCGTCGAGGAGGTGGCGGTCCACGTCGAGCACGGGGACCCGGAGGTCCGGGCCGCAGCGCTCCGCGCGCTCGCGCGGATGGCCTACGTCCCCCCGGAGGCCGAGGGCGCCGTGCTCCGGGCGACCCGGGACCCGGTGGAGTTCGTCCGGGTCAACGCCTGCCGGGCGGCGCGGCTGGCCCGGCCCGGAGACGCGCTCCCGGCGCTCTGGGAGCGGCTGGCGGACCCATCCTGGTGGGTCCGGCGGGCGGCCGCCGAGAGCATGGCCGCGATGGGCCCGGCGGGGGCGGCCGAGCTGCGCCGGGCGGCCCGGGAGCACCCGGACCGGTACGGGCGGGACATGGCCGCCCAGGTGCTCAGGGACGCGGGCCTGGGGGAGGTGGCGTGACGCGCCGCCGGACGGGGACGCCGTGAGCCTCGAGGCGCTCGTGCAGGGGTTCCAGCTCTTCGTCCTGGGCTACTTCGCCGCGCTGAACGCCCTCTACGCGTTCTTCAGCTACGTCGGGCTGCGGACCGTGGTCGTGTACTCGCGCGAGCTGTCCGAGGTGGCCCTCAGGGACCTCCTGGAGCAGGAGGTCTACAAGCCCGTGTCGATCCTCGTCCCCGCCTACAACGAGGAGCGGAGCATCGTGGCGAGCGTCCGCTCGTTCGTCTCGCTCCAGTTCCCGCTCTTCGAGGTCGTCGTGGTCTCCGACGGCTCGACGGACCGGACGGTGGACGTCCTGGTCGAGGCCTTCGCGCTCGTGGAGGACCCGCGGATCTACGCCCGCGCCCTCCCCACCCGCCCGGTCCGGCGGGTGCTCCGCTCGCTCCGCCACCCGAACCTCGTGGTGATCGACAAGGAGAACGGGGGGAAGGCGGACGCCCTCAACGCCGCGCTGAACGCCGCCCGGTACCCGCTCGTCGCGCCGGTCGACTCCGACTCGCTCCTCGACCCCCAGGCCGTCCTCCGGGCCTCCCGCCTGTTCGTCGAGGACGACCGGGTGCTGGCGGTGGGGGGGACGGTCCGACCCCTCAACGGGGCGGTGACCCGCGGGGGGAGGGTGGTGGAGCTCCGCATGCCCCGGCGGTGGGTCGAGCGGCTCCAGGTCGTGGAGTACGCCCGGGCCTTCTTCCTGGGGCGGGCCGGGTGGACCCGGTTCGGGGCGCTCCTCATCATCTCCGGCGCCTTCGGGCTGTTCCGCCGGGACGCCGTCATCCGGGTGGGCGGGTTCTGGACCGGGACGGTGGGGGAGGACATGGAGGTCGTGATGCGCCTCCACAAGGAGTTCCGCCGCGCCGGCCAGCCCCACGTGGTCGCCTTCACGCCGGACCCGATCTGCTGGACCGAGGTCCCCTCCGACCTCCGGACGCTCCGGCGCCAGCGGAACCGGTGGCACCGGGGACTGTGGACGAACCTCTGGCGCCACCGGGACATGCTGCTGAACCCGCGGTACGGGAGGCTCGGGCTCCTCGCCGTCCCCTACTTCTGGGCCTTCGAGGGGCTCGGGCCGATCGTCGAGGTCGCCGGGTACGCGATGCTCGCGGTCTCCGCGCTCACCGGGACCCTGAACGTCTCGTTCGCGCTCCTGTTCCTCGCGCTCGCCGTCCTCTACGGGGTGCTCCTGTCCCAGATCGGGGTCGGGGTCGAGGCGTTCCTCCTCCAGCGCTACCCCAGGGTGTCGGACCGGCTGGTCCTCCTGGCCGCCGCCTTCCTCGAGTTCGCGGGGTTCCGCCAGCTGCTCGCCCTCGAGCGGTTCGCCGCCACGTTCCGGGTCGGGCGGCGGGAGTGGGGCGAGATGCGCCGGGTGGGGATCCCGGCCGAGGGGGGTCCGGCCCGCTAGCGCTCCGCTACCATCCAAGGACCATGTCCGATACGGCGCGCCGCTACGACCCGTCCGAGATCGAGCCCCGGTGGGTGGCCCGCTGGGAGGAGGAGGGCCTGTACCGGGCGGCGGGGGACGGCTCGAGGCCGAAGTTCTACGCGCTCGACATGTTCCCCTACCCCTCGGGCGACCTCCACATGGGGCACGCCGAGGCGTTCTCCGGCGGCGACGCGATCGCGCGGTTCCGGTGGATGCAGGGCTACGACGTGCTCCACCCGATCGGGTGGGACGCGTTCGGGCTCCCGGCCGAGAACGCGGCGATCAAGCGCGGGGTCCACCCCAAGGAGTGGACCTACGCGAACATCGAGCAGCAGCGCCGCTCGTTCAAGCGGATGGGGATGTCGTTCGACTGGTCGCGGCAGTTCAACACCTGCGACCCCGGGTACTACCGCTGGACCCAGTGGCTGTTCCTCAAGCTCTACGAACGGGGGCTCGCCTACCGCAAGCTCGCCCCCGCCAACTGGTGCCCGAGGGACCAGACGGTCCTCGCGAACGAGCAGGTCGTGAACGGGGCCTGCGAGCGGTGCGGGACGCCGGTGGTCCGCCGCGACCTCATCCAGTGGTTCTTCAAGACCACGGAGTACGCCCAGCGCCTCCTCGACGACATGGACCAGCTGCAGTGGCCGGAGCGGGTCCTCACGCTCCAGCGGAACTGGATCGGACGCTCCGAGGGGGCCGAGGTCCGCTTCGAGATCGCGGAGACCGGGGACGAGGTCCCGGTCTTCACGACCCGCCCCGACACGCTGTGGGGGGTGACGTTCTTCGTGTTCGCCGCCGAGCACCCGCTGGTGCCCAAGCTCGCCGAGGTCGGCGGGACGGCCGAGGAGGCGCGGGCGCTCCTCGAGCGGCTCCAGGCGACGCCCCTCACGAACCGCGAGCAGGCCGAGAGCCGCGAGGGCGTGCCGCTCGGCGTGCACGCGGTGAACCCGGTGAACGGCGAGGAGGTCCCCTGCTTCGTGGCCCCCTACGTGCTGATGGAGTACGGGACGGGGGCCGTGATGGGCGTGCCCGCCCACGACCAGCGGGACTTCGAGTTCGCCCGGGCCCACGGCCTCCCGGTGCGAATCGTGATCCGCCCGCCCGGGGGCGAGCTGGACCCCGCGGCGATGGCCGAGGCCTGGGCCGGGGAGGGCGTGATGGTGAACTCCGGCCCCTTCGACGGGACCCCCTCGCCGGAGGGGATCCCCCGGGTCGCCGCGTGGCTCGAGGAGAAGGGGGTCGGCCGGCCCGCGGTCACCTACCGGCTCCGGGACTGGCTGATCTCGCGGCAGCGGTACTGGGGGGCGCCGATCCCGATCGTCCACTGCGAGGCGTGCGGGGAGGTGCCGGTCCCGGAGGAGGACCTCCCGGTGCTCCTCCCCGACGACGTGGACTTCCAGCCCGGCGGGGAGTCCCCGCTCGCCCGCCACCCCACCTGGAAGCACGTGGCCTGCCCCCGCTGCGGGCGGGAGGCGACCCGCGACGTGGACACGATGGACACGTTCGTCGACTCCTCCTGGTACTTCTTCCGGTACTGCTCGCCCCACGAGGAGGACCGCGCCTTCGACCCCGAGGCGGTGCGGTACTGGATGCCGGTGGACCAGTACACGGGCGGGGTCGAGCACGCCGTGCTCCACCTGCTCTACGCCCGTTTCTTCACCAAGGCCCTCCACGACATGGGGCTCGTGCCGTTCGTCGAACCCTTCACGCGCCTCATGAACCAGGGGCAGGTGATCTACGGTGGGGCGGCGATGTCGAAGTCCAAGGGCAACATCGTCGAGCCCATGCCGATCGTGGAGCGCTGGGGGGCCGACACGATGCGCCTCACGATGCTGTTCGCCGGGCCCTTCGAGGACGACATCGACTGGAAGCTGATCGCCCCGGACCCCGATAGGCCGCCCCCCGTCTACCACTTCCTGAACCGGCTGTGGCGGACGGTGTGCGACGCGGCGGCGTCGGACGCCCCCGAGCCCGAGGCCCTCGTCGGGCTCCGCCACCGGACGGTGCGGGTCGTGACCGCGGACTACGAGCGGTACCGGTTCAACACCGCGATCTCGCGGATGATGGAGCTCACGAACGAGATCCGGCGCACGCTCGACGCGGGCGGGGGGGCCAGGGCGTCGGCCGAGGTGCTCGTGCAGCTCCTGGCCCCGATGGCGCCGTTCATCGCCGAGGAGCTGTGGCGGGAGGTCCTGGGCCACCCCACGAGCGTCCACACGTCGTCCTGGCCGACCTTCGACCCCGAGCTCGCGAGGGAGGAGCGGGCGACGCTCGTCGTGCAGGTGGACGGGAAGGTGCGCGACCGGATCGAGGTCGACGCCGACGCCGACGAGGAGACCTGCCGGGCCCTGGCGGAGGCGTCGGAGAACGCCCGGCGGGCGATCGGGGAGCGGCGGGTCGTGAGGGTCGTGGTCCGTCCGCCGCGCCTCGTGAACCTCGTCACCGCGGCCTGAGCCGCGGAACCGGGGCTCGCGGCGTGACCCGGATCACTGCGCGGGGCGGCGTTCCGCGCTAGCCTGGCCCCACCCTCCCCCGCGGACCTGACGCGTCGGGGAGGATGTCCGAACCCTCGCTCCGGGAACGGTTGGCGTCGCTCTCCCGGGCCGAGCTCGGGGGGCTCGCGCTGCTCGTGGCCGCGACCCTGGCCGGCGGTGGGCTGTGGTACGTCCGCTCGCTCCCCCGCCCGGTGGAGGTGCGGGCGGCCGTCGCGGAGGCGCCGCCGTCCCCCTCGCCGTCGCCCTCCCCGGCCCCGGTGCTGGTCCACGTCGCGGGCTGGGTCCGCCGGCCGGGGGTCTACGAGCTCGGGCAGGGCGACCGGGTGATCGATGCGATCCGGGCAGCCGGGGGCCCGCGCAAGGGGGCGAACCTGGACGCGCTCAACCTGGCGGCGCCCCTGGCCGACGGCGCCCAGGTCCTCGTCCCGCGGGAGGCGGCCCCGGCGGCCCCGGGCTCCGCGCCCCCCACGGGCGCCGCCGGAGGGCCGGCGGGGCTCGTGAACGTGAACACCGCCACCGAGGCCGAGCTCGAGACCCTCCCGGGGATCGGCCCGGTCCTCGCGGCCGCGATCGTCCGGTACCGGGCCGAGCACGGCCCCTTCACCTCGGTGGAGCAGCTCGAGGAGGTGAGCGGGATAGGGCCCGCCACCCTCGCCGAGATCCGGGACCTGGTGACGGTGTGACGGGCTGGCTCGCGCCCGCCGCCGCCGCGGCCCTGTGGGCCGGGATCCTGGCCTGGGAGGTGGTGGGGGGGCCGGGCCAGCGGTGGGCGGCGTTCCTCTGCTCCGGGCTCGGGCTGCTGCTGCTCGCGGCGCGGGCCGCGCCCCGACCGGTGCCGCACCCGGGGATCCTCGCTCGGGTCGCGCCGGCCGGGCCCGGGCCCCGGGACGCGGTCGCCGCGCCCCGGCTCGGTCGCGGCCGGGGTCCCCCCGCCGTCCTCGTGGCGCTGGTCCTCGCGGGCGCCTTCTCGGTCGGCGCGGGGTGGGGCGGCCTGGCCGCGCGGGCGGTGGAGGCGTCGCCCGTGGCGGCCCTCGCCCCCCGGAAGGTCGAGGTCGCAGGGACGCTCCGCTCGGACCCCCGCCGGACGCCATCGGGGTGGTCGGTCGACGTCCGGGCGGCCGCGGTGGCCTGGCCGGGGGGACGGCTCGAGCCCGGCGGTCGGCTGTACGCGCGCGGCCGGGGGGCGCCGCCGCCCGCCGTCCGCGGCGACCTGGTCCGGCTCGAGGGGACCCTGGAGGTGCCGGAGGACCCGGGCTTCCGCACCTGGCTCCGCCGGCGGGCGCTCGCCGCCGCCCTCCGGGTCTCCGCCGTCGAGCGGGTGGGCCCGGCCCCGGGGCTCGTCGCCCGGTGGGCCCAGGAGGTCCGGGCCCTCGTGGGCCGCCGGGTCCGCGCCCTCCTCCCGCCGCGGGAGGCGGGCCTCGTGCTCGGGCTCGCGCTCGGGGACGAGCGGTGGCTGGACCCGGGCGTCGAGGAGGACTTCCGGGCGAGCGGCCTCTCCCATCTGCTCGTGGTCTCCGGCGGGAACGTCGCGATGGTGCTCGCGCCGATCCTCGCCGTGGGGGTCGCCCTCGGGCTCCGCGGGTGGTGGCGGGCGGGCCTTGGGCTGGCCGCCGTGGGCTTCTTCGCCCTCGTCACGGGGGGAGAGCCCTCCGTGCTCCGGGCCGGCGTCATGGCGGCCCTCGCGCTCGCGGGATCCGCGCTCGGCCGCCCCGGGAGCACCGCGGCGGGCCTCGGGACGGCGGTGCTCGTCCTCCTGCTCCTCGACCCGTCGCTCGCCTGGTCCGTCGGCTTCCAGCTGTCGGCGGCCGCGACCGGCGGCATCGCGGCCCTCGCCGGCCCGCTCGCCTCCCGCCTCCGGGCGCTGCCCCGCTCCGTCGCCATCGCCGCCTCGGCGACGATCGCCGCGCAGGCGGGGGTGGCGCCGCTGCTCCTGTTCCACGTGCACGAGCTGCCGCTCTCCGGGCTGCCCGCGAACGTCCTCGCGTTCCCGGCGGTGGCCCCGGCGCTGCTCCTCGGGCTCGCGGCGGCGGGGCTCGGCGCGGTCTGGGAGCCCCTGGGACGGCTCGCCGCCCTCCTCGCGCTGGTGCCGCTCCGCTACCTCGAGGCGGTGGCGCACCGGGCGGCGACCTCCCCGCTGCCCTGGATCACGGGGGGAGGGGCGGCCACCCTCGTGCTCGGCGGGCTCGCCGTGGCCGGGGCGGCCTGGTGGGTCCGGGCCCGCCGCCGCCTGCCGCGGTCGGCGGTGGTCCTCCTCTGCGCGCTCCTCCCGGTCCTCGTCTGGGGCCGCGCCGTCGGCGCGGGGCCGCCGGACGGGCTCACGGTGCGGTTCTTCGACGTCGGGCAGGGGGACGCGGCCCTGGTGCGATCGCCCGCCGGCGCCACGGTCCTCGTGGACGGGGGGCCGGACCCTCGCGCGGTCGCCACCGAGCTCGCGGCGCTCGGGGTCCGCCGGCTCGACGCGGTCGTCGCGACCCACGCGCACGCCGACCACCTGGAGGGCCTCCCCGCGGTGCTCGCCAGGTTCCCGGTGGGGGTCGTGCTCGAGCCGGGGTGCCCGGCCGACGCTCCGTCCTACGACGCGCTCCTGGACGCGATCTCGCGGGCCGGGGTCCGGGTCCTCCACCCCCGGGCCGGGGACCGGATCGTGGTGGGCGACCTCGTGCTCGACGTGCTCTCGCCCCCGGCCTGCTTCCGCGGGACCGACTCGGACCCCAACAACGACTCGCTCGTGGTCCGCCTGGCCCGCGGCGACGACGTCGTGCTGTTCGCGGGCGACGCCGAGGAGCCGGCGCAGGAACTGCTCCTCGGCCTCGGCCCCGGGCTCCGCGCCGACGTGCTGAAGGTGCCGCACCACGGCGGCGACACCTCGCTCGACGCCTTCCTCGCCGCGGTCGGCCCGGAGGTGGCGGTGGTGAGCGTGGGGGAGGACAACCCGTACGGACACCCCGCGCCGGGCGTGCTGGCCGCGCTCCGCGCGACCGGCGCCCGGGTCCTGCGCACCGACCTCGCCGGCGACGTCGTGGTCCGGTTCTCGGGCGGGGGCCGCCTGCTAGCATCCGCCTCGACGACGTGATCCCCCGCGAGCCGTGACGCGCCCACGACGCCCGCCCCCCGTGCTGCTCCTGTGGGGCGAGGACCCGTTCCTGCTCCGGGAGGCGGCGCTGGAGGCGCTCGGGGGGGTGCGCCCCCGCGAGGTGGAGGGCGCCGCCTGGGCCGGGGGGGAGCTCGCCGACCTCGCCACCCCCTCGCTCTTCGGCGAGGCCCGCGCGCTCCTCGTGACCGACGCCCGGGCCCTCCCCGAGGCCGCGCACCGGGAGCTCGCGGCCTACCTCGCGGCGCCCGCGCCGGACGCCTCGCTCGTGCTCTGCGTCGCGGTCCCCGAGCGCGGCCGACCGCCGGCGGCCCTCCTGCGCCTGGTCGAGGGGGTCGGGGAGGTCCGGGAGGTGCGGGTGCCGAGGAAGGACCTGCCGGGCTGGGTCCTGGGCCGGGCCCGCGCCGGGGGGGTGGAGCTCGCCCCGGAGGCCGCCCAGGCCCTGGTCGAGACGGTGGGCGAGGACCCCGGCGCGCTCGACCAGGCCGTCCGCCAGCTCGGGGCGGCCTTCCCCGGCGAGCGGGTGGGGAGGGACCTGGTCCTCCGCCAGTTCCGGGGGCTCGGCGAGCAGCACGTCTGGGACCTGTGCGACCGGGCGTTCGGCAGGGACCTGCCGGGGGCGATCCGCGCGCTCCGCTCGATCCTCGAGGCCCGCGGCGACCCCCTCCTCGTCCTCGGAGGGGTGGCCGCCCGCCTCCGCGACCTGGTCCGGGTGCGGGCCCTGCCCGAGCGGATGCCCCCCGCCGAGCTGGCGCGGGCCGCGGGCCTGCGGTTCGAGTGGCAGGCCAGGCGCCTGCGCGAGCAGGCCCGGCGGTTCCGGGAGGAGGAGCTCGCGGCGCTCCACGGGGAGGTCGTCGCGGCCGACCGGGCCCTCAAGTCCGGGGCGCCCGAGGACGTGGTGCTCGCGGCGCTCGTGGCGGCGATCGCCGGCGGCGGCTGAGGGTCAGGAGGCCTGGGCCTCGGCCGGGGGCCGCGCCGCCTTGGCCAGGGCCCGGGCCAGCCGGGACTTGCGGCGGGCCGCCGCCCGCTTGTGGATCACGCCCTTGGCCGCCGCCTCGTCGAGCTTCCAGGCCGCCACCCGGTAGGCCTCGGCGGCCCGGTCGAGGTCGCCCTCGGCCGCGGCGAGCCGGACCTTCTTGGCGAAGGTCTTGAGCGCGGTCCGGACCGACTTGTTCCGGAGCCTGCGGCGCTCGTTCTGGCGGTTCCGCTTGATCTGGGACCGGATGTTCGCCACGGCGTCCGAGTGTACCAGCGGGGCCCGACCGCCCGGCCGCCCGACCCCCCTGCCGCCCGGCCCCCCGGCCGCGTCCCGTACGATGGCCGGACGTGACCGAGACCTCGAGGATCCGGAACTTCTGCATCGTGGCCCACATCGACCACGGGAAGTCCACGCTGGCCGACCGGCTCCTCGAGCTCACCCACGCGGTCTCCGAGCGGGAGATGCGGGAGCAGTTCCTGGACCGGATGGACCTCGAGCGGGAGCGTGGCATCACGATCAAGGCCCAGGCGGTCCGCCTGGCCCACGAGCGGGACGGGGTCCCCTACGTGCTGAACCTGATCGACACCCCGGGGCACGTGGACTTCACCTACGAGGTCTCCCGGTCGCTCGCGGCCTGCGAGGGCGCGATCCTGCTGGTGGACGCGGCGCAGGGGATAGAGGCCCAGACCCTCGCCAACTTCCACCTCGCGCGCGACGCCGGGCTCGTGGTGGTGCCGGCGGTGAACAAGATCGACCTGCCGGCGGCCGCCCCCGACCGGGTGGCGCGCGAGCTGGCCGAGCTCGTGGGCTGCGCCGAGGACGAGGTGCTCCGGGTGTCGGCGAAGACCGGGGCCGGCGTCCCCGCGCTGGTCGAGGCCGTGATCGACCGGGTCCCCCCGCCCTCGGGGCGGCGGGAGGACCCGCTCCGGGCGCTGATCTTCGACTCCGCCTACGACCCCTACCGGGGCGTCGTCGCCTACGTCCGCGTGGTCGACGGGGTGCTCCGGTCCCGCTCGAGGATCCGGTTCATGGCCGTGGGCCTCGAGGTGGAGTGCGAGGAGGCGGGGGTGATGGCCCCCGACCCCGTCCCGGTGCCCGAGCTCGGGCCCGGCGAGGTCGGCTACCTGGTCACGGGGGTGCGGGACGTCCGCCAGGCCAAGGTCGGCGACACGATCACCGGTGCGGGGAAGGCGGCGGCCCGCGAGCCCCTCCCCGGCTACCGGGAGCCGAAGCCGATGGTCTGGAGCGGCCTCTACCCGGCCGAGGGCGGGGACTACACGGCGCTCCGCGACGCGCTCGAGAAGCTCCGGTTGAACGACGCGGCGCTCGTGTTCGAGCCCGAGACCTCGAAGGCCCTTGGGTTCGGGTTCCGCTGCGGCTTCCTCGGCCTCCTCCACATGGACATCGTGAAGGAGCGCCTGGAGCGGGAGTTCGGCCTCGAGCTGATCGCGACGGCCCCGAACGTGGAGTTCCACGTGGTCCGCGGGGACCGGGTGACGGTCGTGCACAACCCGAGCGAGATGCCGCCCCCCGGCACCTACGACCGGGTGGAGGAGCCCGTGGTGCTCGCCACGATCATCACGCCCAAGGAGCACCTCGGGCCGGTGATGGACCTCTGCCGCTCGCGGCGGGGGGAGCTCATGGACATGCGCTACCTCTCGCCCGAGCGGGTGGAGCTCCACTACCTCCTGCCGCTCGCCGAGATCATCTTCGACTTCTTCGACCAGCTGAAGTCCCGGACCCGGGGCTACGCCTCGCTCGACTACGAGCACTGGGGCTACGAGCCCGCCGACCTCGTCCGGGTCGACCTCCTGCTGCACGGCGAGCCGGTCGACGCCTTCTCCGCCGTCGTGCACCGGGAGAAGGCCTACCCCTACGCCCGGCGGATGGTGGAGCGGCTCAAGGAGCTGATCCCCCGGCAGCTCTTCGACGTCGCGATCCAGGCGGCGATCGGCTCGCGGGTGATCGCCCGGGAGACGGTGAGGGCGAAGCGGAAGGACGTCCTCGCGAAGTGCTACGGGGGCGACGTCACGCGGAAGCGGAAGCTCCTCGAGAAGCAGAAGGCCGGGAAGGCCAGGCTCCGGCGGGTGGGGAAGGTGGACGTGCCCCAGGAGGCCTTCATCGCGGCGCTCCGCGTGGACCAGCGGACGGAGGCGAGGTGACGGTGGACGTGGCGCGGGGCGATCGGCGCCCGCCGGCCGGGCTCTACGTCCACGTCCCGTTCTGCCTCACCCGCTGCGGCTACTGCGACTTCAACGCCTACGCGGGGCTCGGGCACCTCGCGCCGCGCTACGCCGCGGCGCTCCGGCGGGAGGCGGACCTGGCGGCGCCGGCCTGGGAGGGGGAGCGGTTCGCCTCGGTCTTCTTCGGGGGCGGGACGCCGACCACGATGGACCCGGGGCTCCTCCTCGGCGTGCTGGCCCACCTCCGGGCGCGGTTCGACCTCGCCGGTGGGGCCGAGGCCACGGTGGAGGCGAACCCCGACACCGTCGACGTCCGCTCCCTGGCCAGGCTCCGGGCGGGCGGCGTGACCCGGCTCTCGCTCGGCGCCCAGTCGTTCGACCCCGCGGTCCTCGCGGCCCTGGAGCGTGTCCACGGGCCGGCGAGCGTCCGGCGGGCCTTCGCCGCGGCCCGGGAGGCCGGCTTCGGGAACGTGAACCTGGACCTGATCTACGGGGCGCACGGCGAGACCCTGGCTTCCTGGCGGCGGACCCTGGAGGAGGCGATCGCCCTCGGCCCCAAGCACGTCTCCGCCTACGCGCTCACGGTGGAGCCCGCCACGCCGCTCGGGCGGAAGGTGGCCGCCGGGCTCGTCCCCGCCCCCGACCCCGACCTCCAGGCCGACATGTTCGAGCTCGCGTGCGAGCTCCTCCGGGCGGCCGGCTACCGCCACTACGAGGTGTCGAACTGGGCCCGGCCGGGGTTCGAGTGCCTCCACAACCTCGGGTACTGGGAGCGGCGGCCGTACCTCGGCCTGGGCGCGGGGGCGCACTCGGCCCGGGGGGACCGCCGGTGGTGGAACCTCCGCCCGCCCCTCGCGTACCTCGAGGCGGTGGAGGCGGGCCGGCTCCCGGTGGGCGGGGAGGAGCGGCTCGGGCCCGAGGAGGTGCGCCTCGAGGAGGCGTTCCTCCGGCTGCGCACGTTCCGGGGGTTGCCGGCGGCGGAGGTCCCGGCCGGGGCGGCCGAGGAGCTGATCGAGCGGGGGCTCCTCTCCCGCTCCGACGGCCGCGTCGTCCCCACCGAGCGGGGCATGCTCCTGCTGAACGAGCTCGTCCTGGCCCTCGCCGCCTGACCCCTACCAGCGGGGGCGGGCCCCGCAGACCGGCGCGGCCGGGTCCCAGCCGCGGATCTCGTCCAGGGACGACGTCTCCACGTCGCGCGTCCCGACGATCCCGAGGGACGATCCCTCCAGCCGGAGGGTGACTTCGTGGGCCTTCCAGACGGCGTCGGGCGAGTCGTGCGGCTCCTCGCGGGCCTCCGCGTAGACGAGCACCCGCCCCTCCGGGTGCGGCGCGCAGGCCAGCCCGGCCACCTCGAAGGCGTCCCCTCCGCGCCACAGCTGCGGCGGCGCCCCGGGCTCGAGGCCGACGGCAGGATCGCCCTCCCCGTGGAGGACCATCGGCACCACCGCCAGGCCATCCGCGCCGGCCTCGCCGCCGACCACCACGTCGTACAGCCGGAGCCCCACGATGCTGAACTGGACGTTCGCCACCAGGACCTCCGACGTGCCGTCCCCGTCCACGTCCGGCGCGGCGTACGCCGTGCAGAACGGGTCGCACCCGGGGAGGTCGAGGGAGACGTCCGCCGCCCCGTCGCCCCCGACGTCGACGGCCAGGACCTGTTCCGCCCGCTCGATCCGCGGGCACGGCCCACCCGGCGGGACCCTGGAGGCGACGTAGGCGACCCCCTGCCGGTCCCCGGCGAACGTGCCGGGCACGGACGTCACGTCACAGACGAGGAAGCCGAGGCCGATGTCCTCGCCCACGGTCGGCGGTGCGGTCGCGCCGGGGGTCGCGGTCGCCTCCGGCGTGGGCGTGGCGGTCGCTCCAGGCGTGGGCGTGGCGGTCCCGTCGACCACGCTCCCGGCCGGCGGTCGGACCCCCCAGGCGATCCCGTACTGGCCGGGGCAGTCCTCCGAGCCTGGCGAGGAGAGGAGGCTCCGGTCCTCCAGGGTCACGACGTCCACCACCCGGAGGTGGCAGACGGACCCCGGGAACCCCGGATCGACCTGCCGGACCGCGTAGGCGATCATCTCGCCGTCAGGCGACCAGGCGGGCCCGTACTCGTTCCCCGGGCCCGTGGTGATCCGGGTCCTCCCGGTCCCGTCCGCGTTGATCAGGAAGAGGTCGAGCGATCCGTCGGCGTTCTCCGCCACGAACGCGATCGTCCGCCCGTCCGGCGACCACGCCGGAGCGGTCTCCGAGACCTCGGGTGTGGCCGTCACGTTCACGAGCTCGTCGAACCCCTGGCCGGCGGGGATGGTCTCGGTGGCGTCGTACGAGCCTGGGACCGGCGCGACGTAGATGTACCAGGGTCCCCGGTCCTGGCTCGCGCCGATGAAGCCCTGGAACGAGATGCGGGACCCGTCGGCCGACCACGTGGGCCGGGCGACGTCGATCCCATCGGTGCCCGGGACGAGCCGGAAGTCGCCGCGTGCCAGATCGAGGACGTAGATCCCGTACGGGCCGCCCGGGGAGCCGGCGAACGCGATCCGGGTCCCGTCCGGCGACCACGCCGGGTCGCGCACCACGATGGGGTCGGTGAGCCAGGTGGGGGGGCCTCCTTCGGCCGGCACCGTGGCCAGGACGGCCCGGCCCTCCTCCGCCGAGGGGATCGTGTGCACGACGAGCACGGTGCGTCCGTCCGGGGAAGCCGCGGGGTCGGTGTACGTGGACGCCCCCTCCGGCGTGAGCTGCCGCGGTTCCCCTCACTCCGGCGGGAGCGCGAACAGGTGGACACCTCCCCCGGACCGAGCGGAGACGACGATGAGCCCGTTCGCCGAGCCTGACGGAGCGGCCGGCTCGTCGCGACGGCCCGCGAAGATCCTGGCCAGGCCGTACGTCCCGGCGATCGTCCCGGCGACGACGGCGGCGGCCAGGGCGAGGGCCTCCGCGCGGCGGATGAGGCGGCGGCGACGCAGCCGCCGCCGGACGGACCCGAGCGGGTCCTCCGCCGCCGGGGGCGGGGCGAGCCGGGGAGCTCCTCGCGGAGCAGGTCATCGAGGCGCGACATCCGTGGTCTCCTCCTCCTCGTCGAGCGCGAGCGCCCTGGCGAGGGCGCTGCGGGCGCGGTGGAGCGAGGTCTGCACGGTCCCCTCCGAGACCCCGAGCGTCCCCGCGATCTCCCCCACGGGGAGCCCGAGGTGGTAGCGGAGGACGACCACCTCGCGCCGGCGGCGGGGGAGCGCGGCCAGGGCCCGGCCCAGGTCCACCCGGGACTCCGCCCCCGCGGCCTCGGCGGTCCGGACGGGCGGGCTCCACGCGGCGAGCCGCTCCCGGGCCCGGAGCTCGGCCCGGAGCCGTCGGAACGCGCTCCGCGACAGGTTCATCGCCGCCCTCGTCACCCAGGCGGGCAGGGAGCCGATGTGCTCCCCGCGCTCGCTCCGCTCCCAGGCCCGGGCGAGGGCCTCCTGCACGGCGTCCTCGGCCGCCGCGCGGCTCCCCGCGACCAGGGCCACCGCGCCCACCATCCGCGGGTACTCGGTCGCGAGGAACGCCCTGATCGTCCCCTCGTCCAGGCGGAGCCCCCTCGGTCCGTTCCACCCAGGAAGACGCGCCGAGCCTGCCGGAGGTTGACGCGCCGGGCAAGTCGGCCCGTCAGGCCCGTTCCCGCCGCCGGGCGCCAGCGGCCTCGGCCGGCGAGCCCTCCCGCGGGCTGTTAGCACTCCGGTCCTCAGAGTGCTAAACATAGGTGGATGGCGGAGCGCACCACCGAGCTCGGTCCCCGGAAGGCCGCGGTCCTGCGGGCCGTGGTCGAGGAGTACGTCCGCACCGGCGAGCCCGTCGGGAGCGAGACGATCGCCGAGCGGGCGGGCCTCGGGGTCTCCCCGGCCACGATCCGCAACGAGATGGCGGCCCTCGAGGAGCTCGGGTACCTCTCGCACCCCCACACCTCGGCCGGCCGGATCCCCACGGACCTCGGCTACCGCTACTACGTCGACCAGCTCCCCGGCGCGCTCCGGCTGCGGGAGGCGCAGCGGCGGGCGATCGCGGGCTTCTTCGCCGAGACCATGCTCGACCTCGAGGAGGTGCTCCGGGGCACGACCCGCCTGCTCTCGCGGCTCACCCAGTACGCGGGCCTGGCCGTCCCGCCCTCGATCGCCGAGGAGCCGATCCTCCGCCTGGAGCTCGTCGACATGGGCTCGGCCCTCATGGTCCTCGTGGTCGGCCAGCACGGGCGGGTCGACAAGCGGGTCTTCGACCGCCCCCGCGACCTCGCCGAGGGCGTGGTGGCCGAGGTCGAGCGGAAGCTCGCGTCGGTCCGGGGGGAGACGCTCGCCGGGGCGGGCGCCCTGGCCCTGCGGCTCGCCGCCGAGGCCCCCGAGGAGCAGCGGGAGCTGCTCCGCGCGGTCGCCGAGGCGCTCGGGGAGCTCCAGCGCGCCGCGCAGCCCCACGTCCTCGTGGGGGGCGTGGCGAACCTGGCCGAGGACGTGGCCCACTGGCGGGGGGAGACGGTCCGGCGGCTGCTCGAGGCCCTGGAGCGGGAGTCCTCGCTGCTCCGGCTGCTCCGGGAGGCCGGGACCCTGGGCGACGTCTCGGTGACGATCGGGGCCGAGCACCCCGCGACCGGGGAGTGGGACGCGTCGCTCGTGGCGGCCCCCTTCCACGCGGGGAGGACGCCGCTCGGTACGATCGGGGTCGTGGGCCCGACCCGGATGGATTACTCGACGGCGGTGGCCACGGTGCGGGCCGTGGCCCGCCGGCTCTCCGAGCTCGCGACCGAACTCGGCGCGTAGCCCTCGCGATGGCCGCGACCCGGGACCTCTACGAGATCCTCGGGGTCGACCGGGACGCCACCCAGGAGGAGATCAAGCGGGCGTACCGGCGCCTGGCCCGCCAGCTCCACCCCGACGTGAGCGACCGCCCCGACGCCGAGGAGCGGTTCAAGGAGGTCACGGCGGCCTACGAGATCCTCTCGGACCCCGAGAAGCGCCGCCAGTACGACCTGTTCGGGCGGGGCGGCGGCCCCCCGGGGTTCCCGTTCGGCGACGTCCAGGACATCTTCGAGTTCTTCTTCGGGACCGGGGGGTTCGCCCGGCCCCGGCAGCGCCGCCGCCCGACGAGGGCCCGACGGGGGGAGGACCTCTACGCCTCGCTCACGCTCGCGTTCGAGGAGGCCGCGTTCGGCGCGACCAGGGAGGTCGAGGTCGAACGCCTCGCGGCCTGCGCCCGCTGCGGCGGCGCGGGGGCGGAGCCCGGCACGGGCACCCGACGCTGCCGCACCTGCGGGGGGACCGGCGAGGTCCAGGAGGTCCGCCGCAGCGTGTTCGGGACGATGATGACCGCCCGCACCTGCGGGGCCTGCGAGGGGACCGGCGAGGAGCTGGCCTCGCCCTGCCCGGGCTGCGCCGGCGAGGGGCGGGTCCCGGCGCGCGAGACCGTGGTGGTGGAGGTGCCGCCGGGGGTCGCGGACGGGCTCGAGCTGCGGGTCAGCGGGGAGGGGCACGCGGGGCGGGGCGGGGGCCCGGCGGGCGACCTCTACCTCGCGCTCCGGGTGGAGCCGAGCCCGCTGTTCGAGCGGCGGGGCCAGGACCTCTACGGCATCCTGGACCTCTCGTTCGCCCAGGCCGCCCTGGGCGCCGAGGTCGAGGTGCCGACCCTGGACGGGGTCGAGCGGGTCCGGATCGAACCCGGGACCCAGCCGGGGACCGTGCTCCGGCTCCGCGGGAAGGGGGTGCCGAACCTCCACCGCCGGGGCCGCGGCGACCTGTTCCTCACGGTCCAGGTGGAGGTGCCGAGGGACCTGGGCAGGGAGGAGCGCCGCCTCCTCGAGCGCCTGGCGGAGCTGCGGGGGGAGGTCGCGCGGGGGCGCCCGGTCCCGGCCCGGGTCCGCCGGCCACCGTCCTGAGCGGGTAGCATCGACGGTCCGTGGGGCGCGACTGCGTGTTCTGCCGGATCGCGGCGCGGGAGGCGCCGGCCGAGATCCTCCACGTCTCGGACCGCGTCGTGGCCTTCCGCGACGCGAACCCCAAGGCCCCGACCCACCTCCTGCTGATCCCCAAGGAGCACCTGGCGTCGGTGGCCGAGATCGAGGACCGACACGGCCCGATGCTCGCCGAGCTGCTCCAGGCCGCCGCCCACCTCGCGAAGGCGGAGGGGATCGACCGCCGCGGCTGGCGCCTGGTGACGAACGTGGGGCCCGACGCGGGGCAGTCCGTCCACCACCTCCACTTCCACCTCCTCGGGGGGAGGCGGATGGGGTGGCCCCCCGGGTAGCGCCGTGGCGGGCCCCCGGCCGCGGTAGGATGGGATCCGGTCGAGACGCGACGGGAGGGCTGGGGCGCCACCCAGGGACGGACGCTTGGCGGACGCCACGAGCCAGGTGAAGATCCTCGTGCCGGGCAACCAGCCGATGGTGGCCCTCCTCGGTCAGCACGACGACTTCCTCAAGCTGATCGAACAGGCCTTCGACTCCGAGATCCTGGTCCGGGGGAACGAGATCACGATCTCCGGGCCCCGGGACGAGGTCGAGCGCGTCGCGACCCTCTTCGAGGAGCTGATCACGCTGCTGGAACAGGGACACGAGCTGACGGAGGCCTCGGTGGGCCAGACCATCGAGCTGATCAAGGGCGAGGAGGCCCGGCCCTCCGAGGTCCTCGGCGACGTGCTGCTCTCCACCCGGCGGGGGAAGGGCATCGCGCCCAAGACCCTGGGGCAGAAGCGGTACGTCGACGCGATGCGCCGGGCCACCGTGACGTTCGCGATCGGGCCGGCCGGGACCGGGAAGACCTACCTCGCGGTGGCCACGGCGGTGAAGGCCCTCCAGGACCGCGCGATCTCCCGGATCATCCTGACCCGCCCGGCCGTGGAGGCCGGGGAGCGCCTGGGGTTCCTGCCCGGGACCCTCTACGAGAAGATCGACCCCTACATGCGCCCGCTCTACGACGCGCTGTTCGAGATGACCGGCGCGGACACGCTCCCCCGCCTCATGGAGCGGGGGACGGTCGAGGTGGCGCCGCTCGCGTTCATGCGGGGCCGGTCGCTGAACGACGCCTTCATCATCCTGGACGAGGCCCAGAACACCACGCCCGAGCAGATGAAGATGTTCCTCACCCGCCTGGGGTTCGGCTCGAAGGCGGTGGTGAACGGCGACGTGACGCAGATCGACCTCCCGCCGGGGCAGCGCTCGGGGCTCGTGGTGGTCGAGGAGATCCTCCGGGGGATCGAGGGGATTGAGTTCGTCCACCTCGGGGCGCGCGACGTGGTGCGCCACAAGATCGTCCAGGACATCGTGGAGGCCTACCGCCGCTACGGCGAGCGCGTCCGCGCCGGCGAGTGAGGGCCGGGGAACGATGACCGACGACGACGGCAGCCATCCCCGGATCCTGATCTCGAACCGCCAGCGGCTCCCGGTCGACGAGGAGGCGCTGGCAGCCCTGGCGCGGGAGGTCCTCCGGGCCGAGGGGGTCCCCCGGGCCGAGCTCTCGCTCTCCCTGGTCGAGGACCGGGAGATGGCCGAGCTCCGCGAGCGCTTCCTGGGCGAGGCGGGCCCCACCGACGTGCTCGCGTTCCCGATGGGGGAGGAGGACGGGGACGGGACGCTCCTCCTGGGCGACGTCGTGATCGCCCCCGCCTACGCGGAGCGCCGGAACCCCGACCTCGCCGCCGAGCTCCGCCTCCTGCTCGTGCACGGCATCCTCCACCTGCTGGGCTACGACCACGAGGGGGAGGAGGAGCGGGCCGAGATGTGGGCCCGCCAGGAACGGTACTCGGGGGTGCGGGTGGCGTGACCTGGCTCTGGGGCCTGGTGGTCCTCCTTGTGCTCGTGGGCTCGGTCCTGGCGGTGGCCGAGGCGGCGCTCACCCGGATGTCGCGGGTCCGGGCCCTCGCGCTCCAGGAGGAGGGTCGGCGGAACGCGGGGCTCCTCGTGCGGATCGAGTCCGACCCGCCCCGGTACCTGAACTCGATCTACCTGGCGGTGATGTTCGCCCAGAACGGCTCGGCGATCCTCGTCGCGATCCTCGCCGAGCGGACCTTCGGGTCGGCCTGGATCGGGCTCGCCTCGTTCGCGTTCACGCTCCTGTACTTCGTGGTCGTCGAGGCGATGTCGAAGACCTTCGGCGTGCTCCACAGCGACCGGGCGGCGCTCGCCGTGGCCCCGGTGGTCTGGGCCCTCGGCCGGCTGCTCGCCGGCCCCACCAGGCTCCTGATCGGCCTGGCCAACGTCCTCCTCCCCGGGAAGGGCCTGAAGCAGGGGCCGTTCGTCTCGGAGGAGGAGATCCGCTCGATGGCCGAGGTCGGCCACGAGGAGGGCGTGATCGAGGAGGGCGAGAAGGAGCTGATCCACTCGATCTTCGAGTTCGGGGACCGGGTGGTCCGCGAGGTGATGGTCCCCCGGCCCGACATCGTGGCCATCGAGGCGGGCCGGCCGCTCCGCGACGTCCAGGCCCTCGTGCTCCAGCACGGCTTCTCCCGGATCCCCGTCTACCGACGGGACCTCGACGAGATCGTCGGCGTGGTCTACGCGAAGGACGTCCTGAAGGCCCTCCACCAGGGCAAGCACGACACGCCGCTGGCCGAGATCGTGCGACCGGCCCACTTCGTGCCGGAGTCGAAGAAGGTCGCCGAGCTCCTCAAGGAGATGCAGCGGGAGAAGTTCCACATCGCGCTCGTCACCGACGAGTACGGGTCGGTGTCGGGGCTCGTGACGCTCGAGGACCTCCTCGAGGAGCTGGTGGGCGAGATCGCCGACGAGTACGACCGCGACGAGCCCACGATGGAGCCGGTGGGCGACGGCGCGTACCGGGTGTCGGGCAAGCTCTCGATCGACGACGTGAACGAGCTCCTCGACGTCGACCTGCCCCACGAGGAGTGGGACACGGTCGGCGGGCTGATGCTCGGGCTGCTCGGCGCGATCCCCACCGAGGGGCAGGAGGTCCGGTTCCGGAACCTGGTGTTCAAGGCCGAGCGGGTCCAGGGCCGGCGGATCGCGAAGGTCCTGATCACCCGGCTCGAGGACCCGGAGCGCTCCGAGGCGGAGGTGGCCGCTGAGTAGCGCGGGCCCGGACCGGCTGGAGGAGCTGGTCGCGGCGGCCCGGGCCGTCCGGGAGCGGGCCTACGCGCCCTACAGCCTGTTCGCGGTGGGGGCGGCGGTCCTCGCCGGGGGCCGCGTGTTCACCGGGGTGAACGTGGAGAACGCCTCGTACCCGCTCTCGGTCTGCGCGGAGCGGAACGCGGTGGCGGCGGCGGTCGCCGCGGGGGAGCGGCGGATCGAGGCCGTGGCGGTGGTGGGCGGCGACCGGGAGCCGGTGCCCCCCTGCGGCGGCTGCCGGCAGGTGCTCGCGGAGTTCGGGCCGGACGCGGTCGTGGTCTCGGAGTCCGTCTCGGGGGAGCGGCGGAACTGGCGGCTCCGCGACCTCCTGCCCCACGCCTTCGGCCCCCGGAACCTCGGGTAGACGCGGGTGGGGTTCCGGTCCGGCTTCGTGGCGGTCGTGGGCCGCCCCAACGTGGGCAAGTCCACCCTGGTGAACGCCCTCGTCGGGCAGAAGGTGGCGATCGTCTCCGACAAGCCCCAGACCACCCGGCGGGGGATCCGCGGGGTCCGCACGACCGACGAGTACCAGGTCGTGTTCACCGACACCCCCGGGTTCCACAAGCCGCGGACGCTCCTCGGTCGCCGGCTGAACGAGGTGGTGGCCGAGTCGGTCGAGGGCGTCGACCTCATCGTCCAGGTGGTGGACGCGGCGGCCGGCGTGGGGCGGGGCGACGCGTACGTGTACGAGCACCGGGTGGCCCCGCACCCCGTGCCCAAGCTCTGCGCGGTGAACAAGATCGACCTCGTCCGCCACCACGACCTCCCGCCCCAGCTCCAGGCCGCGGCCGACCTCGGCGACTTCGACGAGATCGTCCCGGTGTCGGCCCGGGACGGGAAGGGGCTCGGGCTCCTCCTGGACCTGATCGTGGAGCGCCTCCCGGAGGGACCCGCGTACTACCCGCCGGGCGAGGTCACCGACCTGCCCCTCGAGGTCCGCCTGGCGGAGATCGTCCGGGAGAAGGCGCTGGCCCTCACCCGCGAGGAGGTCCCGCACTCGATCGCCGTGGTGGTGGAGGAGCTCGCCCGGGAGGACGGGCTCACCCGGGTCGAGGCCACGATCGTCGTGGAGCGGGACTCGCAGAAGGGGATCGTGATCGGCCGGGGCGGCTCGATGCTCAAGGCGATCGGGACCCGGGCCCGGGAGGAGATGGAGCTGCTCCTCGGGACCAAGGTGTTCCTCGAGCTCCGGGTGAAGGTCCTCCGGGAGTGGCAGCGGGACCCGGCGGCCCTCGCCCGCCTCGGGCTGTGAGCCGGGGGCCGCCGCCTCACTCGTGGGCGATCGCCGCGAGCACGTCCAGGCGGGCGGCGCGTCGGGCGGGCGCGACGGCGGCGGCGATCCCGGCCAGGCCGGCGACGGCGAGCGCGCCCGCCATCCGCCCGAGGGGGAAGGAGAGCTCGGTGAGGCCCTCGTCGGCGAGGGCCCGGACCAGGGCCCACCCGAGGGCGCAACCCACGGCCAGGCCGAGGGAGCCGCCGAGCAGCGCGATGAGCAGGGCCTCCGTCCGCACCATCGCCCGCGCCTGGCGGCGGGAGAGCCCGACCGCCCGCAGGAGCCCGATCTCCCGGGTCCGCTCGAGCACCGAGAGCGCCAGCGTGTTCATGATGCCGAGGAGCGCGATGATCACGGCGAGCGCGAGGAGGGCGGTGATCAGCCCGAGGAGCCGGTCCACGCGGCCCTCCTGCTCGCGGCGGAGCTGTCCCTGGTCGAGCACCCGGACCCCGTAGTCCCGGGCGACCCGCTGGACCTCCCGGCGGAGGCGGGCGGGGCTCGCGCCGGGGGCCCGGACGACCATCACGAGACGGTCCAGCCGGCTCGCCACGTTCCGCCGCCAGGCGCGCTCGCCGATCACCGCGGGGCCGACGAGGCGCTGGTCGGCGAAGATCCCGGCCACCTCCATCCGTCGGGTGCCGGCGGAGGCGAACTCCATCCGGAGGGGGTCCCCGAGGCCCAGGCCGAGGTCGCGGGCCAGCCCCTCGTGGAGGAGGACGCCGTCGCGGTCCAGGCCGTCGAGGCTCCCGGCCACGAGGTCCAGGTCGAGGACCCGGCCGAGCGTGTCGGGGTCCACCCCGGTGAGGAGGCGGACCCGGCGCGTGCCGGGGTCCCGCCACAGGTCGGTCCGGAGCTCCGAGACGAGGCCGACCGCGTCCAGGCCGCGGAGCTCCCGGGCCAGTCGGGGGCTCAGGGGGCTGAAACCGTCGGGGGCGAGGAGCGCGAGGTCCGCGCGGTACGTGTCGCGGATCGCGCTCCCCGCCGAGGCCTTCACCGAGTCCGCCAGGGTCGCGAAGGTCGCGACGAGGGCGAGCCCGACCATCAGCGCGGAGGCCGCGGCGGCGGCGCGGCGGGGGTCGCGCGGGAGGTTCTCCCGCCCGAGCTTGCCCGGGGCGCCCATGAGCTTGGGCAGCGGCCAGCCCACGGCCGCGACGAAGGGGCGGACGGCGAAGGGGGTGAGGGCCGCCACGCCGAGGAACGTGGCCCCCGCGCCCGCGCCCACGAGCGCCAGGCCGCCGCGGCCCGCGAGGCCCGCGGCGAGGC
>FWPU01005451.1_pt1 | contig 27553 bp, 21 predicted proteins | sample 2228361 | NCBI WGS metagenome assembly FWPU01 (sample SAMEA103939777, study PRJEB20133) | metagenome
CCCAGGAGATAGCATACCATCCCTGACACCAGTTGGCAAGGCTATTCGAGATTGTCAAGGTTCGAGTCCAGTATACAAGTTACGCCTGAGCAATTGCGCTCACGGTAAGCACTCGCGCCTACTCCCGCTTCGGCAGCAGCGACAGTGGCTGGAAACGCACGCCGCTGCCGGAGAAGAACTTGCTAAAGAACTCGTAATACTGGAGACGCATCGTCTGAATGCCCACGATCAGCCCCTCGAAGCCGACGATAAAGAGATTGCCGAGCACAAAGATGACCCACCACACGACGCTGAACTCGTGACCGCCAAAGATGCGGGCCATAATGAACACGACCATGCTCAAGGCGCCGTGCGCCACGGCAAAGGCGCCCATACGGACATAGGAGAGCGTGTTGCTCAACAGGCTGATGAGCACCTCGAACATCTCGATGGGCATCATGATCGCATAGGCGCCCCAGCCGTGCTCGACGAGCGGCCGGTGGCCCGTCACCAATCGCTCCAGTACCTCGGCAAACGCCATGCCCAGCAGCGAGACGCCGGCAGTGACGGCAAAGACGATGGGGCTGACCGGCACTCTGTGTGTGAGCGCTCCCGCCAACCCGAGCAACGACCAGAAGAACGACAAGCCTACCAGCCCGTTATGGTCAAAGATCACCTTGCCCCATTGCCTTCTCAACACGGCATTGGCCATGTTGCAGACCATGCGCAGGCTGAGCAGCACCGCGCCCACACCGACGGCAACTAGCAGGATAGTGATGATCTGCTCGATCGGGCTGAACAATAGCGGTCTGAACATAAAGTCAAACTCGCGATGCTCGAAGCCAAAGAAACTACCGTAAAGCACACCAAAGAGCATCGCCGAAACGCCGCAGGCGATCAACACAGTCCCCAGCCCGGCCAGCCCGCGCAGCGCGCGCACCTTGCGGCTGACCAGCAGGATGCCCAGCAAAGCCAGCAAGAGCCCGTGGCCCAGGTCGCCGAACATGACGCCAAAGACAAGCGGGAAGGTGAACGCGACAATGGGCGTGGGGTCAATTTCGTTGTAGGCAGGTGGGCCGTAATTGGTCACCAGGCCCTGAAAGCCCTTCAGGATAGGGGGATTCTCGAGCGCCACCGGCACGTGTCCGTCTTCCTGCCGTGGAGGGGTGTGCGTCTCGATCATCGCCTTGTCCGAAACCCGCTTGATCTTTTGCTTCAGCGCCGTCAACTGGGCCGTAGGCGTCCAGCCGGCGATCAGGTACGTGTAGCGCAATCGTCCATAGCGGGTGATGGTCTCGGCCAGCGTGCGCGTCGCGCGCACCTGCCACAGCAGTTCGCGCAGGCGCGAGATGAGCGTCTCTTGCAGTTGGAGGATGGCGGCTCTGGATTCGGCAATGCGCTGGCGTGTCTGGGCGATGTGATCTTCCAGGGCCGCGATGGCCTGCGCGGGAGTGCCCTGGTACGCCTCCGGCAGAGCGAGCGGGTTGAGGTAGGCGCTGCGTGCGGCCCGGTTCAGGATGTCGGCGTCGCGTTGCGCACCAAAGAGCACCACCGTCGCCAGATGCTCCTCGCGTTTGAGCACCACCAACTCCGAGGGAACGAGTTCAAGGCTGGTCTGCAGCCGCTCGATATTGGCGACCGGCATCGTACCGATCAGGGCGAAGACGTAGCGTAGGCGACGCATGTGCTCGATGTCCACGTCCAGGCCGGCGATCGTGCGCAATTGGCCGAGGTGGCGCTGCATCTGGGCCAACCGGGCCTCTTCTTCCTCCAATTCGCGCACCGGCGCGCGGATCTCCTGTTCCAGTTGCGCCACGTCCAGTTGGACAATGTCCGGCTCAACCAGTTCGGGCGGCGAGTGGGGAGGCACCCCTTCATCCACCGCCAACGCCTTCATCACTGTCTGGATGCGCTGTTCGAGCGACGTCAGGGCAGCCGCCTGTTCGTACCAGTTCACACCGCGCGCCGGAACGTGCTCCTCGCCCAAACGCTCCGTCAAGACCGGATGAAAGATGCCCGAATCGGCGAGCGCCTGGGTCACGTGCACCACGTCGCGCTCCGGCACGATCAGTTCGACTCTGCTCATCTCTTGTGATCGAAACATGCTCACCCCTGGCTCAGGCCGATGATTGCATTACGAGCATAGGTGTGAAAGCCTCTGCGGGAAGGCGCGATGCCTTTGCCTCGATCAACACGGTCAGATCCTTGGTCTCGAATTCGTTCAGCATCAAAAAAGCCGCCGGGATGCCGATGTGGAAGGGATAGCCAATAAAGGTCGCCCGGCACACCGCAGTGAGGCGGCGCTGTAGGGCCACTTCGAGCGCATCCAATCCCGCGCCGGTAGCCTCCGAGATGCGCTCTGCTTCCGGTATGTTCTGGTAGATGCGCCGTACGACCTGCCCGATGTCGGCGCCGGCGGCAATGGCGCGGATGTCCTGATCGTGCACCCGGTAGCCGAACGGCAAGGTGTAGTTGATGATCTCTTGCTCCGACAGGTGATGGTAGACGCGGTAGCGGACCGCCCACAGCAGATTGTGCATGTCGAGCCAACTGCCCACGATGCGCTGTCCCTGCTCGTAATCCAGGCCGCTCAGTTGGTTGATGCTCTGCCACAGCCCGCGACCATAGTCGAGGTCCAACGCTACCTCCAGGGGGAACAGGCTCTTTTCCGCCTCGTAACGCTCCAGCGCGTGGGAGAGCGTCTCATAGTACGGCGTGTTGCGGGTGAGTTCGACCGCCCGTGCGACGCTGCCGCTCTGCACCATTTTTTCCATCAGGGCAGTCGTGAGCGTGGCATAAGCGGGCACAGGGTACAACAGGAACAACACCTGGCTCCACGGGGCGCCGGTCTCGATGCCGCGCAGGGTGGCCTTGAGATTATCCACTTCGTAGAGCCGCCACATCCACAGCAGCAGTTGGCGGCTAGGTTCAGGCGTCAGACGGATGACCTTCTCGTAGAGTGCGGTCAGGTGACGTCTCACCTGGTGCACGGCGCGGCGTGGGGTCAGGTCCTTGAGGATCAGGGTGGAGCCATACGTCGTTTTCGAGAGCGCATTGGCCAACGCATCAAAGTCCGAGGTCTGCACGAGCGCGTCCCACTCGTCTGCCGACAACATCTCCGAGTAGAGCGCGCGTACGGTGGCGTGGACCAGGGAGTAGTCTTTGACGCTCTGGATGGACATGGCATTACCGGCGCCCTGCGACTCGATCGAGCACGAACTGGACGGCGCGGGCCTGATGTTGGGCGGCCACGCTCTCCATCTGCTTGGCTTCGGCCTCGGCCTGCGCCACGATACGCGCCCGCTCGGCCTCGGCTGCTTCCCGGCCGGCAGCGACGATCTGCTCGGCCTGTTGGCGGACCTCGGCGAGGACCTGTTCGCGCAGCGCGGAAGCCGCCTTTTCTGCCTCCGCGAGCACCTGCGCAGCCTGGCGCTGGGCCTCATCGTGAACCTGGATGGCTTTCTGCTCGATAGCCAGTATTTGGGCGATCGTTTCCTGGCTCAATTGTTTCCCCTCGTTAAGACACCGCCGCGACGGAGCGCCGGTGGTGTTTCATATCATCGGTAAGATTGTAGGCGCGTCAAAGTGATGGGATGGCCCTGGTAAGGGCGGGTCACCCCGCCCTTACCCAAGCGGTTTGGCTCGCTAACGTAAGATTGTAACACTCCGGCAGGTTGTTGTCAAACAAGACCTCGGAGGTCTTGCCTCCGAGGTCTGTCTCACGCAAATAGAGTCGCTGCTACCGGCTACTCGATCACCTGCTTAGGCTCGCGTGTGCTGAAGACGATGCCGATCGCCAGCGCGACCAGGCAGGCAACAGAGATGATGTAGGAGATCAAGCGCGCCGAACCGCCGCGCGCGGCCACGCTGATGATCAGAGGAGCGATCAACAGCGAGACGAGATTGACGACCTTGATCATCGGGTTGAGCGCGGGGCCGGCGGTGTCCTTGAGTGGATCGCCCACCGTATCGCCGATGACGCAGGCCTTGTGCCGGTCGGAGCGTTTGCCCAGGTTGCGCTCCGGATCGCAAACCTCGGCCTCGACCTGTTTCTTGGCGTTGTCCCAGGCACCGCCCGCGTTGGCCATAAAGACCGCCAGCAGTTGCCCGGCGACGATGATGCCGGCCAAAAAGCCGCCCAGCGCCTTTTCGCCGATCAAAAAGCCCACGACGACGGGCACCAGGATGCCCAGCATGGCCACGACGATCAACTCGCGCTGCGCCGCGTCGGTGCAGATGCGCACGACCTTGCCGTACTCGGGCTTGACGGTGCCTTCCAGGACGCCGGGGATGCGGAACTGCTTGCGCACTTCCTCGATGATCAGCGCCGCCGCACGCTCGACCGCCCGCAGCAACACAGAACTGAACAGGAAGGGCAACGCGCCGCCGATCAGGAGGCCGATGAAGACGAGCGGGTCGGCGATGCTCAATCCTTGCGCCTGTAAGCCGGTCGTCTCGATGAACGAGGCGAACAGGCTCACCGCCGCGATGACGGCCGAAGCGATGGCGATGCCCTTGGTGATGGCCTTGGTCGTGTTGCCCGTGCTATCCAGCGTCGCCAGAGTCGCCTGGCTCTGTGGATCGCTAAAGTCCTCCTTGGCCATCTCGGCGATGCCGCCGGCATTATCGGCGATAGGCCCAAAGGCATCCATCGCCAGGTTGTTGCCGGTGTGTGAGAGCATGCCGATCCCCGCCAGCGCCACGGAATACATGATGAACGTAAACTCCTGGCCGGCCGGCGCACGCTTGAAACTGCTGATGATCAGCCCGATCACGATCACGCCCAGTGCGCCAAAGATGCCGTTCTCGATCTTTTTGGTCTTGACGGTGAGATAGATGCCCACAGCCAGCGCAATCACCGCTGCGACGCCGATGATCACCGGCACCAGCGCTGCCGGGATCGTGACCGAATAGATCGCGATCGCCAGGATGATGTTCAGGACGATGATGAGGATCGCCCACACGGTGCTCTCGTAGCCGACGGCCAGACCGGCGAGGATGATCGTCGCCGGGCCGGTCTTGGCCGAACGCACCAGCCGGTTGACCGAGGGCGTATGGCGCTGGGTAAAGGCCGCGGTGTACTTGTTGAACCCGACCGCCAAGAGGATACCGGCAGCGGTAGCGGCAAAGAGGCGCAGGTCTTGGACATAGAACAAGGCCAGCAAGAAGAAGGACGTCGTCGAGATGATGGACGAGAGGTCGTAGGACAGGTCCATCGCGCGGAAGGCATCCCCCTTGGTCGGCCAGAGGGAGACGGCGTAGGTGCCGATGATGCTACTGAAAACGCCGATGGCGCGCACCAGCAGGGGGAAGACGATCCACTTGAGGCTGTGGGTCGGATCGAGTTGCATGACCGCCAAGCCCAGGATCATCGCCGAGACGATGGTCACCTCATAGGACTCGAACACGTCCTCGGCCATGCCGCTAAAGTCGCCCACGTTGTCGCCCACCAGGTCGGCGATCGCGGCAGCGTTGCGCGGGTCATCCTCCGGGATGCCTGCCTCGACCTTGCCCACCAGGTCGGCGCCCACGTCGGCGGCCTTGGTGTAGATGCCGCCGCCCACGCGCATGAACATCGCCAGCAGTGTCCCGCCGAAGCCAAAGCCCAGCAGCACCTCTGGCGCGTGCTTGCCGTAGAGCAGGAAAATGGTCGTGCCGCCCAAAAGCCCCAAGCCGTCGGCGAGCATGCCGGCGATGGTGCCGGAGCGATAGGCCACGCGCAGTGCGCCCTGGAACGAGCCCAGGCGGGCCTGGTTGGCCACGCGCACGTTCCCGCGCGTGCCGATAAAGCGCAGTCCGATCTGGCCGATGGCGAGCGAGCAACTGGCGCCCAGGATGAGCGCCGCGCCACGCCCGATCGAGATGCTCCACGGCGCATCGGCCAGATGCGCGGTGAGGAACAGCAGGATCGCCAGCACAAACGACACGGGGACGACGACCTCCATCTGCTTGTTCAGGTAGGCCACCGCCCCCGAGCGAATGGCGTTCGAGATTTCCTGCATCTTCTTGGTGCCGGGGTCTTGCCGCAACACCTGGCGTGCCAGCGCCCAGGCATAAACTAGGGCGCCGATCGCTGTAAGCAGGACGGCGAACAGTCCGATTTTTTCAAACGTCGTTGCACTTTGCAGAATCTCGAGACCACCCACTTTGTCATCTCCTTGTCACATGATGATGGCTAACCGCAAAAGAGCCACTGCCTCTGGGGAGGCAGCGGCCTGCTGCCGCCCGTATTATACGCAAGATGGCGGAAGGGTCAAGTGAGGTGTAGTGCGTAAACGTGCTGTGCAGAACGTGATGCGCCGGCTGACTTGACGGGAGCGCGAGAGTGGGGTAGACTTTTGCTCAGATCAGCGCTTGGAGGTGGCTGTGTCTCGGAGACAATGGCTCATCGTGGCGTTCCTGGGATTGGTCAACGTGTTCATCCTGTGCGGAATGGCGGTTCTGATTGTCTATTCCCTCAGGATGACAGTTGCCATCACGCCGGCACCAACACCGGTGTTGATCCCGAGCGCCACGCCTATTCCCACATGGACGCCCACGCTCAACCCTACTCCCGAACCCACGCTGACACCCAAGCCCACAAATCTCCCAACGGATACGCCCACTCCCTGGCCGACTTCAACGCCCACACCGACGCCGACGCCGGCTCCGGTGACGTTGCAGAATCCCACATTCGAGGGCGTTCGGGAGAACGATATCCCCGGCTGGCAGACGGGGGCCTTTGTCAACTGGACGAAGGGTGAAAAGTACGACCCAGGAACGAGTTTCGCCGCGCCACGCTTTCATCAGGCCGACGATCCGCGTCAGTGGATCAACGGCGCGACACTCCAGGTTGACTTTAGCGAGCCCTGGACCAAGATACGCGCCTGGGTGTATCAGACGGTGACGGTTACGGTAGGCAGCCGGGCGCAGTTCCAGGCGCGTGCGTTCGGTTTCGTCCAGGACACGAATGGCGGATATATCCTGAAAGCGGGCATAGACCCACACGGTGGTGATGGGTGTGAGGCGGCACAGTGGGGCACCGAGCAGATCGTAAATCAAAATGCCGGGATCATCACGCTCGTCTCACCAAAGGTAACGGTGGGCGATGGGGGACGGGTGACGGTCTGCTTGTTCGCGGAGACGCAGTACGCACAGGTCTACCACGCGGCCTTTTTCGACGATGCAGAATTGACCGTGGAGCCGCCGTAGGGCGAAATGGCATTTCGCCCTACCCCAAAAAGTCGCGCAACTTGCGCCGATGGCCGGGGTGGCGCAATTTGCGCAGCGCCTTCGACTCGATCTGCCGCACGCGCTCGCGCGTCACACCGAAAGCCTGCCCGACCTCTTCCAACGTGTGGGCTTCGCCATCCTTCAGCCCGAAGCGCATCTCCAGCACCGCCCGTTCTCGCTCATTGAGCGAGTCGAGGATCGAGCTCAATTGCTCCTTGAGCAACTGATTGGAGGTCTGATCCACCGGGCCGGGGGCCGTATCGTCCTCGATGAAATCGCCCAGGACCCCGCTGTCCTCTGACCCTACCGGCATCTCTAGTGACATCGGCTCCTGCGAGATGTGCATGATGCGTTCCACCTTGGCCGCGGCACGGTATAGCCGGCGCTCCAATGCGGGTGGTAGTGGCTTCCCTGTGGCCTGTACGGCGAGAATGGCCTCACGGTCCTCGGGGTCAATCACGTCCGACCGCAACGCCAGTTCGGCCATCGTTGGCTCGCGGCCCAGTTCCTGTATCAGTTCCCGTTGCAGGCGTAGCAGCCGGTTGATGGTATCTACCATGTGGACGGGAATGCGGATCGTGCGAGCCTGGTCGGCGATGGCGCGGCTAATCGCCTGGCGGATCCACCAGGTAGCATAGGTGGAGAACTTGAACCCCTTGGTGTGGTCGAATTTCTGGGCGGCTCTCAACAGCCCAATGTTGCCTTCCTGGATCAGGTCGAGGAACGAGATGCCGCGCTCTAGGTAATGCTTGGCGACGTTGACGACGAGCCGCAGATTGGCGCGTGTCAGCAGTTGCTTGGCATTGGCTGCGTGCTCTTCCAGGTTCGCCCAGTTGGCCGCGATCTCTCTGGCATTCGGCAGATGGTGCTTGATCGTGCGCGGCGAGGGAAAGTGGTGCCGACGCCAATCAGCCCGAATGAGATCGAGAACCGAATCGGGCAGCAGGTAGAGGAGGAGCAGGACCTCGAAGAGGTTGCTGGTGAGTGCCGTCCACGTTCCGTCCTCTGACTCTGTCCAACCGACCTGTACAAGGTAATCGTAGATGTAGGAGGAAGTCTCTGGCAGAGAGGCATGACGGAACGCCCTGGCTTCTTCCGCCAGTTGAGCCAAGTCGGGCGAAGGCAGCCTGAGACGGCTACAGTTCTTGAGTACCGCCGTCCATGCGACACGCAACATGTCCACCAGGGCGATCAGGGTGTCCTGTGCCGTCGGGTTGCGCTTCTTTTGCTTGCCCAAGCGCGCCTGTAGGTTCCGCAGGTAGACGGCGGCTTCCTGCTGAGTGGAGAGCCAAATCTCTTGATGTGGCTCCAGGAGTGGCACCTTACCGATCTCGCGCAGGTACATGCGCACCGGATCGTCGGTGAGTGTGAGCGACACCGCCTGCTCCGTGTCCTCGAAGATGTCTTCCTCCTCCGCTTCGATCTCCTCCAACTCGTCGGGAGTAGGCTCTTCCATCTCCTCCACGAAGGCGGCATCGTCTATCTCGTCAGTGAGGGCTTCGTCCAGTTCTTCCAAGAGCATCAGGTCGTCGTCAGACGGCATATCCATGACGCGCTCCACGTCAGCGGTCGCCTCCTTCGGCTTCTGTGACGGTGGTTTGCGAGATTCGCGCTCTCTGGTCTTGCTCATTGGTACTTCTCGACCTGCAACGTTACCCGTGGCTGGCTACGCTCCAACGCTGTGCCAGTGCCTGTTGCGTGCGCAGTAGCGTTGCTTGGTACTCGCGCAGCGCATCCACATATTGCTCGGCCCGCATGTCGCCGGCCTCCTGTGCCTCGATGGTCAGGAACCTCAACTCCTGTCCCCAGCGTTTGAGGGCGCGCTCACGCATGCGCAAGAGTGTGCGGATGATGTCACGCACCAGTTGCTCGTCGGCCAAATGGGCTGTGTCAACCGCAAGCAATTGCTCCAGGCGCTGATGCAGGTCGCCTGGCAACTGGACGTACAGTTCCTCGATGTCGGCGGGATGCCCGTTTGTCAGGAGCACTTCCCATGTCTCAAAGATGGCGCGGATTTCGGCATCTTGAAAGTCGCGCTCGTTCAGCGTCTGCAACTGACTTTCGGCAAGCGCCTCGTTCACCTGCGCGAGCAGCCCCGGTCGCTGCAAGAGCAGCGAGAGGCAATGGGTTTCCAGATCGGCCTCGGCGGCGGTACGCGCCGGCTCTTCCGGGACGCGGGTTGCCACGCCGGGGCGCCGTGCCGTCTGGCGTTCGCTACCGTACAAGCGCGCTGAAACCGCGCGCGGATCCACCCGCAGCGCCCGCGCGATCTTTTGGATGTAATCCTCGCGCTCGACCGGGTTGGCAACCGCGCGCAGGACCGGTAGCAGCGTGTCCACTACCCGCGCTTTGGCCTTGGTGTCGTTCGGATCGAGGCCTGCGAGCAGGATGTGCAGGTAAAAGTCCACTACGGGCGTTGCCTCTGCGACCAACGTCGCCCAACGCTGGGGATCCTCGCGGATCAGGTCGTCGGGGTCCTGGCCGGCGGGCAGGCGCAGGACGCGGATCTCGGCGCCCAGGCGGGCTTCGTATCCCACCAGCCCGCGCGGGTCAAAGACCGGCTCCCACTCCTGCTCCAGCGTCGCACGTGCCACCTCGACGCCGCGCAACGTGGCCTGCACGCCCGCCGCATCAGGATCGAGCGCGAGCACCAGCCGTTTGGTGGCGCGCTGCAAGAGCCGCAGTTGCGCCTCGGTGAGCGCGGTGCCCATCTGCGCCACCACGTTGGCGAATCCGGCCTGATGGGCCTGCATCACGTCCATATAACCCTCGACGATGACGGCGCGGTCCTCGCGGCGGATGGCCGCCCGCGCCAGGTCCAGCCCAAAGAGCGTGCGGCTCTTGTCGAAGAGCGGCGACTGCGGCGAGTTGAGGTATTTGGGCACGTCGTCTGGATCGAGCGCTCTTGCCCCAAAGCCGATCGTCTTTCCCCGCACGTCGCGGATCGGGATCATCAACCGGTTGCGGAAGCGGTCGTAGGTGCCGCCCTCCTCCTTCTGCACGAGCAGCCCGGCCTTGACGAGTTCCTCGACCGTAAAGCCCTGGCCGGTCAGGTGTGTGCGCGCGTGGTCCCATCCCGGCAGGCTGTAGCCCAGCGTGAACGCGGCGACGGTCGCACTGTTCAGGCCGCGCCGGGCGACGTAGGCGCGCGCGGTTTCGGCTTCCGGGGCGTGCAGCAGCAGGTGATGGTAGTACTGTGCTGCCGCATCCAGGAGCGTGCGCAGCCGGTCGGCCTCCTCCTCCGCCTGTGCCTGGGCAGGGGTGCGGGGGCGCAGTTCGACGCCGGCGCGCCGTGCCAGTTCCTCCAGCGCGGTACGAAAGTCCCAGCCCTCGCGTTTCATCACGAAGGTAAAAACATCGCCGCCTTCGTTGCACGCGCCGAAGCAGTGCCAGTGCTGGCTTTCCGGGAAGACGATGAAGGAGGGCGTCTTTTCCGCGTGGAACGGGCACAGCGCCTTATAGTTCCGCCCGGCCTTTTGCAGCGGGACGTAGGCGGCGATGACCTCGACGATATCCAGCCTGCTCTTGACTTCGTCAATGACGCTCATGCGTCTGCCTGTACTCTGACTAGAAGGCGAGCAGGCCAAAAAGCCTCTCGCGCTTTTCTTCGTTTTCCAATATATCTTCGATGGTGAACCAGTGATTGACTGCGCGCTGGTTGGTCTGAAGATCGCTCCTCGCCTGCGAAGTGATAGAGACCCCCGACAGGATTAGAACTGTCGTGGACTTGGGATTGTCCTCTTTGACGCGACTCAAGCTCTTGATCGCTGCCCCAACGCGCTCCAAGACGCCAGCCGTGTCTATGCCCCCTTTGATTTCGATAGCGGCAATAATTCGTTCTCCCCTATAGACCCCTACGTCAGGCTCGTCGGCAAACACAGCCTTCCGTCCATCTTTCAGCCGCATACGCGAACCGCCAACCGTTTCGCCGGTAACCCATTTCTTTTCACGCAGCCGTCGTTGCAGGATTCCCTTGATGATAACTTCGGTCTTGCTTCCTTTTGTGTTCTGCCAGGAACCCTGAGCCTGCGAGCCTGCAGCCATTCCTCGCCACAAATCGAATTCGCGCCCGTCTATCTGCTCGTCGGCTTCAACAAGGTGGCTGATAATGTCGTTCAAGCGCCGGGCGATTGCCAAGGCCGTCTGCTCGTCTTTTGGAGTAGCCCGCATCTCGTAGCGAGTCGTTGGAAGTCCGACCCGATTCATAGACTTCTGGGAGACCATCGCGAGCATCCGGTAATATCCGACAGCACGCGGTACGCTTATCAAAACTTGCGGGTGAGCAAAGACAACAACCGGCTTGATGCCCCGATGAATGACCCTATCCCATGCTTTTTGCGTGATTCCCAACTCACTCAAACCCCACGCAAGAGTCTCGCCGGCCACTTTCTCAATCTGGCAAGCGACTTCCAGCATCCCCCACTCGTGGAGCCGCTGGTGGAAAAACTCGCTCTTGGCCAACTGATCGAGTGCCCAGGCTTCACTTTCGCCGGACTTTGTCATCGCTATTCCTTCCGCCATACCACCACACTCTCGCGCACCGGCACACGCCCGTACTTGCCCATTTGCTGCGAACTGTTGCCCTTGTAGCGCGCCACGATAATCTCCTCGACCCGAAAGCCCACCCGCTCGGCCATCTCTGAAAGCACCAGGTCTACCGGCACCATCTCCCCTTCGAAGCGCACGTTGTCCACCACCAGCGCCACCTTTGCGCCGGGAGCCAAGACCCTGGCCCACTCGCCGATGACCTTGTGCATATCCACGAAGTAGGCGGTCAGCATGTCCGGGATGCGCGGGTTGTTGAGCGCCTTCCTGCGCTGCCGGAGAATGTCCACGACCTCCGCGATGACCGGATGGGGCGGACGGTCGGCGGCGGCCACTTTAGACTCGATGTGCGAGCGCAGGATGCCAAAGCGTAGCGCCTTCAATTCCTCAAAGTCACGCACGAAATGAAAGCACAGTTCCAGCGAGTAAGTGCGGGTGTAGTCGTAGCGGTTGGCGTAGGGCGGCGATGTAATCAGCGCGGTTGGCGGCCTCTCGAAATGTACTGTGTTCAGGTCGCGCGCGTCCGCCAGGTGAACGGCGGGCGGCGGCGTTTGCTGCTCTCCCCACAGTTGGTGCAGCAAGACGATGTCCCGTTCCGCCTCCGAAACTTTTTGCTGGAGCATCTCGGTGGGATCGGCCACGCGCTTGTTCCGCTTCAGGCGCAGGAACTGACCGTCTTTTGCGGTGTAACTGCACGGTTCCAGGATGGCAAAGAACAGCAGCAGGAAAATGTCCCACCAAGGAGAGGATAGCGCGTCTATGGCCGCTTTCCAGCGTCGCAGGGCCAGGAGCGTGTCGGGCGGGAAGGCCACTTTCATAATCGCCACGTCCGAGGCCACACTGGCCGGTTCAGTCGTCGCCACCTTGTCCTTGAGCGTCTCGAAGGTCTCACGGATCGCCCGAGGTTCCACCGAGAAGAACAGCGGGAGCGTCCGGGCGATAAACGCCGCAATCGGCAGACGATCTACCCCGATGGCAGGAATGCCCCGTTGCCAGGCAACGAAGAGCGTCGTCCCCATTCCGCAGAATGGATCGAACAGCACATCCTCTGTGGTCAAGCCAAAGCGATCCACGAACTCCTCGACGAAACGGAAAGCGAAGGCTTCTTTGTAGCGGTACAGCCGCAGGACGGGGATGGTCTTGTTGCCCACGTAAGAGACCAGCGTCGCCAGGCGCGGTTCCTCATGCATCAAGGGCGCGAACTTGCGCTCGATGCGCTCGCGCTCGAAATGATCCGTCCCCACCTGTGGCGAGGAGATATGCAGTTCCTCGAACAGCCTCAGTTGCTCCACTTGAATTTTGTCTGTTTTTCTAGTATAATATAATCAATCCGTTTTAACGGAGGTGGATCGCCCGCAGGGGCGAGCGTAAAGGAGCCTCGTCAGAGGCTCTTTTATTTCTTCGGGTAGATGACTATGCCATATCCGTCCAGACGATCATCGTACAGATGGCGGTTGAATTTCGGCTCCACAACTCCCATCAGCCGCTGAGCAAACGATGCCAGTTCATCCGTGAGCATACCATAACGCTTCAAGGCCCACTGCTTGACCGGATGGCCCAGCAAGTCGGCCAGTTGCAGACCTGCCACATTTGCGCTCTTGGGTTTGAGCTTGAGTTGGCTGGAAGTGAGCGCGGCCTGGAATACCTGGGCATTGGTCATCCATACCCCTTGCCTGAACACACGCTCATACGAATCCTTGAGCAATCTGTCTTCGGCCTTGCCCCGCGCCTCAGCCATCACGTCTCCTGCGCGCCCGATGTGGTTGAGATAGCCCGCATATCGCTGCAGCATAAATCCAAGCGCCAAATGGTAGGGATGTGCCGCGCCATCCCCGTAGGCTTCTATGAGCGCCCGCTTGTCAATCAATACCGCGACGACCCGAAATTCGGCTCTCTCAATGCAGGCCAACAAGTCGTCGTCAAAGGCTGCGCGCATGGCGTCGTCACGCAGGTTTTTGAACGCGCCGCGCGCGTTGAGCATATCCTCTCGATGCAGCACTACCGGTTCGTCGGGATGATGGGGCAGATAAGCGGCCTTGAGATTCTCCAATGCGCGTTGGAACTGCAGATACTGCTCGGTCCTGAACCAGCATCCCAGCAAGCAGAGAAAGCGATGGGCCAGTTGGCCGACATCACGAAAGACATGGTCGCCCGATTCATCGAGATAGAGCCGGTACCGTTCTAACGGCTCGGTCGGTCGTTTGTTGTAGGGGTTGCTTTGGCGTTGGTCAGTTTGCATACCCTGGTCGGTGCAGTGCGCCGGCTCATAATCTGTTCCGATCCGGTAGTATAATTGTATCCATCCTGTCCAATCAAGCAAGCCGGGAAACGAAACGTGTGGCAGGCGGCCTGGACCACCTGCCACACGTTGTCGCTCCTCATGCCTTCTAGCCGAGTCGCTTCAAATACTTCTCCAGGTCTCGACGATGGACGATCTCGTACAGTACGACGACTCGCGCCTCGTCATCTATGCCGAACAACACGCGGTATGGCCAGACCTTCAGTTCGTACAGGTCTTCGTATCCCTGGAGTTTCTTGACCTTTCCCGATCGGGGATTGGCCTTCAGCGCCATCAACTCACGGCAAGTTCCGCAATGCCTCTTTGGGCAATTTCCGCAACGCCCGCAGAACGCGCTTGTCGGCGTAGTGGATGGTGTACTCTGATGGCATTCAGGCGTTTTCCCCAAGCAGTCCCTCGCGGATTGCCTCGTAACTCCCACCCTCCCCGGCAGCGTAATGTGCCCTGGCTTCGGCAATACGTACGCGGAGAGGCTCGCTCTTGGCCAGCGCGGCGTCAATCAGCGTTTCGTAATCCTCCAGATTGAGAATGACCAGGCGCAATTCGCCATCGCGCGTGATCAGAATGGTGTATGGGCGCGCCCGATCTCGTCCAACACTGCCTCTCGACCGCTCAAGAGTTCTCGATCGCTGATCGTTTGATAGGGCGCAATGGCGGCCATACGATCCTCACTTTCTCGCTCTTGTACTTCTACCTCTCGGCTGAGCCTTCGTCCGGGTCTTGGCTTTCGCCGCCGGCTTGGCCGGCTTTTTGGCTTTGGCCGCGGCCTTTTTGACCGGCGTCTTCTTGGCCGGCGCTTTGGCCTTGGCCGGCGCTTTGGCAGGCTTGTGCTTGATCGCGGCCTGGGCCGCCGCCAGCCGCGCGACTGGCACGCGGAACGGGCTGCACGAGACGTAATTCAGCCCGGCCAGGTGACAGAACTCGATGGACGAGGGATCCCCGCCGTGCTCGCCGCAGATGCCCACCTCCAACTCCGGGCGGGTCTGGCGGCCCAGCCGCACGCCCATCGCCACCAACTTGCCCACGCCGTCGCGGTCGAGCACCTGGAACGGGTTCTCCTTGAGGATGCCCGCTTCCTGGTACTTGATCAAGAAGCGACGCTCGGCGTCGTCGCGGCTGTAGCCGAAGGTCATCTGCGTCAGGTCGTTCGTGCCGAAGGAGAAGAACTGGGCCAGTTGTGCGATCTCGTCGGCGGCGACGGCCGCGCGCGGGACCTCGATCATCGTGCCGAACTTGTATTCGACCTCGATCCCCTGCTCGGCCATCACCTGCTTCGCCACGGCCTCCAGTTCGGTCTGCGTGACCTTGAGTTCGTTGATGTGGCCGGTGAGCGGGATCATGACCTCGGGCTTGACGACGATGCCCTTCTTGGCCGCCTCACACGCCGCCTCGAAGATGGCGCGCACCTGCATCTTGGTGATGTCGGGGTAGGTGATGCCCAGGCGGATGCCGCGCAAGCCCATCATCGGGTTGGCCTCGTGCATCTTTTGGACGGCCTCGAGCATCTTTTCCGCCTCTTCCAGTTCGGGGCCGCTCTCGCCGCGCGTCTTCATCTCGGTGACCTTGACCAACAGCTCATCGTGGCTGGGCAGGAATTCGTGCAGCGGCGGGTCAATCAGGCGGATGATGACGGGCAGCCCGTCCATCGCTTCAAAGATGCCGTAAAAGTCGGAACGCTGGAAAGGTAGCAGCGTGTCCAGCGCGCCCTTGTAGGCCCGGACGGCGGGAGACGCGGCGATCTCGGCGTCGAGCGCCTCCAGGTCGGCCTGTAACTCGGCGCGACGTTGGTCGTCCAGAGGCTTGCCGTCTTCTTTGCCGGCATCGAGCGTGGCCTGGACGCGCGCGCGGCGGTCGAACAGCATCTGCGCTTCTTCGGCGTTGAGGATCATCTGCTGGACGGTGGGGAGGCGCGTCTGCTCGAAGAACATGTGCTCGGTGCGGCACAGGCCGATACCTCTGGCGCCGTATTCGCGGGCGCGGCGGGCGTCTTTGGGATAGTCGGCGTTGGCCCACACCTGCAGGCCGCGCGTGGGGAAGCCCTTGTAGTCAGCAGGCCAGGCACGCGCCTTGGGGTCTGCGGCCACGGCGTCGGCCCATTCGAGCAGTGTGCGCAATTCGACCTCTTTGTCAAAGTCGGGCACGACGGTGGGAATCTTGCCTTCATAGACTTCGCCCTCCGTGCCGTCGAGCGAGACATAATCGCCCTCTCGAAGGACTTTGCCGTGGGCACGCACGACGCGGGCCTCCAGGTCAATGTCGAGTTCGCGTGCGCCAACGACGGCGGGCTTGCCGAACTGGCGGGCGACGACGGCGGCGTGGGCAGTGGCCCCGCCGCGGCTGGTGAGGATGCCCCGCGCTTCGATCATGCCGTGCACGTCGTCGGGTTTGGTCTCGGGGCGGATCATGATCACGTCCTTGCCTTCCTTGCCCCACTTTTCGGCGGTGTCGGCGTCGAAAGCGAGGATCCCCACGGCGGCGCCGGGGGAGGCATTGACGCCGGTTGCCAGCAGGCGGCCCTCCGCCTTGACTTTTTCGATCTCTTTCTCGTCGAACTGCGGGTGCAGGAAGGTGTCCACGTCCTTGGGCATGACGCGCAGGAGCGCCTGTTCACGGGTGATGAGGCCCTCGTTCACCATGTCCACCGCGATCTTGACGGCAGCGCGGGCCGTGCGCTTGCCGGTGCGCGTCTGCAACATCCACAGTTTGCCGCGCTCGACGGTGAACTCGGTGTCCTGCATGTCGCGGTAGTGGCGCTCCAGTTGGTTGGCAATTCGAGCGAGTTGGGTGGCGACCTCTGGCAGGTCCTTGCCGATCTCGCTCACCGGCTTGGTGTTGCGGATGCCTGCCACCACGTCCTCACCCTGGGCGTTGAGCAAATAGTCGCCGTAGAAGCGCCGCTCGCCGCTCGCCGGGTCGCGGGTGAAGAGCACACCGGTGCCGCTATCCCAACCCATGTTGCCAAAGACCATGGTTTGGACGTTGACGGCAGTGCCGAGGTCGTCGGGGATTTTCTCCGCGCGGCGGTACGAGATCGCCTTGTTGCCCATCCAGGAGCGGAAGACGGCTTCGATGGCGGCTTTCAACTGCTCCAGCGGGTCCTGAGGAAAATCGCTGCCCAGTTCGCGCTTGTAGACCTCTTTGAAGCGGGCGACCAGTTCTTTGAGATCCTCGGCGGTGAGGTCGGTATCCTCCCTGGCGCCCTTGGCGTGCTTGAGGTCTTCCATCACTTCATCGAATGCCTCGTCGCGGATGCCCATTGCCGTGCGCCCAAACATCTGGATCAGGCGGCGGTAGGCGTCCCAGGCGAAGCGTTCGTTGCCGGTGAGCGCTACCATCCCCTCGAGCGTCTCGTCGTTGAGGCCGACGTTGAGGATGGTCTCCATCATGCCGGGCATCGAGAACTTGGCGCCGGAGCGCACAGAGACCAGGAGTGGATTCTTGGGGTCGCCGAATTTCTTGCCGGTCTGTTTTTCGATCTGCTTGAGCGCTTTGAGCGTCTGCTCCCACATCCCGGGCGGGAAGGTGAAGCCGGCGTTGATGTAGGCCATGCACGCTTCGGTGGTGATAGTGAAGGCGGGAGGCACGGGGACGCCGGCTGCCGTCATATCGGCGAGGCCTGCCCCCTTGCCACCCAGGATAGCCTTCAACTCGTCCAGGCTCGGCTCGTGTTTCAGAGTCACGGCCAGGTCCTGGATGGCCGTGTTCGATAGATAGACCCATTTCTTTGCCACAGTACCTTACCTCCTGATAGCATGTAGTCAAGTTAGCCAACGTGTGATTATACCCTGCTGTGACCTAAAGTCAAATCCGCCAGGTGATTTGACAAGATAACCGCTTCGGCTATAATCCGAACAATCCTGCAGAAGCACTGGAGGGTCTGCACGGAATCCTGCAAAGAAGGGGGGGATCGCTGGGAAGAAGGATGAGGGTGTACATGAGTATCAGGTCTTTGTTCACATAGGATTAGGAGGAGGAAAATGCGTACACGTTCATTCTGGATCTTCGTTTCATTGCTGGCTGTGGTTGCCCTGGTGGGTTGCAAGCCGAGGGAAGCAGCCTACGAGTGCACCGACGATTGGGGTTGTGCCGTCTTCAAGCCGGGGCAGACGATCAAGGTGGCCTACGTCGGGCCGATGACGGGCGACTATTCGGCGTTCGGCATTGACATCTCGCGCGGCGCCGAACTCGCGGTCAAGGCACACCCCACCATCCAGGGCTTTACCGTCGAGTATCTCATCGAGGACGATCAGGGCTCGCCAGAACAGGGCGCGGCCGTCGCTAACCGGCTGGCCGCCGACCCGCAGGTCGTGGCGGTGGATGGGCATACCTTCTCCGGCGCGACCATCGCGGCCATCCCGATCTATGAAAAGGCCGGTATCGTGATGGTTTCGCCCTCGACGACCCGCGCCGACATCCCCCCGCTGGGGCCCAACGTCTACAACCGCGTGGCCTTCTCCGACAAGATTCAGGGCGAGATGGCAGCCAACTATATCTACAACGTCCTCGGCATGCGGAAAATCGTCGGCGTGCACGATGGTGGGGCCTATGGGCAAGGCCTGGTCGAAGGCATGGCAGCGGCATTCGAGCAGTTGGGGGGCGAAGTGTTGAGCATCGAGGCCATCACCCCCGGCGAGACCGACTATAGCGCCCCGTTGGCGGCCATCGCTGCGCTGGGCCCGGAGTTGATCTATTTCGGCGGCTATGATGCCGATGGCGCCGTGCTGGTGAGCCAGATGGCCGGCGCCGGCCTGGGGAATGCCAAGTTCTTCGGCTGCGACGGCACCTACGGCACGAACTTTATTGACCTGGCCGGGGCCGCTGCAGAAGGCGCTTACTCCACCTACGTGCCGATCCCGCCCTCGGCGGCGTTCGACAAGTTCCGCGCCGACTACCAGGCAGCCTATGGCGACGAGCAAGGCAAGTTGAGCCCCTTCAGCCCACACGGCTACGACGCGATGGCCATCATCCTCGACGCGATCGAGCGTGTGGCAGTCAAGAGCGGCGACAACCTGATCATCCCGCGCCATGCGCTGGCCCGGGCGGTACGCGAGACCAAGAACTTTCCCGGCCTGACCGGCACGTTGACGTGCAGCGAGACAGGGGAGTGCGCTTCCGCCCAGCCGCTCTTCATGGTCGTCGAGAACGGCGAGTGGGTAGAGGCGCCAGGACAGTAGCATACCGTTCTTGCCGAAATGAGCGATGAGGCGGGCCGCGAGGTCTGCCTCATCGCCTTGACCTCTGTGAGGGGGCGTCGTGAACAGAATCGTTCGCCCCAAGCAATCCCTCAACCTCGGACGATTCGTCCGGCCAGCCATTGGCATCTGCCTCGCTGCGTTCCTGGCGTGGCGGCTGTGGGTCGTCCTCTTCATCCAACACGCCTACACCCCCGATGTCTGGGCACGCTTTGCCATCTCCGGCCTCATTCTCGGCGGTGTCTATGCCGTGATCGCCCTGGGCTACACGCTGGTCTATGGTATCCTCTTTATGATCAATTTTGCCCATGGCGACGTGATGATGGTGGGGGCGTTTGCCGGTTACTTTGCCCTGGAAGCACTCAACGGTGCCGGCTTGCTGAACAAGAGCCTCGGCTGGTCCGTTGTCTCCGTCGGCATCGCCTTCGCTGTGGGCATGTTGGTGGGGATGATCACCGACGTGCTGTTGGAGCGCATCGCCTACCGCCCGCTGCGTAAGGCGCCCCGGCTCGTGCCGCTGATCAGCGCCATCGGTGCATCCCTGTTCCTGGAGAACGCAGCCCAACTGATGTTCGGCTCGGCCCGCTATGACTATGCCAACCCGCAGATCATCGAGCGCAACGCCGGCTGGAATCTAGTCGTGGCCGGTAGGGACGTGTTGATCACCTACACGGGCGTGCTGACGTTCATCATGTCTATCCTCCTGATGATCATGTTGTACCTGCTGGTGCAGCGCACCAAGATGGGCAAGGCCATGCGCGCCGTGGCCGAGGACAAGGAGACGGCAGCACTGATGGGCATCAATGTGGACCGCGTGATTTCCAACACGTTCGCCATCAGCGGCGTGCTGGCAGGCGCGGCCGGTGCGATGTGGGGCCTCCACATGGGCATCATTTATCACTTCGTCGGCTTTATTCCGGGCCTCAAGGCGTTTACCGCCGCCGTGCTGGGTGGTGTCGGCAACATCCCTGGGGCGATGCTGGGGGGAATCGTGCTGGGTGTTCTGGAGGCAGTGGCCCCGGCGGCACTCGGCGTGCCCTTCCAACTCAAAGACGTGCTGGCCTTCTCGATCCTGGTGTTGGTGCTGATCTTCCGCCCCACCGGACTTTTGGGCGAGGTGCTCTCGCAGAAGAAGATGTGACGATGAACGTCCGTGCCAGTCTACGCGGGGGACTCGTTACCGGTCTCATCAATATCTTTATGGTGCTGTTGGGCATCACCGGCCTGGTCGGCACGCTCGTCGCCCGCTGGTTCGGCCTGCGTTCTCAGGCGCCGGGTGCCTGGCTCCTGCTGCTGGTGATGGCATTCTGGGGCGGCACGGTGGCCGCACGGCGCGCGGCGTGCTATACGTGGGGACAGGCCGCCGGCACCGGGCTGCTGGCGGGCGCGTCGCACGGGTTGCTGCTCGGTACGTTTGCAGGCACGGTGAGTGCGCTGCTCCGCTCCGGCGCCGACCTGCGCAGATGGCTGGCCCAACTCACACCACAGGCGGTCAACCTGCTCACCGGTGGGCACGCACCGGTGGTCGGCGCTCTCGTGCTGTTTGGCGCTGTAGCGGTAGCAGGGGCCGCGGGCGCGCTGTGGGCTTTTGCTTCGGCACACTATCGGTGGCGGGCGCGGCTGGGCGAACGGTGGCGCGCAGCGTGGCACGGGATCACGGCGGCACCTCCCGTGCAAAGCGTCAGGCGTCACCCCTACTCACGCCGCGTCCTCTACGGCCTCGCCCTGCTGGTGTTGTTCGGCGCCCCCCTGGTGCTGGGCCAGTACTGGAACTATGCGCTGGGCACGGTGGGTATCTATGTGATGTTGGGCCTGGGGCTGAACATCGTCGTCGGGCTGGCCGGCCTGCTGGACCTGGGCTACGTGGCCTTTTTCGCCATCGGCGCCTACACCGCGGCTTTGCTGACGGCACCGCTGCCCCATGGCATTCAGATGAATTTTTGGCTGGTTTTGCCGGTCGGCATCGCGCTGGCAGCCCTCTCCGGCATCCTCCTGGGCATCCCGGTATTGCGCATGCGCGGCGATTACCTGGCGATCGTGACGCTGGGATTCGGCGAGATCATCCGCATTCTCTCCAAGAGCGATGTGCTCACCGGCTTCACCGGTGGGCCAGGGGGTGTGCGCGACGTCGGTGGCCCGCGGCTGTTCGGGCTCGATCTCAACAGCGAGTTCTACTTTATGTACTTTATCATCCTGGGCATCGTGCTGCTGATTGTGATCACGGCGCGGCTACAGAACTCGCGGGTGGGACGGGCCTGGATGGCGATGCGCGAGGACGAGGACGTGGCCTCGGCAGTGGGCATTTACACCCTCAAGTACAAGTTGCTCGCTTTCGCCATCGGCGCCGCCTTCGCCGGGCTGGGCGGGGTGATCTTTGCCTCGCGCAACCGGTTCGCCGGGCCGGAGGATTTCACGCTGCTCGTTTCGATCAACGTGCTGTGCCTGGTCATCATCGGCGGGATGGGCAGCATTCCGGGTGTCGTGTTGGGTGCTCTGGTGCTGAAGGGCCTGCCGGAAGTGCTGCGCGAGTTGCAGGACTATCGGATGCTCGTGTTTGGCGCCCTGCTGGTCATCACGATGATCCTGCGCCCGGAGGGGCTATGGCCTTCGACGCGCCGGAAGATGGAGTTGCGCGAGCGCACCGAGCCGCCCGCCGACACGGCTGCAATGGAGCATGGGGCGTGAACATTCTGGAAGCGCGCGGGGTCACCAAATACTTTGGCGGGCTGACGGCGGTAAGTGCGCTGGATCTGGCGGTGCCCGAGCGTGGCATCGTCAGCATCATCGGCCCCAATGGCGCCGGCAAGACAACGTTCTTCAACTGCGTCACCGGCTTTTATCGGGCCGATGAGGGCACTCTGGTCTTTGACGGCACACTGCTCAACAGCCTCCGTCCCGATCAGATCGCTGCATTGGGCATCGGCCGCACGTATCAGAACATCCGCCTGTTCAACAACCTGACCGCGCTGGAAAACGTCCTGGTGGGCCAGCACCATCGCTTGCACACCGGGGTACTGGGAGCGATCCTCCAGTTCCCGCGCAACCGGCGCGAGGAACGCGAGGCTACGGATGAGACACTACGTCTTCTGGACTTTGTCGGCTTGCGTGGCCGGGAGGACTTTTTCGCCAAGAACTTGCCCTATGGCGATCAGCGGCGGCTAGAGATCGCCCGTGCGCTGGCCGGCAAGCCCAAGTTGCTGCTCCTGGATGAGCCGACGGCGGGGATGAACCCGGCGGAGACCGAGGAGATGATCCGCTTCATTCGCCGCCTGCGCGATGAGTTGGGCATCACGATCCTGTTGATCGAACACGACATGCGGGTGGTGATGAGCATTTCGGAACGCATCTCGGTGTTGGATTATGGCGTCAAGATCGCCGAGGGGACGCCGGCCGAGATCCAGAGCGACCAACGGGTGATCGAGGCTTACCTGGGGCGAAGCACTGCCGCGTTCGGGGTGCTCGAGGTGTAGTGGGCATGGCGATGCTGGAAGTCCGTGACGTTCACACCTACTACGGCAACATCCACGCGCTCAAAGGCGTCTCGCTAACGGTGGATGCCGGCGAGATTGTCACGTTGCTCGGCGCCAACGGTGCCGGCAAGAGCACCACGCTGAACACAATCTGCGGGCTGCTCAAGCCACGCCAGGGTGTGATCCGGCTGGAAGGGCAGGAGATACACGCGCTGCCGCCGCATGCGATTGTGGGCTTGGGTGTCTCGCAGGCGCCGGAGGGGCGGCGCATTTTCTCGCGGCTCACGGTGCAGGAGAACTTGGAGATGGGCGCGTTCCGGCGCGACGACAAGGCCGGCATTCGTCGGGATATGGAGCGCGTCTTTGAGTTGTTCCCCCGGCTCAAGGAACGCCGACGGCAGGTGGGCGGCACGCTCAGCGGCGGCGAGCAGCAGATGCTGGCGATCGGCCGTGCGTTGATGGCGCATCCCCGTCTCCTGCTGCTCGATGAACCCTCGATGGGGCTGGCGCCACTCTTGGTGGAAGAGATCTTTTGCGTGATCCGGCAGTTGAATCAGGAGGGCACGACGATCCTGCTGGTGGAGCAGAACGCGCTGATGGCGCTCTCTGTCGCCAATCGCGGCTACGTGCTGGAGACGGGGCGGGTCGCATTGGAAGGCACGGCAGCCGAGTTGCGCGAAAACCCCGAGGTGCAACGGGCGTATTTGGGGGGGGGATCGTCCGCTGGGCGAGAGCCGGCTAGAAAATCTTGATCGGAGTCCCTACGCGCTGATCCCCCTGGACAAAGTCATCCTCGAAGCTCCCGACAGGATGAGCCCAGCGATAGATCCAGCGTGCTGCGGATGTAGAGACGTTCACGCAGCCATGGCTGCGCTTGACCCCAAAGTCATTGTGCCAGTAGGTGCCGTGGATGGCAGTTCCGCTCTGATCGAAGAACAGGTTCCACGGGATGCCCGGCAGATCGAAGATCTCCACCAGTGGCCAGGGAGCCCCAGGCTTCATCGGGCGATTGGTCATGTGGCGTGAGGGCTGCTTCAGGAGCACGCTTGTTTCCCCTGGATGTGTTGCCAGGTCCACGGTCACCGTTTCGATGACCTTGACGCCCTCTCGCTCTACCTCAATGTGAACCTGCTCAAAGCCCACGCCGGAAGAGACAAGCGTGGTGAACACCGGTCGTTCCCCCTCGTAACAGGTCAACCGCTGTCGCTCCAAATCTACCTCAATCCGCTTCCCGGCCGCAAAGGGCCGGATAGGGGCCATCTCCTCACGCGGGATACGGCGCACGTCCTTCGCCAACACCCACTGGTAGGGTGGATCCTGCATCGGGAACTCGTCAAAGACCTTGTACCAGCCGCTGCCCTGTGCGTCCTCGTGCGCTTCGATGACATGATATACGGTGTTGCCATAGAAGCGGTAGATCTTCTTCGCATCCGTGCTGGGCTCGAGGTAAGCCTCCGTGTAGGGCTGAGCGACCTCGCCCCAAAAGCCCCATTCGCCCACGTCGCGGATGAAGGGTTGAGGCGGGTAGATGCGCATCGGGTAGACCCAGGCGGAGTGGACGTAGCCCAGAGGCGTCTCGTACCACAGCGTATTGTGGGCGCTAAAGGGCGCGCGCACCTGACGGGTGATGAGGAAGGATTCGTCACGGTTGCGCCTGTCGAGCCGTGTGGCCGAGGTAGACGGCTCTTCGTAGAAAGTGAGTGGATGGATCGCCCGCCCCATCCAGACCCACACGTCGCGTTCATCTTCGCGTAAGGCCGGATAGCGCGCGCGGGCATGCAAGGCGGGCGAGAGTGCGGCCGTCGCGGCGGTCGCAGCGATCAGTTTGAGCAGTTGGCGGCGAGGAATGCGCTGAGACATCGTTCTGCTTCAGTGTGAGTATAACACGAGAGGCCCGGAGAGGCAAGAGGATTGGTCGGCTTCAACTCCCCTCCCGCCTCACGAACCGCACCGCCCGGCTGAGCCCCCACACGGCCAGCAGCCCCAGGATGAACGCTGCCGCAAAGCCCAACCGGATACGTAACCCCAGCGCGACTGCCCCCAGGGCGAGGCCCAGCCCATCTACCGTCAGCAGCCGCCAGAGGTGGGCGCGTTCGAGGGTGTGTGCGCCTTCGACCCGGCCTAGGCACTGGAGCCGTTGGGCAAAATGCTCGAGGTCCCACGCCGAGAGTGCAGCCACTACACCCACCAGCATCCAACCGCCGCCCAGGCCGATCCACAGGCCAATGGTTGCCATCGCTACGAAGGTTGTCAGCGCCGGCGAGGCCACCCAACCCCAGCCACGCCACCGGCCCACCGACCATGTCGAGCCCACAATCAGGAGCGGCGCCAGGCCGATCCACGCGCGGCCCAGTCCATATCCCAGCGCAAGCGCCGCCGTGGCCAGGCACACACAGATGAAGGCGAGTCTCGTCACACTCATCATACGGCTCCGATTGTGCGCCGCAGATGTGGCAGCCGTGCGAGTGCGGCGTGCACTACCTGGTCGAAAGGCCGCTCCACCTGCCAATCCACTACCTGGATGCCCACCCGCTGCATCCGATGGAGAAGCAGGGTGCGCTCCAGGCGCGCGATGCGTGCCGCCAACGTCACGTCGGCTCCTCCGCCGAGCGCCCGCGCTTCGAAGGGTACCGGGTCCGGGCTGACGACCAGCAGGCTATAGCCGTAGGCCCGCAGCCGCACCAGCGTGGGCAGATCGTCGGCGCAGAGCGGGCTGATCAGGACGATTTGCGAGTGGGCGGGAAAGAAGCGCGTGGGGAGATAGTTGAGGCTATCGAATACCAGGCTTTCGCCGGTCTCGGCGGCGGCCAACGCCCGCAGGATGCGCTCGCGCTGCACCTTGCCGTAGCCGGGGAAAACCCAGTGCAACGCCCCGCCGTAGATGAGCAGGCCCACACGGTTGCCGTCGTTCAAAAACGCCTCGGCCAGCGACGCCGTTGCCGAGACCGTGTGCTCGAAGAGCGGGCCATCCGGCGACCAGATGTCGCTGCGGCGGCGCGCGTCGAGGATCAGACCCACGTCGGCAGTGCGCTCCTGCTCGAACTCGTTGGCAAAGAGCGCGTGGGGGTGGCGGGCGCTCACCCGCCAGTTGATCCAGCGCGTGGGGTCGCCGGCCTGGTATTCGCGCACGCCAAAGAACTCGACTCCGGCTCCGCCTTTACGCGCCGGGACCGGCCCGGCGTAGGCGCGGGTGTGGAGCGGGCGGATCGCGATGTGCCGCAAGCGCAACACCTGCGGCAGGACGAGGAGTTGGGCCGGCGCAGACAGCCGCACCTGCCGCCGGAAGATGCCCAGCGTCTCGCTCGCCGTTGCCAGCGCGTCCTGAAAGTCATACTTTCCACGTGTCCCGCGCACGGTGTACGCCAGTTCGACCGTCCCGCCGGGTGGAAGTGTGGTCAGTAGCCGCGTCTCGCCGTCCACCACTTCGAGCGAGCGGGGGACAACATCTTCGATGAGGACCTCTTCCAGCCTCGCGCCCTCGTTGATGATGGTCAGCCGCACAGCCACGGGCGTCTGGTGCGAGATGCGGTCAAGGCTGAGGGTGCGCGTGGCCCGCAGACGGATTTCTTCCGGGCCGTAAAAGAGCGCCACCAGCAGGTAGACCGCCAAGGGCAGGGCCAGCATCAAAAGTCCGCCATTCCGGATTGCCAGGCCCGCCAGGAGCAGCGCATAGGTGAGGCCGGCAAGCAGCAGGAACCTTCTCATCACGCCCCTTCGATGACCGGCACCGGAACCGACTGGACGATGGAGATGAGGATCTCTTCGGCGGCATGGCGCTTCATCCACAGATCGGGCTCCAGGATCAGCCGGTGCGCCAATGCCGGCACGACGAATAGCCTGACATCGTCGGGGAGCACATAGTCACGGCCGTGCAAGGCGGCCCAAGCGCGCGCCAGTTTCAGGAGCGCCAGGGAGCCTCGCGGGCTGGCGCCTACTGCCACCTGCCGGCGCGTGCGCGTCTCGTTGACCAGGGCGACGATGTAGCGCTCGATGTCCGCGTCCACATGCACCCCTTCCACCGCCTGACGCATCTGGAGCAACTGTTCAGGGCCGGTGACCTGCGCTAGATCGAACTCGTCGCGCTGCCGCTCGCGCCGTCGCTTCAATATCTCCTGCTCCTCGTCCGGTGCCGGGTAGCCGACCGCAAGCCGCATGATGAAGCGATCCAACTGCGCCTCCGGCAGCGGGAACGTGCCCTCGTACTCGATCGGGTTCTGTGTGGCGATCACGATAAAGGGCACGGGCAACCGCATCGTTTCCCCTTCGAGTGTCACCTGGCCTTCTTGCATTGCCTCCAGCAGTGCCGATTGTGTCTTGGGCGAGGCGCGGTTGATCTCGTCGGCCAGGATGATGTTGGCGAAGAGCGGGCCTTTGCGCAACACAAAGGTGCCCTGTGCGCGATCAAAGACATAACCGCCGGTGATGTCGCCGGGCAAGAGATCGGGGGTGAATTGGATGCGTTTGAACTGAAGGCCGAGTGCGGTGGCAAGGCTATTGGCGATGAGGGTCTTGGCCAGCCCTGGATAATCTTCCAGCAGCACATGCCCGCCGGTCAAGACGGCTGCCATCATCTTTTCCAGTAGTGGTCGTTTGCCCACGATGGCCCGTTCGACCTCGTTGATGACTCGCTCGCTCAGCGTTGCTACTTCGGTGATGCGCATTGTTGTCATGATCAGCCTCCCAATATGGGCATTAGCCTGGTTCTCGGTACAAAACTGGCCTGGAGGCCCGGCTTTAGCCGGGAAGCCCCCGATAAATCGGGGCATCCGCCGTGTTTTGTACCGGAAACTAGAGCACGTTTCCAAAAGTTCTTAGGGTATGTCCCTATCTTGCCCTGAGCGTGCCTTGAAAGGTCG
>FWPU01005452.1_pt1 | contig 27552 bp, 20 predicted proteins | sample 2228361 | NCBI WGS metagenome assembly FWPU01 (sample SAMEA103939777, study PRJEB20133) | metagenome
CGAATTCGTCCACCAATAGCGTCTACTACAACAGCAAGGAGGCTGGCGTCAACACACCCGAACTGGTCATCGAGGTGGACACGGGCGCGCCCGCGCCCATGATGCGGCTCAGCGAGCCGACCGCCACACCCGCCTTTAATTCGTCCGCGGGTCGTTTCGCAGGGCAAAATCTGGGCGCTGTGTCCACGCCGACGCCGTTGGTCGAACCGACAGCAACGCCGACCATCGCCCCGACAAGCGAACCCGTGCTGCTGATCAGCACCACCACCATCCTGGCGAGCGACGATCCGGCCTGGCGAGGCAGCGGAGGATGGGCATTCGATCCAGGCAACGGACGCTGGACGTTCGACACAGCACGCGGTCACGATGGTGCGCTGGAATACGGCGCGTACCTGGCGCTGGGAGTAGACCTGTTGCCGCAGTTGCAGTTCGAGCAGTGGGGTAGCGCTGCGCCAGACAGCGCCCTGCTGACCGAGATCAGCCTGGATGGTGGTCTATCGTGGGTGGCGGTGGATCGTCAGGTCGGCCTGAACACGGCGGGCGAGCTGCGCACGCTCGACCTGGGCGCTTATCGCGGTCAGGTGATCCGGTTGCGGTTCCGCGTCGAAGGTGGGACGGGGGCACAGATCGCGCTCGGTGGCGTGACCCTGGCTTTGCTTTCACTGGCTGCCGCCCCGACGCCTACCCCGTTGCCCCCCGCCGCGCCAACCAGCACGGCGACGCCGCCACTCACCAGCGCCCCAGCCACGCTGGTGCGGGTAGAAGCCGAAGATAGCCGCGTCCAACAGAGCGGTGCGTGGACAGCCTACGCGACGGGCGCGGCCAGCGGTGGGATGTATCTGTTCAGCAGCGGCAGCCCGGACGATGCCCTCACCCTGACCTTCAGCGGGCCGCGCCTGGACGTGATCTACGTCGGGCATCCGGCCCTGGGCGCGCTGGGCATCGCCGTAGACAGCGTGTTGCTGGAAACGCGCAACACGGCCACAGCCGACAGCGCCTTTGGGCTGATCGCTTCGCTGCAGGGCCTGGGCGAGGGTGTGCACACGGCCCGCGTCTACGCGGTCACCGGCACGGTGGCCGTGGACGCCTTCGCGGTGATGGCCCTGGCCGAGCCGGTTGTCCCCTCACTTCCGACGGAAACCGCGACCTTCACACCGGAGGCCAGCCCCACCAGCCTTCCGCCTGAGTTATCGCCTACGGCCACGCCGCTGCCGTTCCCCTTGCCCTGGGTGCAGTCGTTCGATACAGCCCAGGGCTGGGCGGTAGAGGGTGCGTGGCGTTCTGACCTTTCCGGCTGGCAAGGCGCAGCGTGGTTCGCCGATGCACAGGCGCGGTCGCAGCGCAGCACGCTCACTGCGGAGACCTGGCTCGACCTGCGCGGGGCGATCCGCCCCGTGCTGAGTTTCTGGGAGCGTCAGCAGTTGAGCAGCACCGACCTGGTGGCGGTTGATCTGGCCATCGCTGGGGGGGGCTGGTTGCCGCTGAGCGAATCCCTCGGCGGGGCGAGTGACTGGACGCAGCGGACGGTTGATCTGTCGGCTTTCCAGGGGCAGATAGTGCGCGTGCGCTTCCGGCTGGATACCGCTCCGGCCCTACCGCAGTACGAGCAGACGGTTGGCTGGTGGGTAGACGAATTGCGGGTGGACGACCTGGGGACACTTATGCCACCCACCGAGACACCCCTGCCGGCACCGGCGACGGCCACACCATCGCCAGTGCCGCCAACCGTCACACCGACGGCTGTGCCCCCGACGGTGACGCCGTTGCCCAGTGCAACGTCCGAACCGCCGACGGCGACGCCGCTCCCCAGCGACACACCAGAGCCGCCGACGGCGACGCCGCCCGAACCGCTTCCCCCGGCTGACAAGTTATCGAACGGCGGGTGAAGCGGGAACGCTGCTTTCACCGCTGAGACATAGGAGCGCAGAGGGTTTTTCCCTCTGCGCTTTTCCTTTGCCCAGGGAGACGTTCGCAGAAGGGCCTGACATTCGGCAAAGCGTGCCCGCGAACACCCATACTGGCTCCGTGTTCCTATTTTCTATACGCCGTAAAATTTTCCACGGCAGCAGCCCCGCTCAAAATCACACAAAACACGGTTGAAGTCTCCGATTTTTTAGCATTTCTCAACGATTCGCGCCCTTCTATATCCTTTCTTCTATTATCAAATCTGGGAACTAGTGCTATGCTGTAGATAAGGTAATATCTCCATGAGGTGCATTCAGTGCCGGATAGATAGCAGTGTTCAGGTGTGGGATTCGGATCACTGTGGCGCGTGTTTTGAGGAGTGCCTTGGCGTTGCAGTATCCACCTCACGATGGACATGACACTGAATGCGATCACAAGCGGGTGGTGTGCAGTTTTAGCAATTGTTTGCCTGACCATGTCACAACACACTGTTTCCTAGTCACTCTATTTTATGCTCCATGGTAGACGGCCTGGCAGGGCAGGTAGTGATTCTCATGCTCAGGCGGCGGTAGCAGCGTCAGCCAACAAGTCGTCGTTGGTGAGGGGGATCGACAATGGAACAAACGCAGACGGTGACGTCGGTTGTGGACACCGATCGTCGTCTGTATTTCCTGTGCAAGCGGGTGATGGATGTCGTCCTGGCCTCACTGTTGTTGCTGGTACTGACTCCCCTGCTGCTCTTGATCGCTGTCCTGATCAAGGTGGACAGTCCCGGCCCGGTTTTTTTCGTGCAGGAGCGCGTGGGGAGCCGCCGACGCTCGATCGGGCGGCAGATGGTGTGGGAAATCAGACCTTTCCGCATGATCAAGTTCCGTTCGATGATTTGCAATGCCGATCCGAAACTGCACGAGCAATACATCCGCGCCTATACAGCGGGTGAGGCCAGCGCGGTGCAGACAGAGGACGGGGCGATCTACAAGCTGATCAACGATCCACGGGTGACTCGTGTGGGGCGTATCCTGCGCCGCACCAGCCTGGACGAACTGCCGCAGCTTTTCAATGTGCTGCGCGGCGACATGAGCCTGGTCGGGCCGCGCCCGGTGCCAAAGTATGAGTTCGAAAGCTACAAGGACTGGCATAAGGAGCGTCTGGCTGCCACGCCGGGGATCACCGGATTGTGGCAGGTTTCCGGGCGCTGCGAGAACTCGTTCGACGAACAAATGATGTTGGACATCACCTACGTCCGGAACCAATCGCTGTGGCTTGACATCGTGATCCTGCTTCGTACCTTGCCTGCGGTGTTGTCCGGTCGAGGTGCTGGGTAAAACCTTTCGGCAGTTATCAGACGATGAGGTGGGGTTATGAGCAAGGAGCTGGGAGTTCTTATCGTAGGCTGCGGGTATTGGGGAGTGAACTACGTCCGCAACTTCATGGAGATGCCCAACACGCGCGTGGTAGCTATCTGTGACCAGCGCGCCGAGCGTCTGCGCGAGCTGCGGCGGCGTTTCCCCGAACCCGCGTTGACGACCGATCTGCAAAAGGCGCTACAGCTGCGGAGCGTTGATGCGGTAGTAGTCTGTACCAATGCCAGCTCGCACTACGAAGTGGCGCGCCAGTGCCTGGAAGCTGGCAAACATGTGCTGGTCGAGAAACCCATGGCTACCTCGGCCAGGGAGGCGCAGCAACTGGTTGACCTGGCCGAACTCAGGCGCGTCACGCTGATGGTGGGCCACATCTTTCTCTACAATAACGCCGTTCGCAAGATCAAGTCGTTCGTTGACGAGCGTGCGCTAGGCGAGCTGTACTATCTATACGCCCGACGAACCAATCTTGGTCCTATTCGCAGCGATGTCAATGCCCTGTGGGACCTGGCTCCGCACGACGTGTCCATCTTCAACTACCTGCTTGGAGCGCGGCCCGTCTGGGTGAGCGCGGTGGGCACGCAGGTGCTGCACAATTGCCGCGAGGATGTCGGCTTCATCGTGCTCGGCTATCCCAACAACATTCTGGGGCACGTGCATGTCAGTTGGGCAGACCCGCTCAAAGTGCGCGAAGTGGTCGTCGTGGGTAGCAACAAGCGCATTGTTTTCAACGATCTCGATCCTCTGGAACGGGTGCGCATCTACGAGAAGGGCATTGCTCCAGTGGCTGATGAGATGGGGCCAGCCAGCTACAGCGAGCATCAGTTCTCCATCCGCGATGGTGACATCATCAGCCCCAAGATCGAGTTCAACGAGCCGCTCAAGGCGCAGTGTCAGCACTTCGTGGATTGCGTACATCAGGGGTGCCCGCCTCTCAGCGGTGGCAGAGAAGGGTTGGAGGTCGTGCAGGTGATGGAAGCGATCGCGCGTTCGGTGTCGTTGCGCGGTGCGCCAGTTGAAGTTCAGGGCAATCTGGCCCAGGTGGGGACGGAGGGGAACCATGAGCGCCGAACCGGTGTCGGTGCCATTCGTTGATCTGACAGCTCAGCGTCTGCCGATCGCACACGAGCTTGAAGATGCGCTGGCCAGAGTGATGCGGTCGAACAGCTACATCCTTGGCGAGGAAGTAGAGCTGTTCGAGCAGGAATTTGCCGCCTATTGCGGTGCTGCCTATGCGGTTGGGGTGGATTCGGGGACTTCGGCGCTCGAACTGATCCTGCGCGCCTACGGCATCGGCCCCGGCGACGAAGTGATCACAGCGGCCAATACCTTTGTGGCGACCACCTTTGCCATCAGCTACACGGGTGCGCGTCCGGTGCTGGTAGATATAGACCCCTGCACGTTTACGGTTGACATTGTTCAGGTGCAGGAGGCGATCACGCCGCGCACACGGGCGATCATGCCGGTGCATCTCTACGGTCAGCCTGCCGACATGGATCCCATTCTGGCGTTGGCACGGCAGCACAACCTGATCGTCATCGAGGACGCCTGTCAGGCGCATGGCGCTCGCTATAAGGGCCGACGGGTCGGCTCGCTGGGGCATGCTGCGGCGTTCAGCTTCTACCCGGCCAAGAACCTGGGCGCATTCGGCGATGGGGGAATGGTCGTCACCAACGATCCGGACATCGCCGAAACGATCCGTAAGCTGCGCAACTACGGTCAGAGGGCCAAGTACCATCATGAACTGCTCGGTTACAACCGCCGCCTGGATACGCTGCAGGCAGCGGTGTTGCGGGTCAAGCTGAAGTATCTGGACGAGTGGAATGCTGCGCGGCGCGCGCACGCCCGGCTCTATCAGCAATTACTGGGCGGCAATGGCATTCGCCTGCCCGTGGAGGCTAACTACGCCGAGGCGGTATGGCACCTGTATGTCATCCGCACAGTGGCACGCGACAGGCTGCAGGCTCATCTCAAGGAGCGGCGCATCAGCACGGGTATTCACTATCCGATTCCCATTCACCTGCAGCCCGCCTACCGCGACCTGAACTACAGGGTGGGCGACTTTCCGGTGACCGAGCATTGCGCTGGAGAACTGCTCTCGTTGCCCATGTACGCCGAATTGACACCGGAGCAGATCGCCTATGTGGCCAACACCATCAAAGAGTTTCTGGCCGACTATGCCCGACTGGAAGCAGTCGGCTGAGCGCAGCGAGGCTGGGGGTGAGGTAAACCAGGACGGCCAATCGTTATGTTTTCTCGCTCATTGTCCGCCCTTGAACGCACACAGCATGGGGAAGGGAGCGCGCTTATAACTCTCCTTCCCCGTGCGGGGGGAAATATGCCAGATGGGGGCTGGCGCGGCGTGTAGCTGACTCCGGAGGCAATACGCGGCGGTGTCTGCAAGTGGGGGGCGATGACACCTTCCGCCAAGTAAATGTGGAGGTGCGCCAACACCGGACGGCAGCGGGCCGTCGAAAAGGAGTGGGTATGTCCATCGTTACCATAGACCCGCGTAGCGATGCGCGGTGGGAGGCGCTGATCCAGCACTATCCCAGCAGCGTCTTTCATTCGCCGGCATGGATGCAAGTCCTCAGCGATACCTACGGGTTTGACATCCAGGCTCACATCCTGGTCAATGCCGAGGGCGTGCCACAAGCGGGCTTGCCATTCTGCCGGATTTCCGATCTGCGCGGAGAGCGCATTGTATCATTGCCGTTTTGCGACTACCTCGACCCGCTGGTGCAGACTGAGGAGCAGTGGAGGGTGTTGCTGGATCGGCTGCTGGCCGAAGGCGTGCCGGTCGTTCTACGCTGTCTCCACAATCCCATCCCCCTGGCCGACAACCGGCTGCAGGAGTTCAAGCGAGCGAAGTGGCATGGCCTTGACCTGCGCCCCGACCTGGAGACGCTGTGGATGAGCCTGGACGGGGCAGCGAGACGCGCCATCAAGAAAGCGGAGCAGCACCATCTGCAGATCGTCGTGGCCGAAGACGAAGCAATGATGCGCGCGTTCTTCGAAATGCACCTGCGGGTGCGCAAGTACAAGTATCACCTGCTCGCACAGCCCTATCGTTTCTTCGAGAGCATCTGGCATCACTTCATGGAACGTCAGCAAGGCAGGGTCTTGCTGGCGCTGCACCAGGGCGAAGTTGTGGCAGGGATTGTCTTCCTGCGCTGGCGCGACACACTGTTCTACAAATTCAACGCCTCTGCCGTTGATAACTTGAGCTGCCGGCCCAACGATCTACTGGTTTGGGCAGGGATTCAGCACGCGAAGGCGCAGGGCCTGCAGCGCTTCGACTTCGGGCTGAGCGACTGGGATCAGGCTGGGCTGTTGCAGTACAAGCGTAAGTTCGCCAGTGAGGAACGGACAATCCACTTTCTAGAATATACTGTGCATAAGGATGTTGCGCCCTATGTGCAACAGGCACGCACACTCCTGCCGCGCCTCACTGACCTCCTCACTGGCGCCACCGTGCCAGATCATATCACTGAGCAAGCCGGGGACGCACTTTACCGCTTTTTCGCCTGAGCGGCACCTGGCGCAGTCAGCACTTGTAGGGGGAACTCATGGGAGACGCGCCACCCATCTGTGACTACGAGGGGTCAGACTATCGGGATCGTTTTTGGGGTGGCGATTGCCGCACTGAACGTATTGCGTTGCGCCGACTGTTGCCGTCGCAGGGGCGGCGAGTAGCGCACCTGGGCGCGGGCTTTGGGCGAATGACGGGTGAACTGCAAGGCTACGATCAGGTCATCGTCCTGGACTATTCGCACACCATGCTGCGCGACGCACAGGCTCACCTGGGACGGGATGATCGCTATATCTACGTGGCTGCTGATATCTATCATCTGCCCCTGGCCGATGGAAGCTGTGATGCGGCGGTGATGGAGCGCGTGATTCACCATATGGCCGATGTGTGCGCGGCACTGCAGCGGATCCGCGCCGTGCTGGCCCCCGGTGCGCCGTTCGTGCTCGAATACGCGAGCAAACGGCACGGCGAAGCGATATTGCGCTACCTGCTGAGACGCCAGACCTGGAATCCGTTCGACCGCGAACCAGTGTCATTCGGGCCGCTCTATTTCAATTTCCATCCCGACTACATGGCACAATGCCTGGAGTGTAGCTTCGAAACGCGGCGTTGCCTGGCAGTATCGTATTTCCGCCTGAATCTGCTCAAGCGGCTGGTGCCGTTGGGCGTGCTGGTCACACAGGATCGGCTGATGCAACCTACCGGGCGGATTGCGCTCTATTCGCCGAGCGTCTACACACTGAACGTCGCGGTTGGCGAGACGCCCCCTGCGGCCCTGGACGGCCCGCTGTTCAAGTGCCCGCAGTGCGGCGCACTCCTGGAGACAGAGGGAGACGAACTGACCTGCCCCAACGGAGACGGACGTTGGGCCTGTCAGGAGGGCATTTACGATTTTAGAGAGAACCTGGGGCCAAAGAAGACGAGACGGCAGCGCAGAACCCAGGAACAGCGGCGCAGCCTTGCCCAGGTGTCAGCTAATGAAGCCACTATGTGAGGTGAGATGCGGTGGGACTCTCAGCGTATTTCCAGGTCTTGAAACGGCGTAGGTTGGTAATCATCATGACGCTGGCCGTGGCCCTGGCCATAGCCTTTTTGATCAGCACCCGCTTGCCGGCGGTCTACCGGGCAACTGCCACTCTGCGGATGTTGACCGCTGTGAGCGGCTCTGCCGACTATCTTCAATATGACGTGCGCTATGCCGAACGCCTGATGAATACGTACGCCAACCTGGCTACCAGTCAGCCAGTGCTGGACGAACTGGCCCGCGCCCTCAAACTGACCGAGCCGCCCAAGGCCACGGTCACGCTGATCACGAATACCGAACTATTGCAGGTTAGCGTGGAAGATCGCGATCCGGAACTGGCCCGCGACGCGGCCAACAGGCTGTGCGAGATTTTGATCTCCGAGGCGAAAGCGCGCTACGAGGAACTGCGCAAGGTGAGCCTCGACACGCTGAGTGTGGAACTCTCCCAAAGCCAGATAGAACTGGAACAGACACGCCAGGATTACGAAGCCGCCCTCAGCGCCGACTTTCCGGACGCCGAGCAGATTCAGGTGCTGCGCGATCTGTTGACACTCAGAGAAGGGCGCTACACCACCTTGCTGGCACAGTATGAGCGGGTGCGCGCCCTGGTGGAATTGCAGGCTCCCTCCATTTCCGTGGTCGAAGCCGCCCGCACGCCAAAAGCTCCGTCTCAGCCCCAGCGCTCCCTGATCCTGGGGTTGGCCGCCTTGCTGGGCCTGGTCGGCGGGCTGGGGATGGCCTTCTTACTGGAAGGGCTCGACACCCGTGTCTATTCCGAGACACAACTGGTCTCCATGACCGGGTTGCCCATCCTGGGTGAAATTCCGGCGTCCAGACGGCGGCAGGCCGGCCTGTTCTCCGAACACTCCATAGAGCAGGAAGCTGTTCACCGGCTGAGCGTGAATCTGTTCCCGCCGGAGGCCATGCGGGAACGGCGGCCAGTGCGACAGGTGCTCATGGTTACCAGTGTGGCACCGGGCGACGGCAAATCCACTCTGACAACCAATCTCGGTCTGGCAGCGGCCCGGCTGGGCTACAAGACCGTGCTGATTGATGCGGATGCACGCAGTCCAGCGCTTCACCAATTCTTCGGCGTGCCTAATGTGGATGGCCTCAGCGACCTGCTGGCCGGCGAGATCGGACTGGAACAGGCAATCTTCGAAACCAAGCAGGCGCGGTTGCATGTGATCCCCAGTGGTCCCTGGACATCTGACTTTTTCGCTCTGCTGGGGTCGGCGGCCATGGTGGAGTTGCGTGACACACTCATGCAGATCTACGACGTGATCCTGATAGACAGCCCGACCTTTCTGGCCGCTGCCGACGGAGCTGTTCTCGCTTCTCTGGTAGAAGGCGTGTTGTTGGTCTTGCGGCTGGGGCGGGCGCGTCGGGAAGCCATCGCGGCGATCCTCGATCAGTTGGCTCATCTCAATGTTCAGCCTGTCGGACTTGTCCTGAACCGCACTCCCAACAGCAGCGCTCATTTCGACTATCGCCCCGTCAGCGGGGCCGGAGCGCGCGACACACGGCGAAGTGAAACCGCCATTGCCGGAGGAGTGAGCCCTCAGAGCGCCGCCTGGTCGGCTTCAGATATGGTTGGGAAAGAAGGGGCCGACCCATGAATCAAGCAGTACCACACCGCTTAAGGAATGCCGATGCCTGATCTGTCTGTGATATTGATCACGCGCAATCAGGTGTGGAACGTCCCCCGCCTGGTCGAGTCTGTGCTGCGAGAGACAGCTGGTCTCGCTTCGCGCGAGATTGTGCTGGTGGACTCGGCGTCGCAGGATGGGACAGTTGCCGCAGCAGCTCGCTACCCGATCCGCGTGCTTCGCCTGCGCGGGGATCAGCAACTCAGCGCGGCTGCCGGTCGCTATGTGGGGTTCAGACAGACAACCGGCGACCTGGTGCTGTTCCTGGATGGGGATATGGAACTGTGCCCAGGGTGGCTGAGCCAGGCCATCAACATCCTGCGGCAACAGCCAGATATTGCCGTGGTGACGGGCGTGGTGATTGACCGGCCCCTGGACACGCCGCGCGACAACGTGTTTGCCGTGGAACAGGCGGATGGTGAAGTCCGTGTGAAAGACGTGCAACATGGCGGCGGCGCAGCCCTGTATCGCCGCGCGGTGCTCGACGAGGTGGGGCCTTTCAACCCGCACTTCTACTCCGACGAAGAGCCGGAACTCTGCGTGCGCATCCGGCGACGAGGCTATCGTGTTGTGGAGACAGACTATCCGGCGGTATGCCACTATACTGAGCCGTACGAGGCGCTTTCTTCCTTGTTCGCCCGCTGGAAGCGCAGGCTATACCTCGGCCCAGGTCAAATCTTGCGCTATCACCTGGGCAACGGAGTCTTCTGGGATTATCTGAAAGAGCGCGGTTTCGGCTGCTTGCCCGCTCTGGGACTCGCCGCTGGCGCGGGGTGTCTGCTGCTGTCCCTGCTGACTCAGGCCTGGGTCTGGTTCGGGCTGTGGGTGCTGGCGCTGCTCGCTGTGATCGCTTTGACGCTGTATCGCAAGCGCAGCGCGCACCGCGCCCTGTATACGCTGACGCGCCGCGCCCTGATGATGGCGGGGATGCTGCGGGGGTTCTTCCTCAAACCGCTGCCCCCAGACGCCTATCCGGCCCGCTTCGACGAGACCAATAGCCAGGAGACGTGAAGATGCCCTTTGAAGCCGACTTCGTTGCCCCCCTGCGTCTTCATGAGTATCTGGTTGCCGCTCACTGGCGGGATCAGAAGTTGCTCGGCCCAGACCCAGGGCTGCGCCTGAACTACCGTGTATGGCGGTTTGTGAAGAGCGCCCTACCCTGGCTGCCCTGGGCAGACGACGTATGCTTCATCCAGGCGCAGGGCTATTGGATTCTGGACAACTGGTATCTGTGCGAACTGACCGGAGAAGAGCGCTTCAGTGAGATTGCGCGGGCGTGCTCTGACGCGGTCATCGGGCTACAACGCCCGGACGGGGGATGGGACTATCCGGTGCGGGCCTGGAAAGGGCGCACGGCCACTGTCGAGGGTATCTGGGGGGCGACTGGCCTGTTGGCGAGCTTCCGTCAGACGGGAGAAGCCAGGTACCTGGAAGCTGCGCTGAAGTGGCATACCTATCTGGAAAATCAAATTGGGTATCTGGAGGATGGCGAGCAGCTCGCAGTTAACTATTTCGCGCAGGATCGCCGGGCGCGCGTCCCCAACAATTCCGCTTTGCTGTTGCGCCTGCTGGCCGATCTCGCCGACACGACGGGCGATGTCGGTTACCTGCAACGATGTCCGGGGCTGATCGCGTTTATGCGCGCGGTGCAGATGCCCAGTGGCGAGATTCCCTATGCGGTCAGCGGGCTTGAGAGCGGGGAACGTCTGCATTTCCAGTGCTATCAGTACAACGCCTTCCAGGCGCTGCACCTGATGCACTATTACGAGCTGACTTCTGACTCCACGGTCCTGCCGATCATCAACGGCGTGCTCAGCTACCTGAGCAGCGGCCTGGGCGAGGACGGACACGCCTACTACGATTGCTCACATCCGCGACGGACCGTGATCTATCACACCTCCGCCCTGGCAGCGACATTCGACAAGGCAACGCGGATGGGACTGGGCGACTATGCGGCGCTGGCCGATCGCGCGCTGGCCTATGTGTTGCGTGCACAGCGCCCCGATGGGAGCTTCCCTCACTCGCGGGGAGATTACGGCCTCTTGCGAGACAACCGGTCTTATCCGCGTTACCTGGCGATGATTCTGCATCACCTGCTGAGCATCATGAGTCACCAGTCGGCAGGGAGCCGGGTGAGAACCGGCCATGAAGGCGCACGAACCGTTGCAGGCAGTAGTGCCGGGGCAGGTCTGTGATGCGCGTGCTGATGGTAACTCACCCCTTACCGACGGCAGAGAGGCCGAATTCGATGACGCCCCTGATGCATCAGATTCGGTCACTGCGCGCCCTGGGCATCGAGGTAGATGCCTACCAGGTCATGGGCAAGCGCAAGTTGAAATACGTTCTGGCCGCGCCGGGCTTCTGGCGCTCGGTTTCTGCCTATGACCTGATTCACGCGCACTTCGGACACTGCGGCTGGCTGGCGCGCACTCAATGGCGGCGGCCTTTGGTGATCTCCTTCATGGGATCCGATCTGCTGGGCACGCCGAAAGAAGGGGGACACATCCCCTTTCTCAGCAGGGTGGTCGTCCAGGCCAACAAGCGGCTGGCGCGCCTGGTAGACGCCGTGATCGTCAAGACGGAAGAGATGGCCAGAGTCGTTGCTCCTGTACACGCGCATGTGATTCCTAACGGCGTTGACCTGGAACTATTCCGGCCCATGGATCGCGCCGAGGCCAAAGCGGCGCTTGGCCTGGCTCCGCATAAGCGGTATGTGCTGTTTCCTGGCAATCCGCTCAACCCGCGCAAGGCGTTTCCGGTGGCGCAGGCCACCGTCGAGATTGCGGCACGGCGCAGCGGCGCGGAGATCGAGCTGATGACGCTTTACCCTACACCGCCCGAAAAAGTGCCGCTGGTCATGAACGCCTGCGATGCCGAGTTGCTCACGTCCTATATTGAAGGCTCGCCGAACGTGGTCAAGGAGGCAATGGCCTGCAACCTGCCTGTGGTGGCGGTGGACACGGGTGATGTGACGCAGTTGCTCGACGGCGTGCAGGGCTGTTTCATCTGCCCGCGCACGCCAGAAGCCCTCGCCGAAGCGTTGATCGGCGTTCTGGCCGGAGACGGGCGCACCAACGGACGAGAAGTGCTCAGGCGCAAGGGGCTAGACCTGGAAAGCGTGGCGGAACGCATTCGCGGCGTCTATGTGGAAGTGCTGAACAGGTGATAGACAGGGCGACTCTATGACAGACTACGCTGACCTCAAGGTGGCCATGATCGTCCATCAGTACTACTACTACGATGGCCGGGTTCGCTTCTACGCCGAGGCGCTGGCGGGAGCAGGAGCCAGGGTAGACGTGCTGTGCGTGCGAGCCAAAACGCGCCCCGCTGCTCCCCCGCCCAAAGGGCTGCGGGTGTTCACCATCCCGATCAGCCGGGCCTATCGCGGGCCGGGCAGTTACCTGGTGGAATATGGACTGGCGCTCGTTTTCTACACGATGCGGTTGCTGGCCCTGTACGCTCGCAACCGCTACCACGTGATTCACGTGCACAACATGCCGGACTTCCTGATCTTCGCCGCGCTGATCCCGCGCCTGCTAGGAGCAAAGCTGATCCTGGACATTCACGATCCGACGCCAGAATTCACCATGTCCAAGTACTCGAAGCCCTCGACTTCGGCGCTGATACGGTTCATGCGCTGGCAGGAACGGCTATCGGCGCGGCTGGCACACGCGATCATCACGGCGAATCCGGTATTCAAGGAACGGTTGGTCAGTCGGGGCCTACCCGCCAGTGCGATCACGGTTATCGGCAACGAAGTGAACGCGAGCATCTTCGATCGCGAGCGATACGCCCAGGAGTATCAGGCTCGCCCGCGAGATGGGCACTTTGTGTTGGTCTATGCCGGAACGATCGCACCCCGCTATGGACTGGAAGTGGCCGTCAATGCGCTGCCGCTGCTGGTGGAACGCATCCCCGCCGTGCGGCTGCAGATCATCGGCAAGCAGACCGAGTATTCGCAGCATCTGGCAGCGCGCGCCGAACAGCTTGGGGTCGCGCAACATCTGGAATTGATCCCCGCCGTTCCGCTGGAGGCAGTGCCCGGTTACCTGGCGCGGGCGGATGTCGGCATCTATACCGCCGTATCTGACCCCCATATGGACGTGGCCGTGCCCACCAAGGTGCTTGAATATGCGTATATGGGGCTGCCGGTGGTCGCCTCCCGGTTACCAGTGCTGGAGAGAGGATTTGCGCCCACGGCGTTGCTGCTCTTCGAGCCGGGGTGCACCGACGAATTCGCGCAGCACATCCTCACCCTGTACGAGCAGCCCGCTCGCCGCGCCGAACTGGTCCGGCAGATGGATCGGACGTTTGTGGAAGTCCAGCGAAGACAAGCCAGACACCGGACTTATTTCGCCTTGCTGGACGCTCTGCTCGGCAGGGAGCAGCAAAAGCTCGCTGTGATGCAAGAGGAAACAATGGATGACGGGCACAGGAGGCCGGTTGATGAGTAGGGCATTGATTGGCTTTCGGGCAACGCGCGGACAGAGTGTGTCAGGCGGTTTACTCACCCCGGATTTACGTCGCCCCCGCCCGGTGTTGGCATGTCTCGCTGCCTTTTCTCCGCCTCTGAAAAGGAGACAAACCGGGTGTGGCGAGGCCAGAGGGGAGGTCAACGCCTTTGTGCCGGCTAAGCCCCCGACGACTCTTGCACGCATCCTCCGGCGAAGCTGGCGAGCATTGTTCCTGATGGGGACGTTGTTGGCAACTGTCCTGGGCATGGCGACAGGACTCGATCGTCGGCCTGGCGTTGCCTCTGGCGGTTATGAGGCCATCCAGGGCCATCCGCGTCTTTTCTTCACCGCCGATGATATCCCGGCGCTACGGGCGCAGGCGCTTGGCACTCATGAGAGCATCTGGGGGCCGATTCGAGCATTTGTTGACAAGCAGCTTGGAACGCTGCCCCCCACAGAATCCAGCAGTGAGATGGGGTTGCGGTACTTTCGCAATGCTGGCAACGGACTGATTGCCATGGCCTTCGCCTGTGTGATCGCCGACGACGAGCGGTATTGCGATCTGGCCAAGACCTACCTGCTCACCTATGCGGGCTGGGAAGAATGGAGCGAACGCAACCAGCGAGACCTGAGCCTGGCGCATATGTTGTTTGGCAATGCGCTGGCCTATGACTGGCTGTTCGACCGTTTGACTCCGGAAGAACAGGCCATGGTGCGGCAGAGTCTGGCCAGCCGGGCGCAGCAGATGTACGAGGCGAGCACGCAGCCCAATGAGTTTGGCTGGCGGAACTGGTGGCACAAGTCGTACCTGCAGAACCACTACTGGGTGAACAACAGTGCCCTGGGCATGGCCGGACTCGCCCTGATCAATGACGGTTTTCTCCTGGGCACCTGTTCCCTCTATCCCCTGGACGGCACAGCCGTCAACATTCGCGCCTGGAGCAGCACGACTTCGGAAGTCGTCGGGACGCTGGCGGCTGGGCAGCGCGCAGAGGCAATCGGGCAGATGGAGGGAGAGGACGGTTACCAGTGGTGGCATCTGGCCGAAGGCGGGTGGGTGCGCGCAGATGTAGTCCGCGGAGAAGAAGGCTGTCAGGCTGGTTCGCTGAATCCGCAGGCGTGGATCGATCAGGCGCGCGACCGACTGACGGTCGGGCAGGCATTTCTGGAGGGCATTGCGGACGGAAGCTGGCACGAAGGGTTCAACTATCAGGGGTATCTGTTGAGCATGTCTTTGCCGTTTTGGGCGGCCTTGCGACAACTCACCGGCGTTGACCTGATCCCCCATACCTACCTGCGCAACTACACCTACTGGTGGTTGTATAACCTGCTACCCGCTGATGAGGGCGTCCTGATGTCCTTCGGTAACCTGGACGCAGGCTGGGTGAACAGCCGTCAGCCTTATGGCGTATTGCGCTTCATCGCTCAGGAATACGACAGCGGGCTGGCTGAATGGCTGACCAGGCAGATACTCAGCGCTCAGGGGCGCGACAGTAATGTCTACACCGCGCCCTGGTACGTGTTCGAGTACCTGTATTACGACCCAACCATTGCGCCGCAACTCCCCGCCGGTCTCCCTCGTTCCCGCGTATTCCCCGATCTGTCGGCAGTGATCTGGCGGACTGGCTGGGGGGCAGATGATCTGATCTTTGGCCTCAAGGCGGGAGCGCATGGAGGACGGTTTGCCTTCGATACTTTTGTCCAGGAACGTTTTCCCTGGGAGACACCCTGTCGCGAGACCTTCTGTCAGCTCAACGTCGGGCACGATCACGAGGACACGAACACTTTTTACGTCTATCAAGGGGGATGGCTGGCGCTGGAGAATGCCGAAGTGGGGCGTCAGGAGACTGCCTATCACAACACCTTGCTGATTGATGGGCAGGGCCAATATGAGCCGTCCTCGGATCGGAGCTGGCGCTATCCCGCGGACTTTGCCGGGAGCGATGGTTTCCTGGAGGCAACCGCCAGTTCGCCGCATTTCGATTTCCTGGCCGCGGATGCGACCCGACGCTACAAGCATATCAAGGGGTTGGACGATGTCACCCGCTATGCGTTGTTCATCCGCCCCAATTACCTGGTGATGTTCGACCGCATCGAGGCCGACGATCCCCATCTCGTGGAATGGATCGCTCATTTCGAGGCCCCGCCCACCGTCGAAGACACGTGGATCAGGGGCGGTAGCCAGGGAGACCATCTGCTGGGTATCGGGTTCGCAGCCCCGCAGCCTTTCACCGTCAACATGGGCAACGACGGGCTGCCTTACGTGCGTGTGAGTCCTGAATCGCCTGCGGAAGCGGTCTTGTTTGCCAGCGTGCTGTATCCAACCGACCGTCAGGGATGGGACGAGCGTCCGGCGTTCGCCCTGGTAGATAGAACGCCGGAGGGAGTGCTATTGCGTTTGCAGCCCCAGGATGGCAGTCAACAGGTGTTCGACGTGGTGCTGGCTTTCGACAAGCCTGAGTCGCCCATCGAGATAGGCTCGTACCGCTTCGATGGGCGGGTTGCGGTAATCGCGTGGGGCGCGGACAACACGCTCGAAGAGTTGTTCATCTACGGCGGGACTTTTCTGGAAGATATCTCAGGCGGTGAGCAGATGCTGATCGAGGGCCTGGACGCGAGCACCCCGTTTGAGGCGATCTTCTCAGGGGACGCAGTGCTGGCGTCCAGTGAACCATCCGGCGAGGTAACGCTCTTCGCTCCCGCTGCAGAGCAGGTGACGTTGAACGGTCGCCCGCGGTCGTTTTCCAGGCTGGGGCACACCATTGTCTTTTGATGTCTTTTGCGGGGCAACGCGCCCCTCGGAAACTGTGAGAGGCAGACGCAACGATGACCAACGCGATTGAACTCGAAGAAAGACGCCTGGCGGGGATCGAAAGCATCGAGCAATACCCCAGTTTTCACGAACGGCATCGGGTATTCCCGGCGATCTTCGAAAACCGAGCACACAGGCGCATCATTGACCTGTCGGCGGGCGTGGGGATCGTGGGCCAGCGGATCAAGAACGGCTATCCAGCGGAGATCGTTTGTAACGACATCGCCCCTACCTGCTTGCGGATTCTGCGCAAGCTGGGACTCCAGACAGTCTCCTTTAACCTGGACGACGAGCAGACTTGCTATCCGTTTGAGGACGGCACTTTTGATGCGGCCATCTCGCTGGCAACCATCGAGCATCTGCTGCACCCCGATCACTTTTTGAGGGAAGTGCAGCGCATCCTGACCGACGAGGGCTATCTGTACATTTCCACCCCAAACTACGCTTCCATCCTCTACCTGCCGCGTCTGGTGCTGAAAGGGGAGACATTTCACAACCCGCTCTCAAAGAACGAGCGCACGCGCTACGAGTTCTACGGTCATGTGCGCTACTTCACCTACAAGACTTTGAGGGAGTATGTCAGTTCATTTGGTTTTCGCCTGCAGGCGGTGTACCTGCCAGTGCCGCAGGGAAGCACGCACTTCAGGAATATGCTGGCGCACTCCCGACCTAAGGCGCTGCTGTATCGCCGCCTGCTGATCTGGATGTATCGCTTTCTGTCTCCGCGTTGGGCACCTGAGCCAGTCCTGTGCTTCCAGAAGGGCCTGGCCGACGGTCAGCGCAGGGCGCGCAAAGTTCTACTCTGAGCGAGAGGCCAGGATCATGTTACCCGCCATCGTTCTATCCAGCCACACCATGGGATTGGGTGTGATCCGCGCTCTGGGGCAGATGGGTGTGCCCAGTGTCGTCTTCTATCACGAAAAGCGCGATATGGGGTATGTCTCCAAATACGTGCAGGGGCGCTACCATGTGCCACACCCCGAACACGATCAGGAGGGGTTCATCGCCGCCCTGCTTGAACATGGTCCCCGCTTCGCCGGATGCCCCATGTTCCCGACTTCGGATGCGGCGCTGTCTGCCGCCTCCCGGCATATAGACGATCTCAAGGCCTACTACAAGCCGGGATTTACGGAATGGACGATCACTCAACTTTTTCTGGACAAGAAACGCACCCACGCACTGGCCCAGGAAGCCGGCGTGCCCGCCCCGAAGACGATAGTCCCGCACTCGGTGGCCGAGGCGGAGCGGTTCGCCGAGCAGATCGAATTCCCCTGCCTGGTGAAACCGTGCCAGAGCCACCTCTACTATGCGGTCTTCAAGCGCAAGATGGTACAGGTGCAGACGAAGGAGCAGATGCTGCAAGCCTATTTGGAGGCGGCCAACGCGGGCCTGGAGGTGATGCTCCAAGAACTCGTCCCTGGTGCAGACGATTGCGGGGCCAACTACAACGCCTACTTCTGGGAAGGTCAACCTCTGGTCGAGTTCACGGCGCAAAAGATCCGCAACGGCCCGCCGACCTTCGGTTCTCCCAGGGTGGTGATGAGCAGAACGATCCCGGAGATCATCGAGCCGGGGCGCAAAATCCTGCAGGCAATGGGGTTCTACGGCTACGCCTGCACCGAGTTCAAGAGAGACCCGCGCGATGGCGTTTACAAGCTCATGGAAGTCAACGGCAGGCACAATCTGTCTACGCTGCTGGCCGTGAAGTGTGGGATCAATTTCCCCTGGCTCCATTATCAGCACCTGGTCTATGGCACGCTGCCTCAGGCTTCCGGTTTTCAAACAGGTGTCTACTGGGTGGACGTGTTGCGCGACGTAGGATACAGCCTGAAGAACTTTCGGCAGGAGCGCCTGGGATGGTTGGGGTTCATCCGCCCATATCTCAAGCCCCATGTGTTCGCCATCATAGACTGGAGGGATCCCCGACCGTTCGTTAAGCGATCCGCCGATCTGCTGAGGGCCGCCTTACAGCGATGAACAGGTGGGGTGACGGGCAATACCGGCCATATGCACCGATGCATCAGGGTCGCCAAACGATCCCGCTGCCGGAAAAGGGCGACCTGGGGAATGCAAAGCCAAGGAGATAGCTATGGATCGAACAAAGGTACTCTGGCAGAAGCAATTTCTGACGGCGCTGGTTTTGCTGGGAATCATCGCTGCGATTGGCGTGCCGGTCTTTGCCGATGTCTCCCGTCAACAGCAAGTGCACCGTCTTGACGGGTATTCGATTTACTTCTCTGAGGACGATCGCGAAGCCAACCCCTATGATCGCTCCGACGAGGGGGCATCGCTCTTCGCCGGCCTGCTGAGCAGCCTGGGGGCAAAAATCTCCACCCTGGACTGGCGGCAGGGCATCCCCGACGACGCCGACCTGGTGATCATTGCCGGGCCGATCCGCTATGTGGGCGTGGCAGAACTGGCACGGCTGTGGCACTACCTCAGCAACGGTGGGGCGGCGCTGCTGGTTGTAGACCCCTTGCTGACGGCAACCGATGAAGAAGGCAACCTGGTGACCGACATCAACCGCTCTATCGCTACCGAGTTCTTCGATCTCACCTGGCAGGACTTCGGTGTCCGCGTACGTGGCGATGTGGTCGTGGTCGAGGATCACTCTGGAGGCCTGCAGGCTGACCTTCTGGCCACAGACATTGATCCCACACACCCCATCACGGCGGGTCTGGACGGGCCGCTGGCCTTCTTCACCGCCCGCTCGATCGCCTACGATGCGTCCGTTCAGTCCTACCGCGCTACGCCGCTGGTGTTTTCCAGCGACGAGCACTACGGGGAAGCGAGTTTTGCTGCCTACCTGCTGGAGGGCACGGCAGCGTTCAATATCGGCATTGATACGCCGCGTGGCCCGCTGGCCCTGGCGGTGGCGTCGGAGAACCGCCTGACGGGGGCACGGCTGGTGATTGTCGGTGATCGCGATTTCGTCACCAATGGCAGGGGGATGCAAACCGCGCCAGCCAATACAGCGGGATTTCTGTATCCTGCCAATGCGTATTTCTTGCTGAGAGCGGTAGAGTGGCTGGTAGGAGCCGACGCGATGCCGACCGAACAGATTCTGTTCCCAACACCAGGTCCAACGGCTTCTCCTACTCCTGTTCCGACACCGACGCCGCTTCTCACGCCTACTCCCAGCCCATGACAGCAAGCGCACCATCTCTTGCGGTCAGTGCGGAGATGCTGGCTTGATGGAGAGAATGACACCCATGTCCCAAGTGCGTTCCGTAGCCCTATGCTTGCTGATGGCCCTGGTGTTGTACAGCGGCACCCTGAGCTACGCCCAGACACACACGTCGCCGCTGGTGGTTTTTGTCCAGGACTTGCCGCTCGATGCGGCCCGGATGACCGATGCCGGGCGCATGGGGGTCAGTGCCCTGGCCGACATTTTCCGCAGCCTGGGGGCCAGGGTGGAATACGTCGATCTGACCACTCCCCTGCCCGAACAGGCGAAGGTGGTGGTGATCGTCGGGCCTTATCGCAGCCCTGGTTTTGCGCAGGTGCTCTATCTCTGGCTGCACCTGGCTCGCGGCAACCATGCCCTGTTCGCCTTTGACCCCGAAGGTTCTTTTGACGGCACGCGCAACGTCCGGACCCGACTCGCCGCCAGTGGCCTCAGTCTACTGCTGGACTGGGATTACGGGATTTCGGTCTACGACACCTTTCTGGCCGAGCCATGGTTTTCCACAGGGACTATCTCCGACCTTTACCGGACTTACATGCTGACTTATCCCGACCTCGTTGATGATGCTATCACCGCGCCGCTTAAGCAGTATGGGTTGCCCGTGTGGGTGTGGGGCGCGCGGCACTTCGGCATTCAGGCGCTGGGAGTCGGCAGCGCTGGCGTGCCCCTGCTCTATAGCGACTCGGCGTTCGGCGAGATCGCCCCGTCCATTTTCCGGACGGTGGGGGGCAATCCTGTTGATCGTCTTGAGTTGAATATCGGGGCGGACGCTTTGGGCAGGCTCAGCGTCGCGGTACGGGCGCGCAACACAGAGACCGGCTCGCGCGTGGCACTTCTGGGTGATTCAGAACTGTTCAGAAATGGCCTGGGTCTCGCGCAGACGGGTTCGTCGCCGCGCAACGCAGGCAACTGGATTCTGGCTCAACGCCTGGCCGCCTGGCTGCTTGAGCTGCCGCCTGAGCAATGGCCTCCTTTGCCGTCGGGGTTCACCTGGCTGGTCATTGACGGCCAGCAGCAGGATTGGCCCCAACAGACAGAGGGGGTGGTTGCCGATGACGAGGCAGACGTGGAAAACCCCGCAGTGGACATCGAGCGCGTACAGGCGATGGCCGATGACGACTACCTGTATGTGCTGATCCAGACCAAAGAGCCGCCTGACGCCGGGGTGCGCGTTGACCTGGCTCTGGGGGAACAAAAGGGGGGCGCTGAAAACGCTGTGCTGATTGCCGGACAGTCTGGCGTGTACCGCGTCGAGCCGGAAGGCGGCGAGACTCCGGTTGCGGATGCGGCCATGGGGCTGGGTAGCGCCATTGAGTTGCGCCTGCCGGTGCGTCTGGCGACTGGATCGCTGCGCCTTGAGCGGGTGTGTGTGAGGGAAAGCAACGTGGCTGCGCGCGCCTCCGAGGACTGTCTTGATCAGCCGCTCGAACCGCACTCACTCGACTCACGCGCGCCTTTCGACTTTTCCCTGGCAGGGCACCTGTTGGTGACCGTGACCGGTGACGGCGTGAACATACGCGAAGGCCCTGGAACCGACCGCCGGCAGATAGGCATTGTTCCTAACCGGATGGTCTTCGCTGCCGTGGGACGCAATGACGATGCCAGTTGGGTGCATGTGCGGAATGCGCGCTTCGAGGGGTGGATCGCCGCGCAATTGCTATTGCCAGGCGGCGACCTGTTGTGGTTGCCGGTCGTTGAGGAGCGCTAACCCCGCTCATTCTGGTTCAGAGGACGAGACGATGGCCACAAAGCGCATCGGTCATTCCGGATTGGCGGCGATTGCCGAGGCTCTGCAGCAACGGACGGCCTATGGCTCAGTCAGGCGGATGTTTGCGTCTGGCACGGGCTGGGGAGCCATCTCGTTCTGGGAAATGATGGTCGCGGTGGGGGTGGGGGTTCTGCTGGGAGGATATGCTGTCGCCATTACCTATCTTTCTAGAACCTGGACCACGCTCTTCACCGCCGGTGTGGTGGTGGTGTTCGCGGCAATGATAGTCAGGGATGTGCGCCGGTTGCTGCTGGCCATCATCATCCTGGATATCCCCCTCCAACTGGATATCAACCTCTTCTATCGACTGGACGCCTCTGAGCTGGGGTCGCTCGGCGGGCTGACCGTCTCGCTGACGACGATCGCGCTCCTCGTTTTATATGGTCTGTGGCTTAGCGAGTCCCTGCTCAAGAAGAGCGCCTCTGCTGTGCGGTGGCTCCCTATGAGTCTGCCGGGGGCCTTGTATCTCTTGTTCGCGGGGTTGTCGGTGCTGGTTGCCCGCGACAAGACACTGGCAGCTTTCGAGCTGGCGTTGATCGTCCAGCTTTTCCTGATCCATCTCTATATCCTCGGCACCGTTCGCACGCGCGCCGACGTGCTGTATATCATCATTTTCATCCTGATCGCGCTGTTCTTCGAGAGCCTGGTCATCTTCGCACTACGCCTGACAGGCACAACGGTCAAAGTGGCAGGGATCACAGGTCGAGTGTTCGATACCAGGGTCTCTGGTACGGTCGGTTCCCCCAATAACGCTGGCGCATTCATCGTGCTCTCTCTGGGACCGGCGTTGGGGTTGCTGTTGGCGCGGGTCAACAAAGCATATGGCTGGCTGGCTGCTGTGGCCTTTGCCAGTGGAGCTATTGCCCTCATTTTCACCCTGTCCCGTGGGGGCTGGCTGGCCTTCGCCGTCTTTCTGAGCTTTTTCAGCCTGTTGGCGCTACAACGCGGCTGGTTGTCCGGACGAGTGGTGGCAGTGCTGGTCATTGTCGCTCTCATCCTGTTCGTTGCTCTGCAGGAGGTGATCATCACTCGCCTCACCGCGGACGATCAGGGAGCTGCCGAGTCGCGAATACCCCTGATGCGCATTGCCTGGCGTATGATCTGCGACCGTCCCTTTCTTGGGGTGGGGCTTAACAATGGGCCGATCCTGCTGCCGTCTTATATCACGCCAGATATGGGCGATATCTGGGTTTATGGCGTGCACAACAAATATCTGGCCGTCTGGTCGGAAACGGGGCCGGGCGGACTGCTGGCCTATCTCTGGTTCTTGATGGCGACGCTGCGCAGAGGCTGGCGCAGCTTCAGAGCGAGAGACCCGCTGCTCTCCCCAGTCGCGCTTGGTCTGTCGAGCGCCATACTCGGTCACATGGTTCATATGGCGTTCGACACGTTTCGCGACCGCCCCAATACCCAATTGTTGTGGTTTTATGCGGCCTTGATAGCTGTGATCTATCTGATCACTCATGAACGCGAGGATGCCCAGGACACAGGGATATAGCTCCCTGGGCTTTGCCCCCTGGAAGGTGAGGCTCAGGGGCGGACAGCCATCGAGAGCATCTCGAACACTTACCTCCACCCGGCGCTGACGCGCCTGGCTGCCCCTCTCCGACGCCGAGAGGGGGCGAGCCGAGCGAAACGAGGCTGGGGGTGAGGTAAACCAGGATCATTGTCCGCCCTTGAAGAAGGTGAGGAATTGTTCCCGTAATGCGCCGTCTAACGAACAAGGGCCTGTTCAAGAAATTTCTGAAGCAGTCTTTTTGGCTCTATGGGGGCATGGGGGTTGCCCAGATAGCCGGTGTCATTGATCTGGCTGTGCTGGCTCGCTCGCTCACGCTCGTTGAATTCGGCCAGCTTGCTCTCATCATTGGGTATGGTTCGGTGGTCAATGCCCTGATTGATTTTCGAGTCTGGGAGGCCATCCTCAAATTCTTCAACGAGCATTTCGCGGCCCACGATTTTGGCCGAGCGCTGGCTGTTTTGCGCCTGTGCGTGGCGATTGACGTAGGGACGGGGATGGTGGCGGCTGCTATCCTGACCCTGACAGCCAAACCCGTCGCCCGCCTGCTGCTAGATGATCCGGAACTGGCCGATGAGATCGTGCTGTACGGGCTGATGCTGCTGTTCACCACGACCGAGACGACTGCCACCGGCTTGTTCCGCGTTTACCGCAGGTTTGATCTTCTGGGATTGAAAGATGGCCTGGGGAGTGTTATCCGGCGTTCCTTCAGCATTGCCGCGGCGCTGGCCTTCGGCTCGCTACATGCAGTAGTGGTGGCGCTCATGTTCGGCGGGCTGATCGAGGCGCTGCTATTCAACGGCATGGCGTACCGTCTCACACGGCGTCAACTGGGAAAAGTGACCGGTCATACTCCTCTGGCCCCAGGGGAACTCAAGCGGATAGTGAGCTTTGTTCTGGGCACAAACGTGCTGGGTACGCTCAAATTGCTGACAGAGCACGGGGATATGCTGCTCCTGGGGTGGTTCGGCGGCCCCAGTGTCACGGGGGTGTACAAGGTAGCCTTGAGCGCCACGCAGCTGCATTACAAGCTGAGGCTTCCTTTCAACACCATTGCTTATCCGGAGATCGTGCGGGCACGACAGAGCGGACCAAGACAGTTGCAGTCAACGATAGGCACGCTGGTGCTCGTTAGTGCCCTGGTCACCCTGCCCTCGGCGCTTGCTCTGGCTGTCTTAGCCGATCCTCTCATTCATCTCATCAGCGGTAAGGTAGAATATATATCTGCTGCCAACTACTTCCGAATCATGCTCTTGGGCAATGTAGTGAGCGGATTGCTATTTTGGGCAGGCTATCTGTTGATGGCTAACGAACGGGTGTGGCTGGTCAATCAGATTCACTTGGCGCGCTCCCTGTTGGCCGGCGTGGCGTTGATACTGGTCATCCCAAGCTGGGGGGCGCTTGGGGCAAGCTGGCTCTTTGTGTTCAATCAGAGCATCGTCAGCATCGCCGAGTTTGTCGCCTGTCTGCGACTGGACTACTTGTCTCTCAGGGAACATATTCCTTTCTCAGCTGTCGAGAAGGGCTGAACAGCTTCTTTTGAGCAGACTTGTCGCTGGTATCTGTAACTTGTTGGATGGCCGAGCAGAATCTCAAGCGCGAGAGCGACCGTTGCCTGGTCGCTCCCGCATTCATTCTCTGGCACTCAGCAGGCCAGCGCCTGGAGGCTGTTATGAACTTCTGCGCCGTATCTTCGCCTCACCCCTGCACCCCCTCTCCCCGGTCTATACACTATACAGGAGAGAGGAGGCGAGCCGAGCGCAGCGAGGCTGGGGGTGAGGTAAGCTGGAGCGTGCCAACCTTTACGCTCGCTCTGTCCGCCCCTGAACGAGCAGGGGCCGGGGGTCGAGAGATGAAAAGTGCATAACACGCTCTAGCCCACGCGCACGTCTCCGCACAGATGCACCTGCAGGCCCATGGCGTGGAACATGGCTGCCTTGGCCGCCAGCGCCCGGTCGGCAGCTTCGGCGGAGGGCGCGTAGACGACCTGGATGTGATTGGCCTTGTGGCGGGCCATCATCTGATCGCGCGAGACACCGTGCAACACGGCGTGCATGATCGGCCACTGTGGGGTAGTCAGTTGCCAGCGGCGCTGCGTTTCGGCGTCGGGCAGTTTGACCACATGCGCGCGCCCGATATCTACATGCAGTGCGCCGTCCATCACAAAGACGCGGCTCCAGACGATCTCGCCCGGCTTGCTGATGCCCTTGAGCGTGCCGCCGCCCAGTCGGAAGTACATGGGGGGTTGCCGTTCGCTGGACGCCCCCGCGTAGCCGCCGATGAAGTGCGAGGCCGGCGCTGCGCCGGAGATGAGAAAGACCCACACGTAGTCGTCCACGCCGTCGCCGGTGAAGTGTTCGCCCCAGCGCACATCGTGCAGCGTGGTGGCCGGGTCGAAACCCATCGCCCGCCAGACGCGGTTGGTCACCAGCGCGTCCAGCCCTGCGCCCTCGTCTACCTCGTTGAAGTGCGGCAGAGCCTGCCCGGCGTAGAGTTCCGCGCCCGTCTGCGCGTGATAGACCGGCGGGCGCTCGACGTTGTTCAGCAGCCCCTCCACCAGGTCAGAGGCGGGGGCCATGTCCTTCAGCCCCTGCTGATACTGGATGCCGATGGCGTCGCAGCCGAAGTCGTGCGCGATACGCACGGCGGCGATGTACATCTTGCACTGTTCGAGAATCTGGCGATCGGTCAGGTCGGTTTCTTCGTTGGGGCCGGTGACGAACTTCACACCCCGCGCGTCGAGCCAGTCGCGCACCTTTTGTGCTTCCTGGTCGCTCACCAGGCGCATGGCCGCCACCAGCGCCGACTGACTGAGCCGCTCCTTATAGACGCCAGCGGGATTGAGCATCTCGTCGTCAATGATGGCGTTGTACATGCCCATGCACCCCTCATCGAAGACGCCCAGGATGGCTTTCTCGCGCTTGAGGTGCGCCGCCAGCGCTTCACCCAGTTTCCGCTCGGCGGCGGGCAGGCGGGCTGGATCAAGGTCGCGCACATGGCTGGTGTCGTGATCGATCTTGCCCTCGCGAATCCACTGGCGGATGCCGCGCCGGAAGAACTCGTCGGTGAAGTCTTCGCTCCAGATGGTGCTGTACTTGACGCCCGCCTTGGTCAGCGAGCCGTTGAGGTTGAGCATCCCCACCAGGCCGGGCCATTGCCCGCTCCAGTTGGCGACGGTGAGGATCGGGCCGCGATGGTCACGTAGACCGGCCAGCACGTGATGGCTGTACTGCCACACCGCTTCGGCGACGATCAGGCGGGCGTCGGGATCAATGTTCTTGAAGACCTCCATGCCCATGCGCTGACTGGAGATGAAGCCGTGCTTCTCCACCGGATCGTAGGGATGCCCGCGCCTGACGGTGATGCCCTCTTCGGCAAAGGCGGCGATGATGGCCTTCTCCATCGCTTCCTGGGCGGGCCAGCAGACCTGGTTGGCGGCCAGGCGCAGGTCGCCGCTGGCAACCAGAATCGCTTCGTTGGGGCCGACCTTGGGCGGTGCGGTGAGTTGAGGCAAGGTGTATTCAGCCATAAAGCATCTCCTCATAAGCTGTTTTGTGCGGAGGAATCCCCGCTGATCACCTGGACAATGGAAGACGGGCGCACAAGCGGCCCGCCCCTATGATACTACACTCTGTTCGCGGCGGCGGATCAATTCGGGGTACAATGAGAATGTGGCATCGGATGCTTTGCCGCCGTTGCATGTTGTGCAGAGGAGATAGTCAGCAGATGCCCCAAGCTGTGGAAGCAGTGATTGACGAGCAGAACAATGTGAGATTGCTGGAACCCGTTCAGTTGTCGGGTCCGCGCCGGGCTCTTCTGATTATTCTGGACGAACCAGCCTGCGCAGTCCCCGAAACCGCGCTTCTGAGCGAACCGGCCCTGGCAGAGGACTGGAACAGACCAGAGGAAGATGCCGCGTGGTCGTACCTGCAGCAGGCGACGTAGTCGTTGTGCCCTTTCCCTTTTCTGATCTGTCTCAAGCGAAATTGCGTCCGGCGGTGGTTCTGGCGCACGCTGGACGCAGCGATTGGATTCTGTGTCAGGTCACCAGCAATCCCTACGGTGACACACGGGCAATCATGCTGACCGATGCCAGTTTTCGGGCTGGCTCCCTGCGTGTGACAAGCTACGCGCGCCCTGGCAAACTGTTTACAGCCCAGCCATGACCCGATGACCGCTCAGGTTGGCAGCCTTTCACCAGAGGCTTTAGCGGCCATTATCGAAGCCGTGGTGCGCATCTTACGGGCTGATCGCAGCTAGAGGCTGTTATGAACTCTTGCGCCGAATCTTCTCCTCACCTCTGCACCCCTCTCCCTCGCGGCTTCAAGAGCGGACAATGATCGA
>FWPU01005453.1_pt1 | contig 27547 bp, 30 predicted proteins | sample 2228361 | NCBI WGS metagenome assembly FWPU01 (sample SAMEA103939777, study PRJEB20133) | metagenome
TTGCGATTCATGGCTTTCACCTCCAAATCATGAAAACACCTTTGAAGGTAAAAAGCCACGAAATGAAATTATCATGGTTGACAGAGCACTAGTGTCCGGCCAAGCTCGCGATGCGCGCTCAGCGCCTCTAACAGTAGTGCCGTCTGGGCCCTTGCACCATCTAAAGAGATATAGACCATGAATGCTCCTTTGTCAGGAGCATTGAAAGGCAATCTTTGAGTTACGAGATTGCTAACTCCCCCCTTCCTATCGCCAGATTCATCAATAAGCTTAAAGGGAGAGAGGACAAATGGCACACTCTTTTCCACCAAGAAATGGATAACAGCCCCCAAAGAGTCCTCTCCTACGAACAGTCTGGCGGATGGTTTTGTTCCACTAAGCGTTAGGTGGATTTCCGTCGCTGTGTCTGGACAAGCGCGATAGAAATTCTCGATAGACTTTGTAGCATCTCGGTCGTGGCCCAAGTATTTGTTATCGAAAGTCGGCCAGTCCAGCCCGGAGTGGAAGAGCCGGGCGGGAGGTCTTCTCCTGAAGCGCAGGTTGCCCTGGATGATGCCTTCTGGAACGCAGAGTCCATAGTCTCTAATGATGGATAGAGGTTCATCGAAGAACCGTCCCCAGAGCAGCAAATCTTGTGAGAGATCACGCAGCAACCGATAGACCTGCTCTGTTCTCCCTCGAAAGCTCCACTGGTTCAACACGGTTAGCACACCCTTTTTCTTGCCGTTTGAGGAGCTCTTACTCTTGACGGAGATCAGGGGGAAGCTCAATCTCTGGATCCACTTCTTGAGCGCAGGCCCAGTACTGTGCTCTGTCTGCAGAAGCAATGTCTTCCCCCAGGCAAGCGACGAATGCTTCCGCCTTCGCTTGCGCATCGGTGAGAGCTTCTTCCACACCAACTCCTTCCAGCACGCGGTCATAAGCCTCCATCACCCAATAAGCGAGTACAATCACCCAGGGATGCTCTCTCTCAACGGCATCCAGGGAAGGGTCAATGTGCTCCATCGTGTACAAGAGAGCATCGGCAACCTCTTCCCCTACCTGGGAGCGGTACTCTGGCGATTCGGCTATAGAGCGTCGGGCCGGCAGACCCCGCGCCACCACAGCACTGTGGTCTGAAGCGAATTTGATCCACTCCCAGCACGCCTGCGGGTAGGCTGCGTTGGCCGAGATCACGTAGCCCCACACGCCTTGTTCGCGCATCCCCATTTTCTGTTGGCCCAGAAGAGGCAGGGGAACATTGCCTGTACGTGGCGGCAGTCCAACACGCTCATAGTAGGTGCTGGGATGGCTAACCCACATCGCTGCCCGGCCGGCGGTTATCAGGCCCCATCGCTCAGATACGCTTTGATCAAAGTTCTGCCAAAACGCTTCCTTCGTAAACACGGGCATCACACCGTGTACCAGAGCCAGGTCGGCGTACCATCGCAACGTGGCAATCGTTGCGGCGTTGTCCAACTGAGGCCGTGGAGGCTGTGCCGTCGCATCTACCAGAGTAGCCACGTCTAACCCGAACAAGATCAGATCTTCACCCGGACTTTTAAGGGGCACGTAGCCGTATACTTTGCCCTCTCCTTCCTCCCTGGTGAGCGCTACAGCCTTCTCCAGGAAGTCTTCCAACGTCCAGCCGGGCTGAGGGTACTCCACCCCGGCCTCGTCGAAGAGGTCTTTGTTGTAGAGGAGAACTTGCACGTCGCCTTCGAGCGGCAGCCCCCACAGATCTCCCTCTTTGCGAAAGACTTCAAGAAATGGAGAATAGAAATCGTCCAGGCTGAAGTCCGGGTCAGCATCCAGAAAGGGTTGCAGATTAAGGAGGCGTTGGTAGTTGGACAGCCGTTGAGTGCCAAAACCACTGTGAGTAACAAAGCAGTCACACGCTTCAGCCTGATACTCGAAATCCCACTCTTTTGGGACGGTGAGCTCGACGTTGATCTCGGGGTGCTGTTCGTGAAAGTCCTCAACCAAAAAGCGGTAGGCCTTGACAATGTTTCCATGGGTGCAGAAGGCAACTGTGAGCCCCTCGTCTTGAGGTCTCAGGGTGGCCACGACGACGGGAGCTGAGGGGGTGTGAGCCTCCTCAGCACTCACTTCCACCATCGCCAGAGCCTGCGCCTGTGCTTCCGCCAACGCCGCGTCTATTGTCAGTTCCCCAGCGAAGACAGAGTCCAGGCCATCCGGGAGCAGGCCTACGACGAACACATCGGCAGCGGGCGCAACCTGAGGCTTATTCAGAATGTAGTCGTAGACCGCTTTTACTTCCTCATCCAATCTCCGTCCTGGCGTGGAAACCTCGAACAAGGAGCGACGAGGGAGCACGCTTTGCATCCCTGTCTCACGGGGTTGATGTGTCAAGAAGGAAAGCCATTCCCAGCTTTCCTGGGGATGCGATGTGCCAGCGCTCATAGCATAGCCTGCGGCCCACTTCCAGTGGACGAAGGCTTTCCCTTCCGGAAGTGGGGCAACACCCAGATTGGGGTGTGTAGCAGGGTACCACGACGCCCACATCGCAGCTTTGCCGCCCTTGATCAAATCAATCCATTCTTGCTCATCGAACTCGGCGGGGTTGGGCATCACCCCATACTTCAAAGCCAGGCCAGTATACCATTCCACGGCCTCGGCCATGGCAGGGTTGTCCAACTTGGGAAGCGGTGGAGCCACGCTCTCATCTGCCCAGGTGCCTGCACGACCCAGCAGCAGAGGAATAGTGGAAGTGGAATAAGGAAAGGGATCGAGGAAGCCATACCGGAGTACGCGGTCTCCCTCGCGCACGGTCAACTGCTGCGCAGCCTGGGTGAATTCCTCGTACGTCCACCCGGGGCGGGGAGGGGAAAGCCCGGCCTCCTCGAAGGCTGTCTTGTCGTAGAAAATGAGGGCAGGATAAACCTTGGCCGGCAGGGCCCAGATACCACCATCCCATTGGAATTGCTCCAGCAGGCCGGGGTAGAAGTCCGCGGCCTCAAAGGTGGGGTCAGCCTCGATGAAGGCGGCCAGATCCCTCACCAGGCCTTCGCGGGTGTGCCTGGGCAGAAGGTCCCCTGGGTAGGCAAACGTGTCGGCAGATGCAGCCAATCTTATGGATGGCGTCTTCCCTTCCCATATCACCACCGAGGATTTTCTGGCTGGAGAGCACTTGAACCTCGATGTGAGGGTGGGTTTGGTGGAAGAGTTCGGCCAGCCGTTCATATTCCTGGCGCTCCCAATCGGAGCAGGCAAAGGTGATGACAGCCTGCCCGGCTGTGGGGGGTGTGGCAGGTGGGCGGGGTCCCCTTAAGGAGCAGGCTCCTAGAAGCTGTGCCAGAGTCAACAGGAGGATGAAGAAAAGGTGTCGAACTTTTAGTTGCATCTTTGGACTCCTTCTCTCACGAGGTGATTTCCCCGTTCAATCATGAATCGCGATTGGTGTGAAAGACGAGGTCATCAGGATGAACTCTAACGATGTAGCGATGGGGGAAAGAGAAATCCCTTCCCCCATCGCGGTTCTGCGATGCAGGGGCTATCGCCAGGAGTTGTTAGTTGTAGTGGCCGTGATCGTGAAACTGCCAGTAATCGCAGATTCCCGCTCGATGATAGGTGTTTGTGTGGTCAGCGTGGCAATCGCAGTGATCATACGCCCCAGCTTGTGGTGCCGTCAGCACTGCGCCCAGCACACTGGCAGCGAGCGCCGCCCCCGTCACCACCGCCGCCTTGCGGCCAATGTTGCCTGCATCAAGCTTGATGAAGTCGGTCACTTTCTTTGGCACGTTCATCTGTTTCACCTCCTTCCTGCGTAGCCTTGCACAAGGGCGCAACATCCGATACTCGATACGCATCACCCCCTTCTCCTCAGCAACTGGGCACCGCTCTACACCCAACTGTTCAAAATGGCCGCCTCCTCGCGATTGAGAAGTCTCCTGAACAGGTGGGGAATCATCTCGCTGTAAATCTGGCACTCGAAGTCGAGGGCCACGTTAGGGATGGGGTTGCCGTGCTGGTTGATGCCCCGCGCCACGCAGTAGCCACAGTAGGGACCGAAAGGGCAGCTCTGGCATTTGGGTAACGTCTCGCTGGCCAGGGTGCGCAGGGCCATGGCTGTCTTTGAGGCAAACACTTCGTCGTAAGTATCGGTCAGGACATTGCCCATATTCAGCATTGGAACGCTGCGGCTGGCGTCACAGCTGTGGATGGTGCCATCGTGACCAACCGTCACCTGGGAGATGCCGCAACCACAGGGCCGGCGCAAGCACATGTAAGCATGGTGGTGATTCAGGATGTTCTCCAACAGGTAGACCATCTTGTGCTCGCGGAAGTTGTGGCCCTCACGGTTCTTCTCCAGCACGTAGTCCAGGGTGATCTTCCAGGCTCCGACGAACTGCTCCGGCGTGACCCCAACCTCGTAGCCGCTCTCGTAGGCCCGCCCCAGGTAGTTCACGTAGCGCAGATACATGGAACTGGCTCCCCGCTGGATGTACTCGTCAACGATCTCCCGCTCGTGCCCCAGGCCATTGACGGTGAAGGTGGGCAGGAAGGGTACACGGATGTCGTACTCCTCCTTGAGCTTCTGAGCCCAATGCACAACACGTTGGTAGGTTCCTCGCCCACTGGGATAGATGCGCTGTCTGTCGTGCACCACCGGCGGCCCATCCAGGGACGAGCACAGACTGACGTTGCCGCGCCTTTTCACGTCTCTGGCGATCTCATCACTCATCAGGGTCAGGTTGGAGACGATGGCAAACCGCATCGTCACCCCTTCGGCTTCGGCCCGTCCCATTGCGTAGTCCATGGCCTTCTGGATCAGGTCGTAGCGCAGAAGAGGCTCACCGCCCTGGAACTCGATCCGCATCTCCTTCCGGCCCTGTCGGGGAACGGAGAAGAAGAAGTCCACCGTCTTGTAGAGCACCTCGTCGGTCATGTCCAGGTGCCGATCGGGAACCAATCCCGCCCTGGCATGGCAGTAGACACAGCGCATGTTGCAACGGTTAGTGGGCACCATGATGAACAGCGAAGGCGGCCGGTGCAGAAAGGCATAACGCTCACAGTGAATGGTGGCGATGTCTCTGGTGTTGCGCGGGGTCAGGATGAGACCCAGGTCCTCCAGCAGGGTGTATAGCTCGGGCTTCTCCTCCAGGCGGTGGCGCAGGAAAAGCTCGAACTCCCGTGGCGTCAGGATGACCCAGGCCCGGTGGCGCGTGGTGAGCAGGATGTGTTCAGCGTCCAGGCGGTAGGTGAAGTGCTCGTTGAGGGTGTAACCCTGGCCGTCAGGCGGGCCGTAGCGGTTGTAGCGGCCTTTGAAGTAGGTCAGCATTGTCGCCACCTATCCAACAGCAGAACAAGGCTTTCACACCAAGCGGATTGCTCTTCAGCGTCACTCACAGTACAGGACGCAGCAGGTCGCGGGCAGGCACTCCGGATGGTTGCAGCAGTAGTAGCACCAGCGTTCCCCGCTATACACCCACCAGCAGGTCGTTTTCGGTTCTATCTTGCCCACCATTGCCTTCGCGGCGAGAGTCGAGGCTAGCATCAGCGCGAGCAGAAATAGCACAATGAGCAGCAATAGAGACATTTTCTTGCCCATGTCGCAATTCCTCTCTTCTCACTCATCGAACAACGAGATGGCGACTTTTTGCATCTCCGTCAGAGGCAAAGTGCTGTGCAACACAAAGAGCATGTCCCCGTCTTCCCAAATCAGGACATCCATCCCTCGCTTATTCGCCCCCCATACGGCACGGCGCCCTTGCAACTCGATTTGCCGTATCTCTCCCGGATACTCAGCATATCTGTCTGTTTTCCCTGCCAATGAGGATTGCAAGAGATAGATGAGTTCTATACCACGAACCTCCGTTTCCCGGCGATACCCCAGGCTCGCGCTGGAAGGGTTCGCCACCTGCACCCCCTCCAGCCGGAAGCCCGGCGGCAGGTAGGCCGGCTCGCGGATGGGGAAATCCACGTGTTGTTGCGCTTCCGCCACAGTGGTGTAGGTAGGAACCTGAGAAGGCGGCAATTCCCAACGTCTTTGCGGCTTCACTTCTCGCACACTCACTCGCTGCAACAGGATCTCCATTCCGGCTTCCAGCGAGCGAGCGGCTACGCCCCGCACCTGGGGCGGGATCAGCAAAACCGAACCTATGAGGAAAACGGTAAGCACGGCAGCCAGCGCCCAGCGTTTCACACCCTTCAGATCGGACAGCGCTTGCCTTGAGTAAAGTTGGAGGGATGGCCATGGCCACCATCCCTTTCGTGGAGCAGGGAAAGCACCCTGTCGGGTTATCCAGCGCTCTCGCAATGCGTCTTCCAGCCGGCGACGAAAGGGCGGCATTGGCTCCTCTCCCCGCTCCATCAACCAGACGGCGATGGACATCATCTCGCCCAGTTCCTCCGGGATTTCTCTGTGTCCCTCGAGCATCCGGTCCACGGCCTCGGAGAAAAGCCGGGCTTTGTCCTGCTCCTTCATGCGTTCTCCTCCTTGATCCGGTCGCGTATCTTGCGCACCGCGCGATACACGATGGTGCCCACGTTGGTCTCGCTCAGCCCCAGGATGGGGGCGATCTCGCGATTGGTCAGGCCATTGCCAAACTTCAGGGCGATGATCTCCTGCTCCCGCGGCGGCAGCGTCGCAATGGCCGCATCCAGTCTGCGCCGCCACTCCTGGCGCAGGAAAAGCTCGTCCCGCCCCCGCTGGTCAGATGGCACCTCTTCCGTCTCCTCTAGGCTGATGGGCTCTCCTCTCGCCCTGAGGCGCCGGTGTTCGTCAGCCCAGGCGTGGCGTACGATGGCAAACAGCCAGGCGCCGAAGGGGCCGCGCTCGGGCTGATAGCTTTCTAGCTCCGTCAAGACCTTCTCGAAGACGGCCGAGGTGAGGTCCTCAGCCGTGGGATGGTCGCTCACCCGGAAGAAGAAGTAGCGGTACACTCGAGGCAGATAGGCCCGGTACAGCCGTGTCTGCCGACAGGCAGGTTGCACGAAGGCTTCCAGGTCCGCCTTGGCTGCCTCGATCAACCACTCTTCGTGTTCCGGCGTGAGGGCTGTCCTTTTCAAGTGCCCTCCTCGGCCCCCTGCCCCTCTACTTAAATACGGTTTACGGCCAAAAGTATCACACCCGGCGCGCTGATTTTCGCGAGCGGCGCGGTGATGGAGCCCGAGCCAGCAGGTAGCCATGGGTGGCCGGGCTGTAGGCGATGGGGGAGGTGCTGGTAGTGGCGGGGATGATAGTGGTTGGCCTGCTCAGCAGTTGGCCACTGGGGGAGTGGAGGTCAACTTCTTGCACATGGGACTCCCTCCTGATGCTGGAGTTGGCGAACCCCGATTCCGCTACGCCCTGGCTGCACGGGATGGCGCCAGCTGAATTGTACCAGCTAGCTCCAGTACAGCACTACCACTACGGCGACGCCCCACAGCAGGATGTCCAGCAGCAGGGGCACGTCCTTGAGGAAGATCTCGTCGGGGTTGCCGCCCTCGTTCTTGACGTGGATCAGGTAGAGATAGCGGAACACGCCGTAGAGAACAAAAGGTATGGTCAGCATCATGCTGTGATTGGGTGGCAGGTTGGGCGCGGAGAAGGTGTAGAGGGAGTAGGCGATGATGGTGGTGGCCGCCGTCACCACGATCATCTCGTCCAGGAGGCGTTGGGTGTACTCCTCCAGGCTGGCCCGGTGCTGTCCGGAGCTCGCCTCCAGGGTCAGCAACTCGTGCCGGCGCTTGGCGAAGGAGATGAACAGCGCCCCCAGCGTGGTGCACACGTACAGCCAGGGGGAGAAGCGCTCCACCGGGATGATCACCGTGCCGGCCGCCACCCGCAGCACGTAGCCGGCGGCCACGATGAGCACGTCCAGGATGACCAGATTCTTTAGCCCCAAGGAGTAGGCCAGGTTGATGATCAGGTAGATCAGAGCGATGAAGCCGAAGGCCGGGCTGAGCCAGAAGGAGACCGGCAAAGCGATGAGGGGCGAGACGCCGGCAGCCACCTTCGCCACGTTGGGGCTCAGCGCTCCTGATGCCAGGGGGCGATGGCGCTTCTTGGGGTGTTGCCAGTCCTTCTCCATGTCGGCCAGGTCGTTGATCAGGTAGACCGTGCTGGACAGCAGGCAGAAGAGGGCGAACCCCGCCACCACCCGCACCAGGTAGGTCGGGATGAAAAGTTTCTCATCGAAGACCAGCGCCGCGAAGATGAAGACGTTCTTGGTCCATTGGTTTGGCCGCATGGCGGCGAGGAGATGCTTCAACACGTTGACACCTCGTCTGGGCAATGATAACTGTGTCCAATGATAATCGATACTCTTGAGCGGGTCAAGGACGACCGGTGTGAACCAGGGCTTTCCGGTCGCTCATACTGCCTATGACGGACCGCGTCGCCCCGAAAGGAAACGCCCGTGTTCTTGAGCACCCTCAAGCTACAGCTTTCCGAGCTGTAGCGCTGCAAGTCATCTGAGGGCCAAAACAGCGGAAAGCCCTGGCGGTCTGCGATCCTTCTTGACTTTTGGGCTGGTTGAGGTTATCCTTAAAGTATGAAGCAGCGACTGGACCTCTTACTGGTGGAACGGGGACTGGTTGAATCCCGGGAGGGCGGGCAGCGCCTGATCCGGGCCGGCGCTGTCCTGGTCGCTGACCAGGTGGTGGACAAACCCGGCACCCGGATCAGCGTTGACGCCCCGCTGCGCCTGCGGGAAAGGCTGCCATACGTCAGCCGGGGAGGGCTCAAGCTGCAGGCCGCCCTGGATGCCTTTCGCGTTGACGTGAGCGGGCTGGTGGCGCTGGACGTGGGCGCCTCGACCGGCGGCTTCACCGATTGCCTCCTGCAGCGGGGTGCGGCGCGCGTCTACGCCGTGGATGTGGGCTACGGGCAACTGGCTTGGAAGCTGCGCCAGGACCCCCGGGTGGTGGTCATGGAACGGACCAACATCCGCTACCTGGAATCCCTCCCCGAACTGGTCGACCTGGCCACCGTGGACGTATCCTTCATCGGTCTTGAGTTGGTGCTTCCCCCCGTGATGCGGCTGCTCAAGCCGGGTGGCCAGATTATTCCCCTGATCAAGCCTCAGTTCGAAGCCGGGCCGCAACATGTGGGCAAAGGTGGCGTCGTACGAGACCCCAGCGTCCACCGTGCCGTCTTGTTCAGAGTCCTCACCTGGGCCGCCGGCCACGGGCTGATCCTCCTGGGGCTCATCCGCTCACCTTTGCGAGGTCCCGCCGGCAATGTTGAATTCCTGGCACATCTGACCACCGATCCCTCTGCGACTGGCATCTCTCTCGCCGATGCCATCGCAAGCTGCGTGCCCGAGGCATCCAACCAGCGGGTGGGTGGGTGAATTCGACAGGGCTTCTCGAAACACTAACCGGGTGACAGGCGCCCTCCCATGTCTTGACGAAGGGAGGCACCAGGCAATCGCTTCCTCTCGCTTCTTGCCGGCGTGTCATGTCGCACCAGGAGGCCGTCACTCTTGGCCGGAGGCTCAGCGTGCCAGAAGTTGTGGCACTAGGTGACATAAACCTCGACCTCATCGTAAAGGTTGCCGGTTTGCCACAGCCTGGCGGTGAGGCCATGGGCGAGCGCGCCGTGATGTCGCTGGGCGGTTCGGCTGCTAACACCGCCGTTGCCTTGGCCGCCCTGGGTGTGGACGTTGGATTGGTGGCCTGCGTGGGGGCGGACCCTTTGGGGGAGATGGCGCTTGAGTGGCTGCGGGCCGCCGGCGTGGACGTGTCCCACGTCCAGCGCACCCCTCACGCCCCCACAGGCTTCATGTTCATCCCGGTGACGCCGGACGGCGAGCGCACCATCTTCAGCTTTCGCGGGGCCAACGCCCATCTGCGGCCTGAACCCCTGGACCTGGACTACATCCGCAACGCCCGGTTGCTCCACCTGTCCGGCTACGCACTGCTCACCACGCCCCAGCGTGAGGCGGCCCTGGCGGCTCTGGAGGCCGCTCGCGACACCGGCATCCCCGTCTCCCTCGATCCCGGCGTGTGCACGGCCGAGGAACAGCGAGACGGGTTGTTGAGCGTGTTGCCGGCGGTCACCGTGGTGATGCCTGGCGAGTACGAGGCGCGGCTGCTGACCGGCCGGGCGGAGCCGGAGGCGGCTGTCGCCAAACTGCTCGAGTGGGGGGTCAGCCTGGCGGCGCTGAAGCTGGGCCGGCGCGGTGCGCTGCTGGCCCACCGGGATGAGCGCATGCGGCTACCGGCTTTTCCCGTGGATGCAGTGGACTCGACCGGCGCCGGCGACGCTTTCAACGCCGGGATGCTCTTCGGCCAACTGCGGGGGCTCAGCCTCGGTGCCAGCGGTGTGCTGGCCAGCGCTCTGGGGGCGCTGACTGCGGCCCGGGAGGGTGCCGGCGTGCCACCATCGCCTGCGGAGGTGCGCGACTTGCTGCAGCGAGGGTTGGCTGAGCCGGACTGGGAGGGTCTGCGACCGGCTATCGGCGAGGCCCTCGATTCGCTGGCAGGTCTACGGTGACGTCGAAACCCGCGTCAGCGTGTTCTGATTGCCGTGGCCGGACGCTAGTCCGGCTACTCACCCGGGCTGTGCAGGGGGCGCGCTAAGCAGGTAACCATAAGTTCTTTGAACTTCTCCACCGCTACAAAAGGGCGTCCCCGCCCCGTTTTTCAGGGTCAAAGAGCCGCTGGACGGGGCGAGCCTGTGCGCGCCAGTCCCTGACCCAGGGGTCGCACAGACGCGGACGCCCCTTGATTGCCCTTTTGGTGCGAGGAGAAAGTGCAACGAACTTTTGCAAGTTGCTTAGGGACCCGCGCCAGCGCGGGATAGGTGCGTGGGATGGGAGCAGGCCCGCGCGAGCAAGGAAGGATATGGAGGGTTGAGATGAGCGAGTTCTTGGCAGAGTGGAAGCAGCGGCTGGAGGACTTGCGCCTCAAGTCGTTGCCTGAGATGTTCGGCGTGGAGAAGCCCATCATCGGCATGGTGCACCTGTGGCCGCTGCCCGGCGCCCCGGGCTACACCGGCTACGGCATCCAAGCCATCATTGACCACGCCCTCCGTGACACCGAAGCCCTCGTCGAGGGCGGCGTGGATGGGCTGATCGTGGAGAACATGTGGGATTGGCCCTACTACGTTGGCACAGATGTCAAGCTCGAGGCCGTTGCTGCCCAGGCTGTGGTTGCCCGGAAAGTGGTCGAGGCGGTGGACCTGCCGGTGGGCATCAACGTCATCCACAACGGCGGGGTGGTGGAGCTGGCCATTGCCGTGGCGTCCGGCGCCAGCTTCATCCGCGTGTGCATCCTGACCGGTGCCCGGCTGTGGGACACCGGGGACCTGGATCAAGGCTGCGCCGCCGACCTGCTGCGCAAGCGCAAGGAGCTGCACGCCGAGCACATCAAGCTGTTCGCCGACGTGGACAAGAAGCATTCCCTGCCCTTCCCGGGCCTTGACCTGGCCACGCACATCGAGTGGACCCGGTTCTACGGCGCCGATGCCCTCATCGTTTCCGGGCGCATGACCGGTGACGCACCAGACCTGGAGAAGGTGCGCCGGACCAAGGAGCTGGCCGGCGACTGCCCGGTGCTCCTGGGCAGCGGCACCGACGAACACAACATTGCCGACTTCCTGCGCTACGCCGACGGCGCCATCGTGGGCACCAGCTTGAAGGTCGGCGGTATCGCTGAGAACCCCGTGGACGTGAAGCGCGTGCGCCGCTACATGACAGTCGCCCGAGCCGCCGCAGCCAGGAGGTGACCTGTGCGCCCCGTGGCAGCGGCGCTGTTCGCCGTGGTGATACACCTCTGGCTTCTCATCGGCAAGCCCATCCGCACCTGGTGGTTCAATCGCCTGCGGCCCGAGGCACCGGTGGACCTGGAGAAGGCCACCTTCCCGACGCTGGAGGAGTATGCGGCCTGGCTGGCGGCCCACACCGAATGGCAGCCGGATCCCCTGGGTGGGTTGTGGGACGTATACCCCTCACTGGGCCATCTCTTCTGGCAACTGGAGACCCGGGGCAAGGTGACCGATGACTGCGATGGGCTGGCCTACTTTGCCGCCGCTACCGTCAAGTCCTACTGCGACCCCGCCACCGAGCCTTACGTGGTGTCGGTGACGCTGAACCCCTTTGAGGTTGGGCTGCAACTGGCGGTGCATGCCGTGTGCTTCTTCAGGCACGAGGGCCGGTGGCGCTGCATCAGCAACGGCTGGCTGGAACCCGGCGCGTGGACCACTTTTGCCGACGCCATCCGGCACAACAGCTACTGCGAAGGGCGTCAGGTGGTGGGGTGGGAGGTGCGGGATGCGGACCTGCGCCGGGTGAGGGATGTGCCGGCGTAAGACTCCTGAGAGGTGCAACCCACTTATCCACCCGTTGGCAACGGCGCGCTGGGTACCAACTTCGCGTGTAAGCCCATGCCTCCTGCGGGGTGAAGTGCGTTGCATCTGGAACAAACCCCCGTTTGCATTTCTCCATCATGCAAGGTATACTTTACTAGACGCCCGCTTGTCGGAAGCCCTGACTTTGTGGGTCAGCGGGCCGGGTAACTCACCGCCTCAAGACCGGCAAGTGACTCCACAGACCTTTGTGTCGGCTTCCAAGACAGCACAAGTCCCGCGCCCAGGGCCGGGTCTTCTCCCACGCTGCATCCTCGGCGAACGGCTGGATGATCCAGGCTGCGGAGAAGGCCTGAGAGCCCTGGGCTTCTCGGCGTTCATACCACCCTGAGCGGAAAGGAGGTGTCTGGCCATGCGCTTCGTGCCTCGCAGGTTGTTCTTGACTCGCGGCACCGGCGTGCACCGGGAGAAGCTGAGCAGCTTCGAGATGGCCTTGCGGGACGCCGGCATCGCTCACCTCAACCTGGTGCGCGTGTCCTCTATCTTCCCGCCCGGCTGCCGCATCGTCAGTCTGGAGGAAGGACTGGCGGCGCTGGAACCCGGCGAGGTGGTGTTCGTGGTGCTGTCGGAGAACGCCACCAACGAGCCGGGCCGGCGCATCGCGGCTTCGGTGGGCATTGCCATCCCAGCCGACCCCCACCAGTACGGCTACCTGTCCGAGCATCATGCCTATGGCCAGACAGAGCAGGAGGCCGGGGACTACGCCGAGGACCTGGCAGCCGGCATGTTGGCCACCGTCTTGGGCGTCCCATTTGACCTGGACCGGGATTACAACGCCCGCAAGGAACAGTACCGGGTCGGCGGACTGATCGTGGACTCCACCAGCATCACCCAGACGGCGGTCGGCCACGAAGATGGCCTGTGGACAACGGTCATCGCCGCGGCGGTGCTCATCTGACTTACCGCTCGTGACCAGTCTGGTCCACGTTATTGCCGCCTTGGCGGGACGTTCTCAAAGGCCATCCACAACCTGTCCGAGGAGTCTGCCAATGCCTTACGGCTTCAAGCTTGACCCCGATGCGATAAGACCGGGTCTCAGCATCACTGACCTGGTGAATCGCTACTTCTTGGCCTACAACGGTGCCCGGCTGCGCGAGGCTTGTCAGTTGATCGCCCGCAAGATGCTGCGCGACGATGTGACTGTCTGCCTCACTGTCTCGGGCGCCCTGACGCCCGCCGGCCTGGGCTACGCCGCCATCGTGCCCCTCATCGAGAACGGCTTTGTGGATTGGATCATCTCTACCGGCGCCAACCTTTACCATGACATGCACCGCTCTCTGGGGATTGAACTCTTCCAAAGTTCGCCTCGCGTGGACGACCTGGAGCTGCGCCAGCGCAGCATCATACGCATCTATGACGTCCTGATGGATTATGAAGGGCTCATCAGGACCGATGCGTTCCTCTATCGCTGCATGGAGCAACCCGAGTTCCAGCATCGCATGAGCACGGCCGAGTTGCACTATTGCTTGGGGCGCTACACTCAGGAGCGGGAGCGAGTGCTGGGGACGAAGCATAAATCGGTGCTCACCGCCGCCCGGGAGGCCGGCGTGCCCATCTACACCTCCAGCCCGGGTGACTCCACCATCGGCATGAACGTGGCGGCCCTGCGGCTGGCCGGCTATCAGATCGGCTTCGACCCGGAAGCCGACGTGAACGAGACCACGGCCATCGTGTACGAGGCCACGCGCGACGGTGGCAAGAGCGCCATCATCGTCCTGGGAGGCGGTAGTCCCAAGAACTTTGCTTTGCAGACCGAGCCCCAGCTTCAGGAGATCCTGGGCATCACCGAGCGCGGGCATGACTACTACGTCCAGTTCACCGATGCCCGTCCGGATACCGGCGGGTTGTCCGGCGCCACGCCATCCGAAGCGGTCACCTGGGGCAAGATTGACCCGGACCAGCTCCCCGACACCGTCGTGTGCTACGTAGATGTCACCATCGCACTGCCTATCCTGACCGCCTACCTGCTGGAGAACTGCGAGCCCCGTCCGCTGAAGCGCCTCTATGACCGGCGGGCGGAAATGCTGGCGGCGCTGGAGGCCGTCCATCAGTATCCACCACCGCTGCACAAAGGTTTGCGGGATGAAATCTGAGGACAACTTCCTGCCGACAGCCAGCTTCCTCGGCCTGACGCCCGCCGAGGCCGACAGGGCACGAAGCCAGGTCCTGATCCTGCCCATCCCCTACGACGGCACCGTGACCTACGGGGTGGGGACGCGGGACGGACCGGCTGCCATTCTCCATGCCTCGACCCATGTGGAGCTGTACGACCGTGAGTTCGACGCCGAGCCGGCGCTCGTGTATGGCGTACATACCCTGCCGCCGGTGCCACCACACCGTGGCTCTCCGGAGGCCATGGTCGAGCGCATCGCCGAGTGGGTGGCCGGGCTAGGAGACGAGCTGCGGGCCGGCAAGCTGCTGGTGGGCCTGGGCGGCGAACACACCGTCTCCGTGGGCTTCGCCCGCGGGCTGGCGCGGGTCTTTGGCACCCCGTTGCTCACCGTGCAGCTTGATGCCCACGCCGACCTGCGCGACGCGTACGAGGGCTCGCGCTACAGCCACGCCTGCACCGCCCGGCGCCTGCTGGAACTGGGGCCGGTCATCCAACTTGGCGTGCGCTCCCTCTCTTCTGAGGAAGCCGCCTTTATCCGCGCACACCCGTTAGGTGGGATACCCCCTTCCTCGCCTTCCGCCTACGAGGGGGAACCCCTACCTTCGCCTTCCCCCTACGAGGGAGAACCCCTTCCTTTAGCTTCCCCCCATGAGGGGGAGGGACCCATTCCTTCACCTCCCCCTGTGAGGGGGAGGGCTAGGGAGGGGGTGGGAATCCGCACCTTCTTCGCCGACCAGGTGCACGCCGGGACAGCCCACCTGTCCGAGCTGTCCGATCTGGTGCGGGACCGCCCGGTCTTCCTCACGCTGGACCTGGACGTCTTCGACCCAGGGCTGGTGCCGGCTACCGGGACGCCGGTGCCGGGCGGCCTGAGTTGGCAGCAGGTGGTGGACATTGTGCGCGTGGTGGCCAGGCACGCCCGGGTGCTGGGCTTCGACTGCGTCGAGCTGGCGCCACGAGCCGGGCTCCACGCCTCCGACTTCCTAGCCGCCCAGTTGGTCTACAAGGCCATGAGCCTGATCATGATGGCCAGGGAGAGGTAGAGCCTCTTACCAGGTCCCGAGGATCAGCCGGTAGCGCACGGTCTGGCAGTAGTCCGCAGCTTGGAAAGTTGTAGCTTGAGGGTGCGCAAGAATACGGGCGTTTCCTTTCCGGGGCGACGTGGCTCGTCACAGGGAGTATGACCAAAGGGTCTCTCCGTTAGAGAATCGAAAAGCCCTGCTTCTGGCTCGCTCGTGTTGAGCCTTGCTCTACTGTGTGCTATAATTTGTATCAATTGCGAGGCGGCATGGAGAGCTGCGATGACGGGTCCGACGGATTATTCCCAGATCGCCCTCAACCACATCCGGCACCTGGCCGAGACCATCGGCCCGCGCGGGTCCACCACCCCGCAGGAGCGCCAGGCGGCGGAGTACGCCCGCGACGTGCTCCAGCGCCTGGGCATCAACGCCCGGCTGGAGCCCTTCTGCTCCGCCCGCTCCACCTACCGGCCCTTCGTCATGGCCTTTGGCGTGGCCTTGCTGGGCGGCCTGCTCTACGCGGTGACGCGCCACCCAGCAGCCGCACTCCTGGCCGCAGCGCTCAACGCCCTGTCCGCCTGGGGCATGTTCGCCGAGCTGGACTTCTCCGACAATTGGCTGCGCCGGCTGCTGCCCACCGGCCCCAGCCAGAACGTCGTGGGGGTGGTGCCGGCCCGCGAGGAGACCCGCCGCCGGGTTGTGCTCCTGGGCCATGTGGACACTCACCGCACGCCCATTTTCTACAGCTCACCCACGTGGCACAAGCTGTTCATCGCCCTGGTGGGCGGCACGTTTGTGAGCCTGATCGTGGGCGCGGTGGCCTACGCGCTGCTGGCGCTGAGCGGGTGGGGATGGCTGCATTGGGTGGCCGGGCTGGCTGCGGCTGCGCAGCTCTTCGGGCTAGTGATGTGCGTGCACGCCGACATGACGCCTTTCGGGCCCGGCGCCAACGACAATGCCTCCGGCGCGGCCACCGTCCTGGCCTTGGCGGAGTGCCTGACCCGCGAACCCCTGCGATACACCGAGGTGTGGCCGGTGGTTAACGGCTGCGAGGAGCTGGGGTGCTACGGTGCCGCAGCCCTGGTGGAGGCCCACGGCGATGAACTGCGCGACGCCTACTTCATCGCCCTGGATCAGGTGGGGGCCGGTGACCCGGGCTTCCTCTCCAGGGATGGGCTGCTGCGCAAGTACCCGATTGATCCTGAGCTCCTAACCATCGCCCGGCAGGTGGCCGGGGGGCGCCCGGATCTGCGTGCCTTCGAGCACCCGGGCATCGCCTACACCGACACCGCCATCCTCCTCAAGCGGGGCTTTCATGCTTTCACCATTGATGCCTTGCCGCGAGGGGAGGCTGGAGCGTTGCATTGGCATCAGTTGTCCGACACCGTGGACAAGATCGAGCTGGACTGCCTGCGGCGAGTCCACGAGTTCGCCTGGGAGATGCTACAGCGGCTGGACAGAGAGGAGCATGGGACAAGGGGCTAAGAGCAAGGCGTCAGGGGGAAAGCTATTTCCCGCCCGCTGTCCCCTGCATCTTGCCTCCTGCCCCTTGCATCCTGTAGGGCGTGAATCGCGTGCTGTCAGAGGCGGGAGACATGGTCAAGAAAGAATTCCTGTCGTGGCAGGAGATTGAGGCGCTGGTGGATCAGCTCATCGCCAAGTTACCCCAGAGCTATGATGCCATCCTGGCCATCACCCGGGGCGGTATGGTGCCGGCGTGCCTCATCAGCGAAAAGCTGGACATCCGCAACGTGATGGTGGCTGCCGTGATGTTCTACACCGGCATCCACGAGACCCGGAATGTGCCCATCTTCCTGCAGTTCCCGGCCGATCCCTTGCTGGCTGGCAAGCGCATCCTCATCGTGGATGACGTGTGGGACAGCGGGGCCACGGCCGTCGCCGTGCGCGAGCGCGTCCTCGACGCTGATGGCATTCCCGAGGTGGCCGTGATCCACTACAAGCCCGCCCGTTCCCGCTTCGACATCGCTCCTGAGTACTACGTGGTGGCCACAGATGCCTGGATCGTGTACCCGTGGGATCGGGAGGAGTTCGAGGATGAGTGAAAGGAGCATGGGGCAAGGAGCAAGGAGCGCGGGGTTGGAGGCCGGCAGTGGGGGTGAGAAGCGAGCTCGGTTTGAGCGGTATGTGCGGCAGCTGATCTTCCCCGGCGTGGGGGAGGAAGGACAGCGCCGGCTGCTGGATGCCCGGGCCGTGGTGGTGGGTTGCGGGGCCAGCGGGTCGGTGATGGCCAACATCCTGGTGCGGGCGGGCGTGGGCTACGTGCGCATCGTGGACCGGGACTTCGTCGAGCTGAACAACCTCCAGCGCCAGTTTCTGTTTGACGAGGAGGACATCGCCCGGAGGCTGCCCAAGGCGGTGGCGGCGGCCGAGAAGCTGGGCCGCGTGAACTCCGACATCGAAGTTGAGGGGGTGGTGGCGGATGTGCACGCCGGCAACGTTGTGGAACTCATCGAGGACGCCACCGTGGTGCTCGACGGCACGGACAACTTTGAGACCCGCTACCTGCTCAACGATGCCTGCGTCAAGCTGGGGCTGCCATGGGTGTACAGCGGGGTGATCGCCAGCTACGGGATGACCATGACCATCGTGCCGGGCGAAACGGCCTGCCTGCGTTGCCTGTATCCGTCCGCGCCGCCGCCGGGCCGGGTGGCCACCTGCGACACGGCTGGCGTGCTCAACACCCTGGTGGGGGTGGTGCCGTCCATCGCCGCCAACGAGGCCCTGAAGCTCATCCTGGGCCGGGGCAAGCGCAACCCCGGCCTGATCCACGTGGACCTGTGGAACAACACCTTCGACGTGTTCACCGTGCCCCGCCGCGACGACTGCCCCACCTGCGTCGAGGGCCGGTTCGAGTACCTGGAAGCTCTGGAAGGCGCGCAGACCATCAGCCTGTGTGGGCGAGATGCGGTGCAGATGCGGGTGCCGGCCGGCCAGCAGGTCTCCTTCCCGGAGCTCGCCCGGCGCCTGGAGGCGGTGGCGGACGAGGTGGCGTACAACGAGTTCATCCTGCGCTTCAGGGTCAACGCCTACGAGCTGACGGTGTTCCCGGATGCTCGCGCCATCATCAAAGGCACCAACGATGAGGCGGTAGCCAGAACTTTGTACGCGAAATACATCGGCATGTGAGGGTGTTGGGAGAACCATATGGCCGAGAGGGCAATTCGGTTGCCGCGACGGTTTGCAGATGAGATGATCGTCCACGCCCGGGAGGGCGCGCCTGAGGAGGTTTGCGGCGTGCTCGGTGGGCCCGATGGGCGCATCGAGAAGCTGTGGCGCGTTACCAACATGGCCGATAACCCCATCGTCACCTATGAGATGGAGCCGCACGAGCAGTTCCGCGTGTTCAAGGAGCTGGAGGAGCGCGGCTGGGAGATCGTGGGGCTGTACCACTCGCACCCGGCCTCTCCCCCTTACCCTTCGGCGACCGATGTGCGCTTGGCCTTCTACCCGGACTCGGTCTACTTCATCGTCTCACTGGCCGATCCCGGGGCCCCGGTCATTCGGGCCTTTCGCATTGATCGGGAAGCCGGCAAGATCGAAGAGCAAGAAATCATCATGGAGGATTAGAAGCATATGGTCTATCAACGGGACAGCCGCGAGTTGCCGGCGCTGCGCATCGTGCGTACCGAGAATCTGACCCTGCACGAGGATGTGGACCCACGCCGGGTAGAGCGTCTGGTGGAGCGCATCCAGCATGACGGACACCTGAAGAACCCGCCGGTGGTGGCACCCATCGAGGGCACCGAGCGCTACGTGGTCCTCGACGGCGCCAATCGCGTGTCGGCCTTGAGGGCCATGCAGGTGCCCCACACCCTGGTGCAGGTGGTGGACTATCACTCGCCGGAGATAGAACTCCACGCCTGGTATCACCTCATCGCCGAGATGAGCGAGGAGGAGTTTCTCAAGGGGGTGGAGGAGGTGACCCATCTATCGCTGGAGCCCAGTACCCTGGAGGAGGCACGTGCAGCGCTGGAGGAAGGCCGGGCCGCGGCGTACATCATCTGCACCGGCAACCGGGTGTTCCAGGTGCACAATACCCATCAGTCGGAGGAGGAACACGACCCTGTGTGGCGTGACCCCACGTTCCTCAACCGGCTGGTGGCGGCGTACAAAGGCCGGGCCAGGATCTACCGCGCCAGCAACGACCTTTTCGACATTCAGTCGCCCTACTACAAGGACGTGATCGCGCTGGTGGCCTTCCCGCGCTACCGCCCGGAGCAGATCGTCGAGCTGGCCCGGCGTGGTGAGAAGGTCCCCAGCGGCATCACCCGGCACATTATCCCGCACCGTGCCCTGCGGGTCAACATCCCCCTGGAGGTGCTGTGCTCACCTCGGGCCGAAGAGGAGAAGAATCGCTGGCTGGATGAGTGGCTGCGGGAGAAAATGGCTCGCGACGCCATCCGCTTCTACAGTGAGCCCCTGTTTCTGTTTGATGAGTGATTGGAGTTCACGCCCGTGAGAAAACTCGGGCTGGACGGCTTCCCCCTGGTGCCCATAAGCCCGGACGCCGAGGTGTATCGTGTTGATGAGGAGTGATGAAGACTCGGGTTTCCCCGCCGCGAGACCGACGGATCCCTGATTTGCACGCGGGTGTGGCCGGATCTGGGTTCATGGGCAGGACACACCTGGAAACCCCGCGCCGTCTTGGTGTCCAGGTGGACTTGGTCCGCATCTGCACCCCCAATCACCTGCACTATCCCGTGGCAGGGCTGCACTGGAGGCCGGCAAGCACGTGGTGTGTGAGAAGCCCCTGGCCGTGAACAGCCGGGAATCGGCTGAGTTGGTCCGGCTGGTGCAGGAGACCGGGCTGGTCGCGGCGGTCAACTACAACCTCCCCTTTATCCCTCGTGCCACGAGGCTCGCGCGCGTCCTGGCCGGCGAGATCGGCCAGGTACGCATCATCCACGACGACTACCTGCAAGATTGGCTCTTCCACTCCGGCGATTGGAACTGGCGTCTGGACCCGGCGCTAGGTGGCCCCTTCGCGCCGTGGCCGACATCGGCACCCACTGGCTGGACATGGTGACTTGGCTGACTGGGTTGGAGGTCCGGGCCGTGATGGCTGACCTGGCCACGTTGATCCCCACCCGGCTCAAGCCCCGACAGGCGGTGCGGACCTTTGCCGGGAAACTGGACCAGCCGGGGGCGGGAGAAGAGGTCCAGGTGCAGACCGAGGACTACGCCGCCATGCTGCTGGAGTTTGAGTGTGGAGCCCGAGGCGCGCTCATCCTGTCGCAGGTGAGCGCCGGGCGCAAGAACCACTTCTGGTGGGAGCTGAACGGCTCCAAGGGGTCGTTGGGTTGGAATCAGGAGCGACCCAATGAGCTGTGGATTGGCCATTGTAACAGGCCCAACGAGGTGGTCATCTAACCCGCCCTCATGCAGGCCGAGGTGCGGGATGTGGCCGGCTACCCCGGAGGCCACGCCGAAGGGTACCCGGACACGTGCGTGCAGCTCTACAAGGCGATCTATGGCTACAAAGAGCCAGCTCGGAAAATGCTAGAAAGGGGCGTCCGCGCCCCGGGGTGCGCGACGGCATTGCCGTCGCCCGAGGACGCCGTCGGATAGCGGATTTTTCGGATAGGCTCATAGCCGCCGGCGACTTCTCCCGGCCTCGCACCTTCCCCACCTTTGAGGACGGCCATTGCCAGATGCTGCTCTGCGAGGCCATCCGGGAGAGCGCCCGCCGGAAGGCGTGGGTGCGCCTGAGCGTTTGACAGTTCCTGGCTTTCCGGCTATAATTCTTTAGCAACCTGCTCAAGATTATAAGCTGCTTGCAATGGTTCGCCTGTCGGCGCGGGCTGTAGCCGTTGTGCAGCAGATTAGGATGCGTTGCCGGCCCGAGAAACAGGCAAGCTACCTTAGACCGAAGTGGGCACGTCCTATGTCCAACTCCATCGCAGCCGACCCGAATAAGGGCCTGAGTAGGCTTCAGTTGAGGTGCATCTGTAATAGGCGGGACAGCGGCAGGGTGCCGGTCGTGGCCGGCGCCGGCCGCTGAGCCCGCATTTTCTGGAGGGACTTTGCATGCGAGTCTCAAGCCGAGGCGAGTACGGTTTACGTGCGCTGATTGACCTGACGCAGCACTACGGGCAAGGCCCCGTCACCAGCGCCGACATCGCCAAGCGGCAGATGATCCCGCTCAACTATCTTAACCAGTTGCTGCTGATCCTGCGCAATGCCGGCCTGATTCGCAGCACTCGCGGCCCTGGTGGCGGACATGAGCTGGCACGGCCCCCGGAATCCATCACCATGGGGGAGGTGCTGGACGTTCTGGAAGGCCCGAGGTCGCCGGCAAGCTGTGTGAACGCGAAAAACCCGGCTGAGTGCGATTTGGCGGCGCAGTGCACGCTGAGGCCGGTTTGGGATCAAATCCAGCTAGAGACGGAGCGCATCCTTGAGTCGCGGACCCTGGCGGACCTGGTGCCGAATGAGCCGTCCGAAGGTGTGCGCCGGGTGGCCTGATCGGGAGCCGCGCAGCTATCTGCTTGAGACTCATCGCCAGGTTGGATGGCTGCCGCCATCTATCCGGCCGATGAGTCTTTGGTTTGCATGGGACCGTACCCGCGCCTGACCTTCACAAGGGTGGCATCGACGCGCAAAACCTGCTCCCGGAGACGACATCATGGCCAGAATCTACAAAGACGTCACCGAAATGGTGGGCAATACCCCGCTGGTCCAACTGAACAAGGTAACAGACGGCGCACCCGCCCGGGTGGTGGCCAAGCTCGAGTACTACAACCCGGCCAAGTCAGTTAAGGACCGCATTGGCCTGAGCATGATCGAGGCGGCTGAGAAGGCCGGGCTCATCAATGAGGACACCATCATCCTGGAGCCTACCAGCGGCAACACGGGCATCGCCCTGGCCTTCGTGTGCGCTGCTAGAGGATACAAGCTTGCGGTGACGATGCCGGAGACCGTGAGTCTCGAACGTCGTATGCTCCTCCGTGCTTATGGCGCCGAGGTCATCCTCACTCCGGGCTCCGAGGGCATGCCGGGCGCCGTGCGTAGGGCGGAGGAGCTAGCTGTCAGCGACCCCCGCTACTTCATCCCCCAGCAGTTCAAGAACCCGGCTAATCCAGAGGTTCATCGGTGTACTACGGCCGAGGAGATCTGGCGCGACACGGACGGCCAGGCGGACATCCTGGTGGCCGGCGTGGGCACCGGGGGCACCATCACTGGCGTGGGCGAGGTCATCAAGGCCCGCAAGCCGTCCTTCAAATGCATCGCCGTGGAGCCGGATGCCTCACCGGTGCTATCCGGGGGCAAGCCCGGCCCTCACCCCATCCAGGGCATCGGGGCCGGGTTCATCCCGGAAGTGCTCAACGTGGACATCATTGACGAGGTCATCCGGGTCAAGAACGAGGATGCCTTTAACATGGCCCGGCGGATGGCGCGTGAAGAGGGCTTGCTGGTGGGCATCTCGTCAGGTGCGGCCACCTGGGCGGCTATGCAGGTAGCTCATCGCCCTGAGAACGTGGGGAAGCTCATCGTCGTCATCATCCCCTCCTTCGGTGAGCGCTACCTGAGCACCTCCTTGTTTGCGGACCTGGCTGACTAACGTAGGGTCAGCAGATCACAATGGCACGCTAGCGGGCGGCGTCCTCACTGCCCGAACGGGGCGACGACGCCCCTTGAGAGCGATAATTACGATCTACTGAGAGTAGGTGGAGAGGGAGAGGAGCTGATGAGGCGTATACTGGACACGATCAGACGGGACATCCGGGCGGTGTTCGAACGTGACCCGGCGGCGCGCACGGTGTGGGAGATCATCTTCTGCTACCCCGGGTTCCACGCCCTCTACTTCCATCGCGTGGCGCACTGGCTGTGGGAACACCGCCTGCGGTTTCTGGGCCGGTTCGTCTCGCACGTGGGGCGCGCGCTGACAGGCATCGAGATTCACCCGGGTGCGCGTATCGGTCCTGGGTTCTTCGTTGACCATGGCATGGGTGTGGTCATTGGGGAGACGGCCGAGATCGGCGAGAACGTGACTTTGTACCACGGGGTGACCCTGGGCGGGACGAGTCTCAAGCGCGAGAAGCGCCACCCGACCATCGGGTCCAACGTGGTCATCGGTGCGGGGGCCAAGATCCTAGGGCCCATCACGGTGGGGGATGGCAGCCGCATCGGGGCCAACTCCGTGGTGGTGAAGGATGTGCCGCCGGACTCGGTGGTGGTAGGGATACCCGGGCGCGTCATCTACCTCAATGGCGAACGCATCGAGCGGGTGCACCACGGCGAGCCGGACCTGGATCACAACGTGCTGCCGGACGCCGTTGGCGAGGCGTTGAACAAGCTATCGGAGCGTGTGCAGGCCCTGGAACGGGAGGTGATGCTCCTCAAGTATGGCGGCGACGGTGACCGACCGTACCGCTTCCAGGCCTGGGAGTTGGAAGTGAGCATCTGAACATCAGCAGTCCGGGGTGGCCCCTCAGCTGCCTGGGGGCCGACGGCTGCCTGCCAGTCCCCCCAGGCGCGAGGCCGTCACTGCGCACGAAAGACGCCGATGGCCAAAAAAACGATGGAGGAATCGAATGGCCGACGTGAAGGACACTGCAGAGTTGGAGAGCGCTATCAAGGAGTCGCTCCGGGAAGTGATAGACCCGGAGGTGGGGATGAACGTGGTGGACCTGGGGCTCATCCGCAAGATCGAGTTCGGCGAGGATGAGACGCAAATCACCATGATCCTCACCACGCCCTTCTGCCCGCTGGCCGGCTGGATCATTGACCAGGTGCGCCAGAAGGCCGAGAGCGTGCTCAATCAGCCCGTCAAGGTTACCCTGGGTGATGAGCTCTGGGATCCCAGCATGATGGAGGTTGATGCCTGGGGGTTGGTCTGACCTCTGCCCGGGCGATCACAAGGGTCGCACCCTGACCTGCCACAGGCGTTCGGCCGAGGGCCTCAGCCCGAGGGTCAGGGTGCGTGATTCATAGCCTCCTGAGAGGACATTGCCTTGGGAGACGGGCGCCGTTACTGCATGCCTGCGGTGTAGTGTGACAGAGGTGGAGGGTTGAGTGATGGTAGACAAGACGGCGCTGAAGTTCAATCAGGTCTGCATCATCACCTTGTTGCTGCTGGCCTTCATGCTAGACCGGCTGTGGCTGGTGGTGTTCGTGATGCTGGTCATGGCCGTGGGGACGTTGTGGCCAGGAGCCGGCCTGTTCAAGCTGCTCTACGAGCGCCTGGTCAAGCCGCGAGGCTGGCTGACGGCGCGGGTGGAGCCGGACAACCCGGACGCTCACCTCTTCGCGCAGGGGGTGGGAGCGCTGTTCCTGGCGGCCGGCAGCCTGGCCCTGGCGCTGGGAAGTCCCTTCCTGGGTTGGGCGTTGGTGTGGTTGGTGATCGCGTTGGCTGCCATCAACGTCCTGTTCAACTTCTGCCTGGGATGCTTCACTTACTATCAGCTTGCCCGGCGAGGCATCAACCTCTCGCTGCCATCGTGGCAGCGAGCCTCTGAGAGCCGGAGGGACTGAGGTGGAGCGCCTGGTCGTCGTTGGGCTGTTTGCGTTGCTCGTGGGGGTGCTGCGGTTGGCCTTGCCCCTTTGGTCACGCCGTGCTGCACAGCAGTTGCGCCTGGATGTGGAGGGCGTAAGCCGTTGGGATAGGCGACCGCAGCTCCTGTACTTCTGGGGCGAAGACTGCCAGCAATGCCGCCTGCTCCAAGGGCCGGCTGTGCAGCGATTGGAAGCTGAATTGGGCGATGCGGTGATAGTTCGGTGGATCAACGCCCTGGAGGAACCAGAGCTGGCAGCGCATTACGGCGTGCTCACTTTGCCCACCACGGTGGTGATTGATGGGCGCGGCCAGGTGGTGGCCGTGAATCACGGGTACGCCGGCGAGGCGAAGCTCCGCGAGCAACTTGGCCCGGCGATGGCTCCTTTGGGGTTGGCAACCGGACGCGACCACGCGAGACAGGCTATCTGAAGATCCCGCCCCACGATTTGTCAATCAGCGGGTCGCGGACCCGCCTGGAGCGGGTTAGCTCCTCGCGTCGTCAGTAGCTACGGTGGATGAGGAAGCTGGCCAGCCTGCGCAGGTCGTCCTGGGCGGGGTTCTCGATCCCCGTGGCGGCCAGCTCTTCTAGTGCGGCAGCGTGGTAAGATTGGGCCATTGCCTGGGTGGCCCCACGTGCATCGGCTTCCTCCAAGAGATCCAGGATGGCCGGCAGGTCGTCAAGGGAGATGGTGGGCTGCCGGTAATAGCGGCCCAGCCGGTCTCCAAGGCGCTCCATGGCGTGAATCACCGGGAAAGTCTTCTTCCGCCGCAGGATGTCGCTGGCCGTGGGCTTCCCGGTCAGGGTTTCCTTCCCCCAGATCCCCAGGATGTCGTCAAAGAGCTGGAACGCCACCCCCAGCTCCTCCCCAAACCGTCGGTAGTGGGCGACGAGCTGCCGGTCGTCGCTGCTGAGCAGGGCTCCCAGGTGGGTCGAAAGCCCCAGCAGGGCCGCCGTCTTGCCTCTCACCATGGACAGGTACTCGTCCACAAAGACGTCCAGCCGGTCCTCAAAGCTCAGGTCCAGAAACTGCCCCTGGCACAGGGCCAGGCAGGCCTGATCGAAGGCCCGGGTGGCGACGGCCAGGCGTTGCGAATTAATCCCCCGGTCTGCCAGGTGTGCCAGGGCCAGCCGGGCCAGGACAAACATGGCATCACCGGCGTTGATGGCCTGTGGCTGTCCCCACACCGCCCACACCGTCGGCCGGCCACGCCGCTCGCGGTCGCCGTCCTCCACATCGTCGTGGATGAGGGAGAAGTTGTGGACCAGCTCGATAGCTGCGGCCGCCGGCAGGGCGTGCTCCCACCCCCCGGCCACCGCCTCGGCCGTGAGCAGGCAGAAAGCCGGGCGCAGCATCTTGCCCCCACGGGAGGTAGTGGGCTGCCCCGCAGTGTCCACCCAGCCCAGGTGGTACTGGAGCATGGTGTACAGGGGGGCGTAGGCCGGGTCGGGCGCTGTCAAGAGGCTTCGCATCTCAGCCTCGACGGCCGGCGCGTAGCGGTTCAGGATAGCCTGAGGTTCCACGTTGATGCTGTCTTTGCCCCTCGCCTGGGCTACAGCTCACGCTTGCTTAACGTTGGTAGGAGGCCACGAGCAGGATGCCGTGCTTGCGGGCATATTCGCTGGCCATCGGGTGGATGGCGTAGCCGAACATGACGGGGATGACTTCGCCAACCAGGGTATCCCTGACCGCTTCCAGGCGCTCCAGGAAGCGCGCCACGTCATCGCTGTAGATGCGGCTTTTCGCCTCACCAACAACTGTCACAGGGGTGCCATCGCGCTGCCCTTCCCCGTAGAGGTCAAACTCGGTCTCTTGGCCTTCTGGACCGACCACCCAGCGCATTAGTTCCTCTCCCAGCTCGCCCGCCAGACGAATGCCATAGTGGCGTTCCAGGTAACCGGGCAGGGTGATTCGAGCAATGTCCTCCAGCCCCATGCCAATGACCTCAGAGAGGGCGCCCACCTCTTGACGTGTCTGGCGTAGAGCCTCCTCTACGCGCCGCTGAGCCCCAGCCAGTTCACGCAAGGCTTCCTGCGTGCGTTCCACAGCTTCGGCCAGCTCGGCGAAGCGCGCATCGGTGCGTTGAGCCAGCTCGGCGAGGCGCGCATCGGTCTGTCGTTGAGCTTGGGCCAGCTCGGCGAGGCGCGCATCGGTCTGTCGTTGAGCTTGGGCCAGCTCGCGTAGAGCCTCTTCCGTGCGCTGTTGAGCCTCAGCCAGTTCAGCCAGCTTGGCATCGGTGCGCTCAGCTGTCTCGGTGAGGCGCTCTTCGGTATGCCGCTGGGCGTCGGCCAGATCCCGCACGGCGGCGGTCAGAGCATCAAAGTCCTCCCGCATGACCTTGATCTCAGCCAAGCGCGCATCCACGATAGTGGTGATTGTTCGATACAGTTCAGGCGTGAGCTCCATTTCCGATGTTTGTCCAGTGGATTCAGCCTTGCGAAGGTTGCGAGGAAGCAGAGTAATCTTCAGTAACCTTCAAGTTTCGCAAGAGCAAGAACCCCAGTGTGTTTTCAGGGCAGCCCTAGTGCGTTTTGGGCACTTTTAAATTATACCTTCATTGGCTCATATGGGCAAAGCCCGTGAAAACATGAAGGGAACTATAAC
>FWPU01000460.1_pt1 | contig 27545 bp, 24 predicted proteins | sample 2228361 | NCBI WGS metagenome assembly FWPU01 (sample SAMEA103939777, study PRJEB20133) | metagenome
GCCCAAATCGGCGTAAAATTCCCGCATGGAGTTGAAGCGGAGCACCCCGGATGGCTGGCCGGTCATAGGGCACGATCAGGTGGTCCGGCTCCTGCAGCGGGAGCTGGCCTCCGGTCGCATCAGCCACGCCTACCTGTTCACCGGCCCGCCCCGGGTGGGCAAGACCACTTTGGCCCTGATCCTGGCTCAGGCGCTGGTGTGCCAGGGTGATGCCCCACCCTGCGGCGAATGCCTGTCCTGCCATAAGGTCTGGCGGAGTACTCATCCCGACGTGCGGGTCATCACAGGTGACGCTGCCGGCACCATCAAGATTGACCAGGTCCGCGCCCTGCAGCGGGAGCTGTCCTTCTCGCCCTACGAGGCATGCCGGCGGGTGGGGGTGATCATCGGCATGGAAGGGGCCACCGAGGAGGCTAGCAACTGCTTCCTCAAGACCCTGGAGGAGCCGCCCGGCAGCGCCGTGCTGCTTCTGACGGCCCCAGAGCCGGATGTCCTCCTGCCCACCATCGTCTCGCGCTGCCGGCAGGTGAGCCTCAGGCCGGTGCCCACCGGGCAGATTGAGGCCGCCTTGCGGACGCGCTGGGGGGCGGACCCGGAGCACGCCCGGCTCCTGGCCCGACTGAGCTCAGGGCGGCCGGGCTGGGCGGTGACCGCCCTGCAGGATCCCACGGTGCTAGCCGCCCGCAAGCAGCGCCTGGAAAAGCTGCTGGAGATGCTGGAGGCAGGCCGTCTTGAGCGCCTGGCCTACGCCGAGCAGCTCAGCCGGGACACGGCCGCCCTGCCGGAGGTGCTGGACCTGTGGCTGGGCTGGTGGCGGGACGTGCTCCTGGTACACGAGGGCTGCCAGGAGGCGGTGGTCAATCGGGACTGCGACAGGCTGCTGCGGCGTGAGGCGGGGCGCCACGACCGGGAGACCATTGTGAGGGTCATTGAGGACATCCGGGAGACGAGAAAGCGGCTGGAGGAAAGGGTCAACGCCCGGCTGGCGCTGGAGGTGTTCCTGTTGCACCTGCCGGCCACGGGGCAGCATGATTCGTCCCTTCCCGCTGCCGAGTGAGGACTTAGGGGAGCCAATGCCCAAGGTTATCGGGGTACGATTCAAGCGGGCCGGAAAAGTATACTATTTCGATCCCAACGGCTGCGACGAGGTCACCGTGGGTGACTGGGTGATTGTGGAGACGGCCAAAGGGGTGGAGGCCGGGCGGGTGATCGTCGGCCCGACGGAGGTGCCTGAGGAGGAGATCGCCGGGCAGTTGAAGCCGGTCTTGCGGCGTGCCGACTGGCGCGACCTGACGACCATGGAGCGCAACCGGCTGCGCGAGGAGCAGGCGCTGCAGACCGTGCGGGAGAAGGTGGCGGAGGCCGGGTTACCCATGAAGGTCCTGCGCGTGCGCTACACCTTCGACGGCAGCCGGCTGACGGTGTTCTTCAAGGCCGAGGGCCGGGTGGACTTTCGGGAGTTGGTGCGCACCCTGGCCCGCAGCCTGCGCACCAAGGTCGAGATGCGCCAGGTGGGAGTGCGCGATGAGGCGAGCCTCCTGGAAGGGATTGGACGCTGTGGTCTGACCCTGTGCTGTGCCACCTGGCTGACGGAGTTCCCCCACGTCTCCATCAAGACGGCCAAGAACCAGGAACTGCCCCTCAGTCCATCGGAAATTTCGGGCATGTGCGGCAGGCTCCTGTGCTGTCTGACCTACGAGGACGATCAATACACGGCCATCAAGGCCGAGTTGCCGAAGGTCGGCACCAAGCTCACCTTCCAGGGTTGCTCAGGGGTGGTCACCGCTCACAACGTAGTGAAAGAGACAGCCATCGTCACCACAGATGATGGTGACACGTTTGAGATCAGCCTGGAGGAGTTCCGCGACCTGGCCCAGCGCCGAGAACGCATGTGATGCCCAAAGCAGCCACCTCATCGCCTGCGTCCATCCTTCAGGGCGGATGGGGCCCGGTGCAAGCAAACAATGCCCCCCTCCCGCCGCCGGGCTTTGACCAACCAGGTGGGTCACAAGGCTTCAGCGCCCTGCGTGCTCATCACCGCGGCTCCACGATCAGCTTGACCGCCGTTCGCTCCTGGCCGCCGACGATGACCTCGGTGAAGCACGGCACGCATATCACGTCAATGCCGTCTTCCGCCAGATAGCCGCGAGCGATGGCCACCGCCTTGACCGCCTGGTTGACCGCACCAGCACCGATGGCTTGTACCTCAGCCCTTCTGCGCTCCCGCACGACGCCGGCGATGGCTCCGGCAACGGCTGTGGTCCTGGACTTCCCTGCGACTTTGATGATATCGCCCATGCGCGTTGCCTCCTTGCTGCTCACAAAGCTGGCAGGTGGCGGATTGGCGGACCCCGATGTGCCCGCGCAAATTGGATTATTTGGCGTAGTCTACAGCGCGCGTCTCACGAATCACCGTTACCTTGATTTGACCAGGATACTCCAGGCTCTCCTCCACCTTCTTGGCAATGTCTCGCGAAAGCTGAATGGCTCCCAGATCGTCCACTTCGCCCGGCTTGACGATGATGCGAATCTCCCGGCCGGCCTGGATGGCGTAGGATTCCTCCACCCCCTTGAAGGACTTGGCCACGTTCTCCAGTGCCTTGATGCGCTTCACGTACGCCTCCAGGGTCTCCCGCCGAGCGCCCGGCCGACCTCCCGAGATGGCGTCGGCCGCCTCAACCAGGATGGCTTCCAGGCTGGTCTGTTCCTCTTCATGATGATGCGAGGCGATGATGTTAACCACCTTCGGCGGCACCCCGTAACGCTTGGCGATGTCCGCGCCGATGAGGGCGTGGGCGCCGTCCACTTCGTGGGTGACGGCTTTACCGATGTCGTGCAGAAGGGCGCCGGCCCGTGCTGCATCCACATCGGCCCCGAGCTCGGCAGCCATCATGGCCGCGATGTGTGCTGTCTCGACCGAGTGGGCCAGGACGTTCTGCCCAAAGCTGGTGCGGAACTTGAGCTGGCCCAACAGCTTGATGAGCTCGGGATGCAGCCCGGTCACTCCGGCCTCGAAGGCGGCCCTTTCCCCCTCTTCACGGATCATAGCCTCCACTTCCTCTTTGGTCTTCTCCACGACCTTCTCGATGCGTGCCGGGTGGATACGCCCATCCATGATTAGCTTCTCCAGGGCCTGGCGCGCCACCTCCCGTCGGACCGGGTCAAAACAAGACAGGGTCACGGCTTCCGGTGTGTCATCCACGATGATGTCCACGCCCGTGAGGCTTTCGATGGCCCGGATGTTGCGCCCTTGGCGGCCGATGATGCGGCCTTTCATTTCATCGTTGGGCAGGGGTACAGTGGATACAACCGATTCCGAAACCTGATCCGATGCAAGCCGCTGGATGGCGGTTACGATGATCTCCCGCGCCCGGCGCTCCGCCTCTTCCCTGGCCGCCATCTCCTCCTCGCGGATCACCCGGGCCATATCCTGGCGCGCTTCCTCGCGCACCATTTCCAGCAGCAGGTCCTTGGCCTCATCCTTGGTCAAGCCCGATAGCCTTTCCAGCTCGGCGATCTGTTGGTGCCTCAGTTCCTCCAGTTCACGCTCAGCTTCGCTGAGCTTCTTCTCACGTTGCTCAAGTTTCCTGTGGCGATTTTCAAGGGAATCAAAGCGGCGGTCCAGACTCTCACGCCGGTTCTGCAGCCTTTGCTCCTGCTTCTGCAACTCTAGGCGCCATCGCTTGATCTCTTCTTCAGCCTCCTGGCGAATCCGCAGCGCCTCGTCCTTGGCCTGCAGTACGGTCTCCTTGGCAGTTGCCTGAGCTTCGGCAAGAATACGCTCAGCCTCTGCTTGTGCCGACTGCAAACTGCGCTGCACCTGAAACTGCTTCAGCACATAGCCGGCAACCAAGGCGACCAAGCCCACCACCAGGCTCACACCTATCGTGATGAGCAGGTCCATATGTCACCTCCTCTGGCGATGGAGGCAGCCCTGCCAAACCATGCCGCACGGCAGGCGGCCAGCTCCATCATCACGTCATCTCAAAGTGAGGTCAAGTTTCCCCCTCTTCCCCCTCTTGGCTTTCCCTCCATACCCGGTTCAGCACCTCTTGCACCACCTCATAGCTAAATCCCCGGCGGAGCAGAAAGCCTCCCAGGCGGCGGTCAAAGGTGGGGCGATCCAGCCCGGCGTAGTGGTTCACCCGGGCCATGGCCGCGCGATAGGCGCTATCAGCCTCGTCCAGGTCCTCCAGCGCCCCGGCGATCACCTCCGGCGCCAAACCTTTCTGGCGCAGCTCGTACTGGAGCATGCGCCGGCTGCGCGGCGCCAGGTTCTCGCGATTGCCCACCCACATGCGGGCGAAGTCCTCGTCGTTCAAGAGCCCCACCTCGGTCAGCCGGGCGATGACCGCCCCGATGGTCTCCTGGTCCACACCTTTATCCACCAGGTAGCGCTCCACCTCCGCCCGGCTGCGCGCTCGATAGCTCAAGTAGCGCAGCCCTCGCTCGTACGCTTGTCGAAAGGCATCCTGCCTCTGCAACTCGGCGATATCGTCATCCGTGAGGACTTGGCCGAGGCGCAGAGGAGCGGCCACCAGATCGGCCAGGCTGAAGGCGTACTCGCCGTCCAGGTACACGTTCACCCGCGATTTGTTTCGCGCCTGCACCTTGAGCGCTGTAATGGTGCCTGCCATCGGTTGCCCTTCGACCGCTTCAACAGGAAAACAAAATAGCTGTGCCACGATGGCCACAGCTATCGTGTCGCCAGGCAGACTCGCACGCACCAACCTACGGAGGCCAGTGCGCCCCGGTCCTCTCCCGGCTAAGGGATTTGTCGCGATGTACGCCTTTGGGGCGGTGATGAATACTGTGCCGCTTCTTCTCGCTCGACGCTGCGCGAGATGAAGAGCGCCTTGCCAACACTTGTCACACAGGGACCGGGCTGGACCAGTCCAAGCCGGTAAGCCTCTGAACCGCTCAGCCGGATTTTACCGTCCTCAACTCCTCCCTGCGCGCCTTCGTGTACGCCCTTGCGATTTGCGTCTTGGTCTCAAATTGCCTCTCAAACCCACTTCTACAACCAGAATGGTTGCACAATGGGTACAAACGTCTATCTTGCGCCTGATCGGCCTGAAATCTCCAAGATGTCGTTCCAAACCTCTATGTGCAACCACTCTGCTGTCCTCAGGCGCCAGGGGCGCCCTGAGCTCAAACGGCAAGAGAGGTTGCCTTCCTTCCTGATTCACCCTTGAACTCGGGTATCGCCACATCGCGACTACCAGGCGGAGACCCTTCCGCCCTGAGGATCGTGTTCGATCCAATCGTCATCACCGTTCCGCGTATCGCTCCCCATAACCGGGGGAAGCCCAATGTCTGTCAGGCCAACAGCGATAACTGTGGCAGTATGCGTTTCTCGGGCCGGGCCGGGCGGCCAGGCTACCTCGCCGGCTCTATGTCTCTTCCTCCTCTGCAGGCTCCTCCACAGGCGTTTGAACGACGGGAGCCGCCTTCAGGGGCAATCCGGCTGCCTCACGGATGCGATTCTCGATTTCCAGCGAGAGGTCAGGATTGTCGCGCAGAAACTGCTTCGCGTTCTCGCGCCCCTGTCCCAAGCGCGTCTCTCCCCATGCGTAGTATGCCCCTCGCTTATCAATGATGCCCATCTCCACGCCCAGGTCCAGGATGTCACCCTCCCTGGAAATGCCTGCATTGTGCATGATGTCGAACTCGGCCTGCCTGAAGGGCGGCGCCACCTTGTTCTTCTTGACCCGAGCGCGAACCCGGGTGCCGATGACCTCCCCGCCTTCCTTGATGGCCTCAATCGGCCGCAGGTCCAGTCGCACCGAGGCGTAGAACTTCAGCGCCATCCCCCCCGAGGTGGTCTCCGGGTTGCCGAACACCACCCCGATCTTCTGACGCAACTGGTTGGTGAACACCACCGCCGTGTTCGAGCGCTTGATAGCCCCGGTCAGCTTGCGCAAAGCCTGGGACATCAAGCGCGCCTGCAGGCCCACGTGGGCATCACCCATCTCGCCCTCGATCTCTGCCCGGGGGACCAGCGCCGCCACCGAGTCAATCACCACCACGTCCACCGCACCGCTGCGCACCAGAGCTTCGGCAATCTCCAACGCCTGCTCCCCTGTGTCGGGCTGCGAGATGTACAGGTTTTCCACATCTACCCCGCACTTGGCGGCATAGTTAGGATCCAGGGCGTGCTCTACGTCTATGAAAGCTGCAACCCCTCCGGCCCGCTGTGCTTCGGCGATGATGTGCTGACAAACGGTGGTCTTGCCGGATGCCTCGGGTCCAAAGACCTCGGTCACCCGGCCCCTAGGTATCCCCCCAATCCCCAGCGCGATATCCAGGGCCAGTGACCCGGTCGAGATGGCATCCACGTGCTTATCCGGCACATCGCCCAACTTCATGATGGCCCCCTCGCCATACCGTCGCCTGAGTTGGGCCAACGTTGTTTCAAGTGCCTTCACTCTTTCCGCTTCCACCACGGGCACACTCCTTTCAACCGTCACCCCCATCTCTCAACCAAGTGGACGACGGGTTGCCATGGCCATTTGCACATAGTTTACATCAAGTCAGATGAAATTGCAAATGTCTGGACGGCAATGTATACTTGAGTTGAAGCTCAAGTGGGACCGCACTGAAAGAAGTTGGCAGGCTTTCCATCGCGCACTGCGTACTCCGTCAGCTCTCTTTTCAGCTCACGCAGTACGCAAGATGCACTACTTGGTGCCTATCCGGAAACCGCTTAGGGGGACGTCCGCGTCTGTGTGACCTCTGTGCCAGGGACTGGCGCGCACAGGCTCGCCCCGGGCGCGACGGCATTGCCGTCGCCCGAGGACGCCGTGGGACAGGGGGTTTCGGGATAGGCTCTTAGAACCTATCCGGAAACCCCGCTATCCGACGGCGTCCTCGCCGTCGGACGGGGCGAGGACGCCCCTCCTGAGCGGTTTCGGGATAGGCTCTTAGGATTGCCTGATGCAGCCTTTGAATCACTACGTTCCGACTGCTACTCCGCCGAGGAAAGTGCACCGCTACGCTCATCCCCTGCCGGCGGAGCTGGCCCAGGCGGCCATTGCCATGTGCACGACCAAGGGGGACTTGGTCCTGGCCCCCTTCCCGCAAGGCGATGTGGTGGCCCGGGAGGCTGTGCAATTAGGCCGCCGCATCATCGTGGTGGACTTCAACCCCCTCACTGCTCTGCTCGCCCGCCTGGCCCTTGACCCCCCAAGTCCCCAGCACCTGAGCCGGCTGAGCACCCGGCTGGGCGACGCCCGCAAAGCCGGCGTGCCCCTCCGCCAGCACCTCGACGAGCTGTACCGCACTACGTGCGCCGCCTGCGGCCGGTCGGTGATCGCCGATCACTTCGTGTGGAGCCGTGATGAGGATCGCCCGGTGGAGAAGGGCTACACCTGCCCCACCTGCGGTCCGCAGACCGCCCCTACCGACCACGCAGACCTCCAACACCTGGCCCAGATTGATCCCCACGGGGTCCACAAGAGGCACCTGCTGGAACGCCTGGCAGCGCCGAACGACCCCCAGCGGCCCCTCATGGCGCGATTCCTCTCCCTCTACACGCCTCGTAACCTGTACGCCCTGGCCAACCTGTGGCTCAAGACGGAGTCCACCTTCAGCTCGCCGGAGGAACTGGACGCCTTGCGCCTGTTGCTCTTCCTCTGCCTGGATGCGTGCAGCTGCCTGAACGCCACGCCGTGGGACCCCCAACCCCCGCAAAGGCTGCGACCACCAGCGCAGTTCGTGGAGCTCAACGTGATGAGAGCGTGGGAAGCGGCCCAGGCCACGGTGCAGCGCTGGACTCGGCCACCCGGGCTGCGCTGGGCACACAATCCCGGCGACCTGTTGGCCCCCGGTGCGGCCAACGCCCTGGTGGTGCGGAGCACGCTGCGGGACCTGGCAAGCTGGCTTCCACCAGGCACCGTGCGGCTGGTCCTGGCCCCGGCGCCCCTGCCGGACTACGTATTTTGGACCCTGTCTTATGCCTGGACCGGATGGCTCCTGGGCCCGGGTCAGGCGGAGCCGCTCCGCCGGCTCCTGGACAGGCGGGCTATGTGGGTGTCATGGTACCTGGTGACCACACGAGGGGCTTTGGCGGCATTGGCGCCGCTGCTAGACGCGGATGGGCGGCTGTTGTTGTGGCTGGCCGGGCACAAGGAGCGCCTGAGCGATGCCCTCATCCTGGCGGCGGCCGGCGCCGGGCTGCGCCTAGAAAACATGGTTTATCAGCCGGAACCGGTGGCCGGCGAGGATCGCGCCCCAGAGGTCCTGCTCGTTCTGGCCAGGCGCGGGCGCGAGGCGCCTGAGCCGCCCTCGGCTGAACACCTGGCAGCCCAGATCCGGGGCCAGGCGCGGGCGGCCGTGCGTGACCTGGCCCGTGGTCGAGGTGAGGAGCTGAGCGATGGCTTCGTCTGGGCGGCCACCCGGCTGCGCTTGAGCCAGATGGGCTTGCTGGAGCAGGTGATGGCCCGGCATCTTCAGGCATCCGAGGCCCTGGAGTTCGTGCAGGCGAACGTGATGGCCGGGCTGGAGGATGGTTTGGGGAGCGGCGAACTCGCCCAGGTGGGGGAGCGGCCCAGGCGTTGGTGGCTGGGGAGGATGCCGGCTGCTGTGGACCCCCTGGCTGACCAAGTGGAGCGCGCCGTGCGCGAGCTGCTGATGAGCCAGCTCATCACCATCGAGGAGTCGGTGTATGCACGACTGCCCGGGCTCCTCACCCCCGCGCCCCGGCTGGTGCGCGCCTGCCTGGAGTCTTACGGCCGGGAAGTGGCGCCGGGCCAGTGGCAGATGCGCCCAGAGGAGGCCGATCCCCGGGCCTGGGAAAGCCTCAGGACGGGGGTGATCAGGGCGCTGGACCGGCTGGGAAGGCGCATGGGCTACCAGGTCAGGGCCGTGGGCGAGCGGGACGTCATCTGGGAGGAGGACGGCACCGTAGCCTGCACCTTCGTCGTCCAGCCGACGGCAGAGGTGGGATGCATCCTGTCCCCGCCCCCTTCAGGTCAGGGATACGTCCTGGTGCAAGACGCCCGGTTGGCCCTGCTGAAGTTCAAGCTGGACTGGTCGCGCTTGCTGCGTTCAGCGCTGACGAAGTGGCCATGGAACTTCATCAAGGCGCGACACCTGCTGCACCTGGCCAAACTGGAGAAGGCCGGGCGGCCCCAGTGGCCCCTGATCGTCGGCCTGCAGCCCGACATCGAGCGCCCCGAAGTCCAGATGCGCCTCCTGTGAAGGGTGAGCAAGGTTCGTGGGACAACTGCTCGCAGTCCTCCTACTTCGGTTTGACAATTCCCTTGTCGGCGGTTATACTCATGGGCTACAGATTGAGGCTCCGGTCTGGGTGCCAGGAGCACTCCTCACCAACATCCGTAGGTGGTTTTCTTTTCATCCCGACTTGACAGGGGGTCAGGTGCGCAAGGTCCATTTCATCCAGGCCGATGTGTTCAGCGATAGCCCTTTCGGCGGCAATCCGGTCGTGGTGGTGCTCGGCGCAGATGACATCTTGCCGGAGCAGATGCAGACCATCGCACAAGGGATGGGGATTGGGGAGACGGCCTTCGTAACCAGGGCAACGGTGCCGGATGCCGACGTGCGCGTGTGCTGCTACACCCCAACCACAAGGGTGCCCTTTTCCGGCCATCAGGCCCTGGGTGTAGCTTACGTCTGCGGGGCTGCGGGGACTGTCCCGTTGCGCTCACCGCTCACCCGCATCCGCCTGCAGACGGACATAGGGGTGCTGCCCGTGGACCTGGAGGTAGAGGACGGGGAGGTCATGCGGGTGGTGATGACGGAGCAGCGGCTGGCTTTCGGCGCGCTGGTGGAGGATATCTGGGAGGTGGCCCGGGCGCTGACGGTGGAGCCGGAAGCCATCGGCGCCCGGCTGCCGTGCCAGGTGGTGTCCACCGGCCTGCCGGCGCTGATGGTCCCCTTGCGCACCCTGGCGGCCCTGCAAGGGATCATCCCCCAGCGTGCCAGGGTGATGGATCTCTGCAGCGAGGTTGGGGCTCAATGCGTGCTGGCCTTCTCGCGGGAGACGATGAATCCGCGATTCGATGTCCACGTGCGGCTCTTCGCCCCGCTGCTGGGGGTGGATGAGGACCCGGCCACGGGGAGCGCCACCGGTGCCCTGGGGGCCTACCTGGTACAGTACAATGTAGCCGGGCCGGGTCCCGTGCATCGCATCGCCAGCGAGCAAGGCTACGAGGTGGGCCGGCCCAGCGCCGTCTACGTTGAGGTGGACTCCAGCACTCAGCCCATGACGGTGCGGGTTGGCGGGCGGGTGTGGAAATCCGTGGAGGGCGATCTTTACTTCTAGTCACAGCCTATGCGGTTCGTAGGACAACCGCGAGCAGTTGGCCACGAACCATGCAGGTAGAAAACCTGGTGTTAGATAACCGTGGAGAGAGGTATGGCGGAGAGAAGACTGACACCCCGAAGCGTGGACTATTCCAGGTGGTACACCGAGGTGATCCAGCGAGCGGAATTGGCGGACTACGCGCCGGTGCGCGGGTGCATGGTCATCCGCCCATACGGGTATGCCTTGTGGGAGAACATCCAGCAGGCGCTGGACCGGCGCTTCAAGGCCACCGGCCACGTCAACGCCTACTTCCCCCTGTTCATACCTGAAAGTTTTATCAGGAAGGAAGCGGAGCACGTGGAAGGGTTCGCGCCGGAGCTGGCGGTGGTGACCCACGGCGGCGGCCAGAAGCTGGACGAGCCGCTCATTGTGCGGCCTACTTCTGAGACCATCATCGGGCACATGTACGCCCAGTGGATTCAATCCTATCGCGATCTGCCGCTGCTCATCAACCAGTGGTGCAACGTGGTGCGGTGGGAATTGCGCACGCGCCTCTTCCTGCGCACGATGGAGTTCCTGTGGCAGGAGGGGCATACAGCCCACGCGACGGCGGAGGAGGCGGAGGAGGAGACCCGGCGCATGTTGGGGGTCTACGCAGACTTCGCCGAGAACGATGCGGCTGTGCCCGTGATCCAGGGGCGCAAGAGCGAGAGCGAGAAGTTCGCCGGCGCCGTCCACAGCTACACCATTGAGGCTATGATGGGCAACAAGTGGGCCTTGCAGGCCGGGACCTCCCACTTTCTGGGGCGGAACTTCGCCAAGGCTTTCGACATCAAGTTCCTGAACGAGAACAACGAACTCGAGTACTGCTGGACGACCAGTTGGGGGCTGAGCACCCGCTTCGTCGGGGCCATCATCATGGTGCACGGCGACGACCAGGGATTGAGGCTGCCCCCCAAGCTGGCCCCCATCCAGGTGGTTGTGGTCCCCATCTACAGGTCGGACCAGGAGAAGGCCCAGGTGATGGCTGCGATCCGCTCCATCGAGGAGCAGTTGAAGGATTCGTTCAGGGTCAAGGTTGATGACCGAGAGGGGATCACGCCCGGGTTCAAGTTCAACGACTGGGAGATGCGCGGGGTGCCGGTGCGCATCGAGGTGGGGCCCAGGGACGTAGCAGCCAACCAGGTGATGCTAGCCCGGCGCGACATCCCGGGCCGCGAGGGCAAGCTTGTGGTCGCCCGGGAGGCACTGATCGAGCGCCTGGCCGACCTGCTGGACGAGGTGCAGGCCAACCTCTTCGCTCAGGCCAAAGCCTTCCTGGAAGAGAACAGCTACCGCACCGATGACTACGACGAGTTCAAGGAAATCCTCGCCACCAAGGGCGGGTTCATCTACTCCCGCTGGTGCGGCAATGCAGCCTGCGAGACCCGGGTGAAGGAGGAGACCAAGGCCACCATCCGTTGCATCCCCTTTGACCAGCCGGGCGGCGAAGGGTCCTGCCTGGTGTGTGGCGAGAAGGCGTCCGGGGTGGCCCTGTTTGCCCGGGCGTACTAGTACTTGCCATCTTCGCGGGGACTGACAACCGCGCGATCACAGGCTGCCACAGTGGAGGAATACCTGCCCGAGCTGCTGCTGAGCGCCGAGAAGCGATAAAAGCGGTGCGGCGGGTGCTCCTGGAGAACCTTGCGCCGGGCTATATCAAGCTGAAGGATCTACCGCTGGACTTGATGGGGAAGACCATCGCTTCGATACCGGTGGCCGAGTTTGTGGAGCGGGTGAAGCAGGCGGGATCGGCACTAAGCGCCTATGTGAAAACCTCTGAGGAGGGACGTCCTCGCCCCGGGGTGCGCGACGGCATTGCCGTCGCCCTAGGAGGCCGTGGGATAGCGGGGTTTCCGCAAGGGCTAAGCGCCTATAAAGCGCTCAGGAGGGGCGTCCGCGCCCCGTCCGACGGCGAGGAGGCCGTGGGATAGCGGGGTTTCCGCAAAGGCTAAGCGCCTATAAAGCGCTCAGGAGGAGTGTCCGCGCCCCGTCCGACGGCGAGGAGGTCGTGGGATAGCGGGGTTTCCGCAAGGGCTAAGCGCGGGTAAAGCGCTCAGGAGGAGCGTCCGCGCCCCGTCCGACGGCGAGGAGGTCGTGGGATAGCGGGGTTTCCGCAAGGGCTTTACGCGGGAAAAAAGGGGTTGAAGGCAATTCCGCCCCTTGGCTTGCCTGGGCCAAAACGGGAGACTCATCACGTTTGGTCACTGCTTTGGCACCCTGGCAAGGGTTTGCGCGCTTGATCGAGACGCAAGGCCATTTGACAGATTCCCAATCCCGTGGTATCATGCTTCTGGAGTTGAGGAGCAGGCGCAATGCAGACCTTGTGTGTTCAGGCTGAGTTGAGGGCTTTCACGGCCGGTGCGGTGCGCACCGGCCGGCTGTGCACGTGCCTTGGGCGCCCGTCCTTTCACCCTATGCCGTAGGGTGAGACCCGACGTCACGTCGGTCTAGCCGGCTGTCGGGACTCATCCACAAGACTGGTCTCACGACCGGTCTTTTTTGTTATCATGCGAGGATACCGATGACCGATCCGCCGGTCCTGCGGGGACATCTCCCCCACGGCGTACAGGACCTCCTTCTCGGCGAGGCAGCCGCCAGGCGCGAAGCAGAAGCATCTCTGCGCGCCCTCTTCTCCCGCTGGGGCTACAACGAGCTGATCCCGCCCACCTTCGAGTACGAAGAGACCCTGATTGTGGGGGCCGGGGAGGGCCTGCGCCGAGCCATGTATCGCTTCTTTGACCGGGAGGGTAACACTCTGGCGCTGCGCGCCGACTTCACCACCCAGATCGCGCGCCTGGTGGCCACCAAGCTGCTGGCCCGTCCACTGCCGCTGCGCTGCTTCTACATCGGCAGCGTATTCCGCTACGAGGAGCCGCAGGCAGGGCGCCAGAGGGAGTTCACCCAGGCCGGCGTTGAGCTAGTGGGCGTCGACTCGCCCTCGGCCGATGGGGAGGTGGTGGCTCTGGCCGTGGCTGCCCTGGAGGCGCTGGGCCTGCGCCAGTTCCAGATCAACTTGGGCCACATGGGGATCTTCCGTGCCCTGACCAGAGGCCTGCCGGCGGAGGCCCTTGGCCCCATCCGCGAGGCTACCGACCATCGCAACCTGGCTCGTCTGACGGCCGCTTTGGACACGGCCGGCGTGACCGGTCAACGGCGGGCGCTGCTGCTGCGTCTGCCCGACCTCATCGGCGGGCCGGAGGTGCTGGACGAGGCGCGGGCTTTCGGTGGTGAGGTGACTCAGGCCGCCGAGACGCTGATGCAGGTGTATGACCTGCTGGCGGCCTACGACGTGGCCGACCGGGTGATCCTCGACCTGGGAGAGGTGCGCGGGATGGACTACTACACGGGCATCACCTTCCGGGGTGTGGCGCCCGGCCTGGGCTGGCCAATCCTGAGCGGCGGTCGCTATGACGAACTCATCGGCCAGTTTGGCCGGCCGCTGCCGGCGGTGGGCTTCGGCCTGGGCGTGGAGCGGGCCCTGTTGGCCCGGCCCCGTCAGGATGCGCCCCGGCTGGCGCCCGATTTGGTGATGGGCGACTGCGGGCACCTGGCCTGCCTGGCGCTGGCTCAACGCTTGCGTCAAGTCGGCCTGCGCGTGGAGGTGGACGTGCTGGGACGGGACGGGGCGGAGCTGTGGGACCATGCCCGTCGTGAAGGCACCAACTACGCTCTCCGGTGCGAGGGCGACGGTGGACCGTGGATCCTGACCGCCCCTGAGGGCGAGCGATTGGTGACCGCTGAAGAGTTGCTCAAGGAGATGACCAAGTGAAGCCTTTGACCATCGCCCTGCCCAAAGGGCGTCTACTGGAGCCGTCCGTGGCCCTTTTCCGCCGCCTGGGCTATCGGTGCGAGCTGAGGGAGGGATCGCGGCAGTTGCTGGTGGAGGAGCGGGACGCCCCCCTGCGCTTTCTTCTGGTCAAGGCCGCCGATGTGCCGGTCTACGTCGAGTACGGTGCCGGCGACCTAGGGATCGTGGGCCAGGATGTGCTACGCGAGAGCGCCCGCGACGTGTACGAGCCGCTGCTGCTCGGCTTCGGGCGCTGCCGGCTGGTGTTGGCCGGCACGCCCGAGCAGCGAGGCCGGGACCTCCGCCTGTTGAGCAGCGTGCGGGTGGCCACCAAGTATCCCCGGCTGGCCCGGGCCTGGTTCCTGCAGCAGGGGGTATCCGCTGAGATCATCCACCTGACCGGGTCCATCGAGCTGGCTCCTCAAGTGGGTCTGGCCGACCTGCTGGTGGACGTGGTGGACACGGGGCGCACCCTGCGGGAGAACGGGCTGGTGGAGCTGGAGGAGATCATGGCCTGCCAGGCGACCCTCATCGTCAACCGCGTGGCTCACCGCCTAAGGCTGGCGGAGATCCGGCGGCTGTTGGCTGAGATCACCGAGATCCTGGGAGAGATTGATGACCGAGGGACGCATTGACCTGCACACCCACTCCTTTTTCAGTGACGGGGCGCTGTTGCCCAGCGAGCAGTTGCGTCGGGCGGTGGCCGCGGGACACCGGGCCATAGCCATCACCGACCACGCCGACGCCTCCAACCTGGAGGATATCCTGGAAAGGCTTGTGCGTTTTGCGCGCCACCAGGATGGGGATTTCCCCATCACCTTCATCCCCGGTGTAGAGCTGACCCACGTGGCCCCTCGCAGCATCGCACCGCTGGCCCGGCGGGCGCGCGAGCTGGGCGCCGGGCTGGTGCTGGTGCATGGGGAGACGGTGGTGGAGCCGGTGGCGCCGGGTACCAACGCCGCGGCTGTGGCCTGCCCCGACGTGGACGTCCTGGCGCACCCGGGCCTGCTCACCCCGGATGAGGCGCGAGAGGCTGCCGCCAACGGGGTCTACCTGGAGCTGACCAGCCGGGGTGGCCACTGCCTGACCAACGGGCTGGTGGCCCGGGTGGCCCGAAAGGCTGGCGCCCGGCTGGTGCTCAACTCCGATGCCCACGCGCCGCGGGACCTGATTGACCAGGCCATGGCCCGGCGCGTGGCCCTGGGCGCTGGGCTGACGGAGGATGAGGTGATGGCGGCCACGGTGACCAACCCGGAGGCCCTGGTGGAGCGAGCCCTCGCCCGCCTCCGGGCCGTTGGCATCGCATGACCAGCCGGGCTCGTGGTGAGCCCTTTAGCGCTCCAAAAGGGCGCTGGAGCGCCCTCTACAGACAGTTCGTACGAGCGTTTTAACACTCCAAAGGCGGGTACTACAAACTCCCAATAGCTCAGGAGGTCCTCGGTGCTTATCCGTATCATCGAAGGGGCGGAGGCCGGCCGGGAGCACATCCGCCGGCTGCGAGCCGGGGTCGAGCCGCCGGTCACCCCGGCCATGGCTGGCCGGCTGCGGGAGCTCTTCGGCCGTGAGCTTTCGCCCCAGGAGGCGGTGGCCCAGATCGTGGCGGACGTGCGGCGCCATGGCGACGCCGCCCTGCGCGACTACACCCGCCGGATTGACGGCGTGGCCCTCGACTCGTTCGTGGCCGACACGCAGGCCATCGAGGCAGCCTACCAGTCTACACCGGCTGAGCTGCGAGGGGCATTGGAACTGGCGGCCGAGCGGGTGCGCGCCTTTCACCAGCGGGAACCGCGCGGGTCGTGGCTGGAGTGGGACGCGGAAGACGGTGCCCTGGGCCAGATGGTGCGGCCCCTGCGCCGGGTGGGAGTCTACGTGCCCGGCGGTCGCGCCGCGTACCCCTCGTCGCTGCTGATGGCCGTCATCCCCGCCCAAGTGGCTGGGGTGGAGGAGGTTGTGGTCACCACGCCGCCGGGTCCGGAGGGGGGTGGCGCTCCCGTCGTGCTGGCGGCAGCGCGGGTTGTGGGCCTGGAGCGCGTCTTCCTGTTGGGCGGCGCACAGGCAGTGGCAGCGCTGGCCTACGGCACCGAGAGCGTGCCCCGGGTGGACAAGATCGTGGGGGCCGGCGGGCTGTTCGTCACCCTGGCCAAGAAGCTGGTCTACGGCGACGTGGGGATTGACGGCCTCTACGGCCCCACCGAGACCCTGCTCATCGCCGACGAGACGACCGATCCGGCCCTGGCCGCCGCCGACTTGCTGGCCCAGGCGGAGCACGACCCCCTGGCCACGGCATTGCTCATCACCCCGTCGTGCCGGCTGGCAGAGGCGGTTCAGGCAGAGGTGGAGCGGCAATTGCCCGGGCTGGAGCGTGCCGAGATCATCGCCGAGGCCCTGGGGGGTCAGGGCGCCATCATCGTCGTTGCGGACCTGGACGAGGCGCTGGAGCTGGCGAACGAGTACGCGCCGGAGCACCTGTGCCTGCTGGTGGCCGATGCCTGGCGGCTGGTGGGGCGGGTGCGGGACGCCGGCGGGGTCTTCGTGGGGGGGACAGCGTCGGAGGCCCTGGGCGACTACGTTGTCGGCCCCAGCCACGTGATGCCCACAGGGGGCACGGCCCGCTTCGGGTCGCCGCTCCACGTGGGCGACTTCCTGAAGGTGACCAGCGTGTTCGCGCCGGCCGCTGAGCTGGCCCGGCGACTGGGCCCCGCTGCTCAGACCATCGCCCGCGCCGAGGGCCTCACGGCTCATGCCGCCGCCATCGCCGCCCGGGAGCAAAGCCATCAGGGAAAGTGAGCGGATTGAAGCTGGCAAAAGGGCGCGCCGAGCAACTGAAGATCGAGACCTACGCCGTTTACCTGGCCTACAAGGATCCCAGGGTCCCCTGGTATGCCAGATTGTTTGCAGCTTGCGTGGTGGGATATGCTTTCAGCCCTGTGGATTTGATCCCGGATTTCATTCCCCTCCTGGGCTACCTGGATGATCTCGTCTTGGTGCCCTTGGGGATCGCTCTCGCGCTGAGGATGATTCCTGCGCCGGTTTTGGCCGAGTGCCGGGAAAAGGCTCGCGCTGCTGCAGAGGAAGGCGAACCGGCAAGCCAGTTGGTAGGCGCTGTGGTCGTGGCCATCTGGGTGCTCTTGGCAGCCTTGGTGATTGCGATGGCAATGCGAATTCTCAGAGGCTGAGTGCGCTGGACTGGGCTCAGCGGAGACAAAAGGAGGCGAAAATGGACGTTGAATCACTAGTCCGCCCGCATATCCACCAATTGCAGCCCTATGTGCCGCCGGACTTGGAGACGATAGCTGCCCGCGCGGGGCTGGCGATAGACCAGCTCATCCGCCTGGACTCCAACGAGAACGCCTTCGGTCCTTCGCCTCGCGTGGCCCAGGCCCTGGCCCGCTACTCGGGCTATCAGTTCTACCCGGATTACCGCGCCCTCAGGGAGGCGGTGGCTCGCTACGCGGGGGTCACACCCCAGCAGGTGGTTCTGGGCAACGGCGCCGACGAACTCATCAACCTGATCATCCGACTCCTGCTCGCGCCGGATGACGCGGTCGTCATTTGTCCACCCACGTTTCCCATGTACAGGTTCTACACCGCCCTGGATTGCCATCCGCTCCTGACCGTACCCCGAGATGACGACTTCGCGCTGGACATGGCGGGCATCGAAGCGCTGGTTAGGGAGCCCAACAACGCAGTCCGACCACGTCTCATCTTCCTCCCCTCGCCCGGCAACCCAGACGGCCAGGCCATCCCGCTGGATGTGGTGCGACGGCTGTTGGCACTACCCCTGGTGGTGGTGATGGACGAGGCGTACATCGAGTTCGGCGGGGAGACGGCTTTGCCCCTCCTGGCCGAGCACGGGAACCTGATCGTCGTCCGCACCTTCAGCAAATGGGCCGGGATGGCCGGGCTGCGGCTGGGCTACGCGCTGCTGGTGCCGGAGCTGGCCGGGTATCTGGAGCGAGTGCGCGATCCGTACAACGTCAATGCGGCAGCGGTGGTCGCAGCCCTGGCCACCTTCGACGACCTGGAGACGGTGCGCGCAAACGTGGCCCACTTGATCGCTGAACGGGAGCGTCTTCAGAGGGAATTGGCGGCTATAGGGTGGCTCGAACCCCTTCCCAGCCAGGCCAACTTCATCCTGTGCCGGGTGCAGGGCTGCAGCGGGCCGGAACTGGCTGATGCCCTCGCCGAGCGGGGCATCCTGATCCGCGCCTTCCCGACCCCCCGGCTGCAGTCCTACGTGCGCATCACCGTGGGGCGCCCGGAGCAGAACGATGCCTTGCTGAGGGCGCTGAGGGAGCTGTGAGGGGGATCATGAGCGAGCAGGAGCGTCAGGCGCAGGTGACGCGTGAGACCAAGGAGACCAGGGTAGAGGTGAGGCTGGTGCTGGACGGCCAGGGGCACCACCAGGTGGAGACTGGCGTAGGGTTCCTTGACCACATGCTGGCCCAGTTGGCAGCACATGGCCTGTTGGATCTGGAGATACGCGCCCAGGGCGACCTCCACGTGGATGAGCACCACACCGTGGAGGATGTGGCCATCACCCTGGGGCAGGCACTGGATCAGGCCCTGGGGGACCGGCGGGGTGTTGTCCGCATGGGCCACGCCTACGCACCCATGGACGAAGCCCTGGCCCGGGTGGTGGTTGACCTGAGCGGCCGACCATACGCCGTCGTCCAGGTGGAGTTCGCCGGCCCCCGGCTGGGTGACCTGGACAGCGACCTTATCGCCCACTTCCTGGAGACCCTGGCGGTCCACGGGCGGCTGAGCCTGCACGCCCAGGTGCTTTACGGCCGCAACGACCACCACAAGGCCGAGGCGTTGTTCAAGGGTCTGGGCCGGGCGCTGGACATGGCCACGCGCCGGGATGAGCGCCGTGAAGGGGTGCCGTCCACCAAGGGGCTCCTATGAGCAGGGGTTGGGGATCAGAGATTGGAGACCGGGGCATGATTGCCATCGTGGACTACGGGATGGGGAACCTGCGGAGCGTGCAGAAGGCCGTTGAGCGAGTGGGAGGCCGGGCGGTGGTCACCTCCGACCTGCACGCGCTGGACGCAACGCTGGGGGTGATCCTGCCGGGGGTGGGGGCCTTTGGCGACGCCATGGAGAACTTGCGAGCGCGGGGGCTGGTTGAGCCGCTGCTGGGCCAGATCGAGGCCGGCAAGCCCTTCCTGGGCATCTGCCTGGGGATGCAACTCCTGTTCGAGGAGAGCGAGGAGATGGGAGAACACAAGGGCCTGGGCGTCTTCGCTGGCCGGGTGGTGCGCTTTGTGCAGAGGAGCGAGGAAGGGAAATCCTGCACCTATGCCCCCCTGCCCCCCTGCACCCCTGCTCAACTGCGCGTGCCGCACATTGGCTGGAACCAGCTCCACATCCGTCGGCAGAGCTCTTTGCTATCCGGCGTGCCCGATGGCAGCTACGCCTACTTCGTCCACTCTTACTACGTCCTCCCCACCGACGATTCCATCGTGCTGGCGACGACGGACTACGGCGTCGAGTTCGCCTCCGTGGTGGGGCGCGGCCACGTCTTTGGCGCGCAGTTTCACCCGGAGAAAAGCCAGGAGGTGGGGTTGAGGATCCTGGGGAACTTTGTGGGGATGGCGAAAAGAGCGGGGGCTTGGGGGAACTGAGGGAACTTGGGGAGCTGGGGAGGGATGGGGTGATCGTATATCCGGCCATTGACCTGCGGAAAGGCCGAGTGGTTCGCCTGCGCCAGGGGCAGGCCGAGGCGGAAACGGTCTACGACGACAACCCGGTCGCGGTGGCCCGACGTTGGGTGGCCCAGGGTGCCGAATGGCTGCACGTGGTGAACCTTGATGGTGCCCTCGAGCAGGCTTCGGCCAATCTTGACGTATTGCGGCGTCTCGTTGCCGCCGTAGAGGTGCCGATCCAGTTTGGCGGCGGCCTGCGCGACTTCGAGGCCATCGAAGGGGTCTTCGACCTGGGTGTAGCACGTGCCATCGTCGGCACGGCGGCCGTGCTCGATCCGACCCTGCTCGATCTGGCATTGGACAAGTACGGGCCGGAGTCGGTCGCGGTTGCCATTGACGCCCGGCAAGGCCGCGTGGCGATCCGGGGCTGGCAGCAGGTCACGGAGGTCGGCGCTCTGGCTTTCGCGCTGGAGGTCAGGGATCGCGGTGTAGAGCGCGTCATCTACACCGACATCGCCCGGGATGGGATGCTGAGCGGGGTGAACGTGGAGGCCATGGCGGAGCTGGCCCGGGCCACCGGATTGCGGGTCATCGCCTCCGGCGGGGTGGCGAGTCTGGACGACGTACGCCGGCTGCGCGCCCACGAGGCAGAGGGGGTGGAGGGGGTGATCATCGGGCAGGCACTGTACACCGGGGGCATCACGCTGACTGAGGCCATCTATGCCGCACGAGGTTGAGAGGGCTAGAAAAGATTAGAGGGCAACTTCTCATGCTAGCCAAACGCATCATACCCTGCCTGGACGTGAAGGATGGCCGGGTGGTCAAGGGGGTGCGCTTCGTCCAGCTGCGCGACGCCGGCGACCCCGTCGAGCAAGCTATACTCTACGACACCGAGGGCGCCGACGAGCTGGTGTTCCTCGACATCACCGCTTCCCACGAGCGGCGGGACATCGTGCGCCATATGGTGCGCCGGGTGGCCGATGCCGTCTTCATCCCCTTCACCGTGGGGGGTGGACTGCGTACCGTGGAGGACATCCGCGATATCCTCGTGGCCGGGGCGGACAAGATCTCCATCAATAGCGCGGCCGTGCGCCGCCCCGAACTCATCACCCAGGGCGCCAAGCGTTTCGGCAGCCAGTGCATCGTCGTGGCCATTGACGCCCGGCGAGTCTCAGGCCCCGACCAGGCACCCCGCTGGGAAGTGTACATCAACGGTGGGCGTATCCCCACCGGACGGGACGCGGTGGCCTGGGCGCGGGAGGCGGAGGATCGCGGTGCGGGGGAGATCCTCCTCACCAGCATGGACCGGGACGGCACCCAGGCCGGCTACGACCTGGAGTTGACCCGGGCGGTGGCAGAGGCGGTGGGCATCCCGGTCATCGCCTCAGGCGGCGCAGGCCGGCCGGAGCACTTCTACAAAGCGCTGACAGAGGGGGGGGCCAGCGCAGCCCTGGCCGCGTCCCTCTTCCACTACCGGCAACTGAGCATCAGTGAGGTGAAGGCGTACCTGGCAGAGCAGGGTGTGCCAGTGCGAAGGTGATCAACGAGGTGCGCAGTACGGAAAGCACTAAGAGCCTATCCGGAAACCCCACTATCCGCCGGCGTCCTCGGGCGACGGCAATGCCGTCGCGCACCCCGGGGCGCGCCTGTGGGCGCCAGTCCCTGGCACAGGGGTCGCACAGACGCGGACGCCCCCTCCTGAGGTTTCCGGATAGGCACCAAATGAACGAGATGAGCACTGCACAATGAATAATTCAACACACGTGCGCTGGGATGAACGTGGACTTGTGCCGGCCATTGTGCAAGATGTCCACACCGGCCAGGTCCTGATGCTGGCCTATGTGAACGCCGAGGCGCTGGAACGCACGCTGGAGACGGGCGAGGCCTGGTTCTGGAGCCGCAGCCGGCGAGAGCTATGGCACAAGGGGGCCACCTCGGGCAACACCCAACGGGTGGTGGAAGTGCGCTATGACTGCGACGCCGACGCCCTGCTCCTGCGGGTTGAGCCCCGCGGCCCGGCCTGCCACACAGGCCACCAGAGCTGCTTCTACCGGCGCCTGTCCGGATCGCCGCAGCCAGAGGACGCCGGCAGCCCTGTGCTCGGCCACCTGTGGTCCGTGATCTTGGACCGCAAGGCACATCCGCGTCCTGGCTCATACACTTGCCAGCTTCTGGAAGCCGGGGAGCCTCGAATCCTCAAGAAAATCGGTGAGGAGGCGGTGGAGGTGCTCGTGGCTGCCCAGAGCGAGGGTGACGAGCGGCTGGTCAGCGAGCTGGCCGACCTGGTCTATCACTCCATGGTGCTCCTGGCAGCGCGCGACCTCTCCTGGGCCGATGTGGAGGTGGAACTCAAGCGTCGCTTCGCCAGGTGAGCGTGAGTCGAGGCGCGTTTGACATTTCTGAGGATATGTGGTAGCATTGCCGTTAACTTACAACCGAATACGATTGCAGTACCCCTCTTATCCAGAGAGGTGGAGGGACCGGCCCTGTGAAGCCTCGGCAACCAGGTTAGTCAAGTGGTCCTTAGTTCGACAATGTTAGATTCCGGGTAGGAGCCCAAGCGCGTTGGGCTGTCATGCGTGCAATAGGGCCTATGGCGGCCAATGCGATTGGCCCTCTACCCACTATGGAGGGATTGCTCGGTACCTCCCGGGGAATCTAACATTGTCCAGTTAGAGCCCATCCGAAAAAAACCATGCAGGACAGCCTTTCCGGGCTGTCCGGGCAGGCTTGAAAGCTTGCCCTACCCTTTTCGGACAGGTTCCCAGTCAAGTCGTCGTTGGTCAATTGGCGTGGAAGATGCGTGGACCATTGGGCCAAGGATTCAGGACCACATGACCAGCTATGGTGCCAATTCCGGCAGATTCTCGGCGAGCCGCGGAATCTGAAAGATGAGAGGATGGTCAACGCAAGGGAGCTGACTACCTCTTCATTAGGCGACAGGCTAGGGAAGAGGTAGTTTCGTTTTAGCTGACAGAGGTGTTGAGCCGCTTCTCGGATAGGAGAGCGGCTCATTTAGTCTACAGCCGTGTGGGAGGTGACCTATGCAGGGAGCAGACCCGGCCACTAAGCTCAAAGGTTTCTCGACTCAGGCGATACACGCCGGCGAAGACAAGCACAAGCCCTACAATGCCCTCACCATGCCCATCGTTCAGACGGCCGTCTTCACCTTCCGCGACACCGCCGACGTGGTGGCATATCAGCGGGAGATGCTCCAAGGCGACATGCCTCGGCGCGAGGAGTATGGTCGCTATGGCAACCCCACCCAGATGGCGGTCGAGCGCAAGCTGGCCGAGTTGGAGGGCGGTGAGGCGGCGCTCCTCTTCTCCACGGGCATGTGTTCCATCACCACCACCTTGATGACCCTGCTCTCGGCCGGCGACCACATGGTGATGACCGGGGACTGCTACCGACGCACACGGCAATTCTGCCAGGACTTCCTGACGCGCTTCGGGGTGGAGGTCACCGTGGTGCCCAACGGTGACTACGAGGCCCTGGAGGCCGCCATCCGCCCCAACACCAGGGTCCTGTTCTCGGAATCGCCCACGAACCCCTACCTGCGCGTCCTGGACCTGCCCCGGGTGGTGGAGATCAGCCGGCGGCATGGCCTGCGTCTCATCGTTGACAGCACCTTCGCAACGCCGTACAATCAGCGGCCGTTGGAGTTCGGCGCCGATCTGGTCATCCATAGCGCCACCAAGTACCTGGCCGGCCACAACGACCTGCTGGCCGGGGTCGTGGTAGGCCCGTGGGAGTTGCTGGCGCCCATCAAACAGCATCGCGGCATCATGGGAGGCATCGTGGACCCCCACACAGCTTACCTCCTGCTGCGTGGGCTGAAAACTTTGGGAGTGCGCATGGAGCGGCACAACCGCAACGCCATGGGTGTCGCCTCTTTCCTGGAGAGCCACCCCAAGGTCAGGCGGGTGTACTATCCCGGGCTGCCCAGCCACCCCGACCATCAGGTAGCCAGGGAGCAGATGTGCGGATTCGGCGGCGTGGTCAGCTTCGAGATCGAAGGTGACCTGGACACGACCAGCGCCTTCATTGATGCCCTGCGCATCCCGTTCATCGCCCCCAGCTTCGGCGGCGCCGAGAGCCTGGTGGAGCAGGTGGCCCTGCAGTCGTACTTCGAGTTGACGACCGAGCAGCGGCTGGCCGTGGGGATCAGCAACGAGCTGGTGCGCTACGCCGTCGGCCTGGAAGACGCCGCCGACCTGATTGCCGACCTGGAACAGGCCCTGGCGAGGATCTAGGCAACTTGCCAAAAGTTCTTTGCGCTTTCTCCTCGCACCAGAGCGGCTATCCAGCGGCTCTTTGACCCTGGGTGGCTGAGAAACCCGGTTTCTGATCCGCGGGTACTTCGTGCACTTCGTGCCGCGTACTCCGTACTGCGTGGACCAGGTTCACACGTAGGAGGTGAAAAGTTGCCATGAAACGCATCCCTGTAGCCATCCTGGGGGCCACGGGTGCGGTGGGACAACGCTTCGTGCAGTTGCTCGCCGGACACCCCTGGTTCCACATCACCGCCGTCGCCGCCTCTGACCGCTCAGTGGGGGAGGTGTATGAGCGAGCCTGCCGCTGGTTGCTGCCCACGCCCATGCCGGAGGCCGTGCGCGAGATGGTGGTGCAGCCGGCTGAGCCGGGGCTCGACTGTCGCCTGGTGTTTTCGGCTCTGCCGGGGGAGGTGGCCGGGCCGACGGAAGAGGCTTTTGCCGCCGCCGGCTACGCGGTTTGCTCCAACGCCTCCGCCCACCGCATGGATCCCGACGTACCCCTGCTCATCCCGGAGGTCAACCCCGACCACCTGGGCCTGATCGAGACCCAGCAGCGCGCCCGTGGTTGGGACGGCTTCATCGTCACCAGCCCCAACTGCTCCACCACCCACTTGGCGCTGGTCCTCAAGCCGCTGCATGACGCTTTCGGCTTGCGCCGGGTGGCGGTGGTCACCCTGCAGGCGCTATCGGGGGCCGGGTACCCCGGCGTGCCCGCGCTGGATGCGGTGGACAACGTGATCCCGTACATCGCCGGCGAGGAGGAGAAGCTGGAGCGGGAGCCCCTCAAGCTCCTGGGGCGCCTGGAGGAGGGGCGTGTGGTGGGTGCGGAGATCGTGATCAGCGCCCAGTGCAACCGGGTGCCGGTGCAGGATGGCCACTTCGAGTGCGTCTCCGTTGAACTGGAACGCCGGGCGGAGCTGGAGGACGTGGTAGCCGCGCTGGAGGGCTTCCGGGCGCTGCCGCAGGAGTTGGGCCTGCCCAGCGCGCCGGCTCAGCCGGTGGTCGTGCGACGCGAGCCGGATCGCCCTCAGCCCCGGCGCGACCGCGACGCCGGGGCCGGCATGGTTACCACCGTGGGCCGGCTGCGCCCCTGCCCCATCCTCGACTACAAGTTCGCCCTGCTGGGACACAACACCGTGCGCGGCGCAGCCGGCGGCGCCATCCTCAACGCCGAGCTGCTGGTCGTCCAGGAGGTGATAGCGTGAAGCGAGCATTGCTCAGCGTGTCCGACAAGACGGGCCTGGTGGATTTCGCCCGGGGGCTGGCCCACCTGGGCGTGGAGCTGGTGTCTACCGGCGGCACGGCCCGCGCCCTGCGGGCGGCCGGCTTGACCGTCCGAGCTGTGGAGGAGGTGACCGGCTTCCCCGAGATCCTGGATGGTCGGGTCAAGACCTTGCACCCGGCCATCCACGGCGGCATCCTGGCGCGCCGGGAGCCGGCTCACCTGGACCAACTGGGCGCCCTCAGTATCAGCCCCATAGACCTGGTGGCGGTGAACCTCTACCCCTTCGGTCAGACCGTCGCCCGGCCAGGCGTGACCCTGGCGGAGGCTGTTGAGCAGATTGACATCGGCGGTGCCGCGCTGTTGCGGGCGGCGGCCAAGAACTTCGCTGCCGTGACCGTCCTGTGCGACCCGGCCGACTATCCCCAGGTCCTGGCAGAGCTGCGACACCGGGGCGAGGTCTCTCTGGCGACGCGACAGCGCCTGGCGCTGAAGGCCTTTCGCCACACAGCCGGCTACGATGCCGCCATCGCTGACTATCTGGCCGGGCAGTTCGAGACCGATGAACCCTTCCCCTCGGAACTGCTTTTGCGCCTGTGGCGGGTCCAGACCCTGCGCTACGGTGAGAACCCACATCAGCAGGCAGCTCTCTATGGCCTGGCTCCTGACGGAACACCCCTGGGTGGGCAGTTGCTCCAGGGCAAGCCCCTGTCTTACAACAACATCCTGGACCTGGACGCCGCCTGGCGGGCCGTGGGCGACTTTTCGGCTCCCACGGTGGTCATCGTCAAGCACAACAATCCCTGTGGCGTGGCCAGCGCCCAAAGCCTGGCGGAGGCCTTCCCCCTGGCGCTGGCCGGCGATCCCGTATCGGCCTTCGGCAGCGTCATCGCCGTCAACCACCTCTTCGACGAGGCCACGGCCCGGGCCTTGGGCGACCTCTTCGTCGAGGCCATCGCCGCCCCAGGTTTCACCCCCGCAGCGCGCGACGTGCTGGCCGCCCGACCCAACTGCCGCCTGCTGGAAATACCTACCGTAGGGGCAGGGCTTGCCCCTGCCCTGACCTGGGAGCTGCGGGGGGTGCAGGCCGGGGTGCTAGTGCAGGAGCCGGACGCCTTAGACGAGAAGGAGTGGCGGGTGGTGACTACCCGCGAGCCCACAGCTGAGGAGCGTGAGGGGCTGGAGTTTGCCTGGCGGGTGGTCAAGCACGTGAAATCTAACGCCATCGTCCTGGCCCGAGGGCAGGCCACGGTGGGCGTGGGCGCCGGGCAGATGAGCCGGGTGGATGCGGTGCGGTTGGCGGTGACCAAGGCGGGCGACCGGGCGGCCGGATCGGTGCTGGCCTCCGATGCCTTCTTCCCCTTCCCGGACGGCGTCGAGGAGGCGGCGCGGGCTGGGGTGACGGCGGTCGCCCAGCCGGGTGGTTCGGTGCGCGACGAACAGGTCGTCGCCGCCGCCGAGGCGGCCGGGCTGGCCATGGTGTTCACCGGCCGGCGGCACTTCCGGCACTGACTGGCCACAGCTCCAACTGCAGAGGTGGCGGCCGTCCAGGAGGACAAAGGGCGCTGCCCGGCGGGTGTCCACACCCAGGACGGAGAGGGCTCGCAGCGAGCGCAGCCGTCCCTGCCGCCGGGCTGCCAGTATCCGCTCTGCTGAGCGGGGGCCGATGCCGGGCACGCGCAGCAGCTCGTGCTGGCCGGCGCGGTTGACTTCCACGGGGAAGCACTTGGGGTGGCGCAAAGCCCAGAGGAGCTTGGGGTCCTGGCCCGCCGGCAGGTTGCCGTGTTCGTCGAAGGGCAATTCATCCGCCGAGAAGGCGTATTGCCGCAGGAGGAAGTCGGCCTGGTAGAGGCGGTGCTAGCGAATAGGTGGCGTGGGCGGCAGGTTCTCCAGGAGGTCTGCATTTTGGCAAATCTGAGATGTGTGACACTACGCAGCATCAGTTTGACATGAGGGACCACCTGCGGCATGCTTCTGGTGTAACAAAGGAACATCAGAACTGCCGAGGAGGTCCCCCATGCTGGCTCATAATCTCCAACTCACTCGAATTGTGCAAGTTCATTGCTCGGCTTGAAACTGTCCAATCCTCAACTGCGCCACGTGACCAACGTGGTCGATGCACTCATGGTCTCCGAAGTGCGTCCCAAGACCTTGTCGGCTCTGCACCGCGGGTTGCTCGATCCGCCGTCCGATCAGTATGCGCTAGCCGACTGCTTCCGCCAGAGTCCCTGGACCGCCGAACAGGTACGCATCCGGTTGCTGGTGTACCTGGTACGCCTGGCGGTGCGGCTGGCGCGACGGC
>FWPU01005454.1_pt1 | contig 27545 bp, 26 predicted proteins | sample 2228361 | NCBI WGS metagenome assembly FWPU01 (sample SAMEA103939777, study PRJEB20133) | metagenome
GGCCTGGCCGAGGGTGCGGCCATCGCGGGCGAGAAAGGCGAGGCGCTCGGCGCGGCGGATGCCCTCCTCCCAGAGGGCGCGCTTTTCCGGGGTATCGATGCGCCAGCGGCGGTGGTCGCCGGGGGGGAACTCGGTGGCGCGGGTGGCGGTGCCATCGAGCAGGCCGGAGGCGTGGGGGACGCGCGCGAGGGTGCCGATGCCGCAGGCGCGGGCGATGGGGAAGATGGCCTCGCCGAGCTCCTGCTCGAGGATGTTGTAGATGATTTGCGCGGGCATGCCGCGGCGGACGGCGGCGACGCCTTCCTCGGCCTGGCGCATATCGAAGGCGGGACCGAGGGCGACGCCGTAGGCGCGGATCAGGCCCTGGCGGCGGACGTCTTCGAGGGCAGCGATGAGGTCATCGCGCTGGATGGCGTCGAGACGGGGGTTATGGAGCTGGTAGTAGTCGATGTAGTCGGTGCGGAGGCGGCGGAGGGACGCCTCGAGGGAGCTGCGCATGTGGGCGGGCGACCAATCGTGCGGGCGTTCCTGCTGGTTGGGGCGAGGAGGAACGGAGAGGTCGTAGCCGAACTTGGTGGCGATGACGATGTCGTGGCGGTGGGCGCCGAGGGCTTCGGCGAGGATGGTCTCGGCGGCGCCGTCGGCGTAGGTGTTGCCGGTGTCGAAGAAGGTGATGCCGAGGTCGAAGGCGAGCCTGAGGAGGCGGATGCCCTCGGCGCGATCGGTGATGCCCCACCAGGTGGTGCCGACGGTCCAGACGCCGAAGCCGACGGCGGAGAGGGTGAGTGGGGTGCCGTGAAGTGGGCGGTAGTGCATGGCTGGTTCAGGCCTCCTCGCGCATGGTGGTGGGGTCGATGCCGCGTTCGCGGCAGAAGGCTTCGTAGGCGGAGGGGAGGATCTCGGAGGGTTTGATCTCCGAGCGGCCGCCCCAGAACTGGGTGGTGTAGCGAACGGGGATGCCGGCTTCGGCGAGGTGGGCGTCGATGGCGGCCTTGTGGGCGAGGAGGCGCTCTTTCTCGGTGCCGTGGGCGACGGCCATGATGTTGACGTTGCCGAACTCGGGGCCAGCTTCGCGCCAGTAGGCATGGGTAATGATGTGATGGCGGCCGACTTCGGCGCCGGCGGCGAGTTCGTACCCGGGTTCGACGGCCCAGTGGAAGAGGGCGTTGTAGCGGGTGACGCGCTCGCCGGTTGGGAGCTCTTTGACGTGCTCGAGGAAGGTGGAGAAGCGGGCGATGAGGCCGCGTGCTTCGAGCGTTGCGACGGCCGCCAGGAAGGCGCCGTAGGTGAGGCCGAAGCGCTCGGCGCGGAGGCGCCATGGTTCACTGACGATTTCCGCGGGCTCGAGGGGTTCCTTGAGGGCGGCGAGGGCCTGCCATTCGGCGGGGGAGAGGCGGGTGAGGCGTGGCTCGAGCGGCTCGGCCGGCGATTCGGCGCGGGCGCCGGGTTCGAGACTGCGACGGCGGACGTGGCCAACGCCGAGGGCGAAGAGGCAGCGGGCGGGCATGATGCGCCAGGCCTCGGCGCCGATGATGCGGGCCATGAGCTCGACGTGGCGCTCGAGGGAGTAGCCCTGGGGCACCTTGAGGGTGGTCCAGAGGCGGAAGGCAGCGCCTGGGAGGGCGGAGTCGGTGCTGCGGATGACGACGTGGCCGGAGAAGGGGTCGTCGCGGAAGAGGGTATCGAAGGCCTGGTGGAGGGAGTCGGCGGGGACGCGCCAGGCGACGAGGGCGCCGTGGGCGAGGCTGCCGGTGTTGAGGGTCTGGCGGACGCGGCGGACGACGCCGGCTTCGAGGAGCTGGCGGATGCGTTCGATGACGAGCGGCTCGGGCAGGCCGGCGCGCTCGGCGATGCGTGCGAAGGGGCGCTCGTGGAAACCGGCGAGGCCATCCTCGGCGACGGCGAGGATTGCGGCTGTCTCCGGGTGGTGGGTGGAGAGGGTTGCGGCCGAGGTCATGGTTCCCCCTGGGGTTCGAAGATGGCAGCGACGGTGCTGGCGAGGGCGGGGTCGAGGGCGCGCAGCCTCTGGGAGGGCTCGTGGAGGATGTGCGCGACGAGGGAGCGGGTGATGGTCTCGAGGACGTGGCGCGGGATCTCCGGGTGGCGGCGGGCGATGCGCTCGAGGTCGGCCCGGCGGCGCAGTTCGACGGCGCGGCGGAAGCGACCGACGGGGGAGGCGCCATCCTCGGCCCAGGCCGTCAGGACGCGCTCGATATCGGCTTCGAGCTCGGCGAAGAGGGCGGCGCGGGCCTCCCAGCGGCCGGCGAGGCGCAGGTCGCGGAGGAGGGTGACGCGGGGGTCGGCGGGGTCGGTGCGGCGGGGTGTGGAGAGGTCGAGGACGGAGCGGGCGGGGATGGCTGCTGCCGGGAGGATGGGGGCATCGCCGCCGAGAGCGACGACCGCGAGGTCGGCCGGGGCTTGGCCGGGCAGGGATTCGAGAGGGAGCCAGCGGTGGGCCCGGCCGGGGAGCCAGGGCGGGCAGGCGCGCGAGGCGACGGAGATGGCCCCGATGCCGAGGGCGTGGGCGGTGCGGGCCACGGCGGCGGCGGTGGGGCCGGAGCCGATGACGAGGAGGGAGCCGGGGAGCGGCAGCCCCTCGAGCGCGAGTTTCAGGAGGGTGCCGGAATCGGCGTCGCTCGGGTGGCGCTTGCGGAAGGCGCGGGCGGCGGCGATGGCGCGCGCGAAGAGGGCGTCGAGGGGTGGGGGTGCGGCATCGGCGGCGCGCCGGACCTGGCCGAGGATTTCGTGTTCGCCGAGGGCGATCGAGTGGAGGCCCGCGGCGAGCGCGGCGAGGTAGGCGAAGGCATCACGGCCGCGGCGGCTGGTGCGGCAGGCAGCGGGGCAGGGGGTGAGCGCGACGGCTTCGATGCGCTGGCAGGTGGTGATGAGGGTCGCGTGGTGTGCAGCGGCCTCGGCGTGGGCTGCGGCGTAGGCGTGGGCGTCGGCGGAGGTGACGTCCCAGGAGCAGATGACCAAACGGCGCAAATCTTTCAAATGATCGTTCATCTGTCAGAACTACGAGATTTTCGAGCTTTGTGATCTTCGCCGGGTGCGGGCTTCGGCGCAAGGGCCGGGGGCGTATACTTTTCGCTTCGATGACAGGGGAAGAGCAGCACGAGGTACCGGCCGGGATCCGCTATGAGGCGGTCTCGAAGTTTTTTGCTGAGCGGGTGCCGGGCGGCGATGTGCCGCTGCGGTTCACGCTCATCAGTGGGGGGCGTTCGAACCTGACGTACCGGGTGGAAGGTGGCGGCAGGGTGTGGGTCCTGCGGCGGCCACCGCTGGGCCACGTGCTGCCGACAGCGCACGACATGGTGCGGGAGTTCCGGGTGCTGACGGGGATGCAGCGGGCGGGGTTCCCGGCGCCGCCCCCGGTGGCCCTGTGCGAGGACCCGGGTGTGAACGACTACCCGTTCTACGTGATGGAGTACCGGGAGGGGGTCATCATTGCGGACCGCATCCCGGAGGGGTACGCGGAGACGCCGGAGCGGCGGCAGGCGATCGGCCGGGCGCTGATTGAGACGCTGGTGCAGCTGCACGCGATCGACTACGAAGCGGTGGGGCTGGGTGATTTCGGCCGGCCGGAGGGGTACCTGGAGCGGCAGGTGCGGCGCTGGAGCGAGCAGTGGGCGCGCTCGGAGACGCGGCCGCTGCCGGCAATCAACGAGCTGATCCGGCGGCTGCGGGCGAGCATGCCGGTTTCGCCGAAGCCGACGATTGTGCACGGGGACTATCGGCTGGGGAACATGATGCTGGACCGGGACGACCCGGGCAGGGTGGTGGCGGTGCTGGACTGGGAGATGGCGACGCTGGGCGACCCGCTGACCGACCTTGGCTACACGCTGGGGTACTGGGGGCAGGTCGGCGACTCGGAGGAGTACCTGGCGGCGCGGGCGGCCTCGGCGGTGACGGCGCAGCCCGGTTTCCCGACGCGGCAGGAGCTGGTGGAGCTGTACGCGCGGCTGAGCGGCCGGGATGTCTCGGCGATCGAGTGGTACGAGATCTTCGCGGCGTACAAGCTGGCGGTGATCGTTGAGGGCATCCACGCCCGCTACCTGAAGGGGGAGACGGTGGGCGAGGGGTTCGAGGGGATGGGGAAGCGGGCGGAGATGCTGGTCGAGGAGGCGCTGGCGATGGCGGACCGCGCGGCGGATCCGCGCCTGCGGGGCCAGGCGTAGGACGCTGCCGGGCTACCGCAGGGACGCCGGGAGGCGTAGAGTTCGCCAAACTGCGCGAGGCAGGGGGCGATGGAGTTCCGGTTCTCGGCGGAGGATGAGGCCTTCCGGCAGGAGGTGCGGGCGTTCATCCGCGAGGAGCTGCCGAAGGCGGCTGCGGGCGAGTCGTTCACGCGGAAGCTGGCGGCGAGGGGGTGGCTGACGATGTCGTGGCCGCGGGAGTACGGCGGCCAGGGGGCGCCGCACATGCGGCAGCTCGTCTACAACGAGGAGATGGCGTACCACCGCGCGCCGGGGCAAACGATGGGGGCGGATCGGGTGGGCCCGACGCTGATCCTGTTCGGGACGGAGGAACAGAAGGCGCGCTTCCTGCCGGCGATCGTGCGGGACGAGATTACGTGGTGCCAGGGGTTCAGCGAGCCGGGCTCCGGTTCGGACCTGGCATCGCTGCAGACGCGGGCGGTGCGGGACGGCGACAGCTGGGTGATCAATGGGCAGAAGATCTGGACATCGAATGCGCAGCGGGCGGACTACATGATCCTGCTGGCGCGCACGGACCCGGATGCGCCGAAGCACCGGGGCATTACCTACTTCCTGGTGGATATGCGGCTGCCGGGGATCACGGTGCGGCCGCTGGTGCAGATGACGGGACAGGCGGGCTTCAACGAGGTGTTCTTCGACAACGTGCGGGTACCGGCCGACATGGTGGTCGGGGAGGTGAACCGGGGGTGGTACGTCTCAACCGCGACGCTGGACTTTGAGCGATCGGGGATTGGGCGGGTGATCGGCGGGCTGCGGACATTCGAGGAGGTGGTGGCGTACGCCAAGGCGACGCCGGCGCGCGAGGGGCGGGGCACGCTCTTCGAGCACGCGCCGACGCGGCACGCGCTGGCGGACATCGCGGTGGGGTTCGCGACGGGGCGACTGATGTCGTACCGGGTGGCCTGGATGCAAAGCCAGGGGCTGGTACCGAACTATGAGGCCTCGATGGCGAAGACCTTCGGTACGGAGCTGCACCAGCGGATGGCGCGGGTGGCGCTCACGACGCTGGGGCTGCGGGGGCAACTGATGGGCGGGGAGTGGGCGCCACTCGCCGGGCAGATCCCGCTGACGGTGCTGCAGTCGGTGTCGCTCACGATTGCGGCGGGGACGTCGGAGATCAACCGGAATATTATCGCGACGCGGGGCCTTGGGCTGCCGCGCGGCTGACCGATACGAGGGGGAGTAACCGGGCGTTGGAACCGATCCGGGGCGTGTTTGAAGGGATCCGGGTGCTGGACCTGAGCGAGTACATCGCCGGGCCGCTGGCGGGCGAGCTGCTGGCCGACCTGGGGGCGGATGTGATCAAGGTGGAGCCGCCGCTAGGGGATTTCTGGCGACACACGGCGCCGGTGGCCCCGGGTGAGAGCCGGGGCTTTGTGGGGGTGAACAAGGGGAAGCGGAGCATTTCGCTCGACCTGAAGCAGGAGGAGGGGCGGGCGGTGTTCCGGCGGCTGGCGGAGACGGCGGATATCGTGCTGGCGAACTACCGGCCGGGGGTAGCGGAGCGACTGGGGGTCGATTACACCACGCTTTCGGCGATCAACCCGCGAATCATCTACTGCCAGAACACGGCGTTCGGGAGCGAGGGGCCGTATCGCGACCGACCAGGGTTCGACCTTGTCTCGCAGGCGATGACGGGGATCATGGCGTTCGAGGGGTCGGGCGGGCTGCCACATCCGATCATCACGACCTCGCCGACGGACCTGGCGGCGGGCATGTTCCTGGCCTATGGCGCCGCGGCGGCACTCTACCACCGGGAGCGGACGGGGAGGGGGCAGTTCATCGAGACGAGCCTGTTTGCGGCTGGGATTGCGGTGCAGTATCGGCCAATGTTTTCGATTGAGCGGCTCGACCGGGAGCCGCGCGAGCGGCTGCTGGCGGCGATGGAGCGGGCGCGGGCCGAGGGGCGGCGCGTGGAGGAGGCGCTGCAGGAGGTGCCGCAGCGGCAGGAGACGGGACGCCGGAACAACCCGTACTACAAGGTGTACGAGACGAAGGATTCGTACGTGGCGCTGGCGTGCCTGAACAACCGGTTGCGGCGGGCAGCGGTGCGGGTGCTGGGGGTGGAGGACCCGCGCGTGGAGGGGGACACGTTCGATACGGAGGCGCTCTCGCCGGAGGAGAACCTCGTGCTGAACGAGCTCATTGCGGCGATCTTCAGTACGCGGACGACCGACGAGTGGGTGGCGGCGTTCGATGCCGCCGGGGTGCCGAGCGGGCCGGTGCGGTACACGGCGGAGCTTTTCGATGATCCGCAGGTGCAGGCGATGGAGCTGCTGCGGGAGTTCGACCACCCGGTGCTGGGGCCGGTGGTGATGGCGAACAGCCCGCTGCGGATGAGCGGCGGCGAGACCGGCACGCGGCGGCCCTCGCCGGCACTGGGGCAGCACACCCGCGAGGTGCTGGCAGAGCTGGGGTATACCGGCGACGAGATCGACGCGCTCATCGCGCGGAAGGTGGTGCGGGCGTGGACGCCACCGGCGTGATCAGGCCGTGCTAGCGAATTTCGAGCAGTTCGACTTCGAAGATGAGGTCGGTGTCGGGAGGGATGGGCCCGTAGCCGCGGGAGCCGTAGGCGAGGTTGGCGGGGACGTAGAGGAGGCGCTTGCCGCCGACGCGCATGGTGGCGACGCCTTCATCCCAGCCGCGGATGACCTGGCCGACGCCGAGGATGAAGGTGAACGGCTGGCCGCGGGCGACGGAGCTATCGAAGACACGTCCATCGGTGAAGTAGCCGGTGTAGTGGACGGTGACGCGCTGGCCGGGCTGGGGCGTTGGGCCATCGCCGGGTGCCAGGTCCTGGTAGCGGAGGCCGGAGGCGGTGACGGTGGGATCCTGGAGCGTGAGGGGGCCGCGGGTGGGGGAGGCCGTCGGCGATGCGGTACCGGTGACGGCGGCGGTTGGGGTGCCGGGGGCCGGGGTATCGCGGGGGGTGTCGGCACCGTCGTCGCCGCCGCAGGCCGCGGCCCCGGCGACCAGGGTAGCGACGGCGGCGAGGAGCAGCAGGGCGCGGGTGGCGGGGGTCATGGTCCGAGAGTAGCGCCGGCGAGGCCAAGGCGTAAGGCTACCGGGCAAGGGGAGGGAAGGGCTGGTATGGCGCGGCTGCGGTGGCCTGTTCACCGGGTCCTGCAGGGGCGCTGGTATAGTCGGAGCCATGGGGAGCCTGCGGAGGACGAAGATCGTGGCGACCCTGGGCCCGGCGTCGCTTGCGCCGGCAACGCTGCGGGCGATGGTGCGGGCGGGGATGGACGTGGCGCGCCTGAATACAAGCCACGGGACGCTCGACGGGCACGCGGAGGCCACCCGGGCGGTGCGTGAGGCGGCACGGGAGGAGGGACGAGCGGTGGCGGTGCTGCTCGACCTTGCAGGGCCAAAGATTCGCACGGGGGACACCCTGGATGGACGGGCACTGGAGCTGCGCGCCGGCGCGATGGTGCGGGTGACCGCGACACCGGTGGCGGGGACGGAGGTGCGCTTCACCATCGGGTACGAGCGGCTGGCCGAGGATGTGAACGCGGGGGAGCGGATTCTGCTGGACGACGGGCGGATCGAGCTGCGGGTGCTGCAGCGGGACGGGGACGAGCTGGTGTGCCAGGTGGTGGCTGGCGGGCCGCTCGCTGCGCGGCGCGGGGTGCACTTCCCGGAGACGGCGCTGACGGCGCCGGCGCTGACCGAGCGGGACCGCGAGGCACTGCGGCTGGCGGCCGCTGAGGGTGTGGACTACGTGGCGGTGAGCTTCGTGCGCGACGCCACGGACATCGTCTCGACGCGGGAGGAGCTCGCGCGGCTCGGGGCGGACATCCCGATCATCGCCAAGATCGAGCGGAAGCAGGCGGTGGAGCGGCTGGACGAGATCGTGGCAGAGGCCGATGGGGTGATGGTGGCGCGCGGCGACCTCGGGGTGGAGCTTCCGCCGGAGGAGGTGCCGGTGCAGCAGCGGCGGATCATCGCGGCGGCGGCGCGGGAGATGGTGCCGGTGATCACGGCGACGCAGATGCTCGAGTCGATGATCGAGGCGCCGCGCCCGACGCGGGCGGAGGCCTCGGACGTGGCGCACGCGACGTGGGAGTTTTCGGACGCGGTGATGCTCAGCGGGGAGACCGCGATCGGCCGGTACCCGGTGGAGGCGGTCGCGATGATGGACCGGATCATTCGGCAGGCGGAGACGTTCGGGAGTGCGCCGCCAGAGCAGGGGCGAGCGGGCGAGCACGACGATCACAGCTACGTGGTGGCGCTGGCGGCGCGGCGGATCGTGGAATCGGACCCGAACATGCGGGGCATCGCCTGCTTCACGCGGAGCGGGTACTCGGCGCTCCTGATGAGCAAGGTGTACCCGGATGCGCCGATCTTCGGGGTGACGCACGCGGAGACGGTGTATCGGCGGCTGGCGCTGGCGCGGGGGGTGGTGCCCGTCCTCAGCGAGGTGGTGAGCACGACGGATGAGCTGCTGCGGGTACTCGACCGGGCGCTGCTCGAGGGGCGGCACGTGGAGGAGGGGGATGAGGTGGTGGTGGTTGCGAGCCTACCGGTGCGGGCGCAGGGGACGACGAACTTCTTGAAGCTGCACCGCGTGGGCGATGCGGCGACCTACGAGTGGTAGGCGGTCAGGCGGCGAGGGCGTCGGGGCGGGGCTCTTCCCGGCGGCGCAGGGGGCGTGTTTCTTCGAGGTCGCGGAGGACGTCGGTGGCGTAGAGGGCCTGGAGGTCGTACTGGAGGACGCGGGCGGTGATGGGGACGTCGAGGACATTATGGCCATCGGAAACGGCGATGGTGCCGGGCACGCGCTTAAGGTAGACGAAGGACTGCTCGAGGGTGCACTCGACGAGCATCACGCAGAAGCGGGCGCCGCCGAGGTGGGCGAGGAAGTCGGAGCTGCGGGTGAGCCGCTTGAGGACATCGGCGAGGGCGTTGACGGCGCGGTTGGCAAAGTCATCGCCGCGTCGTTCGCGAATCTCGGCGATGTTTTCGATGGAGAGCTGGACGAGGACGAAGGGGGCCTGGAGCGCGCGAGCGCGGGGCATTTCGCGCCGGAGCTCGGCAAGGACGTAGTTGCGATTGGGAAGGTTATGGAATTCGGAGATGTAGGCGGCGCCCTGGAGGCGGGCGGCGACGCGGTGCCAGTGGCGTTGCTGAACGATGCGGATGAAGAGGGCGTGGGCGAGGAAGAGGATGAAGAGGGTGGCCAGGCCGACGGTGACGACGAGATTGGCGGTGCTCGGCGTGCGCACGTACTGGCCGATCTGTACGGCGAGGACGATGCCCCAGCCGACGAGGGCGAGGAGGCGGAGCACCTGGTGACGGGGCGCCGCGGGATCGTCGTCGGGGTGGGTGGGCGCCGTGGGGGCGGGATTCATACGCAGTCCTCACGGAAATAGTCGGCCGGCGTGGGCTGGTTCATCAGGCGGCGGCGGTGTCGTCGGACGGCGCGGAGTCGGCAGGTTCGCCGTGATGGGGGCGGTACCAGCGGGGCGGGCGCGAGGTGACGTGGGTGAGGAAGGCCCGTGCCTTCTCTTCGAGGGTGGCGATGCCGCCGTGGACCTTGCCGATGGCGATGTCGGCGGCGGGGGGGATGGCGGCGGCGGGGCGGCGGTCGGGTTCGAGGGTGTAATCGAAGCCGGCGGCGAGGCCTTCGCGGTTGGCGGCGAGGTTGGCGGCGGCGACGACATCGGCCATCGATTCGATGGCGGGGACGGGCTGGTGGTGGGCCTGGATGGCGGCGACCAGGGGTTCGGGGAACTTCCAGCGCGCGGCGAGGCGGGCGCCGACCAGCTCGTGGCCGAATCCGAAGACGGCCTGCTCGGCGTCACGCCATTTCATGCCCTCGGCCTGAACGAGGTCGATGACTTCGGCGAAGGCGGCGGGTTCGGCGAGGATCATGGCCAGTTTGCCGATGTCGTGGATGACGCCGGCGGTGAAGGCGTCTTCGGGGCGGGCGACGCGGGTATCGCGGGCGATGGCCTCGGCGATAATGCCGACGGTGACGCTGTGGGCCCAGAAGAGGTCCTGGTCGAAGCGGGAGTCATCGAGCTGGGGGATGCGGAGGGCATCGATGATGGTGGTGGAGATGGCGACGGAGCGGACGGTGCGCATGCCGAGGAGGATGACGGCCTCGCGGACGTTGGAGATGCGGCGGGCGTAGCCGTAGTAGGCGGAGTTGGAGAGCTTGAGCAGGCGGGCGGTGAGGGCCTGGTCGGAGCTGATGACGGTGGCGAGATCCATGGCGGCGGAGCGCTCATCCTCGGCGAGCTGGATGGCGCGGGTGGCGACGGCCTTGAGGGGTGCGAGGTCGGTGGTGGCCTGGACGATGGCCCGGAGGCGGTTGCGTGCGAGCGGGGAATCCGCGGCTGGTTCGGGATTCATGCGGCGTTCCTCTGGGTGGTGTCGGCGGCGATGACGCGGTTGCGGCCGCTCCGCTTCGCCCGGTAGAGGCGCTCATCGGCGATGCGGAGGGCCTCTTCGAGGTTTTCGGCCGAACCGGGGATGGAGGACACCCCGGCGCTGACGGTGTAGGCGATGTGGAGGGTGTCCTCGATGGTGACGGGGGCAGCCTGCGCAGCTTCGCGGATGCGTTCGGCGAAGGCCGTGGCATCGGCGAGGGAGGCGCCGGGCAGGAAGGCGACGAACTCTTCGCCGCCGAAGCGGCCGATGACATCGCCGTGGCGGGCGAGCTGGCGGAGGAGCCGGCCGAAGGCACTGAGGACGGCATCGCCGGCGAGGTGGCCGTAGGAATCGTTGATGGCCTTGAAGCGATCGAGGTCGAAGACGACGACGCCCATCCGGGCTTCGCCAACGGGGAAGGCGAGCATCAGGCTTTCGGCGGCTTCGAAGGCGGCCGCGCGGTTGAGGAGCTGGGTGAGGCTATCGTGGCGGGCGAGGTGATCGAGGCGGGCGACGAGATGGCTGAGCTGGGCGTTCTTGCGGCGGAGGGCCTCTTCGATCTCGCGGACCTGGGAGTGGTCGCGGATGTAGTAGACGGTGCCGAGGGGCTGGCCGAGGCGGTCGTTGAGGCGAGCGGCGGAGACGGAAGCGACGAACGGGCCGGCACCCTTGCGCACGGCGCGGAGTTCGAAGGAGACGGCGCGGCCTTCGCGGGCGAGGGTCTCGTGCAGGGCGCGGCGGGCGCGGCGGTCGGGGAAGAGGGTGGAGACGCGGCGGCCGAGGACTTCGACGGGAGCGAAGCCGAACAGCTGCTCGGCGGTGCCGGTGTAGAGGGCGATGCGGTCGGCGGTGGAGGCGACGATGACGGCATCGGGGCAGACGACGAGGAAGAGCTGGAGGAGGTCGGGATCGGAGATGATGGCGAGGAAGTCGGCGCGGCGGGCGAGGATGGCGGAACGCTGGCTCATCGGTGTAGGTATCGGCAGGTGCGGGAGGTGGGTTCAGCGCGGAGTGACCGGGGGCGACGGCCGCCGTATGCTTCGGGCGATGGACTTTCGGGATTCGCCGGAGGAAGCGGCGTTCCGCGCGGAGGTGCGCCGCTGGATTGCGGAGAACCTGCCGGAGGCGCTGCGCGGCGACGCCGGGGAGGGCGAGTGGGGGCAGCTTTCGAGCGGGCATGAGCGGGACAAGGAGGCGCTTGCGGAGTGGCGGCGCCGGCTGCAGTCGCGCGGGTGGGTGGCGCCGGCGTGGCCGAAGAAGTACGGCGGGGCAGAGCTGCCGGTGATGCAGCAGTTCATCCTGAAGGAGGAGATGGCCCGGGCGCGGGCACCCCGATTTGGCGGTGTGGGGATTGGCTGGGTGGCGCCGACGCTGATGCAGTACGGCGAGGAGTGGATGAAGGAGCGCTTCATTGAGCCGATCCTCTCGGGGAAGGAGCGCTGGTGCCAGGGCTTTAGCGAGCCGGGTGCCGGATCCGACCTGGCGAGCGTGCAGACGCGGGCGGTGCGGGACGGGGACGACTACGTGGTGAACGGGCAGAAGATCTGGACGAGCGGGGCGCACATTGCCGACTGGATGATCCTGCTGGCGCGGACGGACCCTTCGGCACCGAAGCATAAGGGGCTTTCGTACTTCCTGGTGGACATGCGGTCGCCGGGGATCACGCTCTCGCCGATCATCAACATGGTCGGGAACAGCGGCTTCAACCAGGTGTTCTTCGAGAACGTGCGGGTGCCGGCACGGAATATGGTTGGTGAGGAGAACCGGGGCTGGTACGTGGCGGCGACGACGCTGGACTTCGAGCGGAGCCTGGTGGACCTGTGCGTGGAGTACCGGGCGATCTTGGACGAGGCGATCGCGTGCGCGAAGGCGGAGGGGCTGACGAACCTGGCGTGGGCGCGTCACCGGCTGGTGGACCTGCTGATCGAGGTGGAGGTGGCACGGAACTTGAGCCTGCGGGTGGTTTCGATGCAGGCGCGGGGGACGCAGCCGAACTACGAGGCGAGCATCGTGAAGCTGTACGCGAGCGAGGTCGAACAGCGGATGGCGGCGGTGCTCTACCGGATGGCAGGGCTGCGCGGGCAGATCACCTCGCGGGGGACATCGCGCTGGGAGCTGCTGGCGGGACGGATCGGGCGGTTCCAGTTGCACTCGGTGGCGGCGACGATCGGGGGCGGGACGAGCGAGGTGCAGCGGAACATTATCGCGACGCGGGGGCTGGGGCTGCCGCGAGCCTGAGGAGGGGACGAGGGCATGTGTCGAAGCATCCGGGTGCTGCGCGGGCAGGAGCCGCCGGCGGACGAGGAGGCGGTTCGCGCGGCGGCGCTGCAGTTCGTCCGCAAGGTGAGCGGCTATCGGCAGCCCTCGCGGCGGAATGCGGCGGCCTTCGCGGCGGCGGTGGACGAGGTGGCGGCGGCGACGGCGCGGCTGCTGGCTGCGATCGAGGCGGGACGGGGAGACGGGGAGCGACCGGGCGGGTAGGCTGGGGGAACGAGATTCGAGGTGCGCCGCAACCGGCTCAGGCGGGCGCGGACGCGGGAAGGTGCTTGAGCAGATGACGGCAGGCGAGGAGCCCCGCGAGGCGCGGGGCATTGAGGAGTTCCTGCGGCAGGTGACGCTGGAACCGGCGGATTACGACCGCTTCCGGGGGCAGCCGGGACAGGAGGAGGGACGGCTCTTCGGTGGGCTGGTGCTGGCGCAGGCGATCGTGGCGGCGGGCAGGACGGCGACCTTCGGGGCGATCCACTCGCTGCACGCGTACTTCCTGCGTGCCGGGAAACCGCAGGATCCGATCGACTACACGGTGGAGCGGATCCGGGAGGGTCGGAACTTCCTGACGCGGCGGGTGACGGCCGTGCAGGCGGGGCACACGATCTTCGAGGCATCGGTGAGTTTCGCCGCCCCGGAGGAGGGCATTTCGCACCAGGCGCCGATGCCTGCGGCGCCGGACCCGGAGGCGTGCCCGCCGTGGTGGACGACGATTGCGCTGCGGCGCATGCGGGACATCCCGCCGGAGATGGCGGAGCGCATGCGGAGCCGACTGGGCCGGCCGATCGACCTGCGCTCGGCGGCGGAGCCAACGCGGGCGGATGACGGGACGGGGCGACTCCCTGCGCGCATGGTGTGGGGACGGATGGTGGCGCCGCTGCCGGAGGACCCGGTGCTGCACGCGGCGGCACTGGCGTACTTCAGCGATAGCGGGCTGGTGGCGACGGTGGCGCATCACTACGGGCTGTGGCGGCCGGGAGGCGCCTCGGCGAGCCTGGACCACGCGATGTGGTTCCACCGGCCGCCGCGGTTCGATGACTGGGTGCTGTACGTGAGCGAGAGCCCGGCGGCGCACGCTGCGCGGGCGATCATGATCGCGGGGATGTACGACCGCTCGGGGACGCGGATCGTGACGGTGGCGCAGGAGGGGCTATTCCGGGCGCCGCCGGCCTGATCGAGCGGGTGAGGAAGTGCCGGCGCGGGGGTGCGACACGGCATGCGGCCGTGGTGCGCTGCTGCCGCGGGGAACGGGAGAGCGGCTGGCAGGCTGAGGCGCGGGGCATCTCCCGGGCAGCAGCCCTGGATGCGGTGCGCTTGACGGGGCAATTGCAGGAGCGTATGCAATTCGGCAAACGCGAGGTGCAGCTGCCAGCGCCGGAGGGGGCAGGATGAAGTTCCACTGGTTCCACCTGATGCCGTACCCGTACCTGCCGGACGATTTCAAGGAGCGGTACCGGAGTGTGTGGGTGGATGTGCCGTATTCGCTGTTCGACCCGGTGAAGGGGCACCACGTGTACAACGAGTACCTGGACGAGCTGGAGTACGCGGAGCAGTGCGGCTTCGACGGGATCTGCTGCAATGAGCACCACTCGAACGCATACGGGCTGATGCCGAGCCCGAACCTGATAGCGGCGGCGCTGGCGCGGCGGACGTCGCGGGCGGGGCTGGTGGTGCTCGGGAATTCGATTGCGCTGTACAACCCGCCGCTACGGGTGGCGGAGGAGTTCGCGATGCTCGATTGCATCTCGGGCGGGCGGCTGGTGGCGGGCTTCCCGGTGGGCACGAGCATGGACACGAACTTTGCCTACGGATTTACACCGGCGACGTTGCGGGAGCGGTACTACGAGAACCACGACTTCATCCTGCAGGCGTGGACGAACAAGGAGACGTTCCACTTTAACGGGAAGTACAACCAGGTGCGGTACGTGAATCCGTGGCCGCGTCCCCTGCAGCAGCCGCACCCGCCGATCTGGATCCCCGGGGGCGGTTCGCTGGAGACGTGGGACTGGACGACGGAGCGGGACTACGTGTACTGCTACCTTTCGTACTTCGGCTACCTGCGCGGCAAGGGCGTGATGGACCAGTACTGGGCGCGGGTGGATGAGCTGGGAGCGGAGTTCAACCCCTACCGGGCGGGGTTCCTGCAGCTGGTGTGCGTGGCGGAGAGCGATGCCGAGGCGGAGCGGCTTTACAGCGAGCACGTGGACTACTTCTACAACCGCTGCCTACACGTGTACGGCGGGTTCGCGGATGCGCCGGGGTACCGAACGCTGCGGACGGTGAAGGCCGGGATTACAGCGCAGGTGGGGGCCCAGGCGAGCGCCCAGCGGCAGGGGCTGCGCTGGGCTGACTTCGTGAAGCAGGGGTACGTGGTGGCGGGCAGCCCGGAGAGCGTGGCGCAGCAGATGGAGGAAGTGATCCGCGGGCTGCGGGTCGGGCACCTGATGTGCCTGATGCAGATTGGCAACATGCCGCGGGAGAAGGTGATGTACAACACGCGGCTGTTCGCGGAGAAGGTGATGCCGCGCCTGCGCCACCTGTGGAGCGAGTACGAGGACCGCTGGTGGATTCGGCCGCTGCCGGAGGAGGAGCGGGCGAAGCCGGCCGACTGGCGGCAGCCTGTGGGGGTGTAGGCCGGGCGCGGGCGCGGGGAGCGGGTGGAGCGGCACGGGGGCGGGGCCGTACAGTCTGGCCGTGGGGTACCGCCATTCGCGGGAAGAGATCCTGGAGGCCGCGGTAACGGTCGCGCTTGAGCGCGGGATAGGGTCGCTGACGTTCGGGGCTGTCGGCCGGGCGCTCGGCATCCCGGACCGGACGGTGGTGTACTACTTCCCGAGCAAGGATGCGCTGACGGCGGCGGTGTTGGAGGCGCTGGGAGCGGAGCTGGAGCTGGTGTTGGCGGCGGCGTTCGGGCCAGAGCGGCTGCCGCTGCGGGAGCTGCTGGGGCGGGCGTGGCCGGTGCTGGCCGAGCCGGGAGCTGACCGTGTGTTCGCGCGCTACTTCGAGCTTGCCGGGCTTGCGGCGGCCGGGCACGAACCGTATCGGCGGCTGGCGAGGGTGATGCTGGAGCGCTGGCAGGCCTGGCTCCGGGATCGGATGGTTGACGGTGAGCGGGAGGAGGCCGCAGGCGAGGCGCTGGCCGCGCTGGCGCTGATCGATGGGCTGCTGCTGCTGCGCCAGCTACTGGGCCCGGGTGCGGCTGAGGCGGCAGCGCGCGCCGCGGGCCTCTCGGCTGCACGGCGGGGGCCCGAGCAGGGCTTGCACCCGGGCTGAGCCGTGGGTATGCTCCACGGCAAAATGTAGTCATCACTACACACCGTGGGAGGGTGTGCCCATGGCGACGCTGGGGGAGCAGGAGGCGCTGGAGATCTTCCGACGGGAGCCGGACCGGTACCTGGCGGTGCCCGGGACGGGGATGGAGGTCGCATACCGGCGGGTGGGCACCGGGCCCGATGTGCTGTTCGTGCACGGCTGGCCGGTAAGCGGCGCGACGTTCCGTCGGCTGCTCCCGCACCTGGCGGGGCGGGTGACCTGCCACCTGGTGGACCTGCCGGGCATGGGATGGAGCCGGCACGCGCCAGGGACGGCGCTCTCGATCCGGCTCTGGATCGAGCTGGTGCGACAGGTGCCCGGCCTGCTGGGGCTGGAGACGTTCGCGGTGGTGGGGCACGACAGCGGCGGGCTGGTGGCCCGGCACGCGTTTGCAGGGGATCGGCGCATGCGGGGGCTGGGGCTGATCGATACGGAACAGGTCCGCGGGCCGGGCTGGCGATTTCGGCTCTTCCTCGCAGCGGGGCGGGTGCCGGGGTTCGGCGCGACGTTCCGGCGCGTCATTGGCATGCGGCGGCTGCGGCGGAACGGGCTGGTGCTCGGGAGCGTGTTCGCGGACGCCTCGTTGCTGGATGGAGAGTTCGATGCGCTCTTCCTGCGACCGCTGCGCGAGGACCCTGAGCGGGCGCGCTGGGCCGTGGAACTGCTGCGAAGCTTCGATTTGCGGCTGATCCGGGAGCTGCCGGGGCTGCACGCTGCCATCGAGGCGCCGGTGCAGCTGGTGTGGGGGGAGCGCGACCGGTTCTTCCCGGTCGGGTGGGCAAGGGAGATGGTGGCGACCTTCCCGCGGGCGGCGCTCACGGTGGTACCGGGGGCGGGGCTGTTCGCACACGAGGAGCGGCCGGCCGAGGTGGCGGCGGCGCTGCTGCCGGTGCTTGTGGGGGAGGCGTGAGGCGCCGGGAACGGACGTGCCGCGGCCGGCTCCGTGATTTGGAACCGGCCGCGGGCGTTGGCTGGCGCTGGGGAGCGGCGGTGTGGCTAGGAATCCATGCCGCCGCCGAGGTCCCGGCGCGGCGGGAGCGGGCCGCCTTCGCCGCTGGGGGCGCGGCGGACCCAGCCACGGGTGGCTCCACCGACGGGGCCCGGCGAGGCCGGTGCGGGGCGCTGCGGCTGGGGCGGCGTGCTCCGCTGGGGCTGCGAGGGGCCGCGGCCGCGGTCTGCGGGGCGTGAACCACCACCGCCGCCACCACCACCGCCGCCACCGCGCGGGCCGCGGTCGCGGCCACCGTCGCGGCTGCTGCTGCGGGCGGATTCGGCGGCCTGCTCAGGGGATTCGCCGAGGAGGACGGCGCGGCGGGAGAGGTTGATGCGCCCGAGGTTATCGATTTCGGAGACCATGACGGTCACTTCGTCGCCGACCTGGACTTCGTCCTCGACGTTCTGGACGTGGCCGGAGCCGAGCTGGGAGATGTGGATGAGGCCTTCCTTGCCCGGGAGGATTTCGACGAAGGCGCCGAAGTTGAGGAGGCGGGTGACCTTGCCGGTGTAGATTTCGCCGACCTGGACCTCTTTGGTGAGGCCTTCGATCATGCGGATGGCTTTGCGGGCGACCTCTTCGTTGGGGGAGCCGACGATGACGGTGCCGTCTTCCTGGATGTCGATGGTGGCGCCGCCGGATTCGTCCTGGATGCGGCGGACGGTCTTGCCGCCGGGCCCGATGAGGGTGCCGATCATGTCCTGCGGGATCTTGAGCTTGTACATCTTGGGCGCGTGCGGCGAGAGCTCGGGCCGCGGCTCGGGGATGACCTCGAGCATGCGCTGGAGGATGTATTCGCGGGCTTCGCGCGCCTGCTGGAGGGCGGTGGCGAGGAGTTCGCGGGAGACGCCGGAGATTTTGATGTCCATCTGGAGGGCGGTGATGCCCTGTGCGGTGCCGGCGACCTTGAAGTCCATATCGCCCATGAAGTCTTCCTGGCCGGCGATATCGGTGAGGACGCGGTAGGTGCCATCGTCGCCCATGATGAGGCCCATGGCGATGCCAGCGACGGGGGCGGAAATGGGGACGCCGGCATCCATGAGGGCGAGGGTTGAGCCGCAGACGGAGGCCATGGAGGTGGAGCCGTTGGAGGAGAGGACTTCGCTGACGAGGCGGAGGGCGTAGGGGAATTCTTCCTCGCTGGGGATGACGGGTTCGAGGGCACGCTCGGCGAGGGCGCCGTGGCCGATTTCGCGGCGGCCGGCGCCACGGAGGGGGCGGACTTCGCCGACGGAGTAGGGGGGGAAGTTGTAGTGGTGCATGTAGCGTTTGTACTCCTCGGGCGAGAGGGTATCGAGCTTCTGCACCATGCTGAGGCCGCCGAGGGTGGCGATGGTGAGGACCTGGGTCTGGCCGCGCTGGAAGAGGCCGGAGCCGTGGGTGCGGGGCAGGACGCCGACGTGGATATCGAGCGGGCGGATATCCTTGATGCCGCGGCCATCGGCGCGGATGCCGCGCTCGAGGATCTGCTGGCGCATGGCCTTCTTGATGATGTTCCAGAGGGCATCGGCGATATCGGCCGAGGAGAAGCGGTCGCCGAATTGTTCCTGGAGCTCCTGGCGGACGGCCTTGTTGGCGTCGGAGCGCTCGGAGGCGGCGGTGGCGACGAGCTCGGGGATGCGATCGCGGAGGTAGTCGCTGATGGCGGCGATGGCCTCCTCGTTTTCTTTCGCGGGGGTGTAGGGCTTTTTCACGGGTGCGACGTCGGCCGCGATCTGTTCCTGGAGGGCGATGATCTTGCGGTTGGCCTCCATGGCGACCTCGATGGCTTCGAGGACGACGTCTTCGGAGACCTGCTTGGCACCCGCTTCGACCATGACGACGGCGTCCCTGGTGCCTGCGACGACGATATCGAGGTCGCCGCGCTCGGTTTCGTCGAAGGTGGGGTTGACGATGTACTGGCCATCGAGGCGGGTGACGCGGACGGAGGAAACGGGGCCGTTGAAGGGGATATCGCTGATGCCGAGTGCGGCGGAGGCGCCGATAGTGATGAGGGTATCGGGCTGGTGCTCTTTATCGGCAGAGAGGGTGGTGGCGATGACCTGGACTTCGTTGCGGAAGCCCTTGGGGAAGAGGGGGCGCAGGGGCCGGTCGGTGAGGCGCATGGCGAGGATGGCCTCGTTGCTGGCGCGGCCTTCGCGGCGGGGGAAGCCGCCGGGGATTTTGCCGACGGCGTAGAGGCGTTCTTCGTAGTCGACGGTGAGGGGGAAGAAGTCGACGCCTTCGCGGGCATCGGCCATGCAGACGGTGACGAGGACGACGGTATCGCCGAGGCGGACGGTGACGGCGCCGTTGGCCTGCTGGGCGAGGATGCCGTGCTGGATAGTGAGGGTTTTGCCCCCGATTTCGATTTCGTAGGTTCGCGGTTCGTTCATGGGTTCCTGGTGTGGTGCGCGCTGGTCAACTGCTGAATTCCCGTGGGCGATGGGGCCACGGTGCCCGTTTCGCGGTGGCTTCGCGATGGCGGGACGCAGGTGAGGAAGGCGGAGGCGGGGCGGTTGCGGACCCCGCGGATGCGAAAACGGCCTCCGCTATTTGCGGAGGCCGAGGCGGGCGATCAGTTCGCGGTAGCGGTTGACGTCGCGGCTGTTGAGGTAGCGGAGCTGGCGACGCCGCTGGCCGACGAGCTTGAGGAGGCCACGACGTGTGTGGTAGTCGTGCTTGTGGACCTTGAGGTGCTCGGTGAGGTACTTGATCCGCTCGGTGAGGATGGCCACCTGCACCTCGGGCGACCCGGTGTCGTTGGGGTGGGTGCCGAACTCACGGATGAGGTCGGTCTTGCGCTCTTTCGTCAGCAACCTAGTTCTCTGTCTTCCTTTTCCTGTCGTCTCTCGTGTATGACGCTAGCATACAGGTGTGGTTAGCGGCAATTCGTGGAGCGCGGGCGGGGTGCTCGTGCTGCTCTCGGGGCTGCCCGGGGCGGGGAAGACAACGCTGGCGGAGGCGCTGGCGGCACGGCTGGGGGCCGTGCACCTGGAGAGCGACGCGGTGCGGCGCCAGCTCTTCCCGGAGCCGCAGTACACGCCGGAGGAGCACGGGGCGGTGTTCGCGCGGCTGGCGGCGATGGCGCAGGAGGAGCTGGCGGCGGGTCGGGTGGTGATCCTGGATGCGACGAACCTGACGCGGCGCGACCGGCGGCAGTTCGTGCGCCTGGCGGAGGGGGCGGCGGGGATGGTGGCGGTGCGGGTGACGGCACCGGAGGCGGTGATTCGCGAGCGGCTGGCGCGGCCGCGAGTGGGGTTCTCGCAGGCCGGCGTGGAGGTGTACGAGCGGATGGCGGGGCGGGAGCAGGGGTTCGAGGGGCCGGCGGTGGTGGTGGATACGCGCTTCGACACGGGGCCTTCGATCGAGCTCATCGCGCGGCTGGTGGAGGGGCTGCGGTGAGGGAACGGCTGCGGCCGGTGATGGTGATGCGGGCGCGGCCGCTGCCGGGGGAGGTGGAGGCGTTCGCGCGCTGGGCGGCGGCGGTGCACGCGCGTGATACGCGGATTGTGCCGGGCGTGACCTCGGTGGAGGTGGCCCGTGCCCCGGGCGGGGTGGTGCTCGTGCTGTACGTCTTCGCGGATGCGGAATCGGTGCAGCGGGCGCTGCAGAGCCCGGAGGCGGCGTACGCTCGGGGGACGCTAGAGCAGTGGGCCGGGCGTGTGCGTGAGATCCGGTTCGAGATGCTGGGGCCGCTGGCGCCGCTGCCGCAGTTCGCCTGGATCAACTGACGTGGGGGTGCGGCCGCCGGGTAGGCCCGTGGGGAGCCATGCCCGGCGGCCGGGCGGAGCCAGGACGGGTTACTGGAGCTTGATCTGGATGGACTTGGTCTCGAGGTACTCTTCGAGGCCGAGGTCGCCGAGTTCGCGGCCGAGGCCGCTCTGCTTGTAGCCGCCGTAGGGCATGTTGTAGAGGCCAGTGGAGTGGTAGGCGTTGACCCAGACGGTGCCAGCGCGGAGGCCCTTTGCGACCTTGAGGGCGACGTTGATGTCGCGGGTCCAGACGGCAGCGGCGAGGCCGTACATGGTGTCGTTGGCGATGCGGATGACTTCGTCTATATCGTCGAAGGAGAGGACGGAAAGGACGGGGCCGAAGATCTCTTCGCGAGCGATGGTGGCCTGGTTGGAGACCTCATCGAAGATGGTGGGCTGGACGAAGAGGCCTTTTTCGAGGCCGGGGTCGGTGGCGCGTGAGCCACCGGTGAGGAGCTTCGCCTCCTGCTTGCCGCGCTCGAGGTAGCTTTCGATCTTCTTGAGCTGGTTTTCGTTGATGACGGGCCCCATGGTGGTGGCAGGGTCGAAGGGGTCGCCGAGCTTGAGGGCCTGGCTCATGGCGGCCAGGCGGGCGACGAATTCGTCCTTGACCTTGCGGGAGACGAGGAGGCGGGAGCCGGCCTGGCAGACCTGGCCGCTGTTGAGGTAGATGCCGAAGAAGGCGCCGGCGACGGCGGCATCGAGCTGGGCATCGGGGAAGACGATGTTGGGCGACTTGCCGCCCAGTTCGAGGGAGACCTTCTTGACGTTGTTGGCGGCGGCGCGCATGACGGCCTTGCCGCTGGCGGTGGAGCCGGTGAAGGCGACCTTATCGACGAGCTCGGAGGCGGCGAGGTGCTGGCCGACGAGGGCGCCGTTGTCGGTTTCGCTGGTGACGACGTTGAAGACGCCTGCGGGGAGGCCAGCATCGGCGAGGAGGCCGGCGAGCATGAGGGTGGAGCCGGGGGTGTAGTGGGAGGGCTTGGCCACCATGGTGCAGCCGGCGGCGATGGCGGGGCCGACCTTCCAGGAGATGAGGAGGAGGGGGAAGTTCCAGGGGGTGATGATGGCGACGACGCCGACCGGCTCGTGCGCCACGATGCCAATGGCATCGGGGAGTTGCTGGGTGAAGGATTCGCCCTTGAGGTTGAGGGCCTTGGCGGCGAAGAGCTGGAAGACATCGGCGGTGGCCATCACCTCGGCGAGGGCCATGGACTTGGGCTTGCCGACTTCGGCCGCAATACAGGTGGCGAAGGCATCGGCGCGCTCGACGAGGAGGTCGGCGGCCTTGCGGAGGATGCGTGCGCGGTCGGCGGCGGGCGAGGTTGGCCAGGTGGTTTCGTCGAAGGCGCGGCGGGCGGCGAGAATGGCGCGCTGGGTGTCTTCGATGCCGCTGTTGGGGTAGATGCCGACGACGGAGCCGTCGTAGGGGCTGGTGCGGGTGAAGGTGGCGCCATCGGCGGCGCCAACCCACTGGCCATCGATGAACTGCTGGTACGTGGTGACGGTGGGGCGCTCGGCGACGGATGTCATGGGTAGGGGCCTCCGCAGCAATGTGTCGGGGCGAGCATATCGGAAGGGGTGGGGGATTACCAGTGGCCTGGCCAGGTGACGATGACGATCACCGCCGGAAGCGCCGAGAGGACGGCAGCCCGGACGATGGTGGTGGTTCCCATTGGCCCTGATGACGTCGCGAAGCAGCCGCATGAGGGGCGCTCAGCGAGCCGAAGCAGAAGCACCTGTCCGGCTGCCAGGCAAAGGTAAAGCACCGCGATCAGCCCCGCGGCCACGTGCGGGTAGCCGGCAACGAAGTGCGCGATCGTCAGCCCACCAGCCCCGCTCTCCGTAACGGGCGGGCCGAGCATGACCCAGTCAGAGCTTCCCAAAGGCAGACGCCAGGACTCAGCGGCCCTCGCAAACTCATGTCGAATCCCGAGCTTCAGAGCTCCCGCATTAACGGCAAGGATCGCAGGAAGGGCGACGGCGATTGAAAGCAAGAGGGAGAACGCCGACGCAGCCTCTGGTGGCGACAACGCTGGTTCACCGAATCGTAGCTGGTCTGAGGCTTTCGGCGATGCGGGCGAGTTCAGCGAATGGGCCGCGGCGAACGAAGACAGCCGTCACTTCAGCGGACCGGGGGCAGGGAGGCGAGCGGTGAGGGCTTCCCAGGTTGGCCGCCACCAGCGTTCGACGGCCAGGGCGATGGCGAGACCGGCGAAGGCGACCATCGCTCCGAAGACGGCATCGAGGATGAAGTGATTCCCGGTCATGACGACGGAGAAGAACATGGCGATGGGCCAGGCGATGCCAAACGCGATGGCGAGGGGGTGGCGACCGACGACGGCGACGACGAGCCCAAGAAGAAGGGACCAGCCGAAGTGGAGGCTCGGCACGGCGGCGAAGGGGTTGACGAAGGCTTGCGTCTCCTGGGCGTTGTAACCGAAGCGGTCGAAGGCGGCCATCGTATCGATGAAGCCGGCGAAAGGAACGAGGCGGGGCGGGGCGACGGGGAAGAGCCAGTAGACGACGACGCCAATGGCGCCGGAGGCGAGGAAGGCGTTGCGGGTGCGGTAGTAGGCGTGGCGATGGAAGACGAAGAGCCAGACGGCGAGGAGGGCGACGAGTGGCATGTGGCCCCAGAAGTAGATCCAGTTGAGCAGGCGGATGGCGAGGTAGGAATCGAGGATCCAGGCCTGCATCTGGAGCTCCCAGTAGATGCGGAGCTGCTGTTCGAGCTCGATGAGTCGGACTGCGCGGACCATGGCCTCGCCGGCACGGTCGACGACGAGGCCGCGGATGGTGAAGTAGATGAGGAAGGCGACGACGACTACGACGGCTTCGCTGATGCCGTAGCGGTTGGAGAGGTGCCAGGCGCGGGCGAGGCGTACGTGCACGGCGGGCCTGCTCCATTGGCCGGCGGGTGCGGCGCGGTGATAATGCTGACTTCAGGGTAGCACCCGGGAGGGGCGCCCGACTTCTGAGGGGGAAGCGAACGTGAAGGTGACAGTCGAGCAGGGCGATATCGCGCAGATCGCGGCGGACGCTGTGGTGGTGAACCTGTTCGAAGGGGTGACCGTGCCGGGTGGGGGGACGGGGGCAGTGGACGCGGCGTTGGGGGGCGCGATTGCGAAGGTGATGGCCGCCGGGGATCTGCGGGGGAAGAGCGGCGAGCTGGTGACCATCCACACGCTGGGGCGAATGCCGGCGCCGCGGGTGTTCGTGGCGGGGCTGGGGAAGCAGGAGGCGTTCGACCTGGATGCGGCGCGGAACGTGGCGGCCAACGTGGCCCGTGCGCTGCGCCGGCCGGGGATCCGGCGGGCTGCGACGATCCTGCACGGCGCGGGCGTGGGCGGGCTGGCCCCGGAGGCGTGCGGACAGGCGGTAGCGGAGGGGTCGATCCTCGGGGCGTACCGATTCCTGAAGCACAAGACGGCGACGGAGGAGGAGCGGGCGGAGCTGGAGGAGCTGGTGATCGTCGAGCACGATGCCGCCAAGCTGGACGCCGTGCGGCGGGGGGTGGAGCGGGGGACGATCCTGGCGGAGGCGACGAACCTGGCCCGCGACTGGGCGAACGAGCCTTCGAACCACCTGACGCCGACCATCATGGCGGAGCGGGCGGTGGAGCTGGCGCGCGCGACGGGGATGGAGGTGGAGGTGCTCGACCGTGAGCAGATGGAGCAGAAGGGAATGGGGTCGCTGCTCTCCGTGGCGCGGGGGAGCGCGGAGCCACCGAAGCTGATCCGGCTGGGGTACCGGGGACGGGGCGGCGATGGCTGGGACCTGGCGCTGGTGGGAAAGGGGATCACGTTCGATACGGGCGGCATCAGCATCAAGCCGGCGGCGAACATGGAGGCGATGAAGGCCGATATGACGGGGGCGGCCTCGGTGATCGCGGCGGCCTGGGCGCTCGCCCGGCTGGGGGCGAAGGTGAACGTGCTGGCCATCGCGCCATGCACCGAGAACATGCCCTCGGGGACGGCGACGAAGCCGGGTGACGTGGTGCGGGCAATGAACGGCCGGACAATCGAGGTGATCAACACGGACGCCGAGGGGCGGCTGGTGCTGGCAGACGCAATTTGCTGGGCGAATGAGCTGGGCGCACAGCGCATCGTCGACGTGGCGACACTGACCGGCGCGGTGACGACGGCGCTGGGCGACGTGTGCTACGCGCTCATGACCAACGACGATGCGCTGTGCCGGGAGGTGGAGGCTGCGGCGGCCGCGGCCGGCGAGAAGACGTGGCGGCTGCCGATGTGGAAGGAGTACGACGAGTACATCAAGAGCGATGTGGCGGACTGCCGGAACGTGGGGGCAGGGAACCGCGGCGCCGGCACCATTGTGGGGGCGAAGTTCCTGGAGCCGTTCGCCGGGAAGACGCCGTGGGTGCACATGGATATCGCCGGGGTAGACAACATGTCGGCGGATAAGGGATGGGTGACGAAGGGGGCGAGCGGCTACAGTGTGCGGGCGATGATCAACCTGGGGCTGGCGCTGGCCGGGGCGAGCTGAGCCGGCTCAGCCGGCGGCTGACGGGGCGCCGAGCGGCGCCCGGCGCGCGACGGGCGCGGGGCTGAGGCTGCGCGCGGGCCGCCGGGCGGGGGACGCCGCCGGTTCCGCAGCGAGGAGGTTGAGCTTGACGAAGGCGCAATCGCCTTCGACGGAGATCTGCGGGTTGAAGCGGGAGCTGCGGAAGACGGCGAGCATCGGCGTGTTTTCGAAGAGGACGGCGGCGGTGAAGCGCTCGATGCCCTGGGTGCGGGCGTGCTCGGCGAGGCGCTCGAGGAGGATGGGGCCGATGCCGTTGCCCTGGAGGCGATCTTCGACGATGAAGGCGACCTCGGCGGAGTGGGGGGCATCGCGTTCGTAGCGACCGATGCCGTGGATGGTGTCGGCATCGAGGGGGCTGGCGACGAAGGCGGCGCGATTGACGAAGTCGACGGTGCAGAGGTGGGTGGCTCGCTCCGGGGTGAGCGTCCGGCGCGGGGTGAAGTAGCGCATACGGAGCGACTCGCGGGAGAGGCGCTCGTGGAATTCGAGGAGGTTGGGCACGTCGGCGGGCGTGATGGGCCGGATGCGGAGCTGGAGGCCCGTCCGCGTGACGATGGTCCGCTCCGGTGGATAGGTGACGTCCATGCTCTCAGTATGACAGGGGCACGGCCTGCAACCGGTTATTGGTTGGTGCAGATTGCAGGTTCCGATTGGCGGGCGAAGGGGCGTCTATGATGCGGCGCTGTCGCCGTCGGGCAGGGGAGCGGGCGCGGCCGGGGCCGCTTCGGCGACGGGCTGCACCGGCCGGGCGAAGAGGATGGCGCCGGCGGCGAGGTAGGTGAGGATAGCGGTGATGGTGAAGGGGACGGTGTAGCCATCGGTGGCATCGTGGATGATGCCAACGCCGATGGGTCCGAGGCCGCTGCCAACCTGGCCGGCGAGGGAGATGAGGCCGAAGACGGTGCCGAAGGAGACCATGCCGAAGATTTCGCCGACGAGCAGGGACTGCATCATGTAGACGTTGCCGATGGTGAGCCCGAAGACGAGGGTGAGTGCCCAGGTCGCGGCGATGCTCTCGGTGTGGATGATGAGCAGGATGGCGGTGGCCTGGACGACGAAGAGGATGACGGTGAGGAGGCGACGGTCGACGTTATCGGCGAAGATGCCGACGGCGAGGCGGGCGACGATGGAGCCGAAGGCGGTGACGGAGATGGTGAAGGCCGCGGCGCTGCGCGAGCCGAGGCGGTCTTCGAGGAAGGTGACCTGGTGGACGACGTAGCCGGTCTGGGCGATGAGGACGAGGAGGAAGGCGACCAGGATGCCCCAGAAGGCGACGGTGCGGACGGCTTCGGCGCGCGTCCAGGGGCGGAGCTGGGCGGCGAGGGCGGCCTGCTGAGCTGGAGGGCGGGGCGCATCGGCGGTGTCGCCATCGGGCAGGAGGCCGACCTCGCGGGGGTCGAAGGCGATGACACCGAGGATGACGGGGAGTGACGTGGCGATGACGAGGGCGCCCAGGATGGGGGTGGCGAGCTCGAGGCCGCCGACATCGATGAGGCGAGCGGCGACGGGCGCGAGGACGACGCCGCCGAGGGAGACGCCGGTGAAGGAGATGCTCATGGCGAGGGCGCGGCGACGGACGAACCAGCGGGTGAGGATGGCATTGACGGCGATGTTGCTGGACATGCCGAAGGCGACGGCGAACACGAAGTAGACGAGATAGAGCTGCCAGAGTTCGTTGACGAGGCCGATGAGGCCGGCGCTGACGCCGTTGATGACGCTGCCGATGAGCATGAAACGGAGGGGCCCGTAGCGGTCGACGTATGGGCCGACGATGGCGGCGGTGAGGCCGGAGACGCAGAAGTAGATGGCGGGGGCCCAGGAGACTTCGGCGGTGGTCCAGCCATGGGCGTCGCGGAGGGGCTTGAGGAAGATGGGGAGGCCGTAGTAACCGACGCCGACGCCGACCATCATGAGCGCGGCGCAGCCGATGGCGATGTACCAGCCGTAGAACCAGCGGGCCGGGAGGAGGCGGGCGGCCGGCGGGAGGGCTCGGGCGGGCGCTGTCATTCAGCGTACTCTAACGAATCGGCCGGGGCCGCGCGCGGTCGGGGCGGCTCAGCGGCCGTGGAAGACGGGCTCTCGCTTTTCGACGAA